>Ga0207688_10001066_pt1 | contig 14035 bp, 29 predicted proteins | sample KBSMiscanthusM4_FD_184296 | JGI IMG/M metagenome (GOLD analysis project Ga0207688, IMG submission 184296) | Miscanthus rhizosphere microbial communities from Kellogg Biological Station, Michigan, USA - M4 (SPAdes) (version 2) | ecosystem: Host-associated > Plants > Roots > Rhizosphere ...
AGTTATATGTAGATTAAACAATAGTATGTTCTATATGTGCAATTACACATAATGCATTAACTAATGTATATATGTTGATCATACATTAGTGAACATATGTGTACTATTAACTTATGCATATGTGCACTATTGCTAGTGTAGCACATCATGCTATAGCACATATTCACATAGTGTGATTCCTAGGTGGATATAGAACATTACATTAAGTACCTCTATATAGAACGTTCTATATCGTAAGGCGCATTTTTCGAGACCCTTTAATTGGTCGCCGCTCCGAACGCACAGAGATCTCTATATTTTTTCGCTAGGGAAAAACCCTATATAGCATTTCCACATAGCGAAGGCTCTATCTATACACCCCCTCGCATATGGGTGATCCCCCTCCCTAGATCTTGACAACCTCCCTCCCTCTATGCTATCGCGCCTGCGCGTACGCGCGCACATATGTAAGCAGCCTCATCCTCACGAATCGGACATATCCCCCACACTCTCCTAGAGATTTCTCCATACGTCACCCGATAAGAGTAGTGAGAAAGCATTGTGCATGTCTGGAGAGCTGCTAAGCTTCTCTCATAACAGAAAACGCCCCGCACACGAGGGGGACCGCGCGAACCACCCGCACATGCGGGTAGGCCCGGACTCCCAGGGTGACCCAAGCGGCAAGCGTTGACCCCCATAGGGAACGTCCCTCCCACAGAGCGATCGTGACGTCCAATCGGATGCCCGCTCACCAACCGACTTCCTCACAGTCGGACACTCAAGGGATAGCGTCAACAGGTAGCTAATCGTAGTTGAAACCCGCCTAGTTGCGCTCCGGAGATACAAGATCCCGGAAAGTTCTGCACTACCCCATCTCAGGATGGGGTTAGGTGGGTACTGGACTCGGACCGATCAGAGGATCGAAACACTCCAGTACCCTCCTAACCTCACCCCTCACCCCTCACCCCCTCCGATAGAAAGGCTGGAGAACACCCACGATGATTACCAAGATCTGGAAACTCGCTGCAATCCTCACAGTCATCGCGCTGTACGCACTTCTTAGCCCGAACGTGTGGGCACAGACCGATTTCACTACATCTCCTCAAGGCGTCACCTTCCACACTGACATCACAGTCCAACAGCCTGACAAGACGCCCGGTCGAAACATCTTTAACGACAACGCCTCTCTGGACGGCTCTCAGGTTGACGACAATGACAACCGAGAGCCGTGCACCACGGACACGGACTGCGTGACTCGCTTCCCTGAGATCATTCCGGACGCAAACACGATTGACGACTACTGGCGTGTGTGGACCGAACCTCACTTCCCCACTAAGGGCGATTGCTCTCGTGTGGATTGGCTCGCTCAGACGGAGGAAGGGCAGTTCTTCGTCCCTACTGACGTGAACCACGATGGCGTTATCAACTGTGACTCTGACATCGAATTGGGAGCCTGACATGTTCACTCGTCCTTGGTATTGGGTTCACTTCTCAATCGCCGGTAAGACATACACGCTCAATGCTCACTCATACATTGAGGCAATTCAGAAACTCCGATACTTCGATCGCACGTGTGGCGAGATCACTACAGTTACCTTCTACGGAAGAATGGACGTCGACTAACATGCGCATTCACACTAATCTCTGCCAGGGCATGATTGACATTGCAGCTAAGATAGCAGGCGTTCGCTTTGAGCGTTGCACTCTGCACGGCTCGCGCTCCCGGGATCACGCTTTCGACGTCATCCTGTCGGGTAACTCCGGACGTCGTTCCGGTTTCGGTGGTGACTATGAGGCTGCCTCTTGGGATCAATGGGGCATCTTCCTCGGATTCATTTTCGAGAATGACCCCGATGCTACTTGCTGGGCGTACAAGGATGCTGTCGACTTTCATTGGCAGACCGGTTATCGGTTCGAGGATCTCACACTGGAAGAGGCTACGCGGTTTCACAAGTGGAGCCTAGGCGAGTACGACGGGTACTCCTCTACCTCTCACTGCCAGCACACCGATTGCACTGCCGTTCGACGTTGGAAGGTCTGAACACTATGCGCTCCGTGTTCCTCGGTTTGGCCTCCCAGACCGACGCTAGCTAGATCCTTTGGGCTCGGGGTACTTTTCAACATGTACCCCTAGCCTACCCGCACGCTCACAGACCACTACAGCCCTACGGAGGCCAGCAATGCAAGCACGCACCCGACTCCAGGAACAGCGCTACACGATGGCGCTTGGCTATGTGTACGGCCGTAAGGATGGAGTTCCCTACGGATCGTCCGACGCGGTGAAGGTACTCACGGTCAGCGTTACGGACTTTGCTACCTTCTATTCAATGTATGAGGAGAAGGTACAGACACACATCACATTGGAAGATGCATTCCGGTACTTCACCGGTCTAAAGAAAGATGAACAGGAGGCATACGGACGCACATGGATGTGCATGGCTTACTCACCCTATGACGAAAGGCAGGAGACTAACCGCAATGCCTAAGAAGAAGCGCGACCCTAAGACCGGTAGGGCAATCCCTGACCGACCGGACAAGTTCGCAGCACGTTGTAAGAAATGCGGAACCGTACTCCGCGCTGCAACTAAGCAAGATCTGGAAGACGCTAAACGCCTTCACCTCGCACTAGTCCACTAGAAAGGAAGAGCACAATGGGATGGATGGACTTCGACGATGTCCGCAATCGTCGAGGACTCCGAGCAAGAGACATGCATTCGGTGGTGGACGGTTCCCAAGCTGCCAACGATGCTGCTAGGGGAGTCCGCAGTGATAAGCCTAGCAAGAGGAAGGGTCACAAGGTAAAGGGATTTAACGGGTCTGCTAAGCGAGACCTGACAGCCTCCGACATCCGCAAGCTGGAGAGCATCGCCCGTAAGCGTGAGCGCGGGAAGGAATTGAACGGCTCGGAGAAGCTTTTCCTCCGTACTCTCGGTTACAAGGTATAGCTAGACGGTGGGACGCATACCGTAATCACGCAACCTACACACACACACTCAAACCAGAAAGGCACTGCAATGGCTACGATCACTCTGTCTACAGATGACATGACCGGCGAGACACTGCCGGAAAACACTCCTCACACTGTCGTCAAGATTCGTCGAGGGGATGAGGTTATCGAGTTCGAGATTGACCTCTCGGACACCAGCTTTAAAAAGCTGCACGATGCTGTGAATAAGTTCGCAGTCAAGGGACGGCCCATCACCTCCCCATCTCTGCGCGAGAGCATCACCAAGGATGATGAGGGCCGTAGGTTCGCTCAGGAGGCTCGCCAGTGGGCAATCGCCACGAACCTTCAGCCTCCTGTCTCGGAGCGTGGTGCGGTCCCTCAGCGAGCGCTTTGGCTCTACCGTGAGCACCTTGCGCAGCAGGAGAGCAAGAGCGAGTGACCTAGACCGGGGTGCGCATGGTACACGCACACTGTCAGTGGGACGGGAATGGTAGACTAATGCCATGAGATTTACAAATGAGATAGAGGCAGCCAAGGCGTATGACCGGGCTGCCATTAAATATTTTGGGGAGTTCGCACTCCTAAATTTCCGGAATGCCTCACTCACTGACCCTGAAAGGGGATAGAGGAAAATGTCGCGAGAGTCCGCCGAGTGGCTGAACAAGAATGTGCTGATTGGTTTCACGTCCAAGAGGGGAACATCCTGGCACTATCGTGCCGACCTTCAGACTCCCTGGCAGTACGAAACGGAAGATGGCAACACTGTAGAGGGCAACGGTAACCACTACTCGGACGCTATCCCCCTGGCTGACGTCAAGGGCCGTCTGTTCAATTGGGAGCCACTCGTTGCTCCCGTGTACGCGCAGACGGGAATCAACCCTGACGGAACGGCCGACTACACTGCCATCCCTAATCAGTTGCGCGTTTACCCGTCGGACAACCCCTCACACACGTTCTGGATTGCCAAAGAGAGCTACACCCCCCACGAGTACGGGGACACGCTCGGAAACTCGTTGGCGGACCTTTTGGACACCAGCACGGACGATCTGGGAGTCTCCAGCGCCGGTCTGCTCAAGGATCGTGCCGTTGCGTGGGTAGAGGTTTCCATCCCGGACACCATCACCACTCCGGAGGGAATCGACTTCCGGCCCAACCTTCTCGCCACCACATCCCTCAATGGCACCCTTGCCACGACGTGGAAGCGCACTGTTACTGAAACCGTGTGTGACAACACGTGGGGAATGGCCATGGCGGAGAGGGGTCAGACATACAAGGTTAAGCACTCCCGGTACTCGAACCTGAAGCTTGCGGATGCGAGGGAGGCGCTCGCCATCATTCACCAGTCGGCGGATGAGATTGAGAAGGAATTCGCCGAACTGTGCCGAATCGATGTCACGGACCGACAGTTCTTTGACATCGTCAAGGAGATCACCCTTCCCCCCACCACCGTGGGTAAGGAGCCTAGCAAGATGGCCGTGACTCTCGCAGAGAAGAAGCAGGAGCAGCTCTCCCAGCTCTGGCGCAATGACAACCGTGTTTATCCCTGGGCCGGTACGGGCTACGGAGTCTTGCAAGCTTTCAACACGTGGGAGCACCACTTTAAGGGCACCCGTCGCGGTACCACTCTGGCAGAGCGGAACATGCTCGCCGCGATCAATGGCGATATTGAGAAGAACGACCGTATGGTTTACGACACCATGGTCAAGGTGCTCGACAACGCATAACCGTAAGAATGTGGGGGCCTAGCCCGTAGAGTGCTAAGGCTTAAACGACAGAATAGGATTGTGCCCCACATTCCCTCACACAAGCATTAGAAAGGTAAGGGGCAATGCCCATCGTCCTGATCACATTCATCGTAGGCATAGCTCTAGGCTATTGGCTGTGCCGTATGCAACTCCGTGGCAAGTTCGAGCTAGCTCAGGACGTTCTTGACGGTCGACTGTCCATACAGCCCGTAGAGTCCCCTAGCTGCCCGCCTGAGCCTCCTCCGCTATCGCAGCAGTGGAATTTACCCACCCACAACCGTCCATCCCTCACAGAGCATTCAGGACTTATCCGTACGCCTGGATGTCCTGACGGTTTCTCTGCTAAGCAGATCCTCTCCACTCACACGGATGAGCACGGTTTCCCTAAAACACCGCAGTATCCCGGCGGATTAGAAGGATGGTACGAGCACCATGGATTCCCAATCAGCACTTCCGAGTGATGACTCCGCAGTGTATGAAGGTCGCCGTAAGGTCCTTAACCGTATCGATCAGGAATGGGGATGCGTCCACCTAGTAATGGACAGTCCCGAAGCAGGACCGGACTACTGTGGACTGCCAGAGCACGACCCGTTTACCAATCGATGCTGGGATCACACGCCCGGTAATCTCCCGTCAGGACATATGTAAATGATGGAAGACAAGGATTTCACCGAGCACTACTGTTTCGAATGTGACCGCACGCACGCTGGTCCATATCTGGATATGGAGGATGTCTGGCACTTCCCAAATGGATGGGATCCACCAATGGTATTAGGAGACTGCAATGAGTAATTCAGAAACAGACGCAGACAAGATCCGAGAGTGTAAGGAGCGCAAGACTGTTCGGGTAGACCTGGCTACCTTTGCCGTGTATCAGGGCACGAACGGTCCCCGTAAGCGGATTGGGACCGTACTCCGCTATGTCGAGAACCAGGCTAACCGTACGCCTACCGGTGGCCGCTATGTCTCTCGCCGTCTGACCGTGCGTCTTACGGGAGATGACCGTGATTGGGTCGGACAGTTTAAGAAGGATGAGACTAAGGTAGTCATCCTCCGCCCCACTGCCTAATGGTGAATGATGCCCTTCCATTGGCGAGGTCACCATAAGATGCTCGGAGGCATCATTACCGTGAATGCTTCCGAGCATGGCATTACATCCGTCACTGTACGGCCCTTACCGCGAGTGTCCTGGAATAGCCGTACGCGGAAATGGACCCTCGACTTACCTGGACGTTGGAAGTGGAGAAGTAAATAGCCGTGAATAGTGTGTGGGGAGGAGCACCCCCTAAATACAAATGTAAGGAGTGTAACCGTATCTGTGTAGGAACGGCAGACGGATACATGCCTCGTCACCGTCCACCTAAATTGCGGAAACTCTGCACCGGAACTGGTGACCCTGTCAAATACCATAAGAAAGTGAGTTAGGATGGCCAAGAGTCGTGACTCTCACCGTCGTCACCAGCAACTCATGCAAGAGCTGCATCTCCTCAATGTCCGTATCCGTGGCTATGAGGCACATATTAAGAAGGTAAAGGGAAAGACCACCCAACATGAGTGGGAGAACCTTAACCGTGACCTCAAGAAACTCGCGGAGAAGAAAGCCGCTCTTAACCGTAAGATTAAGGAGCTAGGAGATTAATGGCAGAGAAGCCATGTACTAGTTGCGGTGCCCGTAAGCCAACCAAGAATGGTCACCATTGGGGATGTAAGAAAGGGAAGCGATGAAGAGAATCAAGCTGGATATGGAGACCCCTAGGAATGCACCCACTAGGGAAATTGCTTTCCATATTGTCTATGACCTCATTCCTGAGGCAGCAGATGACCACAACATGACTGAGACTGAAGACGGCAAAGCCGCCACTCTCACTCTGGATGCGACAGAAATTTACAATTTGGTTGAGGACATCATCAATGGCGTCCGCGACAACTCGTAAAGAGGTGAGGTGCCCATACTGCACACAGAGTGTGGGCACTCATCCGTCGGGCGTGATGTTGCCGCATACTACGCGCCGTAATGGAACAGGCTCCGAATGTTGGGGATCTAGAGAGGAAACCATAATGGGAAACACGGCAGAGACAAAGGCATCCATCAAGCGTATGGAGTCCGACCTGAAGGAATTGAACTCCCGTCGCGACAAGGCAAGTGCCCGTGACCGTAAGGACATCGACAAGCAGATCTCAAAGATCAAGGAGACCATCAAGATCTACAAGAGTATGGTTTAGGAATAACCATGACCACACTCATCACTATCGGTTGTCTCACCATGACTCCCGAACAGCTCGATCGAGCTCTAAAGGAGGAAATGACTGTGAGTCAGGCCCTCAAGATGATTGAGGAAGACAAGGATGGGGAGTCACCAGTGGTGGGCGACGTCGAGAACGATTCGACCATGACCACCGGGGATGGTGAAGACTCGGAACGGCAGGCGGGCACGGACCCCAACCCCTAGAGTTGTCTGTCCCTCAAAAGAGCCTGCCCACGTAACAGACCTTAGGGTCTGATAGCCCGCAACGTTGGGGAGTGCGGGAGTCGAGAAGCTAGGGTGGCGCACGACGAACTGTATGCGTGCGCCCCCTGGCGTCGGTACCACAGTCCCGGAACCATCTGCCGTGATCTCTGGGACGTACATAGCGTCATAGCCTGCTGGCGGCCCATCAATGTCCACAACCAAACGGTCGTAACACTCGTGCTGACCGCTTCGGATGGTATCTATTTCGCCAGTTCCCATTGTGGGATCACTCTTTGCCAAAGACCCCCAGGGTGTGGAACAATTCGTAGATGCGGAAGCCTGGGCGGGAATCAGAAATGCGCCGAGCAGCGCCATGATCACGAATAAGATTCTCATACCCCTATCATGAGGGAATTGGGTCTCTTTACCGTGTCCTTTCCGCATCAATTAGGGAGTGACCATGACTGAGCAGGATGCGGAATACCGCATTAAAGTGCTTAATGAGTACATCTGGAGAATGGCCCATCAAACTCCAGGTACCAAGGTAGATCTCCACTCTATTCTTTATGACTTGAGCATCATTGCCAATGGAGATCCCCATGCCTACTTTACCGCAAGAAAGGACATGGGCATTGAAGTGTCCCCATTGCCACAAACCACTGACTAAGTGCCGGATGGATCAGAGAGGTCTCTGCATCCGTGATCCTAAGAGTGATGGTAAATGGGTAAAGAGGAGGAAGGGAAAGATTTATGGGTGAGGGCGATATGTGGATCGAGAAGCCAGAGCTACCCCGTAAGTGTAAGGTACTCATTTTCAAGAGTGCCTATGAGCCATTCCCATGGGTTCTCTCACTCCCTTCTAGTGATGGAGTGGGGAGTGGACATGCCGTTAAGTACCCGGACTGGCAGACACCGTGGATGGTAGCGGGAGCTATCCAGGACAAGATAAACCGTAACGAGAGCTTTTAAGGGTCCAAGATTTCCCCCCGTAAGGAGGGTGTAAGGTGTCGGAGCTAGAGAGGGCGAGGAGACTACCTGTGATTATCGACGAAGAGCAGTGGTCGCGGGCATTCACGGCTGCCATGCTACAGGTAGAGCATTTATATAACTCTGGGGTGATAGAAGTCCCTCACGGTAAGGTGAACGGGACTCTCCGCTCGGTAGCCATCGAGATCGCGACTGCTGCCCTTCGTGCCGCTGCCCAGGACGAGGAGGAGGACATCTCCACCATGCCGGGGGTGTCGGTGGCTCAGATGCGTACCCATACCGTTAGCTACCCGTCCCGATGCGTACGGAAGGCCAGCGATGGCAGTGCAGATCCTAATTAGTCGACTGTTAGTTGCCACAAACCGTGAACTTAGTGCATAATGAACAGGAGAGAGCTAATGCCACGATCGACCAAGAGCCGACGAGCAAACGTCAGTGATAACCATAACCCCGAGTTTAAGGACGTGACCGTGAGCACTGCAACCATTGAGGACGAGATGCGTACTGACCTCCCATTTGAGGTGAAGATTGAGAAGGCCCCAGAGGGCTACAAGCCAGACCGCTCACCGGCTGGGCGTAAGCGCCTCCCGTCTCCGTTTGAGACTTCTCTGCCAGAGCTGAAGGGCAAGAACTGGCAGGTTCAGCGTCACGACGGCAATGTTGTGGCAGAGAACCAGAAGGAGATTGACGCAGCGCGGGAGTCTGGAGATACTCCTCCGGATGCCAAGTACAACACGACTTCGTCTGTTGCTCAGTCGAACGCGAAGGTTATCCTTCGTGAGCTTCAGAAGGCCGTCAAGTTCCTCAACAGTCGGGAAGGTGGGGAGCTGAATCTTGGTCTCGATGTCAATGTGACCGCTGAGTTTGTTGGATTCAACGTTCGTGAGAAGCAGAACCGTAAGCCACGTGCGAACGGTGAGGCTAAGGTTGAGGGCGAGGACTTTGAGGACGAGCCCATTGACGAAGACGACGAGAACTAGCAGGGATGGGAGTCAGTAGCTCTCTAGCGGAAACCTAAGATGGGGAAAGCTTGGGTTTCAATCGCATTGGGCGAAACCCTTATCCCTCAGAAGGCCCCCTACCGATCCCCAACTGGTAGGGGGTTTTCTGGTGTCTAGAGTAGGAGAGATTTAGATATGGGTTGTAACGATAAGCCTGGTGAGTATGAGCCCAAGACCGCATTTTTCGATGGTATCTCAATTGAGGATCTGGAGAATCCAGTTCCGGATGATCCCGTAAAGCATCCATCGCACTATACATCTCAAGTGCCGGGTATAGAATGCAAGGACGTTATTGGATACTTTCCTGGACACGTTGCCGCCGCCATGAAATACTTGTGGCGTCACCAGAGTAAAGGTCGTCCCATAGAGGATTTACGTAAGGCTATTGAATTCATTGGGTTTGAAATCGAGAGATTGAGTAGAGAAGAGAAGAGAGATGGCTCCTCCGACTCCGATGGATAGCAAGGAGAAGGCTAGAGTTCGCACTGCTGCCTATCGAGTGACACGGCTCTATCCTGGTCCCGTAGGAGAGCTTCTAGGGCGAGAGCTTATAGCGTGGGAAGAGTTCGGCTATCGGTTCGGTGGTAGTAGTTTGGTCCTTAAATTGGTGGACTATGTGTTGAAAGAGCCCATCGAGAATTCAGAGAGCCGTAAGGAGTCGTATGATCGGTTCAGGAGTGCGGTAGGGTATTGAGGGAAGAGGGAAGAGGGAAGGTAGGGGGATGGGTGGCCGCAAGAACAACCGTGGAGTCTGTCGGTGTGGATGTCTGAATTGTGTAGTGAAAGGAAGACATCATCCCGGTAAGGGAGCTTGCGGCACACCCCCTAAGAGATAGAGACTCGCTGTCGATAAGTTAGCCCGTATGTCCAACGGGATTGTCCACATCGCCAGCAGTTGTGATAGCCGCGAGCCGAAGACATTACCGTAAATCTATGACCTTTAGGGGACTTACATGGTCCCTGTTGGTCCATAGATGGGTAATAGCGTGGCGGCTTCCTCATTGGATAGGATACTCTACCCACTTGTTGTTGGGGAACCTCGCTCTAGCTTCTTCCATAATTTGTGGAGAGTCTGGGCGGAGATGGAAAGTACCTACCTTTACCATGATGATATCGTCTCCACTTATTCCACGGAGATTAGTGGGAGATGCCACATAGAGAGCTTCTCCTGGTGGGATGTTGCACTCTGTTGCCCAGAGATTGAACTGACGATAGTTCCCGGCAAAGACGAGGTACTTTAGTCGGTTACGGTTGATACCATGACTGGGGGATTCATGGCCGAATGCTCGTTCTGGATTGCGACGGACCATAGCTAGTGCTTTTCTCCATTCTTGATGGTGAGTTTGTCGAGCTGAGTGCGTGGTGCTGGTGGTGGAATAGGAATCGTTCCTCTCCGTGAGATGTCGTGTGTGTTCTCGACTAGGGGAGCGTGGAACTTCTCGAACAGTCCAGATGCATCGGTCCATACATAGCCCTCGCCCGGATTAGTGATGCGGTGGCAAGTGGCTCCGTCAACGGTGGCATTGGTTCCCAGAACCGTATCCGTAACATCAGAGGATCGTGTTCGTAGGCAGATCCTTTGTGGGAAGAGGTCTCGGATCTGACCAATCACTAGCTTTTCACCGAGTTGGCTACATCCAATGACAATGTGCAGAGCTTTCCGTCCCGACGCGAGGACTTCACCCAGTGGGGAGTCTGCGTCTCCTCCCTTGAGCTGAGACTTGCAGAGAATCAACTCATCGATAATGAGGATCTCCAACGGTTCAGCGATAGTCGGGAAATGCCGTCGCTGGCGTCTCTTCTTCATCCTAGCGAGTCTGGTGTCCATACTCTCGCGGAATTTACTGACGATTGCCGGTATATCTCCGACACGGTCGACGTACTGACGAGTCAGTGGGGAGTCTTCCAGATCGGCTAGCTCGACACCCCCCGCAGGGTCAATGACCCACACCCTGTAGGGGATTCCATAAGTGTTGAGCTGATTCAGGATATACCAGGTCAGATTAGACTTGCCGGACTCCGAGGCCCCACCGATCAGAATACTGGTGGTAAGGGAGATAGTAGGAGCGTCGTCCGTTGGGTCAAGATGAATTGGGAAATTCTCTAGATCTAGATCGGTGGTCGAAGTATTGGTAGGCTGCCGTCGGAAATCTGGACGGTGGAAGTAAACGGTAATCTTTGAATTAGCGGGATCTATCTTCTCGACTCGAATCTGATAGGCACCCAAGACACTAGTTATTGTTTCAATCTTGGTAGAAAGAGTGCGAGTGGTGTTACCGGTGATGGAGACATCTACATCTGCCGTGATGACGTAGCCCGTTGGATCTGCTATCTGTATGTTACGGAGACGCGGAACCAGTATCTTCCGATTGGTCTTCTCAGCGTGCAGGTTTGCTGCTGCAATAGCTGCTGGCCATTTCTTTTTTAAGGTGGAGACATTCCGTGTGCCGGTGAGTAGGGGAGAGTAGAACGGAAAGTGTAGACCAAACATTCAGGATGGTTTCCGTGAGATGAGGGGAATGGTGGGGTTACGGAACCACAGATACAAGGAGGTCGAGAAGATACGAAGAAGGAGGAGTAGGAAGGGGTATAGGAGGAAAGCTTGCCACCAACTCCAGTCACGCGCTATCCATAGATAGATAGCGGGAATGAGGAGAGCGAAAGTGAAGAGGTAATGGCGGAATAGCCACTGGATGAAGCGAATGAGGATGAAAAGGAAGGGGGGAAGGGGGAAGAGATCTCTGAGTTGTCCTTCACCGCCTGGTATCCACGGATTGACTACCGTTACTCGTCCTCGGTTAGTTGCCATACCTTAACATCTCCATCTGACGTTCTCAGGAATGCATAAATTGTCTTGTTGTTGACTCCTCCAATGACAGTTGCAGCATGTTCGTCATGCTTATCAGGAGGGAGAGTGCAGATGATACTTCCCTCCTTCTGGATAATCCGACCGCAGATACGTACCTGCACACCACCGAACCTAGAGGGTTTTCGGACTGGGGGTGTCATCCTCTGACTCCTCATTAGTCGGTTCACGGAACTCGTTGTCGGTATACCGTGTGTTAGATGATGGAGGAGTTGGTTGGATAGTGTGAGGTCGCTTGTCTTTCGTTTCGACGCTGAGTACTGCACCGGCAATCATTGAGGAAATGAAGACTGCTATGCCACCAGCTACCCACTGCCAATTAGTCGTATAGATCCAGGAGAGAGTTCCCACGAGCATCGCGAGAACCCCGCCGAGGATGACAACCTTACCGAGTTGAGTCATGATTGATGGGTGATTAGTTTCTCTTTGGGCGTCGAGTGTAGCCGGGGGCTGTAGACATACCTTCGCATTTCTGTCTGGTGTTTGGTCGGTTGTGCTCTTCTACACCCCTTCCGTCTCCGTTAGACTTTACCTTGTCGAGTCCTTTAGCTTTACACCAACCACAAGTTGCCGTTGCCGTTGCCATTACTGTAATTCCTGTTCTATAATTTCAAATTCATGCCTTAGCAAAGCTGCTGCCTCTGCATTGGGGTAAACTGATGTATAAATCCAACACAGTATTTCTCGAAGAGATGGCTCATCCATGAGTTCCTTGATGGAACCTAACCAGGCTTTGAGTTCATCTCTTTGGAGTTGTGGATTTCCTGCTTCTAGTGCTGCGCGATACTTAGGTAAATGCTCACGTGTTCTGTTGATGTGCCGCTTGGCTCTCATCTCTGATCAGCCTACCGGATATCCGAGCCGACCGCCAGGAGCGTTTCTTACGTATTCTATTACAGTCTCCAGGCTCCACACCTGAGACTTGCTATTGAGTTCTCCATCCTTTGGCGGGAATAGACCCTTAGATACCCATCCTCGGAGTGTAGCTGCTGAAATGTCTAGCAGGTCGGAGATTTGCGCTCCGGTAAGGACAATGGACTTTGGTGGGATACCGTTGGCGATAATGAAATACGTATCTGCTGGGAGGATTCGCTGTTGTCGTTGGTAGGTTTGCTCTTCCGTTTCGCTCACAACACACATCTTAATGGCTGGCACGGTAGAGCGCAATAGCCTGTCCACAGTGGATTGATCTTCGGTAGACTTGACACATAGGGGAGAGAGGCGTAGTTACGCGGTTGCTCGCGAGGCAGAGCGAGATGTGGATCAGTTTGTGATCTTTGGGTGGAGAGAGTAGGCTCCTGACCAGGGAAAACACGCCAGGATTACTCTTGGTATCCGTTGATCTACGGAGTGTGAAAAGTGTGGATCAACTTCTCCGATTTGCTACCCAAATTGTGGCGCTGACCTGCACAAACATGCTTAGTAAGCAAACTTAGCAAACTTCTCGCGCGCGCGTTATTTATTAAATAAACTAATAAAAGAGTTATTGCTATATCTAGTTAGACATAGCTCACTTCTATTTTATTAATTTATAAGTATGAGGGTACATGATCAACATGCAGGGTGTCAAGGGCGAGCGGTGAACTTTACCGGTATAGCGTCCGATCGGGTGAAATTTACCCATCTTTACCGCTAAAGTTCGTTCCTACTATTGACAATAGTAGATACCTGTGTTAGTTGAATAGTGACCCCCTTACGAGAACTTTGCTAAGTTTGCTCACTAACACTGTTTCTCCTGGTCAGAATGCTTATCTGAGTTGCGACCACCGTGTGTTGGGTGCGCGCTTTGGCTCTCCGTAACCGTAGAGTGACCCCCTGTAGCCGGATCTGCGGCCTCTTCAGCACGCGCATGAGACCACACAGGTCAGGGATAGGGATTCCTGGGGCTGTGAGGGGTCGCTGAGCGCCTGATGGGGTGTCCCTGGTGTGAACGGCTAGGGGGCCTAAAGATCTTGAGGCACAGACGCTCTCAGGGATTGTCTGGTTAGCCATTTAAGCTTGGGTTGGAGTGTATGCTTAGCGGATGGGCGTTGGTAGCCGTGTGTTTCAGACCTTCCTCT
>Ga0207688_10001069_pt1 | contig 14028 bp, 12 predicted proteins | sample KBSMiscanthusM4_FD_184296 | JGI IMG/M metagenome (GOLD analysis project Ga0207688, IMG submission 184296) | Miscanthus rhizosphere microbial communities from Kellogg Biological Station, Michigan, USA - M4 (SPAdes) (version 2) | ecosystem: Host-associated > Plants > Roots > Rhizosphere ...
CGCGAATGTGAAGGTTGGGGACGGCGTTCTGGCGCTCGAGAATTTTCGGATTGCCCGCGACAAGGGCACCGGAAGCGGGTCGTTTGCCTTCGACACCCGCCGGAACGAACTGCGCCTAACGAATGTGCAAACGAATCTCAAGCCGGTCGAGGCGATCATGTGGGTTGATCCGAAATTGTATGAGCAAGTTTCGCCCTATCGGTTTAATCGCCCCCCGCGGGTGAATGTGAATGGCGTCGTGCAGTTTGGTGGCGGCAAACAAACCCATCTGGAAATCAACGTCGACGGTCCCGACGGGCTTGATTACACCTTTATCGATAAAGTTCTGCCCTTCGATCGAATCGCCGCGAAGCTCCTTTTCACCGATGATCGTCTGCAAATCTTCGGGCTGAATGGAACCTTGTTCGGCGGCAGCCTAACGGGAACTGCCGACATCTCTTTGGCGCGTGGGGATCGACATTACACCGCGCAAATGGCGGTCAAGAATGTGGAATTCCCCGCCGTGACCGATCTTTATTTCAAATACAAGACTTCGCAGGGTGCGCTCGGTGGCAAATTCGATTTCGGTGGCAACGGCTCGGACAAGAAGGCATTACACGGCACGGGGAATGTCGAAGTAACCAACGGCAACGTTTTCGCGATTCCAGTTTTCGGTCCGCTGTCCGAGCTAGTGAACAAGCTCTCGGGAATGGGTTACAGCCAGGCGCATGAGGCGACCGCGCCGTTTTCAATCAAGAACGGGGTGATTCACACCGACAACTTAAAGATCTCCGGCAACTTGTTCTCCATGCTGGGACATGGCGATCTCAATTTTGTCGAGAACGCGCTCGATTTCGATATCCGGATGAATGCGGCCGGTCCGGGCGCGGTGCTGACGCCGATCTACAAACTTTTCGAATATCACGGGGAAGGCACCCTGACCAAACCGGTCTGGCGGCCGAAAAGATTTTAGATGGCCGTTAGAAAAGTCTCGGCTGGTCATTTGTTAGGCGCACACATGTCGATCGGCGGTGGAGTCGCCCGGGCGATCGAACGCGCACGATCGATCGAGTGCACCACCATGCAGATTTTCGTAAAAAACAATATGCAGTGGTTCGCCCGACCGCTGGAGCGCGAGGAAATCAGGTCGTTTCGCGAACACGCCCAGCGCCGGGAGCTGGAGATGGTTTTCGCGCATGCCAATTACCTCATCAATCTCGCAGCGACTAACCCGCAGTTTCACGCCAACTCCTTGCGCGCGTTGTCCGAAGAGCTGACAAGAGCGGATCAGTTGGGCTTGCCGTTCATCGTTATGCATCCCGGCGCGCATCTCGGGGCTGGCGAAGGCGCCGGCTTGGAAAAGATCAGTCAGTCAATCGACGAGGTGTTTGCTCGTGTCCCGAAAGTAAAAACGCGAATCGCGCTCGAGACGACGGCCGGGCAGGGAACGAGCCTCGGTCACACCTTTCAACACTTGGCCGACATCATCGACCAGGTCCGCGCACCGGAGCGGCTTTGCGTTTGCCTCGACACAGCGCACGTTTTTGCCGCAGGTCACGATCTCACGAATGAGCAGGGGACCCGTCGAATGTTTCGTGAATTCGATCGTATCATCGGGTTAGAAAATCTTGTCGCGTTGCACCTCAACGATTCCAAAACCGCGCGTGGCTCACGGGTCGATCGTCACGAGCACATCGGCAAAGGGCGGATCGGTCTGGAGGCTTTTCGTTTTATCATGCGCGATCGACGATTTCGAAAAATCCCCAAAGTCTTGGAAACACCAAAGGGAAAAGATTTACGGGAAGACATCGAAAACATGCGGAAGCTACGCGAGCTGGCCGCTCTGTAGACGCTTCGCTGTGCGACGCGCGGGGAAAAGACCGCTCGCGGTAACGCGTCGGTTGCGTCGTGCTAATTAATAAACCGGATCGTAAACGGATACCGGTAGAGCTGGCCTTCGCTCGCTTTCACCGAGGCGATAATCACGAAGACCGTGTTCAGCACCCAGAGCAGGATGAGGATTGGGAATCCGATGAGAACCAAACATAGTATCGCTGCGACCGCGTCATAAATGAGCATGGAAAGTTGAAAATTTAGCGACTCCTTGCCATGCGCGTCGAACTCAGTCGATTCGCCGCGTTTCACCAGCCAGACGATGAGCGGACCGAAGATGTGGCCGAGGAAATGAAAAAGCAGCCCAAGCAATGCGCTGGCATGACAGAGAACAATCCACGTCCGCGTATTGGGCGACGCGACTGGGGCGGCCGGTGGCGACGTTTCCATGCTCTATTCTTTCACACGTTCGATGTGCGCGCCAAGAGTGCCGAGCTTTTCGTCAAGATGTTCGTAACCGCGATCGATGTGGTAAACCCGGAGGATCTCCGTTGTGCCTTCCGCCTTCAGACCCGCCAGCACCAGGGCGGCTGAGGCCCGGAGGTCGCTCGCCATGACCGGCGCGCCGTAAAGTCGATCAACGCCTTCAATCACGGCGGTCGCATCCTCAATCTGGACCTGTGCGCCCATGCGCTTCAATTCCGCGATATGCATATAGCGCTGCGGGAAAATATTCTCGGTGATCATGCTGACTCCCCTGGTCGTGGAAAGAAGGGCGCACATTTGCGCTTGCATGTCAGTTGGGAAACCAGGGTAGGGCTCGGTCCCGAGGTTGATCGGTTTGGTTACCGCACCATTTGGTGAGACGGAAATCGAGTCCTTTGTCGTGGCAATCTTGAAACCGGATTCGGTCAGGGCATTAGTGACCGAGGTGACATGCTCGGGTTGGACGCGTTGCAAGGTAACTCCCCTGCCGCAGATCGCGCCGGCGACGAGGAAAGTGCCTGTCTCAATTCGATCTGGAATGATGACGTGCTCGGCTCCGTGCAATTCCTTTACTCCTTCGATAATGATGCGCCGCGTGCCAGCGCCTTCGATTTTCGCTCCCATCTTGTTGAGGAAATCGGCGAGGTCGCAAACTTCCGGCTCCGCCGCCGCCCCTTCAATGACGGTCACGCCTTCCGCCAATGCAGCAGCCATCATGACATTGTCGGTTCCCAGAACGGTTGGACCGAATTTGCCCCGCAAATTAATCACAGCCCCGGTCAGCCCCGGCGCGAATACTTTGACGTTGCCGTTCTCGACCCGGACCGCGGCGCCGAGGCTTTCAAAGCCCTTGAGGTGCAGATCGATCGGACGATCGCCTATGACACAGCCGCCCGGCAGGGAAACGGTTGCTTCTTTGCATCGGCCTAACAATGGGCCGAGAACACAAACCGAAGCTCGCATTTTGCGCACCACTTCGTAAGGCGCGACCGATTCCACCTTTTCCGCCTTCACGGTAACGGTCCCGCTGGCCCGCTCCACATCTGCTCCGAGATGCATCAGGATCTGAAGCATGTAATTCGTGTCGCTCAGATCGGGCACCCGATGCAGCACGCACGGATCGCGAGTCAGCAAAGTCGCGGCCATGATCGGAAGAGCCGAGTTCTTCGACCCACTGATCTTGATCGAGCCTGAGAGCGGATAGCCGCCGTGAACGAGAATTTTATCCATGCTGCGCGAAGAGGAATCGACCGATTCCTGCATAATCATTTTTCAACCGAATGTCGCGGTAATTCTTCATCATTAAGAACTCAGAAAGGCCCACTTCTTGATCGATTCCAATCTCGAGCGCGAGTGTGCCTCCCGGACGCAAATGTGGCGGAGCGGCAGCGACGAGTTCGCGAATTAACTCGTCACCCGTCTCTCCTCCGTAGAGCGCGACGGGTGGATCATGCCTCACTTCGGGCGCGAGCTGCTTCGCCTCACTGGCCGCGACGTAGGGAAGATTGGCGACGATCAGATCGAAGGACCCTTCAATGGGGTCGAGCAAGTGGCCCTGCCAAAACTGGATGCGCTCCAGCAAATCGAGCCGCTCCGCATTTTCACGGGCGAGCGTGAGTGCGTCAGGCGAGATATCCACGGCATGCAACTCAGCGGTCGGAAAACGCGCAGCGAGAGAGAGGACGATCACGCCGCTGCCGGTCCCAACGTCGAGCATTCGCGGCGCTTCCGGCCACGTGAGGTCGCATAAATATTCGACCAGTTGCTCGGTTTCCGGCCGAGGGATGAGGGCGCGCCGATCGGTCACAAAAGTGTGGTTGGCGAATTCAACGGTCCCAACAAGATGTTGCAGCGGTTCGCCGAGGCCGCGCCGGCGCACAAGCTCGCGTAACGGCGCAAGTTCGGGTTCGGAAAGAGCGCGTTCGAACTCCAGGTAAAGTTCGATGCGTTTCTTGCCTAACGAATGCGCCACCAGATGTTCGGCATTCAGGCGCGGGCTCTCGATCGACCGTTTCTGGAAATAGGCCGTGGTTGATTGCAGGACTTCGAGGACGGTCATTTATCGTGGTCCCCTTCGCGCTTCGTCGTCCCGGGATGACGAAAAGAAAAACGCTTCACCCGTCAGGCAACAGCCGATTCCTTCAGCCTTTGCTCGAGATCGGCGTGCTGGAGGGCCGAAATCATCTCGTCCAAGTCGCCCTCCATCACTCGATCGAGATTGTAGAGGGTCAGTCCGATTCGATGATCGGTGATCCGGTTCTGCGGAAAGTTATAGGTGCGAATCTTTTCTTCGCGGCCGCCCGACCCTATCTGGCTTTTGCGGTGGGCAGAATATTTCGCCTCTTCCTCACGCTGCTTGTCTTCCAGAAGGCGAGCGCGCAGGATGCTCAACGCTTTTTCCTTATTCTTCTGCTGACTGCGACCGTCTTGGCATCGAACGATACGGCCGGTTGGGATATACATGACCTGAACGGCTGAATCGGTTGTGTTTACACCCTGGCCGCCCGGGCCGCCGGCTCGACAAACTTCTATCCGAAGATCTTCTGGCTTGATCTCAAAATCGATTTCCTCGGCCTCGGGGAGAACGGCGACGGTTGCCGTTGAGGTGTGGATGCGCCCCTGCGCTTCTGTCGCGGGCACGCGTTGCACCCGATGAACCCCGCTCTCGTAACGCACTTTTCGAAAAACCGATTCGCCGGATATTTTGAAAATCACTTCCCGCAACCCGCCAAGCTCCGACGGGCTCGATTCGAGGTCTTCAATTTTTAGGCCCGCGATTTCCGCGTAACGGTTGTACATGCGAAAGAGATCGGCCGCAAAAATCGCGGCTTCGCTCCCACCCGTGCCGGCGCGGATTTCAACGATCGCGTTGCGATTCTCATTTTCATCCGGTGGAAGAAGAGCGATTTGCACGGCGAACTCGAGATCGCCGACGCGCCTCTCGAGAGTCGGAATTTCCTCCTGAGCCATCTGGGCCAGCTCAGGGTCCTCCGCTGCAGCGAGCTCGCGATTGTCTTCAAGTTGGCGCCGGGTCGTTTCGAGTTCCTCCCATTTCCCGAGAAGGTCCTTGGTGGAAGAGTGCTCGCGCATTGTCTCGCTGGCGCGCTTCCGATTGTCGAAAAGACGCGGATCAGCGATCTCGTTTTCCAATTGCTGGAAACGCTCCCGTTTACGCGCGATGAGGGATTGGAAATCCATAAACAAAAACGGCGACTCCGAAACCTCTCGGAGTCACCATTCGTTAGGCGGAATCAGCTAAGCTTTTTTGGCAGGAACGCGAGTCGCCTTCGTGCTGCCGTAGCGGCGAGCAAACTTTTCAACCCGGCCAGCGGTGTCGACGAATTTCTGTTCGCCGGTGAAAAACGGATGGCAAGCGGCGCAAATGCCGATCTTGATGTCCCGACGCGTCGAGCGGGTATGGTAGACCGCGCCGCAGGCGCAGATAATATCCGTCTCGTTGTATTCAGGATGAATGTCCGTTTTCATGGTGGAAAAAGAGCAGGCATGGTAGACGCGAAAGCTGCTCCTCGCAAGTGATGAAAACGGAGGACGCGTTGCTTGCCGCGTGGGAGACGACGGTGGCCCGTCGGGGCGACGAGCCCGCGATCTTCGATGCCCAAGGGCGAATCCTCTTTCGCTTCGGTGAAATCGAGGAACGTAGCCATCAGTTCCATTCATTGCGGGAATTCGAGCCCGGGCAGATCGTTGCGATCCAAATTGGCAATCATGCGGATTGGCCGGCGCTTCTTCTGGCGTGTTTGCTATGCGAGATTGTCGTTCTTCCGCTTGAGCCCACCATGAGCGAACGGGAGCGTCATGCCGCATTGGAAGCTTGTCGCGCCGAGGGATTAATGGTCAATCCCGAGAGCCCTATTGTCCGAATCGGGAACGGAAAGTCCATTGATTGGGCGGGGCCTCCGCCCGTCCTCCTCAAACTAACCTCCGGTACGACAGCACAGCCCCGTGCTATCCGTTTTCGCAGCCACCAGTTGTGCGCGGACGCGATCCAAATTTGCGACACGATGGGGATTTCGTCGGCTGACCTGAATTTCGGCGTGATCCCGTTGTCGCATTCCTATGGCTTCAGCAATCTTATTACGCCATTGCTCGTCCGCGGAGTGCCGATGGCCATCAGTGCTGATCGAATCCCGCGCGCGGTGCTCGACGATCTCGCGCGTACTGGCGCCACGGTTTTTCCCGGGATGCCCGTTTTCTTCCAAGCTTTCAACGAAATGACGCAGGCACCGCCTCTGCCGAAACTGAGATTGTGCATTTCGGCGGGAGCTCCGCTGACCAGAAACGTGGCGCGCAATTTTCAGGAGAAATTCGGCCGACCGATCCATTCGTTTTATGGTGCCTCGGAGTGTGGCGGCATTTGCTACGATGTCGCGGCGACATCTGATCTAGAGGGCTTCGTCGGCCCCGGCATGCGAGGTGTGGAGTTGAAGCGGATTGAGCCGGACGCAAGCCCGACACAACTTCGGGTTCGCAGCGCTGCGGTGGGGGACGGATATTTTCCGGCAGAGGAACTCGCGAAGTTAGGTGATGGAATGTTTGTTCCAGACGATCTCGTCGCAATTGATCAGGAGGGAGTGCGCATCGTTGGACGAATTTCGGATCTCATCAACGTCGCGGGCAAAAAGGTGAACCCGGCGGAAGTCGAGGCCCATCTGCTGAGTTTTCCGGGGATTCGCCAGGCGGTCGTTTTTGGGCGCGCCTCATCCTTGCGTCACCAGGAAGTGGTCGCGTGCGTGGTCGGGGCCGAAGAGACCCAGGAAGCAGTGTTGCTGGAGTTTTGCCGTGCGGGTCTGAGCGGTTGGCAAGTGCCCAAGCGAATCTTCCTGCTCGACACCCTGCCCACGACGGAACGGGGAAAGATCAGCCGCCGAGCGCTGGCAGAACGTTTCTCCGCCTGAACTTTTTACTAACAATCGTGCACCGGGACACGCACTTAGCCAGTGATTTACGAATAAGGGATAAATCAAAATATATTATGAGAATGATCCTTTTTCTTACGCTCAGTGTCACTCTTATCCTCGCGGCTTTCTCTGGGTGCTCGACGACCGTCCGGACCGACGATGGCCATGCGGTGTCGACCGGCGTTCACGCAAATTAAAGCTTGGGGCTGAGTGCCGTTGAATCGCGAATCAAGTTCGCGATCGAAGCGGTAGGTGCCGACCGGTGCAAACGAAACCGGCGGCCAGGTGGTTGGCTGAGCCTGCTGACGCGAAAAAAGGCTTTCATTTCGCGTCGAGCAGGCATTTCTTGCTGGCGAGAGGGGGAGTGGCGGAGAAAATGCTTTGTCACTCTCCACCGTAGCCATCGTGAACCAGCCCAGCCCGAACGCTCCCGTTACCTCATCAGGACGAGGTTTGCAGGTCCTGATTTTAGAACCTGACGAGAAAGTCGCTGCCGAGATTCTTTCTGCCTTGGAAAAGGCATCTCCCGGCGCGAGAGCGGCTGTGGCTCAATCCTTAAGTGAGGCCCAACAACTCGCCCATGACCAGAAACCGGCCTTGTTCGTCCTTGATGTCGACGCGACTTATGATTTGGCGCAGGAATTTATCTATGACTTGCGAACCAGTCATCCCGGCGCGCGCGCGATCATCCTGACCGCGATTCATTTTTCGGCCCAGCGGGAACAGGTCGCGGGCTTGGGCGCGATTCATTTTTTCGAGAAACCCTTTCCGCGTGCTGATTTTATCACTTTGGTCGAGGCGCTTCTCGCACCAGGTAGCGAAGTCGAAGGGGGCGAGCGTTTTCAGGGTACCTTAAGCGACCTTCATATTGCCGACATCATTCAGCTCAAATGCATCAGCAAATCCACTTCGATGCTTGAGTTTACCGGTCCAAAAGGAGAAAAGGCCCGGGTTTATTTTGAGAACGGGCAGGTCCGTCACGCCGCTACTCCGACCAAGGTAGGCCTGGCTGCTTTCAACGAGATTGTTGACTGGAAAGGCGGGGTTATTTCCGAGGTCCCAGTGCCTCACGGAACCCCGCACACAATTAACATCGAGTGGCAGATGCTTCTCATGGATGCAGTGCGAAGCATGGATGAATCACGCGAAACGGCGGCACTGAGAGCTGCAGCCCCGCGCACGGCCGGACCCAAGGTCTTGGTCATTGATGACAGCATGATGCTTCTTAGTTTCGTCAAAGAGATTCTCGGAGACGAAGGCTATGACGTCTCCACGGCAGCGAACGGCGAAGAAGGTCTGAATCTATCGCGATCCGTGGCGCCTGATATGATCTTGCTCGATTTCGTTTTGCCCGACATGAAGGGTGACGAAGTTTGCCGCCGGCTTCTGGATGATGCAGCCACCGCCGGAATCCCGGTTGTCTACGTATCGGGGTTTGGGACTGATCTCCAGCCGGATCGAACCCAAGTCCCGAATGTGAAAGGCTCCATCAGTAAGCCATTCACCTCCGACACCTTGATCAAGGCGGTTGATACCTACCTCCCTGAGAGCGTTGCGCGGCCTAACCAAGGTCAGTCTTTTGCGCCACCGCGCGAAGTACCGAGTTCAGTAGAATCATCTCCTGCCGCGGCGATAGAACCTTTTTCGGTTGTGGAAAGGTCGCAGATGCAATCGCCGTCATTTACGGCGGTCGACCCCGTGCCACCAACAGCGAAAGAGGTGGGCTCTCAAGGAGAAGCCGGCTCCAGTGAAGCGAATGGCTTACATCCAACCGAAGAGCAAGCCGTCGTGCGGCGAGCGGAAGCTCTACCGGTTGATCTGACCGCACAGAATGTTGAGCCGCCTGCGCAGACCACGGCGTATTTCAGTGGTGACTCCAGTTTCTTTTCTCTTCACTGGGCCTTGCGAACGATCGCCCGGGAAAAGGTGACCGGTACCCTTCGAGCATTCTGGTCACAGGATTCGGTCGATTTGCTGGCCCGCGACGGTCAAGTGGTGGTTGTGACAACCCGTAACATGGACCTTTATTGTGAAGAGGCGCCGGTCACACTCCTGAATGTCGATAGCGACCGGGTGGAAGCAGCCCGCGCGCGGCAAGCGAAGGACGGATGCCCTCTTTTTGTGACTCTGGCAGACGAGGGTCTAATTCTCCGCGAGCCCGGTCTGCAACTCGTGCAGCACTATGGCCAGAGGCTCTTCGCACAACTCTGGACTGGTCGCGTCCGTTTCGTGTTCGAGCAGCATGACTTACCCGGTTATGCCGCCCAACTGGTCGCCTCCGATGACGATATTGATCAATGGGCGCTGACCACGCTGCGGTTCATTCAATACCAGCAATTGAATGTGAAGTTGATGCCCGAGATGTCGTGCATTCCAGCTTATACGCGTGAAGGGTACGAGCGCGTGCAGAGCCTACGGCTGACCGCTGCAGAGGCTCAGTTTGCATCGCAGTTCAACGGCGCTCGCTCAATTCAGCAAATCACCAAGAATTTGCGACTGGATATCAAGTTTGCTCGTCTCACCCTTTTCCGTTTCCTCGCTCTCGAGATAGTAGAATGCTGGCCGGGGCAGGCTGCCGATAAAGTAGAGTCGCGTAGCGGGATTCGTGGAATCTTCGGTCGTTAGTTGCGATTCGCAGGTCAGGAATTTCGATTCGGAAGAGTTAGTAACCCTCCGGTGAGATTGAACATCGTCCGAGCGACCGAACGGCGAATTGACTAAGAGCCGGAGCGATCTGCTCAAGAGGCAAGACTTCAGTTGCCGCGCCAAGACTAATCGCGCGTTTTGGCATTCCAAAAACGACCGAAGTGCTTTTGTCTTGTGCGATCGTAAAAGCGCCAGACTCCTTTAGAGCCTTCAGTCCACGGGCTCCGTCCGATCCCATTCCAGTAAGAAGAACCGCACTGATCTTTCCCTCCCAGTGTCCAATCACGCTTTCGAAGAACAGGTCAATGGAAGGACAATAGAGAGATTCCTTTAGCTCGCGCCTATAAGAAAGCCTGCCCGAAGCGCAGAATGTTAGATGAGCGTTCTGACCTGCAAGAAGGGCATGCCCTGGTTGGGGTCGTTCGCCCTCGATGGCCACGTGCACTGGAAATGCCGACTGCTCGTTAAGCCAGTGGGCCATCGGATCCGCGAATTGAGCATCAACGTGCTGAGCAATGACGATCGAGCAGGAGAAATCGCGCGGCAGGCTTCGTAAGATAACGGCCAACGCAGCCGGCCCCCCGGCGGAGGCGCCAATCAGTATGAGCGGCTCCTTTGCCCCTTCTTCTTTCCCGAGACGCATTCTCGCTGGAGCAATGTCAGGGTTGCCAATCAGTAGATGCAGCGTCCGAAGTTTCGACAAAAGCGCGTCTGTTCCAAGTCCTTCCGAAAGTGGCGTGCTCACGGCGTCGAAAGCACCGGCTCCCAGAGCCTCGAAAACTTTTCCAGTCCGACCATTCACACTCGCGGTAACAATTAGGATGGGACAGGGGGTTTCCGCCATAATCTGTCGAGTGGCTTCGACGCCATCCATAACTGGCATCATCAAATCCATCAGGATTAGGTCAGGCCTTTGGACGGCACAGGCGATCACTGCTTCGCGGCCATCCCGCGCGATCCAAACAATTTCGTGATCCTGGGTTGTCGCGATCGCGCGCCGGAGCGCTTCGCGAGCCAAAGGCGAATCGTTAACAATCGCGATCTTCAAAAGCGTCTCCGATCAGGTCCTGGATTGCGCGTAACAAAGTCGTATCGTGAAAACTGCCTTTCGTTAGGTAGTAATCAGCGCCCGCCTCTAACCCACGGCGACGATCCGCTTCGCGATCCTTGTAAGAGACGATCAAAGTGGGAGTCGCGTTTAATCGCACATCTTTCTTGATGAGTGTCACTAGTTCTATGCCATCAAGGCGCGGCATGTCCACATCGGTGACGACAAGGTCATAGTGTCCGGTCCGGACCGCATTCCACGCATCCATCCCATCAACCGCGACTTCGACCTTGTAGCCCTTGCTTTCAATTAGTTTTCGCTCCAGCTCACGTACGGTCAGTGAGTCGTCAGCCACCAGAACGCGCTTCTGGATTGGTCCGACCTTTGACCCAAGGTTCCGTGACACGTGCGCCAGTCTACCCCCCGAGGCGAGGTTTTCAATCGAACGCGCCAGATCTTCGACGTCAATGATTAGGACCGGAGATTGATCGGCCATCAGGGCCGCTCCATTGATGTCTTTTACTTTTCCAAGCCGTGGATCCAGGGCGCGAATAACTAATTCTCGTTCGCCCAGAAATTTGTCCACCACTACTCCATAACGCGCGTTCTTTTCACCGATAATAACAACTGGCAGCTCCCCGTCGCGCGTGGAACGGGCTGACAATCCTAAGACCTGGCGCGCTGCAACCAATCCTATCTGCTGATGATCGTAGGTGAAATGTTCCCGCCCTTCAATCGATTCAATTCTATTCCGCGGGAGTTTCAGCACGCGGTTGATGCGAGTTACTGGAAACGCGTATGGCTCTCCCGCGATTTCAACCAACAATGTACGCAACACGGATAGTGTCAGGGGAAGTTGAAGCTGAAACTTCGTGCCTTGCGCTGGCTGCGAAGTAACGCGCACGGTTCCACCTACGTGCCTGATCATTGTCTGAACGGCATCGAGGCCGACGCCGCGTCCGGAGATTTCAGTGACGGTTTCTTTCAGCGTAAAGCCCGGCAGAAAGACGAACTCCAAAAGCTCCGGTTCGGACAGCTTAACTGCAACTTCGTCGGTCGTTAGGCCTTTTTCGATTACAACCCGACGCAGACTTTCCGCATCGATTCCGTGGCCGTCGTCAGTAACTTCAATGAGAAGCATGCCTGCGCGATGTCGAGTTTCGAGTCGAATTGTTCCTGTTTCTGATTTCCCAATCCGACGACGATCGGCTGGCGTCTCGATTCCGTGATCTACAGCGTTCCGCAACAGATGGCCAAGTGAAGTCTCAAGGCTCTTGAGAATGTCACTATCAACGGGTGTTGTTTGACCCACGATCTCAAGGTTAATCTTTTTACCCAGACGTCGCGCAGCGTCTCGGACCATGCGCGCAAAACCGCGAGTGCCATCGCTGAAGGGCCGCATTCGACAATCGAGAACTTCTTGGTAGGAGCGAGTTGCAAGATGATAGTATCGTCGCTCGAATAGTTCGAACTCGCCCAGGTGACGCGAGAAGAAGTCCTGACACACGGTTACTTTCTTCTGCAAGTCTAACAGCTGACCTCTAGTGCGTTCGTTAAGGTCCGCGAAGCCTAATGAATTTCGAAGGCCGTGTAAGCCATAAGCCAAATCATCTTGCATTCGCTTGAAGCGCGATAAGTCGGTCGCAAAGGCATCAAGGCAATGCGAAGCCACGACCGATTCACCAGCGAGCCCGAGCAGCCGATTCAAATTGTCCACTCCAATGCGGAGGTCACGCGTTGTCGTTCTGGGTTCCCTTGTGACTGTATTTTCGATGGCCGGGCCTTTCGGAATAACAACCTCTTCATTGAGCGAGCTCAGGCTTTTTACAAACAACGCGATCTCATCGTGATGGTCGCTTTCCCACTTGGCCACAGCGTCGTCGGGCAGGTTCGCGATTTGCGTCAGCAGGTCGATGCCTCCTAACAGATCATCGATACGCCCCTGCGATAATCCAACATCGCTTCGTTGCGCGGCGACCAGGCAATCTTCCATCGCATGTGCAACGCGAACCGCTGGATCACGATTCACAATCCGCGCTGCCCCCTTTAGTGAATGGGCTCCACGCATCAACTCACGTAGTCTGTGGGTCGCGGCAGGGTCTCGTTCCAAAGCAAGAAGATCTTCAGTCATCGACGCGGCTTGAGATTCCACTTCGGCGCGGAAGATATCTGACAGCGAGAGTTCGCCAAGGAGGTCAGGGCGTTCAGAAATCATGCGAAGCTCTTGTTGAGGGTATAAAAGAGAAGCTGATCATCGAGACAGCCGACCCTTCGGTCTCTCCATGAAAAAAGCCCGATCGTGTAGGTCGCAGTGGCTTGCTGCAGTGTCGCAGGCACCGGGATCAATTCGCCGCGCCGATAGCGGGCGACGCCCTGAACCTCATCGACTGGAAAAGCCATTCGGCTTTCTTCGCGCTCAACAACGATCAGTCGCTGGCTGGAGGAATCCTTTTCGCTTGAGATCTCTTCAAGTCGGAGCAATTTCGGAAGAGAGGCACAAAGTAAAAGTTCGCCGCGAATTGTCGCTATGCCTGCCACGATTCCTCCCCGGTGCGGCACGCTGTGCACCGTGTAGTTATCGATCACTTCTTGAAAGACTGTTGTGGGCAGCGCAAGATATTCGCCGCCGACGCGAAAGATTAAAACGGAAACAGCGTCGCCTTTATCTATTGTTTCCTGCTCAGCGATTCGTCGCGTGCACTCCCGCAAATAATCATCGGGTGGTGTGCGATCGAGGAGATGCGACTTATCGGAAGGTGTTGTGGTCTTCACGGCCTTAAGTCGGTTGGAGTTGCAGTTGTTCCGACACTTCCGTCTTATCATCAACGGAAGGATCGGAAGCCTTCCTCTTTATGGCTCTCTCCGCTCGGGTTTGGAGAAGTTTCGCTCCTGCCACATCGCCCGATCTCTCGGAGAGAAGAGCAAGGTGCGTCAGGGCTTCAACGTGGTCTGGCTCCAGATAAAGAGCTTTGCGATAAAGCTCAGCAGCCCCTTGGGGGTCCCCGGTGGCGTCGCGGATTAGGCCTAACAAATAGTAGGCTGGAGCCGAAGCGCCTTCAATTTTTAGATATGCCTCACAGGTTGCAGCCGCTTCGGTTAGGCGTCCGGCATCAGCGA
>Ga0207688_10001071_pt1 | contig 14010 bp, 12 predicted proteins | sample KBSMiscanthusM4_FD_184296 | JGI IMG/M metagenome (GOLD analysis project Ga0207688, IMG submission 184296) | Miscanthus rhizosphere microbial communities from Kellogg Biological Station, Michigan, USA - M4 (SPAdes) (version 2) | ecosystem: Host-associated > Plants > Roots > Rhizosphere ...
GTTCGCTCGGCTCGCCGCGGGCTCTGACGTACTAGCCGTCAGAGTTTTTGGTTCTTCGAAGCCAAGCCCACGGGGGCCGAGGCGACGGCGCGTTGGATTGCCTCGGCCAGTGCAAGCGCAGTCTCCTCGGTCAGTTCGAGGGCGACCCTGGCCGACGGGCCCAGCGCAGGGTTGAGCACGTCGATATTCACGGTGTGGCCGTAAGGGGCATGCACCGGATGGTCGACGTAGACCGTTGCCTGGCTGGCCCCGAACCAGCCCGTCGCACCCTTGCCGCTGCCGTCGACCTTGATCTTTTCAGTCAGATAGGTGCACATGCGTCAGCCCCCCAGATGCTTGGCGAAGAAGTCGCCGATCCGTCGCCAACCGTCCAGCGCCGCCTCCACGCGGTACGCCGGGCGGTCGACGGAGAAGAACGAGTGTCCAGCCCCGTCGTACGAGTGAAACTCGTGGTCCTTGCCCAGCCGGTTCAGTTCGGCGTCCAGCTTGGCCACCGCATCCGGTGACGGATACCGATCCTCGATGCCGAACAACCCGAGCATTGGGCAGCTCAGATCGGATGCCAGCCCCAGAATCGGCCTCATGCTGGCCGGCAAGCCTTCCGGCGGGTCTTCGACAATGAAGGCGCCATAGCAGTCCACAGCGGCATCCAATTGCAACGAGCACGCCGCCAGAAACGCCTGCCGTCCCCCCGAGCAGTGGCCGATCACCCCCGTCTTTCCGTTGGCACCGTCCAGATTTCGGAGATATTCCGCGGCGCCGGCCACATCTCCGACGAGTCGGTCGTCGGGTACGCCGCCGGCTGCGCGCACGGTGGCCGCCGCGTCGTCAGGGTCGGCGCCGGGCGCCTCGCGTGAGTACAGATTGGGGCAGACCGCGTGGTAACCCGACACGGCTAGCCGGCGGACGAACTCCTTGGTCTCGCGGTCGTACCCCGGCATGTGGTGAATCCACACCACGCCACCGCGCGAGCCGGTCGCAAGCGGCACTGCACAGTAGGCCTCGATTTCGTCGCCGCCGTGACCGGTGATGGTGATCGTTTCCGCGCGTACCGCATCTGGACTGGCCATGGTTATTCGCGTTTCTCCTGGGAAGCAACGACAGATTGCAACCGCAACTATTAGATTGCCCTGCAACGTGATTGGTTGGGCAGCTACGCCGTCCGGACTAGTCTGACGCGCCCAGTGCCGACAGTCCCGCGTCGTAGCTGGGCTCGACCGCGATCTCGGGCACCAACTCCGTATACGCGACGTTGCCGTCTGCGCCGATCACCACAACTGCCCGCGCAAGGAGCCCGGCCATCGGACCGTCCACGATGGTGATGCCGAAATCATCGCCGAAGCTGTCCCGGAACGCTGATGCCGTGATCACGTTCTCGATGCCCTCGGCGCCGCAGAACCGCTTCTGAGCGAACGGCAGATCTTTCGATACGCACAACACGGACAGGCCGCTTGCCTCGGCTCGCTCGTTGAATGTCCGGACACTGGTCGCGCACACGGGAGTATCGACCGACGGAAAGATGTTGAGCAACAACGGCTTACCGTGGAACTGTTCGCTGGTCACCGCGCCGAGATCGGTGCCGGTCAGGGTGAATCGCGGAGCGGGGGATCCGACGGCGGGCAACTCACCGACCGTATTGATCGGGTTTCCACGCAACGTTATCTGTGCCATTCGTACAGTGTGCCAAAGCTGCCTGTGCGGCTCCCGCCAGGGTTCGTTGCGGTTATCCGCCCCTGCATGAAATGTCCACGTAGACGGTTGGGTGGGGTCGATCCGGCGTCCCGATGAGTCGACGTTCGAACTGTTGAGTCCCTCGATCCCGGTGACTTTGCAACCCGACAGCGGGTAAACCGCGGCACCGTTGAGTACTACGTTGAAGCCCTGGCTTTGTAGGGCATTGATCGTGTCTTGTGCGTTGCCAAACCCTGAAGGCGCCGCTGCAGACTCTCCGGCTGACCCAAGTGCGGTGACCGAAAAAGCGCCGAGCACGGCGACCGCGGTGATGATTGTGTTCCTCATCGAGTTCCCTTTCCGGAGGGAGTTAGCGACGAGGGTTACAGTCGACGACCGGCAGGCACGCCTCTACGCTGGCGGTCGTGGATTTTCGCGTCTTCGTCGAACCCCAGCAAGGTGCCACCTACTCCGATCAGCTCGCTGTCGCCCATGCCGCAGAGGCGCTGGGCTATTCGGCGTTCTTTCGGTCGGATCACTACGTGGCGCTGAGCGGCGACGGGTTGCCCGGGCCGACGGACTCCTGGGTGACGCTCGCCGGCATCTCGCGTGAGACGTCGACGATCCGGCTCGGCACGATGGTCACCTCCGCCACGTTCCGCCATCCCGGCCCGCTGGCGATCTCGGTCGCTCAGGTCGACGAAATGACCGGCGGCCGTGTGGAATTGGGTATCGGCGCCGGCTGGTTCGAGGCCGAGCACCAGGCGTATGCGATTCCGTTCCCGCCGCTGGGCGAACGCTTCGACCGGCTCACCGAACAGCTGCACATCATCACCGGCCTGTGGAAGACACCCGTCGGCGAGAAGTTCGACTACTCCGGAACGCACTACACCGTGGTGGAATCCCCGGCCCTGCCCAAACCCACGCAGTCACCGCACCCGCCGATCATCATCGGCGGCGGCGGCGCCAAGCGCACACCCGCGCTCGCGGCGCAGTTCGCCGCCGAATTCAACATCCCGTTCGCGCCGTTGGACGTGGCCAAGACTCAGCTCGAGCGGGTGGCGGGGGCATCGGCCGAGGCCGGCCGGTCGCCCGACTCGCTGACCTACTCGGCGTGTTTCGTGGTGTGCGCGGGGCGCGACGATGCGGAGATCGCGCGGCGCGCGGCCGCGATCGGCCGAGAGACAGACGCGCTGCGCAGCAACTCACCGTTGGCGGGAACTCCCGCCGAGATCGTCGACAAACTCGGCGCATATATAGAGGTGGGCGTGCAACGGGTTTATCTGCAGCTTCTCGACATGTCCGACCTCGACCAACTCGAGTTCTTCGCTACCCGGGTGGTATCGCAGTTCGACTGACCGGTTTCTGGCTGCGACCCGCGGCTACTATCACTGGGCATGGCAGGTCAGGACCACGACGACTACGACGACGAACAGTTGTCGTCGGCTACGCCGTGGTACAACCGAACCCCGGCGCTCGTCGGGGCGAGCGTGGCCGGCCTCGCCGTGATCGGCATTCTGATCGCAGCGGTGACGTTCGTGTCGCACCATTTCAACGAGCCCGACCAGGCTCCGCTGAACTTCGTCGAGCCGTCGTTCTCGGCGACTGCCACCCACTCGTTGTCAACGCCGACCACGACCGCGACGATCACCAGCACCAGTCCCCCGGTCACCACTGACATCGACGCACCATCGTCCACCACCTCCTCGTCACCCGATACATCGAGCGGTACCGACACGTCGACCCCCTCCGGGACTGCGTGGACCAGGCCGCACACATCAGCAAGCGGCGCCGAATCGCCGCCCAGTACGACGCGTCGCGGCCCCCGCACGAATGTGACGCGCACGCTCTATCCGCTGCCCTGAGCGCTTACTATCAGTGCCCGTGGCGCGCTACGGACCTCCGGACGACCCCAACCATTCCGATCAGGAGCCGACCCGGTACGCCAACTACGGTGATCAGACCAATCAGGGCAACTTCGGCGACTATGGCCAGCGGCCGTACCCGCCGTCCGGTGAGGCTGGCCCACCGCCGACGGAACCGCTTCCCTGGTATCGCAAACCCGTGGCGCTGGTCGCATTCGGCGCGGTCGGCGCGGTGCTGATCGCGTTGATCCTCTTCGGGCTGGTCAAGCTGCTCACCGGCGGCTCATCACCGGAAAGTCCGACCACGCTCACCCCGATCACCCGGAGCACGACGTCGGTGACCGCGCCGACAACCACGACGGCCGCCACCACGACAGAGCCGACCACCGATCAGACCACGACCACCACCGAGCCCACTACGACGACGACCACCGAGCCCACTACGACGACCACCACTACCACGACCACCACGACAACGACGACCGAACCAAGCGTCAGCACGAGTACGAGCACCAGCACGGTCACCCAGACCGTCACTGTTGGACCACCGGGCGGCTGAGTGACTCGCGCCGCCTACGCACACGACGCGGTCGTCATCCTCGATGCCGGCGGGGACTCCCGCGCGCCCGGCGGCGCAATAACCGTTGCGCTGTGCGGACACTGGGACCACGAGCCGCCGTGTCCGCTGGCACCTCACCACACCGATGCAACACCAGCAGGCGACGAGATGCTCCGGCTACGGGTGCTGTTTGCCGCCGATCCCGCCGACGAGGAGCGGGTGCGGTCGTTGATCACACAGGCGTTGTCGTCGGGCCGGCTGACCGGTCCCGACGGCCGGGTTACCAGGTGGATGCTGAAGTCCAGCGGCGCCGATAGTGTCCGTTCGGAGGAAGCCGACGACGCGGCGCGGCTCGTCGCGTCCTAGCGGCCTCTCGCGGCATATTCAGCGACCAGCCCCTCTGCGCTGCGCACCGCCGCCCTGCAGGCGCGGGTGGTGAACGGATCGTTGAGGGGATGGTCGGCGCGGCGGCGCCACCGCTGAGCTGCCGCGAACGCCGCCCGCGGCCCGTCGTACGGCGCCTCGGGCTGCAGCCCCAACCGACTGGCGGCGTCGGTGCCCAGCCCTCCGATGATGCGCCGCAGCGACGCCATCTCGTCTTCGTTCAATGTCGTTGGTCGCGAACGTAATTGGCTCAACAACCGAAGCTCTTCAAAGGCGTGCGTATCCGCCAGCAGCGGATCGATGTCGGCGAGGATGTAGCGCGTCGCATAGATCGGGTTGGTCTGCACGAACCGCCGCAGCGACAGCAGCGCGGTATGCGCCTTCAGCAGATCCGAACGTTGCGCGAACTGCTGGTCGATGACGTCGCGCAGCGCCACCAGCCCACTGCGCTCCAGCAGCTCGTCGGCCAGCGCCACCGAATCGCTGACACCGGCGCGCAGCACCGCGATCGAGATCCTGATGCCGAACATGCCGAACCGGTCCAACAGGGCGGCCCGGGTGGCGGCATCGACGGGCAACGAACTGTCCTCCCGCACGAAGCGGTCCACCGACAGCATGGCCTTCGTGAGCTCGGCGGCGTCCACCCCGGCCAGCTTCTCCAGCGCCACGAATTCGCTCTGCCGCAACGTGCGGGCAGTCAGCGCCAACAGCCCGGACACCGGCACCACGGCCTGGCAGATGCCGGTCTTGTCCATTTCGCTGGTGAACCGTTTGGCCACATCCTTGGCCGAGAGCATCGCGTCGATCCGGCCCGCGCCGATCTCGTCGGCCCGCGACGCGACCCCGATCACGCCGAGCGCGCCGGCCGATCCGCCAACCAGCTCACCGATCTGTTTGAGCAGCGCGATGTCAGCGGCATTCAACGTGCGAAGCAGGAACACCACCGCGTCGACGCGCGGCACCCCGTCCTCGGGCACCAGCAGCCGCAAGGTGCGTTGGGAGACATCACGCGACAGCGACGACGTGCCCGGCGTGTCGATGATGGTCGCGTCGATGAGCTCGGCGGCGGGCCATTCCACGTCCAGGTCGACGACGTCCTCGGGGTCGAGGCTGGCGAAGTCGAACGTCAGCCCAGCCGATCCGTTCGAGCCACGGGCGATCGGCACATTCGAGCGCCTGCCACCGCGGTGGTTAGCCGTCACCTTCGGGATTGGACCGTGCCGGAACCAGGTGACGATGCGGGTGGCTTCGGTGGCGTCGGTCGGCGCGATGTCTTCGCCCACAAGCGCATTCACGAGCGTTGACTTGCCCGCCTTCAACGTCCCCGCCAGTGCGATGCGGATCGGCTGGTTGAGCCGATAGCCGATGCGCTCCAGTTCGTTGTGCACGTCGGGTCGATTCCGGTACGTCGGATCGTTGCGGTACGCCTGGATGGTTCCGCCCAGGATCGCGCGCACCTGATCGCTCGTGCTCATCTCGGGCTACCTCGGCTGTCCTCCCACTCGGCGATAACCGACTGTTCAGCTTAAAGCGTGTCGAATCGCCAAGTCATTCGACAGCTTCGGCCCAGACGACAGCGCTCGTATCGCGTTCGACGCCGTCGTCATCGATGGCATGGTCGTGGTGCGGTTCGTCGTCCTCGGGCGGGGTGGTGGTTTACGTGGTTCCCACGGGCTCGCGGGCCGCTTCGGTGGCGCCGGGCGCCAAATTGACCGCGTGATCGGTCACCTGTTTGAGAATGTTCAGCTGCCGCTCGAGTTCGCGGACGCGGTTGACGCGCTCGTTCTCCTCCAGCTGCGCCGACGCGATCGTCGCCTGCAGCGACTCGTTGAGCGAGCGGGTGGTCTGATTGGCGATGCCGCGGTAGTGGTCGCGCAGCTGGCGCTGAATCCCCTTGAGCCGGTCGCGCGATTCCTTGGTGACGACGAACGAAACGTCGTCAACGAAACGCCGCATGTTCATCTTCGCCTCGCCGCGCACGCGCATCATGCGGTTCTCCATGTCGTCCTTGTAGGTCTTGCGGCCCAACAGAAGGCCGGCGCCCAGCGACAACGGATTGAACATCCCCAACCCGGCGAACGATGTCAGCATGCCGAACATCAGCACGCCGCCGTACGAGCCGCGCATGCCGGTGACGACCTTGTGCCCGGCCTTGATGGGCTTGGCTTCCAGCTTGGAGAGCGACTTGATTTCCCCAAGGCTGGCACCCATTTCGCGGGCGTCGAGCTGTGGCATCTTGATCGCCTCGAGCCCCGCCTCGACGAACGTCCGAGCTACCTCCTGGGCAAGCACCTCGGCACGCTGGTAGGCCCACACGAAGTTGTCGCCGACGGCGGTGGCGATCGCATCCTCCAGCTCGGCGCCGATCTCGGCCCAGTGATGAGTCGGGTCGGTGGTGTCGATCACGTGCTCGGTGTGCTGGGTGATGGTCCGGAACCGACCGCGCAGGTCGTGGTCGACATCGGCGGTCAGATCGGCGATTCCGTCGTTGAGCACCTGCTGCCACAGCGCGGTCTGCTGAAGAGCGTCCTGGGCTTCCTGCTTGCGCTGTTCGAGCTCGGCCTTCAACAGGTCGCGAACATCCGGATCGTTGAGCGCTGACAGCTCGGAGTCCGCGGCAAGCGTCAAATGCTCGGCAGCGGAGCGGATCTCGGCGAGCACCTGGTCGCGCGCCCGGTCGTTCTCCCGGGACAGCACCTTCTCGCTGAGGAACTTCACGATCGCCGGGAAGTTGGACTCTTCGTTGAGTTCCTTGTCGTTGAGCTGGATGGCGTGGCTGCGTAGCAGCGACGACGCCGGAATCATCGGGATCGGCAGTCCTGTGCGCTGCAGATGCGCCTCGTTGACCTCGACGATCTCGCGCCAGTGCGGGTAGAGGTCGGTCTTGGTCGCGACAATCATTGCGACCGGGCAGATTTCGAATGCCTGACGGATGAACGTCATCTCGGGATCGGTGAACTCCTGGCTGGTGTCGCTGATCATCAGCATGGCATCCGCGTCGGGCAGCAGTCCGAGCGTGGCTGACAGATGCGGCTGAGCATGACCGCCGACGCCGGGGGTGTCGACGAACACCAACCCGCCCTTGAGCAGGGGACTGTTCGCGGTGACCGCGACTCGGAGTACCTGCCGGCCGCGTGCCGCGGGATGGCGACGCAGATCGTTTTTGATGTCCGCGATGGGGATCTCTATCGCATCGGGCTCGGCACCGTCGGCGCCGGCGAGGATAAGCTTCGCCGTGGCCTCTTCGCCGTAGGACACCATCGTGGCGACCACCGTGGTCTCGTCGTCGCCGACGCGGGAGACCGGCACATTAAGCAGCGAGTTGAGTAGCTGGCTCTTGCCCTGTTTGAGCTGGCCGGCGATCACCACGCGGATCTGCGGGTCGCTGATCCGCTCCTTTGCCTTGGCCATCCGCCCGGCCAGATCGCCGCGGTCCTGAGCCTCGGCGATCTTGATCGTGTGGTCGATCAATTCAACGATGACCTTGACCTTGCGGGGGTCATTCGGTTGCGTCATGGTGTCCCTCTTGTGTTGCCGCCGTTGCCCTAACGGTAGGCGTGCCAGCTGGCGGGGCCCTGAGTTCGGTCCCCGCCAGCTGCGCTATTTCGTGGTACCTCTCGGTCAGAACAGGTCGACGTCCACACCCTGGTGGATGTCGGTGGTCTCGTGAACCGAGTTGTCGACGCTGTCGTGGCTGTCGTGCGTCGAGGTGTCGGTGTTGTGGCTGTTCGACGAGTTGTCGTCGTGGCTTGCATCGACGCTGCCGGAGATGTCGCCACCATGGGTTTCGACGTTGGTGACGTCGCCGCCGGCGGAGGTGGTCGTGGTGTGCGTAGGAGCGATGACCACCCCGCCGCCCGCCCCACCTGTCGCAGCGCCGCCGTCGCCCCCACCACCGGTGAGGATGCCACCGCCATGGCCACCGTTGCCACCGGACGCACCGCCACCGCCGGTATCGATGTCGCCAGTCTTGACGACCGGACCCTCGTTGCCCTGGATGATGTCGCCGCCGCCGGTCTCTTGCGAGTTGTCCTCGACGTCGTTGCCGTTGCCCACGATGACGGGCGAGTGGTCGCCGGCGTCGATGTCGCCGGTGTTGGCGTTGTTGTGATCTCCGTCCTGCTTCACCGAGCCATCCGTGAGGATGTCGCCGTCGTTGTCTCCGTTGACCACCACGCCGCCGTGATCGGCGGTGTTCGTGGTCTTTTCGCCGAAGGTGATGTCACCGAAGTCCAGGTTGACACCGCCCTGCTGCACGTCGTGGCCGGCCTCGGGGCTCAAGATGTGGGGATCGTTGTTGCTCAGCACGTCATTGTGGTTCAGCGTGTCGTTGTTGCTGAACGCGTGGGTCTCCGGCGCGAAGACATGCTGCGGGGTGAAGGCGATGCCGTGGGTCTCGGCGACCGCCTGCTGCAATCCCTGCACCGGGTCGCCGCCGCCGTGGATGACAGCAGCCGGAGCCACGGTCGCGGCGACCGCCTGCACCTGCGCGGCGGTCACGTTCTGGACACCGGCGTTGGTCATTGCGCGGTCGGGGTCGTTGACGAAGGCCTGCGCCTGAACCGGGTCGCGGAACAGGTCGAGAATCCAGTCGATCACGTTGGTCATTTGGGTGGTCCTTTTCTCTGTGTGTTGTGGAAGCTGGTCGCCGGCTGTCCGGTGAACTGGTGACAACGTTATGGACCGGACGACGTCGGAGAAACGGGGTCAGAGCCCGTCCCTGCGAGATTGCATCCCGGGATGGTGGCGCGGTCCCCATTAGGGGATTAGGGGGTTGTTGGGGGAATGGTGCGGGCGCGGTCGCACTGGCCTGAAGTCGGCTTCATTTCCGCAGGTAAATGCGCAAAAGAAAAGCCCGGCCGTGGCGGGCCGGGCTTCTCAACTGCCGAGTGGAACTAGTCGAAGATGTCGAAGCCGGAGTTGTCGGGTTCGAGGTGGTGATCCTCGGGGACCGAATGGCTCCAGTCCTCCTCGAGAAGGGTCTCATGAGCATCGATGACCGGGGCATCGTCAATCACCGGGCCGTCGAACTGCAGCGACGGGTCGTCGGCACCCGCCACGTCCGGCACGCCGGCGTCGGCGAGCACGTCGACCCCCGGATGCACGCCGGCGTCGGGTTCTGTGACGAGATGGTCGGCCATCGCGTGCACCTCGTCGACCGCGACGGCAGGCACATGGTCGTCGAACGCATCGAACGCGGCCGTTGCCGCGCCACTTGCCCAGACATTGCTTGCGTGGTCGTCAACCACAGCGTCGGCACCCGTCGAGGGCACCGCCATGGACAGCGATTCCGAGACGACCGGAATCAGATTGTTGACGTCCACGCTTGTCACGTCGGTCAGATGGGCGTCGGCGATGGCCTGCCCCGGATCGGCGGCGTAGGCTGCGGCGGCGTCGGGGTCACGCACTAACGACATCACGAAGTCGAGTAACGAGTTTGCCATAGAACACCCTCCTTCCCATTGCAGATATATATGCGGCGGTAGCCCGAAGGCTTGATCCGATGCTATCGACGGACGTGACACCGGTGATAGGTGCCAAACCCAGCTCTGTCGCACCGGCGTTAGGGGACTGATCGTTAGGGGTCCCCGCGCCATTAGGGGAATCCACCCCGTTCCGGCTGTCCTGAGCCGCTATCGTGAGCATCGGTCGATCTCGCGGGCCACACGAGGGGAAGATGAGCGACTCACTTGGGTTGTCCATTGGGATGACCAACTTGGTGGCGGCCCGAATCGGCCGCGCCCCGGTCATACGGCGTTCCGTTCTCACGCTATTCAACGATCGCGTCCCCGAAGTCGGCGTGCCAGGCGAGAACCCGAACCTGAATGCGCCCGGAATCGTGTTGAGCGGTTTCGTCGAGCGGGTTGGCGACCCGGTTCCGCTGGTCGCCCCCGACGGCTCCCCGCACCGCGGCGAGATGGTGCTTGTCGAAGCCCTCGACTCGATGGCGCGCACGGTCGGCGGCGGTGCACCGATCGCGATCGCCGTGCCAGCGCATTGGGGCCCCGCAACCATCGGTGCGCTGCGGGGTGCGCTGCGTGCCAAGCCAAGCCTCGCGCCGGATGGTCTGCCCGCCGCGCTGATCCCGGATTCGATCGCGGCGCTCACCGCACTGCAGACCGCCCCGGGCCTGCCGTCCAGCGGCATCGTCGCGCTGGTGGACCTGGGTGGCAGCGGCACCAGCATCACGCTGGCCAACGCCGGTTCGAATTTCGACCAGATCGGCGACACGGTTCGGTTTCCCGACTTCTCCGGCGACCAGATCGACCAGTCGCTGCTGAACCATGTGGTGGCTGGAATCGGCGAAGCCAACAATGCCGATCCCACCGGCACGCTGGGGCTCGGATTGCTGGTCCGGCTGCGCGACGAGGCCCGGCAGGCTAAGGAGCGACTGTCTGCCGAGACGGCGACAGTGGTGCCCGCGGAGCTGCCCGGCTTCAACTCCGACGTCAGGGTGACCCGCAACGAGCTGGAGAACCTCATCGCGGAGCCGCTGGGCGGTCTGCTCAATACCATCGAAGAAACGTTGCAGCGCAACAACGTTCCGGTGGCTAGTGTGTCCGCCGTCGCGACCGTCGGCGGCGGGGCCAACATTCCGCGGGTCACGCAGCAGCTATCGGAACGGCTGCGCGCCCCCGTCGTCACCACACCGCAGTCGCAGCTCAACGTCGCAGCGGGCGCCGCCCTGATGGCCGACCGCGGACTGGAGGCAGACGCGCCAACCGGGATGGCGCCGACCGGGCTGGCGGCTGCCGCGGACGCGCCGACGGGCATGGCCGCTGCGGGCTGGGCCGCAGGCGCGGCGGGGCTGGCCGCCTCCGAGTCGGCCTCTGACGGTGCGGCGTCGGCGACGTTCCGCGCGCTGGCCTGGTCGCAGGACGATGCGCCTGGCGGAGAGCCGGTGCCGTATTCCGGCGAGGACTACACCTTCGACCAGGGGCCCACCGACGCCCGCCCGCAGGTCGCGTTTGCCCACGAGGAAGAGGGCTACGAGCCCGAGCCGGGGCCGCTGCCCTGGTTTAAGCGTCCGCCGGTTCTATTCGGGGCGGCGGCCGCGGCCGTGCTGCTGGCCATCGGCGGGCTGGCGGTCACCCTCACCAGCACCAGCGGCAGCACCGGCCCGGTGACCGAGACGGCCACTCACGTCGAGACGGGCCCGTCACCCGGGCAGCCGCCGACTTCGGAACCGCCGCAGACGATCACGGTCACCGGACCCAACGGCGAGCCGAGCACCACCGTGGTGCAGCCGCCCCCGCCATCGAGCACGACCACGACGTCGCCCACGACGACAACGACCACAACCACCACCACAACAACCACCACCACCACCACGACAACGACAACGCCGCCGACGACCACTACGACACCGCCCACGACGACACCGCCCACTACCACCCAAGCGACGACGACGCAGCAGGTGACCACCACCACGGCCGCTGCGTTGTCGCCGATCACGACCACTCAGCCGTGACCCATGGCCAGACCGGCGTCAGGACCGCTGACCGATATCCCGCCGGCCGCGCGCGACACCGTGGCGACGCTGCTCGCGGCGCCGACCGTCCCGGTCAAGGTGCTGGTGTCCGGAGGCATCGGCACCGGTAAGAGCTCTGTTCTCGCGGCCATCCGCTCGGCGCTGCGCGAAGCCCAGGTGGGGGTGCTGACGAGACCGCCACGGGACGGCGATGATTCGGCCGCGGCGGTCGTCATCGACGACGCGCATCTGCTCGACGATGCCGACCTCGGCCGCCTCGGCGAGCTGGTCGCCAATCCGGCGTCGACGGTCGTGGTCGCCGCCCAACCGCTCGCCCACCACGCGGGGCTGCGCTCGCTCGTCGTCACCATCGAACGGGAAAACCCGGTGGTGTCGCTCGGCGCGCTCAGCCCGGCGGACGTCAACCGTATGGCGACCGAAATACTCGGTGCCCCAATGACTTCCGAGATCATCCGGTCGCTGATGGTGGCGACGGCCGGCCTGCCATTCCTGCTGCAGCCCGCAATCGCGGCGGCGGGGTCACCCGATGGCGAGGCGCCCGCGATGGCGATCATGCAGGCCGCCAAGTTCGCGTTGATCGAGCGGCTGCGCCGGATGGACGAACCGGTGCTCGAGACGCTGCTGGTGTCCTCGCTGAGCCCGGAGCTCGGGCCCGACGACGTGGCGGGGGCACTGCGAGTCGGTGCGGAAGACGCACAGGTACTTGTCGACCGCGCCCGCGCCAGCGGCCTGATCGAGCCGTCGCACAGCCACGAGTTTCTGCGATCGGTGCACCTCTGCATCGCCGGGATCATCGGCACCGCGCGCCACCACGATACCGAGCTCTCACTACTGGTGTCGCAGATCGAATCATCAACGCTCTCAGCGGATCTCGCGTTGCGGATGGCCGAGCACGGGCTGCAGGACGACCGGCTGGCCACCGCGCTGGCCGACCTGGCGTCCCGCACCCGCGGCCAACCGGCGCGGGCGGCACGGCTGTACCGGGCCGCCGCCGATGCGGGCGCGACGGCTCTCTCCGCGCGGCTGGCCGACGCGCTCGCGCTGACCGGTGATTGCACCACCGCCGGTCGGCTCGCCGACGAACTGCTGGGCTCCGAGGACGCGGCTGAGCGCGCCGCTGCGGTCCGGATCGCCGCCAGCATCGCCATGCACGACGGCGGCGCGGCGCAGGCGGCCGACCTGTTCCGTTGGCTCGGGCCGTATCCCGACGCCTTCGTCAGCGCCGCGGGCGCGATCGTCGCGGTCGCCGCCGGCGACCTCGAGGCCGCCAGGCGGGCGCTGAAGGCCGAGAGCGCCGGGCCCCCGAAGTCGACCGCGCGCGCCGCGCGCAGCCTCGCCGAAGGTCTGGTGCTGTCGCTCGATCAGCCGTTCCCGATCGCCGTCGCACGATTGGGCCAATCGATCACCGCCGAACAGCAGCAGGCGGGCGTCGCGCCGGACACCCCCGCCGCGCTGGTCACACTTGCGGCGCTGCACGGCGGCGACCCTGCGCGTGCCCGCAGTGTGATCGGCCGCGTCGTGCGCGCAGGAAGCCAGGCGGACAGCGCAGACGAATCCTTTGCTGCCCACCGGCACCGCCTGCTGCTCGGCTGGGTGCGGATGCAGGACGGGCAACTGCCCGCGGCCGCCGCCGACGCCGCCTCGACTGCCGATGCCACGCTTCACCGCCGCGACGCGCTCTGGGCTGCGGCGCTTCAGACGGCGGTCGCCAGGCGCAGCGGCGACAGCGGTGCGGTGCAGAAGCATTTGTATGCCGCGATGGAAGTGCTCGCCGAGTACTCGATGGACCTTTTCTCTTTGTTGCCGCTGGGCGAACTGTGGGTGGCCGCGGCCAGGATGCGTCAGGTCGACCGACTGCAGCACACCCTGACCGAAGCATTCGCACTGCTCGAGTCGCTCGGCAATCCCGTGCTGTGGTCGGTGCCGCTGCACTGGGCCGGGGTACACGCCGGGATCCTGGCCAATTCACCGGAAGCGGTTGCGCCACACGGCCAGGCGTTGACCGCCGCTGCGGCCCACAGCGCATTCGCCAAGGCGCT
>Ga0207688_10001081_pt1 | contig 13962 bp, 14 predicted proteins | sample KBSMiscanthusM4_FD_184296 | JGI IMG/M metagenome (GOLD analysis project Ga0207688, IMG submission 184296) | Miscanthus rhizosphere microbial communities from Kellogg Biological Station, Michigan, USA - M4 (SPAdes) (version 2) | ecosystem: Host-associated > Plants > Roots > Rhizosphere ...
TGAGCGCTTGCGCGAAGAGCCGAGAGTACCGATGAGCGCTTGCGCGAAGAGCCGAGAGTACCGATGAGCGCTTGCGCGAAGAGCCGAGAGTACCGATGACTGGCCCCCTTGCGGGTATCCGCATCCTCGAGGTCGGCGTGATGCTGGCCGGTCCGTACGCAACGATGCTGCTGGCCGATCTCGGCGCAGAGGTCATCAAGATCGAATCACCGGGCGGCGAGATCTCCCGCCAGGTCAGCGACAGTTACTTCGCCAGCCTGAACCGCAACAAACAGAGCGTGTGTCTGGACCTGCGGTCCGCGGCGGGACGGCAGCGGTTGGGCGAACTCGTCGCGAATTCACATGCGCTGCTGGTCAATATGACGCCGTCGGCGATCAAGCGCCTCGGTCTGACCTACGACGCCCTGCGGAAGTTCAACGAACGGATCGTCTGCGTCGCGCTGACCGGTTTCGGGCTGGACGGCGGCGACGACCCTGCGTTCGATTATGTCATCCAGGCGGCGACGGGTGTCGCGGCGATGACGGGCCATCCCGACGGCCCACCGACATTGCCTGGGTATTCGTCGGCCGACAACTCGACCGGGCTGGCCGCTGCGCTGGGGCTGCTCGCGCAGATCGTCTCGGGCCGCGGTGGGCAAGTGGACGTGTCGTTGCGTGATGTGGTGCTGTCCCAGCTGAACTACCGAGCATCGGCGTACCTCAACGAGGGTGCGGCGCCGCAGCGCTACCCGTTCGGCGCGCATTCGTATTACGTTCCGGCGCAGCTGTTTCCGACCGCTGACGGGTACCTCGCGCTGTTCATCACCCACGACGCGTTCTGGAAAGCCTTCGCCGACGAAGCGAAGATCGACGGCTTCCCGACGATGGCCGAGCGCGCGGCCAAGCGCGACGAGGTCCTGGAAGTCGTCACCGCGGCCCTGGGCACCGACACCGCGGCCAGTTGGCAGTCACGACTGCAGCCCCTGGGCATCCCCGTCGCGGCAGTGCGGACACTGCCCGAAGCCCTGGAGGCCACACCCGAAGCGCTTGTCACGGCAGGAGATTTCAGGTTGGTCGGCAGCCCCATCCGCATCACGGGTTACGAGCCCCAGTACCGGCCGCCGCCGCTGCTCGACGAGCACGGCGACGTCGAGTCTCAATCATCGTAATGGACTGTGACTGAAAGGGTATCGGGAATGGCCTGGCAGGTCAGCACATAGCCGTCCTCGACCTCGTCCTCCTCGAGCGCGTCGTTGACCCGCATCGTCGCGCTGCCCTCGGACAGCCGCGCCATGCAGGTACCGCAGTTGCCTGCCTCGCAAGAGAACGGTGGCGACATGCCCGCCCGACGCGCGCTTTCCAGCAGCGTCTCGTTGGCGACCCGCGGCACCGTCGCCTTCTCGCGGTCCAAGTGAATCGTGATGGTCCCCTTGACGTCTCCGGCCTTCTCCGCGGAGGTGGGGTAGGGTGCGTCGGCGTTGGCTACCGGCGTGGGGGCGGCGTCGAAGTCCTCGATGAACACCTTCCCCGGGCCGGGGAGTGCCGACGTGACCACCGACATGAAACCTTCCGGCCCGCAGACGTAGCAGTCGGCGTCGGTGTCGTCGCCGACGAAGTCGACGACGGCGGCGGGATCGATCAGGCCCTTGTCGGCATCGATGTGGCGGAGCACGGACAGCCGGTCCGGGTAGCGGGCGACGAGATCGTCGAGCACCGCATCGAAGATCACCGACGCCCGGTCCTTATCGGCGCACAGCAGCCGCACCTTGCGGTGCGTGGTGGACAGCGCGCTCTTGACCAGCGACAGGATCGGCGTGACTCCGCTACCACCGCCGAACCCCAGCACTGGCACAGAGGTCTCGGTCAAGCAGAAGGTGCCTGCCGCCCGGGTGATGGTCACTTCGTCGCCTTCGACAAGGTTGTCGAGCATCCAGTTCGAGACCTTGCCGCCAGGCACCCGCTTGACGGTGGTCGCCATCTCGGAATCGGTTTCGGGGGCGCTCGACATCGAGTAGGACCGGTACAGGTCCTCGCCGTTGACGTGCACCTTGAAGGTGCAGAACTGCCCTGCCCGGTAGGGGAACGGCGTTTCACCGGGGGCCAGCACGTAGGTCCTCGCGTCGGCGGTCTCCTTGATGATCCGAGACACCGTCGCACGGTGGAACAAGTGCGGCTTCACCATCGGCGCCCTCTCGACTGGCATTGTCATTCTGATAATAAGAGAATACCATTCTCCTCGACAGCGGAAAGCTTCTCAATTGCCGGAAAGGGGCGGGCGCGACGTGTGTGAGCGAATTGCGCTCGCCTTTGAGCAGCGGGAATACTGCCTCCTGGAGCTCGATGCCCTGGCTAACGGCATGGCGACCGTGCTCGAACACCGTGGAGTGCGGGCAGGCGCGCGGGTGGCGCTGATGGCGTCCAACAGACCAGAGTTCGTCATCGCGTTGTGGGCCGTCTGGCGACTCGGTGCGTCGGCGGTGCTGCTCAGCCCGGCGTGGAAGCGGACCGAGGTCGAGAGTGCGCTGGCGTTGACAACGCCGTCAGACGCGGTCGGTGACCATCCGGTGCTCGCCGAGGTGATGCCGATGCTGTCGCTGGACCAGGCGATCACGCCGGGATCGCGGACGTTCGAAGCGCCGAGCCCGGAAAGCGATGCGCTGTTCGTGTTCAGCTCCGGGACGACCGGCATGCCCAAGGCGGTGCGTCACACCCACGGGTCGTTCGCCGTCGCGGTGCGGCACTGGCGTGACGCGCTGCACCTGTCGTCGGCTGACCGCATGCAGATCATGACGCCGCCGTCGCACATCCTGGGCTTGCTCAATATCGTGATGGCGCTCGACACCGGCGCCTGGATCCGGTTGCACCGTCGGTTCGACATCGACTTGATGCTGCACCACATCGAGGCGGACCGCCTCACCATCGAGATGGCAGTCGCGCCAATCGCTTTGGCGCTGGCCGCCCATCCGACTCTGGAAAGCCATGACCTGTCGTCGGTGCGCTACATCATGTGGTGCGCGACGCCGGTCACGCAGAGCGTCGCAGAAGCGGTCACCGCCAGAACCGGGGTAAACTGGGTCACGGCCTATGGCACCAGCGAATTGCCGGTGATCGCGTGCAATGAGATCGACGGCGTGCGGCTGGACACGGTCGGGCGGCCGGTGCCGGGGGTGCATGTACGGGTCGTCGAATTGGAGGCCGGTGAACCGCTGCCGGTGGGCGCGGTGGGTGAGATCCAGGTACGCTCGGATTCGGTGATGGCCGGCTATCTGCCGAGCGAGGCGACGGCGCAGGCGTTTTCGGACGGCTGGTATCGAACGGGCGACGTCGGCTACCTCGACGCCGACGGGTGGCTGCGCATTACCGACCGGGCCAAGGAAATGATCAAGGTGCGGGGCTTTCAGGTGGCGCCCGCAGAGATAGAGGCGGTGTTGCACGGGCATCCGGCCGTCGACGACTGTGCGGTGTTCGGGGTGCCTGACGCGGCGAACGGCGAGGCGATCGTGGCCGCGGTCAAGATGTGCAGCCCGGTCGAGGCAGACGAACTCGTCGCGCTCGTCGCGAACCGGCTGGCGTCGTACAAGCGACCCAGCCGGGTGGTGTTCGTGCCCGAAATACCGCGCTTGCCATCGGGAAAGGTGTTGCGCCGGGTGCTGAAGGAGCGGTTGTGGACGTCCGTCTGACTAGTGAACAGCGGCAGCTGCGGGAGGCCGCGGCCAAGCTGGCTGACGACCTCGGGCCCGGTTCGGTCGCAGATCTCGACGACGCGAGCCGAATCGCCCGGCTAGAGAAGGCCGTAGGTGCGACGGGATTTCGCACGCTGCGGACCGACGGCGCATCCGGAGTCGAGGTGGCGATCGTCGCCGAGGAGTTCGCGCGGGGACTGGTCGACGTGCCATTCCTGGGACCGGTGCTCGCCGACGACCTGACGAGAGCGCTCGGCCGCGAACCGTCGGCGCCGACGGCCGAACCCGAATCGGTCGACCTGACGAGAAGTGCTGCCGGAGTGGTTGAGTCGCCGCCCGAGCTGGGTGAACTCTCCGAGGAGGACGCCGGCCGGTGGCGCACCCTGGCGCTCGTGATCACCTGCGCGGACCTGGTCGGCGCCGCGCGTGGTGCGCACGCCCTCGCGGTTGACTACGCGAAGGTCCGCGAACAGTACGGCGCAACGATCGGGTCCTATCAGGCCGTCGGACACCTGCTCGCGGAGAGCCTGGCCCTGATCGAGGGGTCGATCAGCGTGCTACGCCACGCCGCGTGGGCTGTCGACGATCTCCCCGTCGCGGAGGCGATAGAGGCGGCACGGGTCGCCAAGATCTACTGTGCGCGTGCGGCACTGACCGTCTGCGAGACGTCGATTCAGGTGCACGGCGGCATCGGCAACACGTGGGAATGCCTCGCGCACGTCTATCTGCGCCGGGTGCTGGCCGCCACCGGGCTGTGGCCCGTGAAGCTGGAGGAGCTGTCCATTGGACTTTCGTGATTCGCCGGAGGAAGCCGCGTTCCGGGACCGGCTGCGCGGCTGGCTGACCGAACAGAAGGGCAAATTCCCGACGTCGGGTGACGAGTACTGGGCCAAGCAGGGCGACTGGCACGAAGCGCTCTATGAGGCGGGCTTCTTCGGTACGTCGTGGCCGAAAGAGTATGGCGGCCAGGAGTTGCCGCCGGTCTACGACGTCATCGTCGACGAGGAGATCGCGAAGGCCGGCGTTCCCGCCCGGCCCAGCCTCGGCTACCTGGTAGTCGGGTTAGGGCATCACGGCAATAAGGAGCTGCAGCAGCGATTCCTTCCCGGAATGATCAACGGCAGCGAGCGGTGGTGCCAGGGCTTCAGCGAGCCCGGCGCGGGGTCCGACCTCGCGTCGCTGACCACTACGGCAACCCGCGAGGGCGACGAGTACGTCATTCACGGGCACAAGATCTGGACGAGCTACTCCGATGTCGCCGACTGGTGTCTGTTGCTGGCGCGCACAGACAAAGAGGTACCCAAGCATCGAGGCATCTCGGCGTTCATCGTCTCGATGCACCAGCCGGGTATCGAGCAGCGACCGTTGAAGATGATCAGTGGCGTCACCAAAGAATTCGGTCAGGTGGCATTCGACGGCGCCCGAGTGCCTGCGGATCAGATGGTGGGGGCGCCGGGGGAGGGCTGGAGGATGGCGATGACCGTCGTCAGCCACGAACGCGAGCCCTCGACGCTGGGATTCTCGGCCCGGTACGGGAAGCTGGTGCGCCAGTTGGCATCCCGGGTAGCAGGCACGACACCCGAAGAATTGTGCTGGGCATGGGTGCAGACGGAGATGCTGCGGTTGCACGTACGCAGGCGGCTGTCCGAACAGCTCGATGGCATCACCCATGGGCCGCAGGGATCGCTGGACAAGCTACTGATGACCTCGGTGGAGCAATCCGTTTGTCACGCCGCGCTGGCGACCGTCGGCACCGGCGACCCTGAGTTGTTCGGTGCCTACATGTACAGCCGCGCGCAGAGCGTGATGGGCGGCACGTCACAGATTCAGAAGAACATCATCGCTTCGCGCATTCTCGGATTATGAGTGCGATGAGCGCGTGCGCGAAGAGTGAAAGGAACTGACTTGTACGATCTGCCATCGGAAATCGACGTCCAGGCCGACAGGGCGCTGCGCATCATCACACTGAACCGGCCCGACTCGCTCAACTCTGTCAACGATGCACTCCACGTCGGCCTGGCAAATGTGTGGACGCGCCTTGGCGAGGACCGTGAGGCCCGCGCGGCGGTGATCACCGGCGCAGGTAGGGCATTTTCGGCCGGCGGCGACTTCGCGTATCTCGAGGAGTTGCGGCAGGACGCGGATCTGCGCGCCAAGACCATTCTGCATGGCCGCGAGATCGTGCTGGGGATGGCCCGTTGCCGGATTCCGGTGGTGGCAGCCGTGAATGGTCCGGCGGTCGGGCTGGGGTGCAGCCTGGTGGCGCTTTCCGACATCGTCTACATGAAAGAGGATGCGTACCTTGCCGATCCGCATGTGCAGGTTGGGCTCGTCGCTGCTGACGGTGGCCCACTCGTCTGGCCGCTGCAGATGAGCTTGCTGCATGCCAAGGAGTACGCGTTGACCGGGACACGCATCTCCGCGCAACGCGCCGCAGAGCTCGGGCTCGCCAATCATGTCGTCGAGGACCCGCTGGCCGAGGCGTTGGCGTGCGCCAAGAAGATCATGGAACTACCGCGGCAGGCCGTCGAAAGCACCAAGCGGCTGTTGAACATTCACCTTGAGCGCGCCGTGCTGGCAGTGCTCGACTATGCCAACACCGCCGAGGATCAGTCATTCCAGACGGAGGACTTCCGCGAGATCGTCACCCGCCTCAACACCAAGAAATAACTGCCGCGAGCGACCGTGTTTGTGCACCGACACGCCTTGCCCGGGTGGCATTTGGCGGTCGCTCGCGAGTACGGTTACCGAGCGCCGGTGGGCCGAATCCACTGTCGATGGTCCCCGAATGCTCTACACCCTTCGTATCATCGGTCACGCCGATACCTGAAGGGTCAGCCATGGCTCTCACCGCGAACGTTCCATGACGGGCATGGCGCTTCCGTCCGAGGGGCATCGTCGTTGCCATCCAGAGTGCGCCAGCAGTGGCATTCCTGGTCGCGAATGGCGAGATTACATCACGCAGTGCCATTTCGCGACCGGCTTCGTCGACGTGCCCGACAAAGGGTTCCAAAGGCAAGACCATCATGGTTGCGGGCGTGGATGACGATTCGGCAACTCTCAAGAGGCCGTTCAATCACCACGGCGTGCCGGCGATGCAAAAGTTCTCACTGGCCCCGCCGACCGAGACCGGGGTACTAATGGAACGTGGATTTGACCGAGCGCTACGAGTGGCAAGGGCGGCAGATCGCATGGGGCCGTGCCGGCAACGGTCCGCCAGTGGTGTTCTGCCACGGCACGCCGTGGTCGTCGGTGCTCTGGCGGCCGTTCGTCGACGCCTTGGCCGACAACTACACCGTATATCTCTGGGACATGCCCGGCTACGGCCGGTCTTCGAAGCAGCCGCAACACCCGGTTGACTTCGGAGTTCAAGCGGACGCGTTCTCTGCACTGCTACAGCACTGGGAGACAGCCCGTCCACACGTCATCGCTCACGACTTCGGGGGCGCGGTGTCGCTTCGCGCGCATCTGCTGTGCGGCGCCGACTATGCCTCGCTCATGCTGGTCGATGTCGTTGCCATCCCGCCGAGCGGATCACCGTTCTTCAAGTTCGTGCAGGACAATCCCGGTCTGCTCGAACAACTTCCGGGCTACGTTCACCGGGCGATCGTGCGCGCCTACATCAGCAACGCAAGCAATGTCGCCTTACGCGACAGCGATCTTGACGCCTTGGTGAAGCCGTGGACCGGCGGCGAGGGGCAGACTGCTTTCTACCGACAGATCATCGACTACGACGAGCGCTATCTGCGCGACAACGAAGAGCTGTTAGCGAAACTCGCTGTACCGGTTCACATCGTGTGGGGCCAGCAAGACGCCTGGATACCCGTCGAACGGGCCGATCGCCTACACGCACTCATCCCGCACTCGACGCTGCGAACGGTGCCCGGCAGCAACCACCTGATTCATTACGATGCACCAGAACGGCTGATGTATGAGGTGGCGTCCTGGCTCGATCGTGTATCGGGGTCGTAGCGAAGTTATTGCGGCGCTTTACAACACCTGGGCACCCGTCGGTACGCGGCGCGGCCGGGTGCTCGGTCATTTAAAGAGCTCGTGACATCGACAAGCCAGGTGTTGACTAGGCGGGGTTGGGGAGGGGTAATTCAGTGCAACGTTGCGTATAGCGCAATATGTTACGTGGGGCGCAACACCGCCATCGAGTCACGGCCGTCGTTTGTTCACCGGCGCGGACGCTGCCTCGATCGTGGTGGGGTGCCGTGGCGGCGGTGCTGCTGTGGTTCGGCGGCCTGAAAAGTGTTGCAAACACTGGTGCTCCTGGTGGCCAGCCCGTTCATGCTGGTGCTGATAGCGAAGTGCTGATCGACGTTGAAGTCGTTGCGTGAGGGGCCGTATGAGTCGACGTTGCCACCGCATGTGCGCCGCGCGGTCCACGCCCAGCGGCACGACCGGTTGGCGCATCAGTCGATCGCTCTGGCCCCTCCAGCGCCTCACGCTTGACTATCGTTGGGCGACAAGCTCTTCCGACCGCTGAACGGTGCCGGTGATACCGCTGGCATCCTGTTGAGCGAGCAGCACCGCGGCATTGGCCATGGCCTCAGGCGGCTCTACCATCTCCGGCGGAATCTCCATGCCGCCGCCACCGGCCTGCCAGCCCTCGGTGAGCACCACCCGCGACGGGCTGAGGCAGTTCACCGCGATGTTGTCGGGCTTCAGATCTGAGGCCAAGCCGAGATACAACCGCTCGGCACCGGCCTTGGAAACCCAATAGGCGTTGGAGCCGTGTTCGATCATGCCGACGCCGGTCGTAGTGATCGCGATCAGGGAGCCGCCGCCACGCGCCTTCACATGCGGGATGACGGCCTTGGTCACCAGAAAGACGCCGGTCAAATTGACGTTCAAGCACAGCTGCCACCGCTTCAGCGGCGTGGACTCGATCGGTCCGAGCCACAGCACTCCGGCGTTGGCGACCAGGATGTCGATGCCGCAGAACTCCGAAACTGTCTGAGCGACAGCGGCTTCTACGGACTCCTCACTTGTCACATCGCACTGGACGGGCAATGCGCGGCCACCCGCAGACGTGATGCGGTCCACGACCGCGTGAATCGTGCCGGGCAATTTGCCCTCCTGCTCGGAGCGCGCGGCGACCGCGACCGCCGCGCCGTCGCGGGCCAGCGCCTCGGCGACCGTCGCGCCGATGCCGCGGCTGGCGCCGGCGACGAACGCCACCTTGCCTGCGAGGACGCCGGTCATTTCGGCGGGAACCGCAGCGCTCCGTCCAGGCGAATGATTTCGCCGTTGAGATAGTCGTTTTCGATAATGCTCTGCGCCAGTTGCGCATACTCGGTCGATCTGCCCATGCGCTTGGGGAACGGCACCTGCGGCGCCCAATACTGCTCGAGCTGGTCGGCGGCCTTGCCGTACGCCGGGGTGTTGATCGTGCCCGGCGCGATGGTGACGACGCGGATGCCCAGCGGCGACAGGTCGCGCGCCGCGACGAGTGTCATGCCCAGCACGCCGCCCTTGGCGGCGGAGTAGGGGAGCTGTCCGATCTGTCCTTCGTAGCCGGCGATCGACGCAGTGTTGACGATGACCCCGCGGCCACCCTCTTCCAGCGGCTCCGATTTGGCGATCGCGGCCGCGGCCAGCCGCATCACGTTGAAGACCGCGGTCAGGTAGAACTCGATCGTCTTCTTGAAGCCGTCGAGATCCAGCGGCGAGCCGTCCTTGCCGATGAGCCGCCCGCCGCTGGCGGGGCCGCCGTGAGCGTCGACGGAGATCCGCAGGGGAGCCAGTGACGACGCCTCGGCGATCGCCGCGTTGACCGACTCTTCCGAGGTGGCGTCGGTGGGCACATAACGCACACCGAGCTCGCTCTCGAGTGCCTTGCCCTTATCGTCGGCGAGATCGGCGACGACGACCTTGGCGCCTGCGCCATGCAGGCGCCGAACGGTTGCCTCGCCCAGCCCACCTGCCCCACCGACGACGATCGCCGAGCTACCTGCGATTTGCATGTGTTTCCCCTTCTTGCAACTGGCACTCTCGAGCTGAGAGAATAACATTCTCATGCGAAACGGAGACACCCATGCCTGACGCCGTCATTGTGTCCGCCCTGCGTACGCCCATCGGCACCGCGATGAAGGGCACGCTTCGAGACACCGACGCGTACCAGCTGGCGGAGCACGTGATCGGCGCGGCCGTATCCGACGTCGATCGCAGGCAGGTCGACGACGTGATCCTGGGTGAGGGCCTCTACGGCGGCGGTGTCGTCGCGCGGCATGCGGCGATCACGGCGGGCCTCTCGTCGGTGCCGGGCCTGGCCGTCAATCGGCACTGCGCCGCAGGCCAGGCCGCCGTGCAGAGCGCCGCGGCCAGCATCCGTGCGGGCATGGATCAACTGATCCTCGCGGGCGGTGTGAACTCGGCGTCGACGTCACCGCGGTTCAAGCGCCGAGCCGGCAGCAAAAAAGACGCCGAGATGGTCGACTGGTTCCCGCCCACACACCCGAATCGGCCGGACGCGCCCAACATGGACATGTCGATCACCGTCGGCTGGAATGCCGCGGTCAAGGCCGGCGTATCTCGCGAGGAGATGGACGAGTGGGCGCTCGGCTCGCATCGCAAGGCCATCCAGGCGATCGACGAGGGCCGGTTCAAGCACGAGATCGTCCCGATCGAGACGCCGCACGGGCTGTTCGAGGTCGACGAGCATCCGCGCCGCGACACCACCATCGAAAAACTGGCCACGCTCAAGCCGTTGCATCCCGAGATCGAAGGGTTTTCGATCACCGCGGGCAACGCCTGCGGCGCCAACGACGGGGCGGCCGTACTCGCGGTCGCGAGCGATCGTCTGGGCTTGCCAGCCCTGGCGACCATCCGGTCGTGGGCATCCGTCGGCGTCGATCCGGCCTTCACTGGTCTCGCACCCGTCGAGGCGATCCCGAAAGCGCTTGCCCGCGCACGGCTTTCGCTCGCTGACGTCGACCTGTTCGAGATCAACGAGGCATTCGCATCGATGTGCGTGGCCACCGTCAAACTTCTCGACATCGATCCGGACAAGGTCAACGTCAGCGGTAGTGGCTGCTCGCTCGGTCATCCGGTCGCCGCGACAGGGGCCCGGATGCTCGTCACGCTCGTGCACGAACTGCGCAGGCGCGGCGGCGGAATCGGCGTGGCAGCGATGTGCGCAGGCGGCGGAATGGGATCGACCACGGTTATCGAGGTCCCGGCTCCTTAAACTGACAGGGATGACCATCGACGAGCTCATCGAGGCGGCGCGCAACGGATCAACCCGAGCGGCCGGCCGGTTGTTGAGTCTGGTCGAGAGCCCACGCCGCGCCGAGGTTCTCGACGCACTCGGGCCGACGTCGCCTCCGCGCATTGTCGGCGTGACGGGACCACCGGGGGCGGGGAAGTCGACGACGGTCGGGGCATTGGTCGGCGCTTACCGCGAACGCGAGATGCGGGTGGCGGTGCTTGCGGTCGATCCCTCGTCGCCGTACAGCGGGGGAGCGCTGCTTGGCGACCGGATCCGAATGGCCGCGCATGTCAACGACTCCGATGTGCTGATCCGGTCGGTGGCCACCCGAGGTCATCTCGGCGGACTGGCAGCAGCGGTACCGGCAGCAATACGGCTTCTGGCGACGTTGTCGTACAACTTGATCGTGCTGGAGACCGTCGGAGTTGGACAATCCGAGATAGAGATCGCGGCCGTTGCCGACCCGACGATCGTGATCCTCAATCCCGGTGCGGGAGATGCGGTTCAGGCTGCGAAAGCCGGCCTGCTCGAGGTGGCGGACATCGTGGTGGTGAACAAGGCCGACCGCGAAGGGGTCGACCAGACGGTGCGGGACCTGCGCGCGGAAACCAAAGCTCCGATCCTGAAACTCGTTGCAGCACAGGGTGAAGGCATCGCCGAGTTGGTAGAGGCGATCGACGACCATCTCCGCGCCGACAGTCCCGAGCGCCGGACTGCTCGTGCCCGCGCACAGATCTTGTCGCTGGCCCAGACGCTGCTGCGCAATCATCTCGATCTAGAACGGTTGGCGCAGTCGGTCGCGGATGGCCGTAACGACCCCTATACCGCCGCGGAACGACTTGTCGCTTCGCTTGTCGAGCCGTGCCAAGGATCATCGCCGAATTGGGACAAGGAGATTGATGACCATTCGCTGGAGTGACAAAGAGGTCCTGGTAGTTGTCGGCGCGGGCGGGATGGGGAGGCGGCCGCCCGTCGCGCGGCGCCGGACGCGTGATCATGCTCGCCGACGTCAATCAAATTGGTTTGGAGGCGGCCGCCAACGCGCTGAGCGCCGACGGTCATCAGGTCGTGACGCAGCAGGTCGACGTCACATCCCGCGCCGCGGTTGCTGCTGCGGCCGACGTGGCCGCCTCGTCCGGGCGGGTCACAGCTGTGGTTCACACGGCGGGCCTTTCGCCGCAGCAAGCATCCGCCGACGCTTCGCAGCAGCGGGTCGTACCGGCGGCGCATGATCAGCCACACTCCGGTTTCGCGCCTGTACTCGTCGTGGTAGACGCCTGCGATGGTCAGGTTGGTGCCTTCGGTGCGTTGCCCGACCTCCTGAACGAACCACCGGCCCGTCGCGTGATCGGCATCCGCCGCGTTGAGTACGACGACGCCCGACTGCAGACCCTGGAGAAATACACTCCAGCCGTCGAGCATGGAAGTGAAGACGGCGATCATCGCATCGCGGCCCTTGTGATGGCCCAATTCGGGAGCGTGCCACTCACCGTCGTTCGTGAAAGTGCTTGCGACTGCGGCGGGATCACGGCGGGAAGCGGCGTCCGCGTACCGGTGCACGAGACTGCGGATGTCGAGTTCGTCGGCGATGGGCCGGGTCAACATCGTGGCCTCGTCGCTATTCGGGAAGTCCGAGCATCCGGCGGGTCATCTTCTTCAATTGCGCGCGCAGGGTCTCGCCGTCGACGTCGGCGAGCAGCGGATGCATGACGGCGACGCTGATCGCGCTCGACAGCATCGCAGCGTGTAGGCGCGCCTCAACCCCGGCCTCGGTGCCGAGCAGGGCTGCGTAGAGGCGTTCGATGAACCGCTGAAACGGCTCGTACTCGGCCTGCAGACGAATGATGACGGGATCGAACATCGGAACGCTGAACGCACCGCGGCGATCGATGGCTTGCTCGATCATCCGGTCGAGGAGAACCTCTCGCGCCCGCAGGGGGTGCCCCTCTGCTTCCGCCGCCTCGAGCGCATCCTCGAGCCTGCTCATCTCCCGTTCGGTGATGGCGATGACGATCTCTTCCTTCGTCTTGAATTGGCGGTACACAGCCGCCTTCGTCACGCCCATCGCGTCGGCGATCATCTGTAGGGACGTCCCGCTCACGCCGTGCTCGGAGATGAGTTTCAACGCCGCGTCCAACACACGGGTTTGAGCCGCGGTGCGCGTGATCGCGCTGAACCTGCGGTCCTCCTGGGTGGACGTCACAGCGACGAGGGTAGCGGAGGACTCGCGGTGAAGTAGCCGATCGGCTACTTCACTGGGCGGATGGTAGTCGGTTGTGGCGAAACGAAAACCGTTTCGGTGAGCATGCGGGCGCACCAGGCGCGGTACGCGTCCACGCTCCACCCGTCGCGGGCGGTCATCCTCAAGTACGTCTCGACGCTTGCGAACACCGCGACCGTCTCGACGAGTTCGTCGAAGGAAACATCCTCACGGAGCCATCCGCGGTTGCGCAGACTATCCAGGACTCGTCGGATCTGCTTGTTGATGCTGGCGATCAGCTCACCCAGGTATCGATCGACTTCGGGATCCATGCTGGCGCCGCCGAACAGGGCTGGCGCCAGCGGCGCGGTCCGTCGGTGCACATCTGTCACCGCGTCGACGATGAAGGCCCCCGCCTCCTCCCGGTCGTCGATGGCCAGTAGCTGGCGGCCGACATCGAGATTGAAGAGGTTCTCCTCACCGGCCACCCCGAATGCGGCGTACTCAACGGCGGCGATGAGCAGGGCGGCCTTGGGCCCCTGACCCTGGACCGTTTCAGCGGAAACACCCGCCGCCGCACCAATTTTCGCCAGTGTGGTGCGTGCATAACCTTGCGTGGAGAACAGCATCACCGACGCGGCGAGGATGCGCGACCGGGTGGCTTCCGCCTGCTGCTGACGAAGCGCTGAACTGTATTTCCGCGTTCCCGATATTGACTTAGGTGACACAGTAACGAATACTATCGCACGGTAGTCATTGACGGGCCTGGGGGCATAATGTCATCGATCATCATCGCCGGATTCCCTGCTCAGGGCCACGTGACGCCGTTGCTTGCGGTCGCCGAGAACTTCATCAAGCGCGGCGACGAGGTGCGGTTCATCACC
>Ga0207688_10001084_pt1 | contig 13941 bp, 9 predicted proteins | sample KBSMiscanthusM4_FD_184296 | JGI IMG/M metagenome (GOLD analysis project Ga0207688, IMG submission 184296) | Miscanthus rhizosphere microbial communities from Kellogg Biological Station, Michigan, USA - M4 (SPAdes) (version 2) | ecosystem: Host-associated > Plants > Roots > Rhizosphere ...
CGACAGAAATGGCACGCGGAGCCGCACCTCGACGAGGGGAACATCGCGCTTACGCACGACAACGACCCGCAGCCCGTTGTCGAGAGTCCGTTCGGAGCTGCTCGGCTTCCGCGGTCGACGGGGACTCGTCAGCGGCGGAACGGGCTTCGGTCCGGCCGCCCGACTCTTCGCGGGACTCATCGCGCTCCCCCGGCGATCAGCTCGACGACGGCCCGCCGCTCCGGACTCAGCGCGGCCGCAGCCGCCTGAACATCTGCCCCGGTCACGGCGGTTAGCCGGTCCGGCAGCTCCGAGATCAGCTCAGCCCGACCGAAGATCAACTCGAACTTGGCGAACTCGAGCGCTCGCGACAGCACGGCATCCATCTCCCGGAACAAGACGCTGACCGCCCGGGTGCGAACCCGGTCGAGCTCTCCCGGCTCGAGGCCGTCTGCGGCAACGCGGGCCAGTTCTTCGTCCACGGCAGCGAGTATCCGTTCCAACGATTCGGGATTCGGGTAGTGCGCGGTGATGGTGAACGCCGTTGGGTCTCGCTCGTCGAACGGATCTCCAAACTCACCGAGGTACGCGGACACGTCGGTGACCACGCGGTCCCGGTGGACCAACCGGCGCTGCAGCCGGGAGGCGTCACCTTCGGCCAGGATCTCGGAGAGCAGTACGCCAGCAAGATGCTCATCGAGCTGGGCCACCGGATCCGGCACGCGATAGCCGATTGCGACCGCGGGGATGGGTGCGTGCGCGTCCGTGGTTACGGCCCGACGCTCCGAGGCGAGTGGTGGCTCGCCAAAATCTGGCCGCACCGGCCGCCGCCGCTTGGGAATTCCCCCGAAATGCTTCTCGATGAGCTCGACCGTCTCGTCGACGTCCAAGTCGCCGGCCACCGCGAGGACGGCATTGGCGGGCGCGTAGTAGCGGTGGAAAAAGTCCGTCGCGTCCTCTACCGTCGCACTTTCCAGATCGACGAAGCCACCGTAGCCGTTGTGCGCGTTGGGAAAAGTGTCGAACAGGACGGGCGGCAGCTCCAGCCAGGGGAAGCCCCCGTACGGCCGGTTGAGAACGTTGACGCGAATTTCTTCCTTCACCACAGCGATCTGATTGGCGAGATTCTCCTCAGTGATTCGAGGGGAAAGCATGCGGTCGGCCTCGAGGAACAGCCCGCGTTCCAGGGCATTAGAGGGCAGCGCCTCGAAATAGTTGGTGTAGTCGAAGTGGGTGCTGCCGTTGAACATGCCGCCGGAAGATTGCACGTACCGGAAATGCTCGAGCTTCTCCAGATTCGCCGAGCCCTGGAACATCAGATGCTCGAACAGGTGGGCAAAGCCGGTGCGGCCCTCCGGCTCGGAGCGGATGCCGACGTCGTAGAGCACGGCGATGCCCACCACGGGTGCCGATCGATCCGGCGCTAGGACGACCCGCAAGCCGTTGGACAACGTCACATGGTGCAGGTCGAAGGAGGGGCTGGGTAACGGGGCACCGTCGGATCGGCGGCGCGAGACGGCTGCAGGCACCGATCCACCTTACGGGTGCCGATCCCAGTCGGCGCGTCAGCTGACCGTGATGGTCTTGATGACGGCCGGCACGTCGGCCCACAGGTTCGACACGATGTCCGGGATCGTGACGTACCAGACCGCGTCGAGACCGTTACCGCTGTCGATCACCGCGATCCAGAGCCGTTCTTTCGTAACCTTCAATTTGCTGGTTTTCACGTAGGCCGGGTTGAGGGTGATCGTCGTCTGCACGACATGGGCCGGCCGGCCGCCGATCGTGGTATCCACACTCGAGTCCTGGGTGGACGTCGGATTGGTGCCATAGTTCGTCTTGGCCAGGCTGGCCGAGATGGCCTCCGAGAGTTCCCGGAGGGTTCCGTTCTGGTCCGGTGGCAGGACACCGGAGCCCTCGCCGAGGAACCAGTCGACGTCGACCTCTTTGGATAGCTCGAGTGTCCAGGTCTCCGAGTTGTCCGGCTTGAGGTCGGGCGAGATACACGCGTAGCTCAGACCAGCCTTCGGGTCGGTGGCTTTGGGGCACCCTTGCGCTGCGGCCCCGCTGCTCGGGGCGCTCGGAGTCGAATCCGACGGACCGGACGATGGCGACGCTGACGGGAAGTCAGGCTGGCTCGACGCGCCCGGTGCACCAGCGCGGACGCCCCGGCCGTCAACCTCGGCCGAGCAGGACGCGACCAGTAGGGCCGCCAGGCCGCTGAGTGCGACGACAATCCACCGACGCGTCACCTCCGAGTACCCAATCCCGCGCGGCCGAGACGCGCATACCCAGCCCAGAGCAGGGCGGCTGCCTCAGCGCCGCGATACAGCATCGACAGGTTCACCTTTTCGTTAGGAGCATGAATCTGGTCGTCGGGGAGACCAACTCCGAGAAATACCATCGGCACGCCGAGACACTGCGCGATAGCTGCTTCTGGCCCGCTACCGCCCTCTCGGGTCGGCAGGACCGGAAGTCCGTCAAACGCCGCACTGATGGCCTCGGTGAGTACCTGGTAGGCCGGGGTGTCGATCGACACCAGGCACGGGGCGGTGCCCTCGCCTTCCCACTCGACGCGGGACACGATGCCCTCCGGTGTATGCGCGTCGACGAACGACTCGACCAACTTGCGGACCGCGGCCGGGTCTTGGGCGGCCACCAGCCGGAAGGACAATTTCGCTTGGGCATCGCTCGGCACGATCGTCTTGTTGCCGGCGCCTTGATACCCGCCGCTCAGGCCGTTCACGTCCGCGGTCGGACGGGCACCGATCCGTTCGAGCGTGCCGTAGCCCACCTCGCCGACGAGGGCGCGCGAGTACGCAACGGCCAGGAAGTCCGCGGGATCGAAGGGCACTTGCCCGAACAGCTCGCGCTCCTCGTCCGTCAACGGCAGAACGTCGTCGTAGAAGCCTGGAATCTGAACCCGGTGGTGCTCGTCGTGCAACCGGCTGACCAGTCGAGCAATCGCCCTAGCCGGATTCGGCACCGCCCCGCCGAACACGCCGGAGTGCAGATCGAGATCCGGGCCATGAAAGGCCACGGTGCACGCTACGACCCCTCGCATGCCGGTAACCGCACTCGGGCGATTAGCCGCGAGCATGCCAGTGTCGGTGATGACGATGACGTCGCAGTCGAGCCGATCCCGGCGCTCGGCAAGCAGATCGGCGAAGTGCGGGGACCCGGACTCCTCTTCACCCTCGACGAGGAGCTTCAGGGTCACGGCTGGGCTCGTGCGCCCAGTGGCGGCGAGATGGGCCCGTAGGCCCAGCAGGTGGAACAGCAGCTGGCCCTTGTCGTCGGACGCGCCCCGCGCGCGCAGGACGTCGCCGTCGACGGTGGGGTCGAACGGGTCAGAGTGCCACTGTTCGATCGGATCCACCGGCTGCACGTCGTGGTGCCCGTAAATCAGGACGGTCGGAGCGCCGCGATCAGCACTGCGCCACTCGGCGAACACGGCCGGCATCCCGCTGGTTTGCCAGATCTCGACCGTGGGGAAGCCGGTGCGCTCGGCCGCGGCGGCGAACCACTCTGCGTTTCGACGGACGTCAGCGTGGTGTTCCGGTTGGGCGCTGATGCTCGGGATGCGAAGCCACTGATCCAGATCCGCCAGCAGGTCGGAGTGGTGCTCAGCGACGAAATCGCGCTCAAACGTCATGCTCGGACGGTATCGCGGTGGTGTTTGACTGGAGACGGGACAGGTGCGGAGGGGCGGAGGCGTGGGATGGCTGAGCGAGTAGACGTCGCCGTCCTGGGCGGCGGGCTCATGGGGGCAGCGGCGGCATGGGCGGCGGCACGGCGCGGCTTGTCGGTCGCGCTGCACGAGCAGTTCGAGCCCGAGCACACACGGGGTAGCTCGCACGGCAGCGCGCGCATCGTGCGGCGGGGCTACAGCGACGCGCTGTATACCCGGCTGACGGGCGAGGCGTTCGAGCTATGGCGCGAGGTCGAGATCGCGGCCGAGGTTCGCCTACTTCGGATGGTCGGCGGATTGGATCACGGGCCGAACCGCACCGCGCTGGTCGCGAACCTGCTCGCCGAGGCCGGGATCCCGCACGAGGTTGTGGCTGGGGCTGACGCCGAGGCCCGGTGGCCGGGGATGCACTTCGTCGGGCCGGTCGTGTATCACCCCCAAGCCGGGACGATGGACGCGGATCGCGCGGTAGCCGCGCTCCTGGACCTGGCCCGGCGCGCGGGCGCGACGATCCAGCACGGGAGTCGCCTGGCGAGGGTCGAGCCAGTGCGCGACGAGTACGCAGCAGTGCGGCTCGCTGACGGCCGCGAGTTCGAGGCGCGGTGCGCAGTAGTCGCAGCCGGCGCCTGGGTCGAGCCATTGCTCGGTGGCCAGCTCAACCTCCCGCCGCTCACCGTTACCCAGCAGCAGGTCTTTCACTTCCCCCGGCGCGACGAAGCAGCGGCGCCCTGGCCGTCCGTCATCCATCAGGACGCGATCGAGGTCTATCACCTGCCCGGTGGTCGGGACGGCGGAAGCGGTGACGCCCGGAAGGTCGCCGAACACACGCATGGCGCCGCGACGACTGCCGAGAGTCGGGACGGTGTCGTGGACGCGGGCGCTCGCGAGCGGATCGTGCGCTACGTGAGCGAGTGGCTGCCCGGCCTCGTACCGATCCCGCAAGGAGAAGCAACGTGCCTGTACACCACGTCACCCAGCGAGGACTTCCTGCTCGATCGAGTCGGACCAATCGTGGTCTGCTCGCCGTGTTCCGGGCACGGGGCGAAGTTCGCCCCGCTGATCGGCGAGATGGTCGCTGGTCTTGTGACCGGTGATCGCCCGGTGCCGGATCGGTTCCGGCTCGCGGCGCATGCGAGCGCTCTGACCGTGACTAAGGTCTCGCTCTAGGCCGCGCCGCGCGGCGGCGCAGGTGAACCGATTCGGACGCCCGGACCTGGGGAGCCCTCATGGTGCAGACCAGCCTGATCGGCGCTGTGGCCACTCCGGCCGGCGTTGTCTTCGTCGTCCGCGGCATGGACATCGGGCTGGCCCTGCGCCTGCGGCGGGCGAAGCAGCTGTCCGAGCAGCCCTGAGCCGACAGCTACTCGAGTCACCGTGGATCCAGCGACAGCGACACTGCCCGATCCCGCACTGATCGTCCTCGTTGGTGCGTCCGGCGCCGGCAAGTCGGCCTGGGCCGCCGCACGCTTCGCCCGTCGCGAGATCGTTTCATCCGACGAGCTGCGGGCCATCGTCGGCAGCGGGGAGAACGACCTCTCGGCCACCGATGACGCGTTCGCGCTGCTGGACACCATCATCGACGCGCGGTCGCGGCGTCGCCTGACGACAGTCGTGGACACGCTCGGCCTGGATCGCGCTCGACGGCGCGGATACCTCGGTGTCGCTCGCGAGGCAGGATTGCCTGCGGTGGCCGTTGTCTTCGCGACGGACGCCGCGGAGTGCCGGCGCCGCAACCGAGCCCGGGACCGTCCCGTCCCGGCGGGTGCGCTCACCGCGCAAATCCGGCGGATGTCCGACATCCCAGCGGAGATCGTCGACGAGGGATGGGACCTCGTGCTTCGCGTGGCCGGTCCGACCACACAGCCATCGACAGTGACTCGGCCGCCTGTGGCAGTCGACGCCCCGGACGTCGAATTGCGGTTCGTGCTGCAGATCGCCCGTTTTCCCTGGGGCGACGATCCCGCCGGCTGGTTGACCGCAATCGCCGAATCAGCAGCGGACGCAGGCTTCTACGGGCTGGCGCTGATGGACCATCTGATCCAGATCCCGCAGGTCGGCCGCGCCTGGGAGCCGATCCCGGAGCCCTGGGTCACTCTCGGGCTGCTCGCCGGCCTGCCGACCTCGCTGCGGCTTGGCACACTGGTGAGCCCAGCGAGCCTGCACTCCGCGGGACGACTGGCGAAGACTGCGGCGACCCTCGATGTGCTGACCGGGGGCCGGGCCTTCTGTGGCGTCGGCACCGGCTGGTGGGCTCGTGAGCATGCGGCGTTCGGCCTGCCGTTCCCGGCCACCGCCGACCGAGTGCAGCGACTGGAGGCGACGCTGGAGACGATGCGGGCGCTATGGAATGCCGGCACCAAGGCCTACCACGGCTCCCAGGTGTCCTTGCCGGAGACGACCTGCTACCCCAGGCCGGTCGGTCCGCTGCCTCTGATCGTCGGCGGAAAAGGCCCCCGCGTGCTGTCCATTGCCGCGCGGCTCGCCGACGCTTGCAACGTGCCGTCGGATCTCGATTCGGTGAGCCGGGCGGTCGCGGCGATGGGTGATCGCGAGGTGACGGTGCTCGATATCCCGGTTATGGGCCGCGATCGCGAACAGGTGGCCACGCTCGTGGAACGGCTGCGCGGGCGGCAATCGGCCGCCGACTATGCGCAGCGCCGTCACGCCGCGACAGTCCCCGACCATGTGAACCGCTACCGGGAGCTGGCGAGGCACGGAGTAAGCACGGTGTTCCTCGCGCTGCCTGACCTCACCGGCCCGGACGAGGTCAGGCGAGCAGGAGGCGTGGTCGCCGCATTCCGATGAACGCCGTCGGCGACGCATCGATCGTCGCGGCTCAGTAGATGCACGGGGAGTCCCCGAGGTCGACCCAGGAATTTGTCAGGGTGATTTCAGGGGGAAGCCCAATGGTCACAAACCCTCCGGGCCGGAGAGGCTGACGCGGACCCAACCGCATCTGCGAGCCCCGGAGCTAGTTTCATGAAAACGATTGCCCGCTTCGCGATCGACAAACGCTGGTACATCATTGCCGGCTGGATCGCCTTCGTCGCACTCACCCAGATCATTCTTGGCGGCCTCGGTGGCTCCGCCTACAAAGACACGTTCAGCCTGCCCGGCACTGAGACCGACAAGGTCATGCATTTGCTGGACCAGACCGGGCACGCCGACCAGAACGGGCCATCCGGCCAGGTTGTCCTGCACGCGAAGTCGGGGACGCTGGCGACGGAGCCGGCTGGAGCCTCCACCGCCTTCGCGGCCCTGTGCTCGGAGCACTTCGGGGTGGTCGCCGTAGCTACGCCGTGGCAGACCGTTACGTGCGCGGACGGGCAGGCGGTCACTGGAGCCGGACAGCCGACCCTGCTGTCTGCGGACAAGACCATCGCGATCACGGACGTCTCCTGGAAGTCGGCGAACTATGACCAGAAGCTGTTCGACGGCGTCTACGACCACCTGTCGAAGCTGCGGAGTGACACGCTGCAGGTCGAATTCACCGGCGACCCGTTCCAGGGACACGACCAGCAAGACAGCGGAGTACCGCCGGCGTTGCTCGGCTTCCTCGCGGCGCTGGTGATTCTGGCCATCGTCTTCCGAACGGTCGGCGCCACCGCGCTCCCCCTGGCCAGCGCGGCCGCCGCGCTCACGGCGGGACTTGGCCTCACCGGAATGCTCAGCCACATCATGAGCGTCTCGAACATCACACCGCCGCTTACCGAGTTGATGGTGCTCGGCGTCGGTGTGGACTACGCGCTGTTCATCGTTACCCGCCACCGGCGCAACCTGCGCCGCGGGATGAGCGTTCGGGACTCCATCGTCGCCGCGATCAACACCTCAGGACGCGCCGTGCTCTTCGCCGGAACCACCGTGTGCATCGCCATGCTCGGCCTCACCGCGCTGGGCGTGAGCTTCTTCTACGGCATGGCAGTCGGTACCGCGATCGCCGTGAGCCTGACCATGCTCGCGGCACTCACCTTGCTGCCGGCGCTGCTGAGCTTCCTCGGCCTGCGAGTGCTCCGCCGCAAGGAGCGCCGAGCCGTTCTGGCCGGCAACTTCGTCGACGTCGAGACGGTCGGATTCTGGGCCCGCTGGTCGGAGCTGGTCGCCAGGCGCCGGGTCGCGTTCGGTGTGGTTGGCGCGGTCACCGTAGTAGCCCTGGCGATCCCGTTCCTGGCGCTGCGCCTCGGACATGCCGACCAGGGCAACGACCCAGCCGGCACCACGACTCGGAAGGGCTACGATCTGATCGCCCAGGGTTTCGGGCCGGGTTACAACTCGACCCTGACGCTTGTCGTCGATGGCCCGCAAGCCCAAGCCACGGCCGAGACGGTAGGCACGGCCCTCACTCGCGTCCCGAACGTCGACACCCGCAGCATCTTCGTTCCGACGCGAGGGCTGAGCGAGCAGTTGTCACTGGTGTCGTTCAAGTCGCTCAGCGCGCCGCAGGATGAGGAGACCACGCAGCTGGTCGACAAGCTGCGCAACGACGTGCTGCCACCGCTTTACAACGGAACCGGCGATCACGTCTACGTGTTCGGGATGACCGCGACGCAGGTGGACTTCACGGATGTGCTGAGCTCGAAGTTGCCGCTGTTCATCGCGGCCGTCGTCGGACTGTCATTCCTGCTGCTGATGATCGCGTTCCGCAGCTTGCTCGTGCCGATGACCGCCGCAGCGATGAACCTGCTGGCCGCGGGTGCCTCGTTCGGGATTGTCGTCGCGATCTTCCAGTGGGGCTGGTTCGCGGAGGCACTCGGCATCGGCAAGGGTGGTCCGATCGAGGCCTGGGCCCCGGTCATGGCCTTCGCGATCATCTTCGGCCTGTCCATGGACTACCAGGTATTCCTGGTCAGCCGGATGCACGAGGAGTGGGTCCACACGCACGACAACCGGCGGGCGGTCAAGGTCGGCCAGGCCGCGACCGGCGGCATCATCACCGCAGCCGCAGCGATCATGATCGCCGTGTTCCTCGGCTTCGTGCTCGACCCGAACCGTGCGGTCAAATTGTTCGGAGTGGGCTTGGCCGGCGCGGTGCTCATCGACGCATTCATCCTGCGCACGGTCCTGGTGCCCTCGCTGATGCATATGTTCGGTCGCGCCAACTGGGCATTCCCACGATGGCTCGACCGCATCACCCCACGCGTGTCCGTCGAACCAGCCGACAACGTCGACCCGTCCGTAGATCCGCACGACCGGCCTCCGCGAGAGCTGGCGCGAGTCTAGTGGTCACGACCGAAAGTTCGCCCAGGGTCTGCCGGGCCCAGATGGCGCCCCGCGGCGTTGTCCTCGTCGTCCATACCCACGGGTATGGCCTCCTCGTCCGCCTTGCGATGCATCCATCTGATCTCCGGCATCCTCCGAACAACTTCCGGTCGTGACCACTAGCGGTCACGAACCAGCGGCGGTCCCGGGGCACGCGGGACCGCCGCTCTCATGTCGCCGGCTCTGTCCGCACGCGCCTCGTTGTGGAACACGCCACGGGGGCGGCACGTTGAGAAGGTATTACCGGCATGCACGGGGACGGGCGGCATATGGAACGGACGGGACTCGAGCGGGTGACCGCGCGCTATGAGGGCGGCCCGGTGGTGCTCGACAATGTGACGCTCCTCGCCGATCCCGGCGAACTGTTCGTCGTCGTCGGCCCGTCGGGAAGCGGGAAATCGACGCTGTTGCGGGTAATGGCCGGAATGACGCGAGTAGAAGCCGGGGAAGTGCTGATCGGCGGCCAGCGGGTCACCGGACAGCCGGCTCAGCAGCGTGATGTCGCCATGGTCTTCGAGTACAACCGGCTCCTGCCGTTCCTGACCGTCGCGGACAACATGGGCTTCGGACTCACGGTGCGCCATACCCCGAAGGACGAGATCACGCATCGTGTCGAGGAGCAGGCTCGCGGACTCCGGCTGACCCGGTTGCTCGGGCGCAAACCGGCCACCCTGTCGGCCGGCGAAAACGGGCAAGCCGCCATAGGTCGTGCGCTGGTCCGCAAACCGTCCGTGTTCCTGCTCGACGAACCGCTTTCGCACCATGACGCCGTCGAACGTATAAGGATGCGCAGGCAGATCGCGGACACCGTCCGCCAACTGGGTGTGACCACCATCTACGTCACGCATGACCAGTCGGAAGCCCTTGCCATCGCGGACCGGATCGCGGTGCTGCGCGCCGGTTCGGTCGCCCAGATCGGGACGGCCCACGAGCTCTACGCGCGGCCGGCCGACGTGTTTGTGGCCGATTTCATCGGCGGCGCCCCCGTCAGCCTGCTTCCGGCCACGCTGGTCGAGTCCGGCGGGCACGCGGGTTTCCAGGTGGGAGCACGCACGCTGCCGCTGTGGGGGCCGGCCCCGGCTGGACTGTTCGCGTACGTCGGTCGCGATGTCCTCCTCGGGCTCCGTGAGGAAGATGTGATACTGGCCGGCCGAGACGCGGATCCGGGGCGGGTCGCGGTTCCGGGCATCGTCCGAGGCGTCGACTACACCGGAGCACATGCGGCCGTGACCGTTGAGCTCGCCCTGCCGGCCGCCACTCGACCAGGTGAGCACGGTGCCGTTGCCGGGGCGCTGGCCCGGATCCGGACTCGCGTTCCGGGCCGGGAATCACCCCAGGTCGGCGCCAGCGTTCAGCTCGAGCTCGATGCCACCCGGGCGCATGTTTTCGACCCGATCACCGGAATCGCGTTGCATCATCCAGCGGCCGGATACTGACCGGGTGTACGTCCCGAAGCACTTCGCCGCGCCCAGCGACGCCGCAGTCGCCGAGTTGCTCGCCCGGCCCGGCGCCGCTGATCTGATCACGGCGACCGAGGACGGACTGCTCGCGACGCTGCTGCCCTTCATCTACGACCCGGATCGGGGCGAACGCGGGGTGCTACTCGGTCACGTGGCGCGCAACAACGATCAGTGGCGTCGCCCGGCCATCGGACCGGCACTGGTGATCGTGCGCGGGCCGGACGCCTATGTGAGCCCGACCTGGTACGCGAGCAAAGCTGAGCACGGCCGGGTGGTTCCAACCTGGAACTACATCACCGCGCACGTGTACGGCGACCTGATCGTGCACGACGATGTTGACTGGCTTTCCGCCCTGGTTCGGCGGCTGACCGAGAAGCACGAATCCGGCATGACACCGCAGTGGTCGGTGGACGACGCTCCGGAGCCGTACATTGCCGGCCAGCTCCGGGCGATCGTGGGCTTGGAGCTCGTGATCACGCGCGTCGAGGCCAAGTGGAAGCTCAGCCAGAATCGATCAGCTGCGGACGCCGAAGGCGTGGTCACGGCGCTACAGGCTGGGACGCCGGCCGAGCAGGCTGTCGGCGCGCAGATGCGCCGGCTGCCTCGCCGCTGATCAACTCCCGCATCCCCGCTGCGTCCAGCAGGTCCGCGGGGGCGATGGTCTCGCCGGAACGGACGTAGTGGAACGCGGCCCGGACCTCACCAACGCGCGCGTCCTCGATGCCCTGCAGGCGAGCCCAGGCGAGCCGGTAGGCCGCGAGCTGCACCGCCGCCGCGTCGGCGTCGGCTCCTCCGGGCCGGGTGCCGGTCTTCCAATCGACCACGGTCCAGCCGCCATCGGCATCGCCGAACACCGCGTCCATTCGCCCGCGCACCAGGACCGGACCAATGGTCATGTCGAACGGCACCTCGACCTCGTACGGCGTCCGTTCCGCCCATGGACTCGCCTCGAAGGCGCGCCGCAACTCCGCGAAGTCGGCGTCGTCGGCGCTCTCGTCGGCTGCGCCAGGCAACTCGTCGACGTCGAGCAGCGTCTGAGCAGACCATCGTCGCTCGAGCCACGTGTGGAAGGCGGTGCCACGACGCGCGAGCGGGGCCGGCCTGGCCGGCAGCGGCCGGCGCAGCCGCCGAGCCAGCTCGTCCGGGTCGCGGCGGAGCGCAACGAGCTGCGACACGGACAATTGCGCCGGTAACGCGACATCGATGGTCGCCGTCGCCGACATCGCGGCGTACTCAGCCAGCAGTAGGTCCACGTCACGGCGCCAGCCGGCAGCCCGATCGTGCCGGTCGGCCACCAGTCCGGGCAGGACGTCGGACCGCCGGGCACCCGCAATGACCGTGTCCGGGCCCTTCCGCAGGGCGGCTCGAACCAGCTCCGCGCCAGCCTCCACGTCCGGGCGCCGATCGCCGAGGGGGTCAACGGGCCAGATCGCCTCCCGCGCGGCGGATAGGCGCGGGTTGACCGCACCGTCCGGAGACACAAACCATTCGTCCACCTCGGCCAGGTCGCGAATCTCGACCAAGAAGGCCGAGGGCTGACGCGGCTCCTTGGCGTTGTCCCAGGCATACCCGGAGGCGAGCAACATCGACCGGGCCCGAGTGACGGCGACGTAGGCGAGCCGCCGCTCCTCGGTGCGATGCCGCTCTCGTACCAGCGTGGCGTGCTGGTCCAGGTGATCGGCAAGCTCAACCCGGTCAGCGGCGGTCACCTCGAGGTGCGGCAGGTCAGCGCGGTCGCCCCGCAGCGGCGCCGGGAGCAGCTGGCGCGTGCGGGTCCAGTCGACGGCCTTCGGCTCAGCTGGAAATACCTTCTCCACCAGCCCCGGCACCGCGACCAGATCCCACTCCAGCCCTTTCGCCCCGTGGACGGTCAGCACCTGTATCCGCTCGGGAGCGACCACCGCCTCACCGGCCTCCAGCCCGTTCTCCTCGATCTCCGCCGCATCCACAAAGGCCAGGAAGGCACCGAGCGACGCCTCGTCAGCGTCAGCCGCGAACCGAGCGGCCTCATCGAGGAACCGGTCGAGATGGGCGCGTCCCACCTGCGCTCGGTCGGCGCGGGCCGCCACCTCGACGCCGACTCCGGTGACGTGCTCCACCTCCGCGACCAGCTCCGGCAACGGGCCACCGAGGCGCCGACGCAGGCGTCGCAACTCGGCCGAGAGCGCGGCCAGGCGGCGGTAACCGTCCAGCGAGTAGCCGGTGGCCAGCCCGAGATCGTCCAATGCCTCGACCAGACTGGCCTGATCAACGGTGTCGCTGGCGGAGAAGTCCTCTACCGCAATAGCGGAGGAGGACTCCCCTGCTGTAGCGGTCTTGGCCGGGGCCGCCTCGGCCACCATCCGCCCGCGGACCAGCCGGCGAGCGCGCCGGGACAGCGCGGCCAGGTCCGAAGCACCGATTCGCCACCGGGCGCCCGTCAACAACCGGGCCAGTGCCGGCCCGGAGCGGTGGTCGGCCAGAACGCGCAGGGTCGCCACCACATCCGCGACCTCCGGAGTCATGAGTAGCCCGCCCAGGCCGACCACTTCGACCGGCAGCCCGGCATCCAACAGCGCCTCGCGTATCAGCGGTATCTGTGCTCGTCGGCGGACAAGGACGGCCGCTGTTCGACCACCAGCCGGCCGCGCCTGCCACTCGTGGGCCAGTCGTCGAGCGAGCCACACCGCCTCGTCCTCGACGGTTGGGGTCACGGTGGCGAGAATTCGGCCCGGGTGAGCGTCGGAACGGGCCCGCAGCCTGACTCCAGCACGCTGGGTGGCCGTCACCCCACGTGCGATGACGTTAGCTGCGGCCAATATTCGCTCGTCGTTCCGCCAGCTGGTGGCTAGCGGAAACTCGATCGCCGGCGACCCATCCGCATGGGGGAACGTCGACGCGAACCGGCCCATGTTCCCCGCGGCGGCGCCCCGCCAACCGTAGATCGACTGGTGCGGATCGCCGACCGCCGTGACCGGATGCCCACGGCCGAACAGACCGGATAGCAACGTGACCTGAGCGTGCCCGGTGTCCTGATACTCGTCGAGCAGCACCGCCGCGTACCGCGAACGCTCCGCGCCGGCGACGTCAGGCAGCTCCGCGAGCGCTGCCGCCAATGCCATCTGGTCGCCGTAGTCGACCCCGCCCAGCTCACGCTTGGCCCTCTCGAACGCGCGGACCAACGGGACGAGCGCCAGGCGATCTCGCTGGGTCTTGACGTACCCGGCGGTCGCCCTGGGGGTGGCCGACCGAGCGGATCCCCACGGCAAGCCGTCCCAGTCGGCCAGCACGGTGGACGCGAACTCGACGACGTCGTCGGGAGTGACGAGATGATCGGCCAGGTGATCCGCGAGGCCCAAGACGTACTGAGTCACAGACGCCAGCGCGCCGATGTCGACCGGCAGCTCGCCGCCGTAACGTCGCACGACCGAGTCAGCGAGCTGCCACCGCACGGCTTGCGACAACAGCCGAGGGCTCGGCTCTTGGCCCAGCCGCAGCGCATGCTCGCCGACCAGCCGCCCGGCGTATGCGGAATATGTCAACACTGTCGGCTCCCCCGCCAGCAGCGCAGCCAGA
>Ga0207688_10001087_pt1 | contig 13935 bp, 10 predicted proteins | sample KBSMiscanthusM4_FD_184296 | JGI IMG/M metagenome (GOLD analysis project Ga0207688, IMG submission 184296) | Miscanthus rhizosphere microbial communities from Kellogg Biological Station, Michigan, USA - M4 (SPAdes) (version 2) | ecosystem: Host-associated > Plants > Roots > Rhizosphere ...
TGCGTGGGTCGTCCAGGTACAGCTCATCAATCGTCACCCGCTGCCGGCGCACCAGGTAGTAGTCGGTGAAGATCACGCCGAACAGCGGCCCGAGTAGGGCGCCGAGCCCGCCGAGGAAGTAGAAGATGGCGTCCGGGCTGCTGTACAGGTGCCACGGCGTGATCACGACGGCCGCGATCGCGCTGATCAGGCCGCCGCGGCGGAAGTCGATGTACTTGGGTGCGACGTTGGCGAGGTCGTAGGAGGCCGACACGAAGTTCGCGACGACGTTGATGCCGATGGTGGCGATGACGAAGGTGATGGCACCGATGACCGTGACCCACACGTTGTCGATTCTGGCGACGATCTCGACGGGGTCGGTGATCGCTTCGCCGAACACCGCGATGCTGCCTGCGGTGACCGCCACGGTGACGACGGCGAATGCCATGAAGTTGACGGGCAGGCCCCAGAAGTTGCCGCGGACGACCGTGGATCGGTTGGGTGCGAACCGGGAGAAGTCGCAGAAGTTCAGCAGCAGCGTCGAGAAATAGGTGATGGTCAGCGCGGTCGCGACGAGGAAGGCCTTCACCGCGGCGCCGCCGGTCTTCTGGTCGTCGGTCAGGTTCAGTGAGAAGTCCGATCCGGCCTCGATCACGATCCACGCGGCGAGCACGAACATCACAACCCAGATAGCCGGACCGGCCCAGTCCTGGAACCGGCGAACCGTTTCCATGCCGCGCCGGATGACCAGGAGCTGCAGCACCCAGAGAACCGCGAACGCCGCCCAACCGAGCATGTCGAGGCCGAGGAACTTTGGGCCGTGGTGGTCGGCGACCCCGGGCCAGGCCGCGACCGCGAGCACCACCACGGCTTGTGAGGCCAGCCAAGTCTGGATGCCGTACCACGCGATCGCGATCACCGCCCGGATCAGCGCAGCGAGGTTGGCGCCGAACACACCGAACGAAATGCGTGCGATGACCGGGTAGGGCACGCCCGTGGCTTGGCCGGCGAAGCCGGTGAGGTTCATCAGGAAGAAGACCACGGTGATGCCGAGCACCAACGCGACGAAGACCTGCCAGCCGACGAGCCCGGTGAAGAACAGCCCGGCGGCGAACGTGTACCCGCCGATGCTGTGAACATCGGACATCCACATCGCGAAGAGGCTGTAGGTGCCCCAATTTCGCTCGCGCGCGGGCGCGAGGTCTTCGTTGTAGAGACGTGGGCTCGGCTCGATGGCGGAAGGCCCGCTGATCGTGGTGTCGCTCATGACTCCTACCTTTGTCCTCGGTGTTTGATCGGTCTACCTACATCCGCAGTGCACGGCCGCCCTCAGTCCAGCAGCGCGATGGCCGTCGGGGCATCCTCGCCCGCCAGGGCCAGTTCCTCGAACTCAATCACGTTGTCGATCTCGGTGCCCATCGACACGTTGGTGACCCGTTCGAGGATCACCTCGATGACTATCGGCACCCGATACTCCGCGAGCAGTTGTTTGGCCCGCGCCAGCGCGGCAGGCAGGTCGTCGGGCTCGAGAACGCGAATCGCCTTGCAGCCCAGCCCCTCTGCCACCTTGACGTGGTCGACACCGTAGCCGCCGAGCTCGGGGCTGTTCACGTTGTCGAAGGACAGCTGCACGCAGTAGTCCATATCGAACCCCCGCTGCGACTGTCGGATCAGACCCAGATAGGAGTTGTTTACCACCACGTGGATGTAGGGGATGTTGAACTGCGCGCCGACCGCGAGCTCCTCGATCATGAACTGGAAGTCGTAGTCACCCGATAGTGCTACGACGGTGGCCTCCGGGTCCGCGGTGGCCACACCGAGCGTCGCGGGAATGGTCCACCCGAGCGGCCCGGCCTGGCCAGCGTTGATCCAGTGCCGCGGCTTGTACACGTGCAGCAACTGCGCGGCCTGGATTTGGGACAGGCCGATGGTGCTGACGTAGCGGGTGTCGGGCCCGAAGGCCTTGTTCATCTCCTGGTACACCCGCTGAGGCTTGATCGGGACATTGTCAAAGTTGGTCCTGCGCAGCAGGTTTCGCCTGCGCGTCCGGCATGACTCGGCCCACGCACCACGGTCGGGAAGCCGACCCTCGGCGTACCACTCCTTGGCGACCTCGACCAGCACCTCGAGCGCGGCCCTGGCGTCGGACACGATCGCGTAGTCGGGGGCGAACACGCGACCGATCTGCGTCGGCTCGATGTCGACGTGCACGAAGGTTCGGCCCTTGGTGTAGGTGTCGATGCCGCCGGTGTGCCGGTTGGCCCAGCGGTTGCCGATGCCGAGTACGAAGTCCGACTCCAGCATCGTCGCGTTGCCGTAGCGGTGCGACGTCTGCAGCCCCACCATGCCCGCCATCAGCGGATGGTCGTCGGGGATGGTGCCCCACCCCATCAGGGTCGGCACAACGGGCACGCCGGTGATCTCGGCAAGCGCCACCAGCAGCTCGGCGGCGTCGGCATTGACCACACCACCGCCTGCGACGATCAGAGGGTGCTCGGAGCCGGCCATCATGGTGAGTGCCTTCTCGGCTTGCTTGCGAGTGGCGGCCGGCTTCGCCACGGGCATCGGCTCGTAACTGTCGACGTCGAAGTCGATTTCGCCGAGTTGCACGTCCATGGGCAGGTCGAGTAACACCGGGCCGGGACGGCCCTCGCGCATCAGCTGGAACGCCTTCTGAAACGCGCCGGGCACTTGCGCGGACTCCATCACCGTAACCGCCCACTTGGCGACGGGCCTGGCGATGTCGGCGATGTTGATCGCCTGGAAGTCTTCCTTGTGCAGCTTGGCCACCGGCGCCTGCCCGGTGATGCACAGGATCGGGATTGAATCGGCCGACGCCGAGTACAGCCCGGTGATCATGTCGGTGCCTGCGGGGCCCGACGTCCCGATGCACACCCCGATGTTGCCTGCCGTCGCTCGCGTGTAGCCCTCGGCCATATGCGAGGCGCCCTCGACGTGACGTGCGAGCACATGCTTGATGCCCCCGTGTGCCCGCATCGCGCTGTAGAGGGGGTTGATCGCCGCACCGGGCAGACCGAAAGTCTGAGTGGCGCCCTCCTTCTCCAGGATCAGCACCGCGGCGTCGACCGCCCGCATCTTCGTCATGATTGAGTCCTTCCGCTGAGTCGCTCCACACCGCGCAGCAGGCCGGAGTGGTCGAGTCCGCCGTCGCCGTTGGCGAGGGCGCTGGCCATCAGCTGGGCCACGAGCGAGCCGAGCGCTATGACGACGCCCGCCTCGCGCGCGGCCGTGGTGACGATGCCGAGGTCCTTGTGGTGCAATGCAATTCGGAAACCGGGCTCGAACGTGTGGCCGAGCATGTTCTGCTTCTTCTGGTCGAGCACCTTCGACCCGGCCAGCCCGCCCCCGAGCACCTCGAGCGCGGCGTTCGTGTCCACGCCGTACGCCTCGAGGAAGACCACCGCTTCGGCGAGCGCCTGGATGTTGGCGGCGACGATCAGTTGGTTGGCCGCCTTGACGGTCTGGCCTGCACCGCTGGGCCCAACGTGCACGACAGTCTTGCCCACCACGTCCAGGTAGGGCTTGGCGGCCTCGAAGTCGTCCTCCTGGCCACCGACCATGATCGACAGCGCCGCGTTGACCGCGCCGGCCTCTCCGCCGGAGACGGGCGCGTCGACGAGCCGGATGCCCTTCCCGTCGGCCTGCTCGGCGAGCTGGATTGTGACGTCCGGACGAATGCTGGAGAAGTCGATGACCAGCGTGCCCGGATTCGCGTTGTCGAAGACGCCGTCCTCGCCGGTGAGCACGTCGAGGACATCGGGCGAGTCCGGCACCATCACGCAGACCACCTCTGCGCCGCGAACGGCGTCGCCGATCGACTCCGCCGCGCGGCCACCGGCCTCGACCAGCGGGACGGTCTTCTCGGGGGTGCGGTTGTAGCCGACAACCTGATGGCCCGCCTTCGCGAGGTGGACCGCCATCGGGCTGCCCATGATGCCAAGGCCGATGAAGGCGATGTTCGTCATGAGTGGTTCTCCTTAGTGCTTGATCCATCCGAAGCTGTCCGCGGACGCACCGGAGGGCTTGTACTCGAGGCCGACCCAGCCGTTGTATCCGGCCGCCTCGAGGTCGGCCAGCTGCCGCAGCAGCGGCAGCGACCCGGTCCCTGGCTCATTGCGACCCGGGGCGTCGGCGATCTGCACGTGGCTGATCCGGTCGTGATTGGCGATGACCTTGTCGACGTCGTCGCCGTTGACCGACAGGTGATAGAGGTCGGCAAGCAGGCCGACATTGGGCTCGCCGGCCCGGTGGATGACCGCAAGCGCGTCCGCGGCCGTGAGCAGTGGGTAAGCCGGCGCACCGCTGACCGGCTCCACCAGCACGGTGCCACCAACCCGGGCCGCTGCCCTTGCTGCGAGCGCAAGGTTCTCCGCGCCGAGTTCGTCCTGCTCTTCGGGCGAGGAATCCTCGACGCGATTGCCGTAGAGCGCGTTGAACGCCGTGCACCCCAGACGCTCCCCGATGCCGACGGTGACATCGACGTTGTCGCGGAACTCCGCCGAGCGCGCGGGCCACGACACGAGGCCGCGATCGCCGCCGGGCATATCGCCTGCGAAGAAGTTCAGGCCTACCAGCTGGACGCCTGCGTCCTGGACGGCGGCGACGAACGCGTCGATGTCCTTGTCGGCGGGCACCGCCTGCGCGAACGGCCACCAGAACTCCACGCCCTCGAAGCCGGCTCGCTTGACCGCGGCCGGCCGTTCCAGCAGCGGCAGCTCAGTGAACAGGATCGAGCAGTTCACCTCATATGGAAGCGAATGACTCATGCGATGATCTTTCGTATTGCGGAAATTAACTTCTGTATTACGAAAACTGAGCGTACGTCTGTGCCGTGCGTCACGTCAAGGGGTTGTGGCGGGATACGAGGTTCTGGTCTCGGCGGCATCGCGCCCCTCCAAGCGGAATCACTCGCTCCGCCCATCTTGACAAGAGAGTGTGAGGTGGGTCACCATATATGCAGAAATGGAATTTTACTTTCGCTATACGGAATAACTGGACTCCTTTCAGGGCGAACATTCCGCGATGCGAACCAGGGATCGAGACCACAGCAAGGGAGCAGTAATGGGCATCGCCCTCGGACCGAACCAGTACGGGAAGGCAGAGAACCGGGTCGTGCGCGTGTATCGCGACACCGACCGGCATGAGATCCGCGACCTGAACGTGTCGACATCGCTGCGCGGCGACTTCCGCGACGCGCACATCACCGGCGATCAGGCCGACGTGCTGCCGACCGACACCCAGAAGAACACCGCCTTCGCCTTCGCCAAGGAGAAGGGCGTCAGCTCCCCTGAGCAGTTCGGGATCAGCCTCGGCGCCCACTTCCTCGACACCGCACCGAAGGCGAATGCGGCCCGGATCGGCATCGAGGAGTACGCCTGGGAGCGCATCGAGGTGGACGGTCACGGGCACGACCACTCGTTCGTCCGGCGCGGCCCCGAGTTCCGCACCACCGTGGTCACCACCGATGACAGCGCGGGCGAGCGTCGGGTGTGGGTCGTCTCCGGTGTGCAGGATCTCTTCATCCTCAAGTCGACGGGGTCGGGCTTCAAGGGGTTCCTGAAGGACAAGTACACGACCCTGCAGGAGACCGAGGACCGGATCATGGCCACCTCACTGACCGCGCGGTGGCGCTACGAACACACAAATGTCGACGACTGGAACAAGGCCTACGACGACATCAAGCGCACGATGCTCGAGGTGTTCGCCAGCAAGTACTCCGAGGCATTGCAGCAGACGCTGTACCAGATGGGCGAGGCTGTGCTCGAGGCGCGACCCGAGGTGGCCGAGATCAAGTTCTCCGCACCCAACAAGCACCACTTCGTCGTCGACCTGTCGCCGTTCGGCGTGGAGAACAACAACGAGGTCTTCATCGCCGCCGATCGGCCCTACGGCCTGATCGAGGCATCCGTCGTGCGCGAGGGCGGCTCCGACCCCGGTGACGCCTGGTTGAACACCCCCGGCTTCTGCTGAGGCACCCGACGATGAATCTGCTCAAACGTGCCGGGGGAAATCCGGCCTACCGCGGTCGTCCCGAGGACGAGATGTACGGCTTCGGGCAGCTGCTTGCCTATGGCACGCAGCACATCCTGACGATGTATGGCGGCGTCATCGCGCCGCCTCTCATCGTCGGCGGCGCTGCGGGCTTGTCGCCGGGCGACATGGCATTGCTCGTGACGGCCGGGCTGTTCGTGAGCGGTCTGGCCACCCTGCTGCAGACGCTCGGAATCGGACCGGTCGGCAGCCGCCTGCCCATCGTCCAGGGCATCTCATTCGCGAGTGTGTCCACGATGGTCGCGATCGCAAGTGAGGACGGCTTGCGCCCAGTCTTCGGCGCGATCATCGTCGCCGGGCTCATCGGCCTCGCCCTTTCGTCATTCTTCGCCCAACTGGTGCGGCTGTTTCCTGCCGTCGTCACCGGCACGATCATCACGGTCATCGGGCTCTCCCTGATGCCGGTGGCGTTCCGCTGGGCGATGGGCAACAACTCCGAGGCTCCCGACTTCGGCTCGATGGGGAACATCGGTTACGCCGGTCTGACGCTCGTCATCATCCTGGTGATCAGCCGGCTCTTCCAGGGGACGCTGTCGCGCCTGTCGATCCTGATCGGGCTCGTCGCCGGGACCGTGATCGCCGCAATCGCAGGCAAGGCCGACTTCTCCAAGGTCGGCGATGCCGACATCCTGGCGTTGCCGCCGATCCTGCACTTCGGGACACCCACTTTCCAAGTGGGAGCGATCATTTCGATGACGATCGTGATCCTCGTGATCATGACCGAGACCACGGCCGACATTCTCGCCATCGGGGAGATCGTCGGGACCAAGGTCGACGCGAAGCGCGTCGCCGCGGGCCTGCGCGCCGACATGGCCTCCACAACCGTCGCTCCGCTGTTCGGCACTTTCCCCGCGAGCGCCTTCGCGCAGAATGTCGGACTCGTTGCTCTGACCGGGATCAAGAGCCGGTTCGCGGTAGCCATGGGCGGACTGGTCCTGCTGCTGCTCGGCCTGCTGCCCGTGGTCGGAGCAGTGGTCGCCGCGATCCCCTACCCGGTGCTGGGCGGTGCGGGCATCGTGCTGTTCGGGTCGGTGGCCGCAAGCGGCATCCGCACGCTCTCGCGGGTCGATTATCAAGACAACCTCAACATGGTCATCGTCTCTGTCGCGGTTGCGGTGGGCATCATCCCGATCGCGGCACCGGACTTCTGGGAAGCGTTCCCGGAGTGGTTCGGCGTCATCATGCACTCCGGCATCAGTGCCACCGCGATCGTCGCTGTCGTCCTCAATGTGCTCTTCAACGAGATCAGCTTCGGAAAGAAGCCGGGCGCCTCGGTGATGGCCGCGGCCAGAGCGGAGCTCGACAAGCTGGGCGACACGCTCGATGACGAGATGAAGGGGCAGCAGAGGCCGCCCGTCGTCGTGCGCCGTCAGAGCCGCGACCACGCGCCGTCAGCGGACCACTGACCGTGCGCCTTTGCAAAAACCCCACCTCATGGTCGACGGGCGGCTCCAATTGTTGTGACGCCCCTGGCTTCTGCTGAAAGGACGGCATCCCATGACCAAATCACCCTCCGCGACGATCGAGAAACCGCGGCCGAAGAAGCACCCCGTCGACGAGATCCTTCCGATCCCGAAACTCGCGGTCTACGGCTTCCAGCACGTGCTGGCCTTCTACGCCGGCGCGGTGATCGTCCCGATCCTGCTGGCGAACTCGATCGGACTGACCACCGCGCAGCTCATCCACCTGATCAACGCCGACCTGTTCACTTGTGGCATCGCCTCGATCATTCAGTCGGTGGGGTTCTGGAAGATCGGGGTGCGGCTGCCGCTCCTTCAAGGGGTGACCTTCACCGCGGTCTCCCCCATGATCGCCATCGGAATGGCCGCGGGGGGCGGCACAGACGGGCTGTTGGTGATCTACGGCGCGGTCATCGTGGCCGGGCTGTTCACCTTCCTGATCGCCCCGTTCTTCTCCAAGCTGATCCGTTTCTTCCCGCCTGTGGTGACCGGATCGGTGATCACGATCATCGGTATCGCACTGCTGCCGGTCGCGGCGGCGGACGCGGCAGGCGGGGCGGGCCCGACGCTGGACCCGACCAGCGGAAGGAACATGGCCTACGCGTTGGGCACCCTGGCCCTGATCGTCCTCATCCAGCGCGTGTTCAAGGGCTTCATGGCCACGGTCGCGGTGCTGATCGGCCTGGTCGTCGGAACCCTGGTGGCCTACGTCCTGGGCGACGCCCACTTCGACGCGGTGGCCACCTCGGCCTGGTTCGGCGTGACAACGCCGTTCTACTTCGGCTGGCCCAAGTTCGCGCTGGCCGCCATCGTCTCGATGATCGTGGTCATGCTGATCACGGCCGTCGAGACCACCGGTGACGTGTTCGCCACCGGCGAGATCGTGGAGAAGCGCATCGTGCGCGAGGACATCGCCCGTGCACTGCGCGCCGACGGCCTGGCCACCATGATCGGCGGTGTCCTGAACTCGTTCCCGTACACCTGCTTCGCCGAGAACGTCGGCCTGGTCCGGCTCACCCGGGTGAAGAGCCGTTATGTAGTGGCCACTGCCGGGGCGATCATGATCATCCTCGGGTTGCTACCGAAGGCAGCCGCCATCGTGGCCGGCATCCCGCACCCCGTGCTCGGCGGGGCCGCGATCGCCATGTTCGCCACGGTGGCGGTGGTCGGCTTCCAGACCCTTTCCCGGGTGGACTTCCACGACCATCGCAACGTCGTCATCGTCGCCACCAGCGTTGGCCTGGCCATGTACGTGACCGCCCAGCCCGACGTGGCCAAGGCGGTGCCGGAGTGGGCGCAGATCATCCTGGGCAGCGGGATCACGCTGGGAAGCATCACTGCGATCGGGCTCAACCTGGTGTTCCACCACATCGGCAAGGGCCGCGGCCCAGCCGTCGCAGGCACCCCCGGCGCTGGGTTGGTGCGACTCGACAACGTGAACAACATGTCCTCGGAAGAGTTCGTGCGCACCTTCTCCGGCCTGTTCCAGGGCCCGGACTGGGTGGTCGAACGGGCCTACTCCCAGCGCCCGTTCAGCGACACCCTGGACCTGCGCCGGGCATTCCAGGAGGCGTTGTTTGCGGCCACTCCGCAAGAGCAGGATCAGCTCATCAGCTCCTACCCGGATCTGGGGGCAGTCTCGGTAGCGACGGGCGAAGAGGGCGAGGACTCGATGTCCGACCAGTCGGTGCTCGGGTTGACTCGGCTCGCCGAGCAAGAGCACCAGGAGCTGGCGGCGCTGACGCAGGCTTACCGCGACCGATTCGGCTTCACGTTGATCATGGCCGTGCGCGATCAGGCCAACATCGATCAGCTGCTAAGGCACGGCTGGGAACGGCTGAACAATTCGCCTACCCAGGAACACGCGGCGGCGTTGATCGAGATAGCGAAGATCGCCACGTATCGATTCGACCAGCTGGTTGCCGAGGCGAATCCGATCCACTCGGCCCGAACTCGGCATCTCGACACTTAGAGAGGCACAACATGACCGGCGGCGACATCTCCGTCGACGGATTCAACGCGCTCCCCGAAGCGGAGGCGACGCAACGGCTGCTGGCTTGCCTGAGCGTCCCCCGCTGGGCCGCGGAGGTGGCCGGAGGACGGCCGTACGCGGACTACGCCGCGCTGACCGCCCAGGCCGAGGCGTCGGCAGCCGAGCTGTCCGACGACGATCTTTCCGCCGCGCTGGACGGCCACCCCCGGATCGGCGAGCGGGCCGGCGCCGGGCACGACGCCGAGTTTTCCGCCAGGGAACAGGCACAGGTGGAGCGCGATGACGCGGAGGTAATGGCCGCGTTGGCCGACGGCAACCGGGAGTACGAACGGCGGTTCGACCGGGTCTTCCTGATCCGGGCCGCCCGCCGCAGCTCGAGCGAGATCCTGGCCGAACTGCGCCGCCGGCTGGACAACGACGACGACACCGAACGGGCCGAGACCGCCGCCGCGCTGCGCGAGATCGCCCTACTGCGACTGAAGGATGTGATGTAAGTGGGAACCCTGAGCACACATGTGCTCGACACCAGCGTGGGTCGAGCGGCCAAGGGCGTCGCGGTCGTACTGGAGCAGGGCGGCGTGCAGATCGGCGATGGCGTCACCGACGCCGACGGCCGCATCGGCTCGATCGGGCCGGACCGGCTCGGGACAGGCGACTACACGCTTCGCTTCAACACCGGCAGCTACTTCGCCGACGCCGGGCGTGACTGCTTCTATCCGGAAGTCGTTGTGGTGTTCACGATCGCCGACCCGGACCAGCACTACCACGTCCCGGTGCTGCTCAACCCATTCGGCTACGGGACCTACCGTGGCACCTGAGCGCACAATCCTCGACGGCGCCACCGTCGTGACGATGGACGCCGACCGCACCGAGCACACCGCGGGACACGTGGTGGTCGAGAACGGCCGGATCGCGGCCGTCGGCGCCGGGCGCGCACCTGAGGACCTGGATGGTGCGCGCATCGACGTGACCGGTTGCCTGGTCACCCCGGGGCTGGTGAACACCCACCACCACCTCTACCAATGGGTGACCAGGGGACTGGCCGTCGACGACGGTCTATTCGGTTGGCTGACAACGCTTTACCCGGTGTGGGGCGGAATCGACGAGGACATCGTCGGCGCCGCGGCAGCGGCCGGCCTGACCTGGCTGGCGCGCACGGGCTGCACCACCTCCACCGACCACCACTACGTGTTCCCTGCCGACGGCGGTGACGTGCTCGGTGCGGAGATCGCCGCGGCGCACCGGGTCGGCCTGCGCTTCATGCCTACGCGCGGGTCGATGGACCTCGGCCGCCGCGACGGAGGATTGCCGCCCGACCACGTGGTCGAGGACATCGACACCATCCTGGCCGCGAGCATCGCTGCGATCGACGAGCATCACGACCCGGGCCTCGACTCGATGCTGCGCGTCGGGCTCGCACCATGCTCGCCATTCTCGGTGACTGGCGACCTGCTGCGCCAGTCCGCCGCCCTCGCCCGGGACAAGGGCGTGCGCCTGCACACTCACCTCGCGGAGACCATCGACGAGGAGGAGTTCTGCAGAGAGCGGTTCGGCCGCACCCCGGTCGAGTACATGGAGACGCTCGGCTGGCTGGGCGACGACGTCTGGCTGGCCCACGGCATCCACTTCGACGATCCGGCCATCAAGACGCTGGCCGCCGCCGGAACCGGAGTCGCGCACTGCCCGTCGTCCAACGCCCGGCTCGGCGCAGGCATCGCGCGCACCGCCGACCTGCGTGCGGCCGGGGTTCCGGTCGGCCTCGGCGTCGACGGCGCGGCCAGCAACGAGGCCTGCTCGCTGATCGAGGAGGTCCGGCACGCGCTGCTGTTCGCCCGCGCACGCGGCGGCCCGCAGGCGCTGGCCGTGCGAGACGCGGTGGAGCTGGCCACGATCGGCGGCGCCCGGCTGCTCGGCTGGGACGACCAGATCGGTTCCCTCGAGCCGGGCAAGCAAGCCGACATCGCGGTGTGGCGGGTCGACGATCTCGGGCACGCCGATGTCGTTGACCCGGTCGCCGCCCTCGTGTTGGGCGCGGCCCCACCGCTCGAGCTGCTCATGGTCGGCGGCCGAACAGTGGTCGAGCAAGACCACGTGGTCACCGTCGACGAACACGAACTCACCCAATCCGCGGTCCGCGCGCACCGCACACTGCTGGCCCGCGCGAGTACCGTGACCAGCAAGGAAGGAACGGGGTCATGACGACAACACCCAGGATTATGGTCAACGGCGAGCAGCGCCCGGTTGTCGATATCGAGCCGTATGTCACCGCGCTCGACTGGCTGCGCGACCAGGGACTGACGGGCGCCAAGGAGGGCTGCGCCGAAGGTGAGTGCGGCGCCTGCTCGATCATGGTGGCCCGGCCCGATGGCGAAGGTCGCACCCTTTGGACCGCGCTGAACGCGTGCCTGGTGCCGGTGCTCTCGCTGGACGGCCAGGAGGTGGTCACCGCCGAGGGGCTCGGCAAGCCGGGTGCGCTACACCCGGTGCAGGAGGAGATGGCGCACCGCGGCGGCTCCCAGTGCGGCTACTGCACGCCCGGCTTCATCTGCTCGATGGCCGCCGAGTACTACCGGCCGGACCGGACCCCCGCCGACCCCAGCAGCAACGGGAAGCAGGCGGCCGACCACGAACACGGGCCGAACGGGTTCGACCTGCACGCGCTGAGCGGAAACCTGTGCCGCTGCACGGGATACCGCCCGATCCGGGATGCCGCCTACGCGTTGGACATCCCAAGCGGGGACGACACGTTCGCCCAGCGTTGCGCGACGCCCGCGCCCGCCGCGCCCGCGACCCGGGTGCGGGTCGGCGACACCGAATTCGCCCGGCCCGCCGACCTGGCCGCGGCGGTCGCACTGCTGGCCGAGCGGCCGGACGCCACCGTCATCGCCGGGTGCACCGACTGGGGCGTCGAGGTCAACCTGCGCGGCACCCGCGCCGCGCTTGTGGTTGCCGTCGACCGGCTCCCCGAATTGCGCACGTTCAGCGTCGGCCCATCCGAGATCGAGCTCGGCGCCGCGCTCACGCTGTCCGAGGCCGAGCGGCTGCTGGAGGGGCGGATCGCGCTGCTCGATCAGCTCTGGCCGCAGTTCGCATCCCGGCTGATCCGCAACGGCGCCACGCTGGGCGGCAACCTCGGCACCGCGTCCCCCATCGGGGACGCACCACCCGCGCTGCTGGCGCTCGAGGCGAAGCTCGTCCTGTCCGGGCCGGACGGCGATCGCGAGGTCGCGCTGGCCGACTATTTCACCGGCTACCGGCAGACCGTGAAGCAGAAGGACGAACTGATCCGGGCGGTACGCATCCCGATGCCGCCTGCCCCGATGGCCGCCTTCCACAAGATCGCCAAACGGCGGTTCGACGACATCTCCAGCGTCGCAATCGCATTCGCCTTGGACGTCGTCGACGGTGTCGTCGAGCGGGTGACCATCGGCCTCGGTGGGGTGGCGGCAACGCCGCTGCGAGCCACCGCCACCGAAGACGCGCTGCGCGGCCGCCAATGGACCGCCGACACCGTGCGGGAGGCCGCTGCCGTGCTCGGCCGCGAGGGCACGCCGATCGACGACCACAGAGCCAGCGCCGCCTTCCGCGCCGCGATGCTCGAGCAGTCGCTGCTCAAATTCCATGCCGAATCCGCAGTGCCAGAGGGGGTCACATCATGAGTGAACTCAGCACCCGTCCGCCCCGCCCGGTGGTCGGCGTCGAGATGCCGCACGAGAGCGCGGATCTGCACGTCACCGGTTTCGCCCTCTACACGGATGACTTGGTCAGCCGGTATCCCGGTGCGCTGCACGCCTACCCGGTGCAGGCCCCGCACGCACACGCCCACGTGCGCTCGATGGACACCGCGCCTGCCCTGGCCGTGCCTGGGGTGGTGTACGTGCTCACCGCAGCCGACGTGCCAGGGGTGAACGACGCGGGGGTCAAGCACGACGAGCCGTTGTTCCCCAGCGAGGTCATGTATTACGGGCACCCGATGTGCTGGGTGCTCGCCGAAACCCTCGAGGCGGCGCGGATCGGGGCGACCAAGGTCGCCGTCGAATACGAGCCGCTGCCGTCTTTGATCACGATCAAGGAAGCCATCGCCGCGGAGAGTTACCAGGGTTCTCGGCCCGTGCTGCGGCGCGGCGAACCGGAGGCCGCGTTCCCGCGCTGCGCACACGTCTTCGAAGGCGAGTTCGAGTTCGCCGGGCAGGAGCATTTCTATCTTGAGACCAACGCGGCGCTGGCCAGCATCGACGAGAACGGGCAGATCTTCATCCAGTCCTCGACGCAGCATCCGACCGAGACGCAGGACATCGTTTCGCACGTGCTGGGCAAGGCGAATCACGAGATCACCGTGCAATGCCTCCGCATGGGCGGCGGTTTCGGCGGGAAGGAGATGCAGCCGCACGGGTATGCCGCCATCGCGGCGCTCGGCACGGTGGTCACCGG
>Ga0207688_10001094_pt1 | contig 13901 bp, 11 predicted proteins | sample KBSMiscanthusM4_FD_184296 | JGI IMG/M metagenome (GOLD analysis project Ga0207688, IMG submission 184296) | Miscanthus rhizosphere microbial communities from Kellogg Biological Station, Michigan, USA - M4 (SPAdes) (version 2) | ecosystem: Host-associated > Plants > Roots > Rhizosphere ...
CCCCGCCGTCACCTTCCCCGCGCGCAGGTCCGCCTCGACGAGGGCGGGGTCGCGGTGCAGCGGGTCGCCGTACCCGCCGCCGCCCTGCCAGGCCATGTAGTACACGTCGTCCTCCCCGAGGGTGGTCTCCAGGTGCGGGGGCATCACCTGGCGCTGCCCCGCGATCTCGTCGAGCGAGGTCGCGACGTGGCCCGCGGCCAGCTGCGCGCGGACGTCCGCGCCCCGAATGGCCATGTCCAGCTGGGTGTTGGCGGGGTAGCCGCCCGAGATGCCCGACGACTGCGGGATCGCCTTGCCGCCGCCGGAGACGACGAGGTGCAGGGCGGGCGCGGCGCTGCGGTGCATCACGAAGCACGACGAGCCGCCCACCCCGCCGCGGAACCGGCCGGGCCCGCCGGAGTCGGGCTCCTCGCGGCGCCACAGGTAGAGCATCGGGTAGGCGAACTCGGTCATCTCGACGTCGGGGATCCGGCCCATCGGCGCGCCCGCCATGCCGCCGGTGTCGACCCCGTCCTGGTCGGTGCGGGCGCCGAAGCCGCCCGCCATCGCGTCGCCGACCATGCTGACGAACGGGGCACCGCGCTGGTCCAGCCCGGCGAGCAGGGCCAGGTCCCACGATCCGAGGCAGACCCCGGTGACGTTGGGACGACTCCCCTCGTGGGTGTCGAGCATGCCACCGAGGCACTCCGTCACGACGTTGAGCGTCGCCCATGCCGACGCGACGGAGCCCTTGCTGATCCCCGCCGGGAACGTGCAGTCGTTGAGCGAGCCCGGCTCGCTGGTGATCTCGACGCAGCGGAACACCCCGGCGGGCGCCCACGGGATGTCGCCGCACAGCGCGGTGAGCAGGGCGGGCGTCATCCCGCCCCGCACGCCCGCGTGCGTGCAGTTGATGAGCCCGTCGGCCTGCGGGTCGGTGCCGGTGAAGTCGAAGTGCAGGGTGTCGCCGCGCTTGGTCAGCGTGAGCAGGATCCGGTAGAGCGTCGTGTCGCCCTCGCGCGCGGAGTCCTGGTAGGCGACGGCCGACCACTGCCCGTCGGGGATCGCGGCGAGCTTGGCGCGCACCCGCTGCTCGGTGTTGTCGAGGATCCGCCGCATGACGGCCTTCACCGTGCGGGCGCCGTAGCGGTCCACCAGCTCGTTCAGCCGCTCCTGGGCCATGTGGTTCGCGCCGATCTTGGCCCGCAGGTCGAGGCCGACGAGCGCGGGCAGGCGGCTGCGCCGCAGCCAGACGTCCTCGATGTCGCTGCGCAACACGCCGCCTTCGACGATCTTGACCGGCGGCGTGGGCAGCGACTCCCAGAAGACGTCCGTGGACTTCACCGACCAGCTGCCCGGTGACACGCCGCCGAGGTCGATCTGGTGGGCGACGGCGCCCGTCCACGCGAACAGCTCGTCGCCGACGAACAGCGGCGCGAACAGCGCGGTGTCGTTCTGGTGCAGGCCGCCGCCGACCCACGGGTCGTTGCACAGGAACATGTCCCCGGGCTTGATGCCCGGGTTGGCCGACCGGTGCTCGAGCGTCCACTTGACGGCCATGTCGATCGCGGCGCACAGGGCGGTGTTGTAGAGGCCGATCTCGACCTCGTCGCCGATCTCGTCCATGATCGCGAAGTTGAAGTCGTTGCAGTCGGTGACGATCACGGAGCCGGACATCCGCTTGATCGCCTCGCCCATCTCGTACGTGATGGACTCCAGGCGGTGCCGGACGACCTCGTAGGTCAGCGGGTCGACCGCGGCGACCTCCTCGGCGTCGACGTCGTGCAGGCGGACGTGCTCCCCCGCGATCTCGCGCAGGCGCGCAGCGGGGGTGGGCCGGTAGGCGAACTTCTCCGAGCCGGGCACGGGTGTGACGGGCATGATCAGGCCTTCCGGCTGGTGAGGACCGCGTTGGTGAGGACGATGTTGCCGAGGTGGTCGACGGCCGCGTCGGTGCCTTCCGGCACGGCGAGCGTCGTGGTGTCGGCCTCCACCACGGCAGGCCCCGAGAACGCCTGGCCCGCTCGCAGGTCCGCGTAGTGGTAGACGTCGACGTCCTGCCAGCCGTGCTCGTGGGCGAGGAAGGCCCGCCGCCGCCCGTACGGACGGGGGCGGCCGCTGCCGACGGCGGCCCGCGGCAGCTCGGGGCGCACCGGCAGCGTGCCGGTGGCGTAGGCGCGGTAGGTGATCAGCTGGTGGCCCGCGGCGCGGAACCCGGCCTCGGAGCCGTAGAGCCGCGCGTAGAGCTCGTCGAAGTCGGCCGCGACCGCGGCCTGGTCGACCGGGCCCGCGGGCACCGGCGTCGCGACCTCGGAGAGCTGCATGCTGTACCGGACGTCGACCTCGCGGCTGATCTCCACGGTCGCGAACGGCAGTCGCTGGCTCTCCATCCGCCCGCGCAGGTCGGCCTCGAGGCCGTCGAACGCCCGCTGCATCGACCCGGTGGGCACGGGGAAGTTGGTCGGGTCCGACACCTCCCCCGCCAGGACGACGTCGCTGCTGGCCAGGCCGTAGGCGGAGAAGGTGGCGGCGGTCGCGCCGAGCGGCACGACGACGGCCCGCGCCCCGAGGTCGCGGGAGTAGTTGACGCAGTGCACCGGGCCCGCGCCGCCGAAGGCGTACACGACGAAGTCGCGCGGGTCGTAGCCCGCGTTGACCACGACGTTGCGCACGAGGTCGGCGGCTTGCGCGTTCTGGATCGCGTAGATCGCCGCGGCGGCGTCCTCGACGTCGAGGCCCAACGGCCGCCCGATCCGCTCGCGGATGGCCTTCTCGGCCAGCCCGCGGTCGAGCTTGCGGCGTCCGCCGAGGAAGTTGTCGGGGTTGACGATGCCGAGGACCAGGTCGGCGTCGGTGACCGTGGGTTCGAAGCCGCCCGCGCCGTAGCAGGCCGGACCCGGCCGGGCGCCCGCGCTGCGCGGTCCGACGCGGAGGTTGCCGCCCGCGTCGAGCCAGGCGATCGCGCCGCCGCCGCTGCCGATCGTGCTCACCTTCACCGTCGGCGTGCTGATCGTGTACTGGTTCAGCACCGTGGTCGTCGACTTGACGGGCTCGCCGTCCACCACCATCCCGACGAGGAACGTCGTGCCGCCGATGTCGGTGGAGATGATGTTGTCGTGGCCGAGCTGGCGGCCCAGGTTGCGGCAGCCGACCAGCCCGCCGGTGAGCACCGAGCCGATCGTGGTGATCGCCCGGTCCGGGGCGTCCTCGGCGGTGATCGCCCCGCCCGAGCCCTGCATCACCAGCAGGGTGCCGTCGAAGCCGCGCTCGTCGAGCCGGGCCCGCAGCGGGGTGAGGTAGTCCCGCAGGCGGGGGCCCACCTGCGTGCTCATGATCGTGGTGACGTTGCGCGGGTACTCCCGGATCCGCGGGCTGAGCTCGCTGGACAGCCCCACGTACGCGCCCGGCGCCTGCTCGTGCACCAACTCGCGCAGCCGCCGCTCGTGCGCGGGGTTGCGGAAGGACCAGAGCAGCGAGACGGCGAAGGCCTCGGCGCCGTCCGCGATCAGCTCGGCGATCGCGGCGCGGGCCCGCTCCTCGTCCAGCGGCACCACGACCTCGCCGCTGCTGTCGACGCGCTCGACGACCTCCCGGATCCGGCTGCGCGGCACGAGCGGCGCGGGCTTGGTGTGCCGGGTCATGTTCTTGACGTAGTCGGAGTCCCGCCCGGCGTAGCGGCCCTCCAGGTTCATGATCATGATGGAGTCGCCGTGGCCGATGGTGGTGAGGAACCCGACCGCGGCGACGTCCCCGGTGACCAGGGCGTTCAGGGTGGCCGTGGTGCCGTGGCAGATGTGCGAGGTGTCGCGGAGCAGGGCCGCGGTGTCCAGGCCCGCCGCCGCGGCGAGCTCGTCCACCGCGTTGAGCACGCCCTGCTCGAAGTCGGGCGGGGTGGACGGCGACTTGGCCGAGTGCACCCGGCCGTGCTCGTCGGTCGCGAACGCGTCGGTGAACGTGCCACCGACGTCGATGCCGATCACGTAGCTCACGCGGAGCTCCCTTCGGTCGGGTCAGACGGCGAACGAGTAGCCGCCGTTGACCGGGTAGGTCTGCCCGGTGATCCAGGACGCGGACTCGGAGGCGAGGAAGAGGACGAGGCCCGCGACGTCGTCGGGGCGGCCGATGCGGCGGATCACGTACCGGCGCAGGCTCTTCTCCACCACGGCGGGATCGGCGTTCAAGGCCGCGACGCCGGGGGTGTCGATCGAGCCGAGGGACACGCAGTTCACGGTGATGCCGTGCCTGCCGACGGCCTTCGCCAGGCCGCGCGAGAACCCCGCGGCGCCCGCCTTCGCCCCGCCGTAGACGACGAGGTTGGGCTCGCCGACCCGGCCCGCGTCGGAGATCGTGGTGACCACCCGGCCCCAGCCGCGCTCCACCATGCCCGGCAGCACGGCCCGGGTGACGTTGAGGACGCCGAAGAAGTTCGTGCCCAGCCAGGGCTCCCAGTCCTTGGGCCCGGTCTCCCAGAACGGCGGGGCGGCCGCGGTGCCGTCGACGACGGGCCCGGCGTTGCCCGCGTTGTTGACCAGCACGTCCACGCCGCCCACCGCGGCCTCCACGCGGGCGACCATGGCGAGGACGTCGTCGTACTCGGTGACGTCGCAGCGCTCGGCGAGGGCCCGGCCGTCGCCGATCTCGGCGGCCACGGCAGCGGCCCGCTCGGCGTGGTAGTCGTTCACGACGACGGTGGCGCCGTGGGCCGCGCAGTGCAGCGCGATCTGGCGTCCGACGCCCTGGCCCGCCCCGGTGACGAGCACCGTGCGTCCGGTCAGGTCGAGCAAGCTCATGTGCGCACCTCTCTGATCAGGTCGGCGTACCGCGACGGCGGCGGCACGTCGCCGGGGACGTAGAAGTTGAGGCGGTCGGCGACGCCCTCGAACCGCGCGCGCAGCCCCTTGGCGATCTCGGCGTTCGAACCGGTGACGGTCATGGCGTGCACGACCTCGTCGGGCACCAGCGGCGTCATCTCGTGCCAGCGGCCCTGCTTGGACAGCGGGTGCAGCTCGTCCTGCAGCGCACCCCACCCGTGCAGGTCCAGCACCGGCCGGTAGGCCAGCGTCGAGGCGTAGAAACCGATCTGCGCACGGGCGGCCTCGAACTCGGCCTCGTCCGTCGCGATCAGCGAGGACACCGCGATCTCGACCGCGTCGTCCGGGCGGCCCGCAACGCGTTGGCCCTCGCGCAGCGTCGGCACGACGACCTCGCGCAGGTACCGCTCGGTCATGAAGGCGTGCGGGAACAGGCCGTCGGCGACCTCGCCCGCCACGCGGAGCATCTGCGGCCCGACGGCGGCCAGGAAGACCTTCGGTGGCCCGTAGGCGTTGCGCGTCGGCGACATCATCGGGGTCATCAGCGTGTGGGTGTAGAACTCGCCGTCGTGGACCAGGGGCTCACCGGTGTCCCAGCTGTGCCAGATGGCGTGCAGCGCGGACACGAACTCCTTCATCCGCGCCGTCGGCCTGCTCCACGGCATCGAGTAGCGGCGCTCGATGTGCGGGCGGATCTGGCTGCCGAGCCCGAGCAGGAACCGGCCCTTCGAGAACCGCTGCAGGTGGTAGGCCTGGTAGGCGACCACCATCGGGCTGCGCGCGAAGGCCACGGCGACCGCGGGCCCGAAGGCCACGCGTTCGGTGCGCGCCGCGGCCAGCGCCAGCCCCGGGAACGGGTCCTCCTCGATCTCGGCGTTGAGGATCCCGTCGGCGCCCAACTCCTCCGCCGAGCGGGCGTCGTCGCCGATGACCTCCAACGGGTTGCGCACCCGCACGTCGATCTGCATCGATCCTCCTCAGTGGACCTGGCGCGCGTGGCCCGCCCAGAACGGGGCGCGCAGGGCCTTCTTGTCGATCTTCCCGACGGGGGTCATCGGCAGGTCGCTGACGACGTCGACCGCCTTGGGTGCGTAGTGCGGGCCCTTGCGCCTGCGGACCAGCGCCTTGAGCTCGTCCGGGTCGACGACGGCACCGGGGCGCACCGTGACGATGGCCCGCACGGCCTCGCCCCAGCGCGGGTCGGGCGTGCCGATCACCGCGGCCGCCGCGAGCGCGGGGTGCTCCATCAGGACGTCCTCGACCTCGCGCGGGTAGACGTTGAAGCCCCCGGAGATGATCATGTCCTTGGAGCGGTCCACCAGGTAGAGGTAGCCCTGCTCGTCGCGGCGGCCCATGTCGCCGGTGTAGAGCCAGCCGTGCTTCAGCACCTGCGCGGACAGGTCCGGGCGACGCCAGTAGCCGCGCATCACCCCGGGTGCGCGCACGCAGATCTCCCCGACCTCGCCGTCGGGCACCGGCGCCCCGTCCGGGTCGAGGATCTCCGTGCGCACCCCGATCGCCGTGCGTCCGCACGAGTCGAGCAGCTCCGGTCGCGGCCCCGCGGGATCGTGGTCCGCGGGCTCCAGCACGGCGATCGGGCCGCCCGCCTCCGAGCAGGCGTACCCCTGTCGCAGCACGGGTCCGATGCGCTCCCAGGCCTCGGCGATCCGCGTGCGCGACATCGGCGCCGCGCCGTAGAGCAGGGTGCGCAGCGACGACAGGTCGTGGCCCGGCCGGAGCGCGTCGAGGACGGCCGCGACCATCGTCGGCACCATCAGCGCGATGTCGATGCGCTCCGCGGCCACCGTGGCCAGCCACGCCTCGGGGTCGAAGCCCTGGTGCAGCACCACGGTGCCGCCGCGCAGCAGCGTCGGCAGGATCGTGAGGAGGGCGGCGTGCGTGATCGGCGACGAGGCGAGGTAGCGCCCGCGATCCGGCACGCCGTACGAGCTCAGCCAGACCTGGGCCTGTGCGGCGCAGGCCCGCTGGGTGTTGGGCACCCCCTTCGGCTCGCCGGTCGTGCCGCCGGTGAACTGCAGCCAGGCCACGTCGTCGAGCCCGGCCGGGCCGGGGTCCAGGCGGATCGAGGGCGCCGCGTCGGCGCGGACGAGCAGGTCGGGGCCCAGCTCCGTGCGCCCGAGGCCGAGCACGTGCGCCACGCCGGGCGCGCGGGCGACCACCTCCGCGGCCGTCTCGGCGTGGTCGGGGTGGACGACGAGCACGCGGATGTCCGCGTCCGCGCACAGCCGCGCGTGGTCGTCGACCGAGCCGAGCGGGTGCAGGCCGCTGTAGCGCCCGCCCAGGAGGTAGGTGGCCGCCTGCACCATCCACGTCTCGGGCGTGTTGGGGCTCAACGTCGCGACCCCGGCGCCGAGCCCGACCCCGTGCGCGGCCAGCACCTGCTGGATCCGTCCGGTGAGGTCCGCCGTCTGCCCGTACGTCAGCCGCCGGTCCCCCAGCACGAACGCCTCCCGCTCGGGACGGGCGGTCAGCGCGTGCACGATCAGCCGGCTGTACGTGACGTCCACGTTCGCGCTCACCGGTCGGTGAAGCGCGGGGCGCGCTTGTCGAAGAAGGCCGCGAGGCCCTCGCGGAAGTCGTCCGAGCGCTCGTGCGCGGCGGAGTGCTGCAGCTCCATCCGCAGCCCCACCGACTGCGGCACCTCCATGCCGTCCGCGACCAGCTCCTTCATCCGGCGCAGGCCGGTCGCGCTCTTGCGGGCGATCTTCTCGACGAGCCCGTCGACCGCGCCGACCAGCTCCTCGTCCGGCACGACGAGGGTGACCAGGTCGGTGTCGAGGAAGTCGCGGGCGGGGCGGGCGTCGCCGGTGAACAGCAGGTACTTGGCCCGGGCCGGGCCGACCCGGCGGGGGAGCCGGATCGAGCCGCCGCCGCCGGGCAGCAGGCCGAAGTTGGCGTGCGCGTCACCGATGCGGGCCGACTCGGCCGCGACGACCAGGTCGGCGCACAGCAGCAGCTCGAGGCCGCCCGCCAGCGCGAGGCCCTGCACCGCGGCGATCACGGGCAGCCCGAAGGCCTCGACCCGGCACAGCACCCGCCCGGCGTCGTGCAGGAACTGCTGGTGGCCGCCGTCCTGGTCGACGGCGCGCCGCACGTGGGCGAGGTCCGCGCCCGCGCAGAACGCCCGGCCGGTGGCCGTGAGGACGACGGCGCGCACCTCGGGGTCCTGCTCGGCCCGGTCCAGGCCCGCGTCCAGCCCGGCCAGGATCTCCGGGGAGATGCCGTTGAGCGCGTCGGGGCGGTTGAGCCGCAGCCACAGCGCGCTCCCGCGGGGTTCGACGACGACCGCCGCACCGCTCATGCCGCACCCCGGCTGAGGATCGTGACGACGCAGACGCCCGGATCGGGGTGGACGTAGCCACCGGAGTTCTCGGCGAGCGCGATCCGCGCGCCCCGCACCTGCCGCTCCCCCGCCCGCCCGCGCAGCTGCGTGACCAGCTCGAACAGCTGGGCGCAGCCCGTGGCGCCCACCGGGTGGCCGCGCGACACGAGGCCGCCGCTGGGGTTCACCGGCACCTGCCCGCCGATCGCCGTCGCGCCCGAGGCCAGGAGCTTGGCGCCGTCGCCGGGAGCGCAGAGGCCGAGCTTCTCGTACATGATCACTTCCTTGGACGACGCCGCGTCGTGGCACTCGACGACGTCCAGGTCGGACGGCCCGATGCCCGCGATCTCGTACGCCGCGCGCGACGCCTCGACCTCGGGTGACGCGGCGTTCCCGCCCGGGATGCCGGAGCGCAGCACCGAGGCGCGGACCCGCACCGCGTCCGGCCGGGCCGGGCCGAGGTCGGCGGCCTGGATCACCACGGCCGCGGCCCCGTCGGCGACCGGCGCGCACATCACGACCGTCAGCGGATCGGCGATCACCCGGCCCGCGAGCACCTGCTCCCGGGTCAGGGGTGTGCGGTACTGGGCGTACGGGTTGAGCGCGGCGGCCGCGGAGTTCTTGACCGCGACGTCGGCGAAGTCCTCCTTGGTGGCGCCCGAGCGCTCCATGTACTGCTTGGTCACCCACGAGTACATCGCCATGTAGAAGGACTCGGGCGCCGCGTCCGTGCCGGTGAGCTCGCGGCCGATGGCGGCCACGCGCTCGAGGTCGGTGCCCGAGAGCATCGCGTCCAGCACCTCGCGGGTCGACCGGCCGGTCAGCTTCTCCGAGCCGACGACGAGCGCCCGGTCGTACTGGCCGGAGCGCACCAGCCCGAGCGCGACGTGGAGCGCCGACGAGGACGAGGCGCACGCGTTCTCGACGTTGATCACGGGGGTCGCGCCGTACTCCGGGCCGCCGAGCGCCACCTGGCCGCGCATCGAGTGCTGACCGCTCAGCGCGCCCTGCAACGAGTTCGCGTGCACGACCACGCCGACGTCCGACGGCGTCAGGCCCGCGTCGGCGAGCGCGGCCGCCGCCGCCTTCCGGCTCATGCCACCGACGGTGGCGTCCGCGAACTTGCCGAACGGGGTCATGCCGACCCCGACGATGTCCACCTCGCGCATGACGTCTCCAGCTGTCCGACCAGTCGGACGAATTCGACCGACCAGTCGGACTTTAACAACGGGTCCACGTCGCCGTCAACGCCCTCGTGAGCTGCGTGTTTGCAGGTATTTCCGACCGTCCGGTCGGATTCTGCTACGCTTCCGCCATGGTCGAGCGGCGTGGGGCGCGAAGCGCGCAGGTCAAGGAGTTCGCGCCCGGCGGCAAGGGCGAGCGGCGGCGCCGGGAGATCCTGGACACGGCCGCCAAGGTGATCAGCAAGGTCGGCTACGCCAACGCCTCCCTCGAGGACATCGCGGCGGCCAACAAGATCAGCAAGTCGGCGCTCTACCACTACTTCCGCAGCCGCGACGAGATCCTGTTCGCCATGCACGAGGTGCTCGCCAACGACTTCCTCGACCACGCCGCCGAGGTCAGCGAATCAGGCGCCTCCGCCACCGAGATGCTGCGAGCGGCGATCGGCAAGATGGTGCGCGCCAACGAGTCCATCCCCGGCTACGTCCAGGCGTTCTTCGAGCACTACCACGACCTGTCCCCCGCGTTCCGCCGCAAGGCGGGCGCCCGCAGCGCGGAGTACACGCGCTTCATCGAGGGGATCGTCGAGCTGGGGATCGCCAACGGCGAGTTCCGGCCGATGCCCGTGCGCGCCACCGCTCTGGCGATCTTCGGCATGTGCAACTGGGTCAACAAGTGGTACCGGCCCAGCGGCGAGCTGACGGGCGCCGCGATCGCGGACATCTGGACCGACCTGGCCCTCGGCGGCCTGCGCGCCGAGGGCACGAGCGGCTAACGCACGGCGGGCTGCGCGGCCCCGGCGAGCGCCCCGTCGACGAGCCGGAAGAGGTGGTCCGCCAGCTGGTCGGCACCCACCACGCCACCCGGCCGGTACCACCGGTAGAGCATGCTGAGCATCGAGAGCACGGCGTTGGCGGCGAAGGCGGGGTCCACCGCCGCCGAGGAGTCGCGGCTCGCCAGGTACTCCCCCACGAGGTGGGTGAAGTCGTCGGTCACCGAGCGGGCCCACGTGCGGAACGCCTGCCGTCCGCGCTCGGACATCTCCCGCTCCTCGGTGAAGACGATCCCGTAGAAGATCCGGTTGTCCAGGAACAACCGGGCGTGCGCCTCGACGTACCCGCGGAGCCGCTCCCGGGGTGTGCCGTCGCCGCGCAGCGCCGCCTGCAGGCCCGCCGCCATGTCGTCGAGGATCGCGTCGACGATCATGTCGAGCAGGTGCTGCTTGCTGTCCGCGTACCGGTAGAGGGTCGCGCGGGCGATCCCGGCGGCCTCCGCGACGTCGTCGATCGTCGCGTTGCGGAAGCCCTTCCGCTCGAAGACCCCGGCCGCCGCCGCGATCAGGCCGGGGGTGTCGATCGCCCTGCCGCGGACCATCCGCGCCCTCCCGCACCATCGACCAGCGCCAGCCGGGTGACCTTACCCGCCTCCGAAGCGGCTCAGCCGTCCTGACCGCGGCGGTCGTCCACGAGCAGCCCGCGCGCGGTGAGGTGGTCGGCGAGCAGCGCGGAGTTGCCGGGCGCCGCACCGCTGACGATCATCTGCCGGATGCGCAGGCCGACCGGTTCGTGCCGATCACCCGCCGCCCTCGTGCTCGTGGACGACGACGCCGCGGATGTTCCGCCCCGCCAGGAGGTCCTCGTAGCCCTGGTTGACCTGCTCGAGGCGGTAGCGGCGGGTGATGAGGGCGTCGAGCTCGAGGTCGCCGCTGCGGTAGAGCCCGAGTAGCCGCGGGATGTCGGCGGTGGGGTTGCAGTCGCCGAACAGGCTGCCCTTCACCGTCTTCTTCCACAGCGTGGCGACCTGCGCGGGCAGTTGGATCGTGCGGTCGTGGAAGCCGCCGCCCATCGACACGAGCACGACGGTGCCCGCCTTGCCGACCACGGTGAACGCCCGGTCGATCGTCTCGCTGTCGATCGTCCCGATGGTGACGAGCGCCTTGTCCGCGCCGACGCCCCAGGTGAGCTCCTGGACGATCCGGTGCGCCTCGTCGGCGTCGGCGACGGCGTGCGTGGCGCCCAGCTCCAGCGCCTTCTCGCGCTTGAACGCGACCGGGTCGACGGCCACGACGTACTGGGCGCCCGCGAACCGCGCGCCCTGCACGGCGTTGATGCCGATGCCGCCGACGCCGTAGACCACCACGCTCTGCCCGGGCCGCACGTCGGCGGCGTTGGTGGCCGAGCCCCAGCCGGTCGGCACGCCGCAGCCGACGAGCGCGGCGACGTCGAGCGGCAGGTCGGGCTGGATCCGCACCGCCGAGTACTGGTGGATCAGCCCGAACTGGCTGAACGTGCCGAGCATGCACATCGCGCCGTAGCGGCCGGACGGCCCGGAGAGCGGCCAGTGCTCGCCGGGCAGGTGCCCGCGCATCGTGTTCGCGCCCCAGTCGCAGATCGCCTGCTGCCCGGTGGCGCACCAGTGGCACGACCCGCAGCTGGGGATGAAGGAGCAGACGATGTGGTCGCCCGGCGCCACCCGGGTGACGCCCGGCCCGACCTCCTCGACCACGCCCGCGCCCTCGTGCCCCAGCACCATGGGCAGCCAGCCCGCGATCTCCCCGTTGAGCACGTGCAGGTCGGAGTGGCAGAGCCCGGCGTGCGTGTAGCGGACGAGGACCTCGCCCTCCCGTGGCCCGGCGAGGTCGAGCTCCTCGATCTCGAGGGGCTTGCCGACCTCGTGGACCACTGCCGCGGTCGTTTTCATTCTGTACAATCTAGCAAGAGATGTCACATCTGGGGGCAAGAAGCCTTTCTTCTCTATAGAGTGGCGTGGTGCTGAACGCCGAAGAGCAAGCCGTCGTCGAGGTCGTGCGGCACTTCGTCGACCGCGAGGTGCGACCGCAGGTGCGCGAGCTGGAGCACGCGAACACCTACCCGGAGGCGTTGATCGCGAAGATGAAGGAGCTGGGCATCTTCGGGCTGGCGATCCCCGAGCCGTGGGGCGAGGCGCCGGTGTCGATGCCCTGCTACGCGCTGGTCACCGCCGAGCTCGCGCGCGGCTGGATGAGCCTGGCGGGCGCGATGGGCGGGCACACCGTGGTGTCGAAGCTGCTGGTCGCGTTCGGCACGGCGGAGCAGCGCGACCGCTACCTGCCGCGGATGGCCACCGGCGAGCTGCGCGCCACCATGGCGCTCACCGAACCGGGCGGTGGCTCCGACCTGCAGGCGATGACGACGACCGCGAAGCCGGTCGAGGGTGGCTACGTCGTCAACGGCGCGAAGACCTGGATCACCAACTCGCGGCACTCGGGCCTGATCGCGCTGCTGTGCAAGACGGACCCGGCCGCCGAGCCCAAGCACCGGGGCGTGTCGATCCTGCTGGTGGAGCACGGCCCGGGGCTCACGGTGTCGAAGGACCTGCCCAAGCTCGGCTACAAGGGCGTCGAGTCGTGCGAGCTCGTCTTCGACGACTACCGCGCCCCCGCCGACGCGCTGCTTGGTGAGGCCGAGGGCAAGGGCTTCGCCCAGATGATGAAGGGCCTGGAGACCGGGCGGATCCAGGTCGCCGCCCGCGCGCTCGGCGTGGGGCAGGCGGCGTTCGACGACGCCCTGCGCTACAGCCAGGAGCGGGAGAGCTTCGGCAAGCCGATCTGGCAGCACCAGTCGATCGGCAACTACCTCGCCGACATGGCCACCAAGCTCGTAGCCGCCCGCCAGCTCATCCTGTTCGCCGCGGAGAAGTACGACGCGGGCGAGCGCTGCGACATGGAGGCGGGCATGGCGAAGCTGTTCGCCTCCGAGATCGCGATGGAGATCGCGCTGAACGCCCTGCGGATCCACGGCGGCTACGGCTACTCCACCGAGTTCGACGTGGAGCGCTACTTCCGCGACGCCCCGCTGATGATCGTCGGCGAGGGCACCAACGAGATCCAGCGCAACGTCATCGCCGCCCAGCTGGTCAAACGGGGCGGGCTCGACTGAGCCCGCGGGTTATCGTCGGCGCATGCGGATCGGCGAGGCGGCCTCGCTCAGCGGCCTGAGCGCCCGCATGATCCGCTACTACGAGCAGCGCGGCGTGGTGCGGGGCGCGCGGGCCCGGGACGGGCACCGGCGCTACACCGACGACGACGTGCGGCGGCTGCGCAGGCTGCGGGCCCTGCTGGCCGCGAACATCGCGCCGGAGTGCGCCGAACGCGCCGTCGACGCCGACCTCCCCGAGCCCGAGCGACGGCAGGTACGCCGCGAGCTGGAGCTGCTCATCACCGAAGCGCAGGAGGCGCACGCCCGCCTCGACCCCGCCGCTGACTTCACAACCCGGGCTCGTGGGCTGCCGGATGGGCCTCCGGAAGGCTCGGCAGGCGGGGCGGGATGATCGCCGCCGGTCGGCCCGACGCGGTCAGCCCTTCGGCGAGCCGGTCGTTGGCCTGCTCGAAGGTGATGATGCGGTGCCCGCGGCTCTTGGAGAACACGAGCGCGCGGAGCCAGGTGTAGAGCGTGCCGAGCCGGTTGCCCCAGCCGATGAGGTAGAGGTTGTGGATGAAGCACCACATCGCGTAGGCGGGCAAGCCGGTGAACTTCATGCCGAACGCGTCGGCGACGGCGGCGCGGTAGCCGATGGTCGCCATGGAGCCCTTGTCGAAGTACTTGAAC
>Ga0207688_10001098_pt1 | contig 13865 bp, 16 predicted proteins | sample KBSMiscanthusM4_FD_184296 | JGI IMG/M metagenome (GOLD analysis project Ga0207688, IMG submission 184296) | Miscanthus rhizosphere microbial communities from Kellogg Biological Station, Michigan, USA - M4 (SPAdes) (version 2) | ecosystem: Host-associated > Plants > Roots > Rhizosphere ...
GTGGGTGAGTCGTTCATCCGCTCGTATGCATTCTTGACCCGGTCGACGGATATGTCCGACGCGGTCGCGGCGTGGTACGGCGTGACGAAGAAGGTCTAGTTCCTGCGCCAGCGACCGTATCTGCGCGCAGACACGCCGCCTTTAGTTGGCATTTCGCGGTCGCTCGTGGAGAAGCCTCAGGGGAAGCGCTTGAAGCAGCGGTCGACTTCGCCGAGCACGCCGACCCGGAACGCGTCGATCCGCGAGAAGCCGGACGGCACCGATTCGCCGTTGACGTCGCTGGCGGCCAGGCCGTTGGTCAAGATGCCCGACACGGCCTCGTCGACGTCACCGGCCGTCAGCGCGATGGTGTTGCCATCGGGCGTGGTAACGCTCTTCGACATCTTGACGGTAGCCACCCCGGTGAGGCAGGCGGTGCGCAGCGCGGCCTCGGCGTTGTCGAGCATCACGCCTCCGCGCTGATGCTGGATGGCCTGCATGTACCGGGACACCAGCACCGAATAGGCGGTGTTGTCGCCGCTGGCCAGGCCGCCGTCCGCGCTGTCGGATTGGGTGCCCATCATCTCGAGCTCGGGCAGGTCGACGACGATCGTATTGGTGGCCGGGCAGTATGACGCGGGCGGGCTGGGCCTCGCGTCCGGGCAGCCTTCGGCGTCAGACGCCTTGAAGCTCAGCTGCGGCGGGTTGGCCGGCGAGAACAGGGTGCCCATGGCGTCGATGATCGACCGCACCGACTCCTCGGTGACCGGCAGTTCCCCAGTCTGGTCCTCGGGAAGCAGCACGGGCAGATCGCCGCGGCGCTGGCCGATCTCCCGTAAGTCGATAGCCGCGCACGCCGAGGGTCCGTCGGTGAAGCCGAACTGAAACGCCGATAGCCGTTCGAACGCCGAGCCGTGTTCGTTGACGCCGACTTCAGGATCACCTTCGGCCAGCAGCGGATCGCGGAAGGCGATCACCGCCGCGAGCACCTTGTTCAGCCCCTCACCCGTGGAGAGCGTGAACCGCGGTGACTTGTCCTCGGCGACCCAGCGCATGTACCCACCGGCGAAGCAGTCGGCCTGTTGTTCGGACACCAGCGTCGGCGTCTTCTTGTTGTCCAGCCCGGACTGGTGCTGCACGGCGTGGCCGTATTCGTGGGCTAGCACCAAGGTCACACCCATGTCCCCGTACGACTTACGCAGCGCGGGGAGCAGCTCGCCGCGGTCCCAGCCGATGGTGTTGTGGTCGAAGCAGAACGCGGCGTTGACGAGTCCGTATGTGTTCTCGTCGCAGAACGAGGTGTCGTCGAAACCGTTGGCGTCCCATGAGATCAGCGCCTCCACCGGGGTGAATTCGCCGTCGAATGCGTCGCCGTAGGCGCTGCTCCAGTACTCCTCGATGTCGCTGACCGCGTTGGCGGCCAGTTCGTCGATCTTTCCGTTGTCGGTGTCTTCGACCTCGCGGACCGAGCCGTGCGCGTCGGGGCGCAGGCCGGTCGGTCCGTCGCTGGCAGCCATCCCGGCAACATGGAAGGGGTCGTCGAACACCGAGACGGCCTTACCCTGCAGTGTTGTGGTGCAGCCGGTGAACAGCAACGCCGAGCAAGCCGCGATCACGGCGCCCACCAAGAGTCGTTGGCTCATGGACGCCGCCTTTCGGTGACAGGGAATTGGCAGCAAGGATAGTTAACGCAGTCAGCCGGTGCGTAGACGTTCGAGCGCGTCGCGCACCCGATTTGCGTCCGTCGTCGCCCAGAACGGCGGCAGCGACGCGCGCAGGAAGCCGCCGTATCGCGCCGTGGCCATCCGCGAGTCGAGCACCGCGACCACGCCGCGGTCGTCGACGCGACGCAGCAGGCGCCCGGCGCCCTGCGCCAACAGCAGCGCCGCGTGGCTGGCGGCGACAGCCATGAACCCGTTGCCGCCATGGGCCGCCACCGCACGCTGGCGCGCGGTCAGCAGCGGGTCGTCGGGTCGGGGGAATGGGATGCGGTCGATGAGTACCAGTGACAGCGACGGGCCGGGCACATCCACGCCCTGCCACAACGACAGCGTGCCGAACAGCGACGTCTCTTCGTCGTCGGCGAACCGCTGCACCAAGGCCGACGTGGTGTCATCGCCCTGGCAGAGCACCGGGGTGTCGAGGCGTTCGCGCATGATCTCGGCGGCGGCTTTGGCGGCGCGCATCGACGAGAAAAGGCCCAGCGTTCGGCCGCCCGCGGCGGTGATCAGCGCCGCTATCTCGTCGAGTTGCTCGGCGGAGCCGGTGCCGTCGCGCCCCGGCGGCGGCAGATGGGCGGCGACATAGAGGATGCCGGACTTGGCGTGTTCAAACGGCGAACCGACGTCGAGGCCGCGCCACTTGGCGTCGTCCTCCCCGGACAGCCCCCACGCCGAAGCCATCGCCTGGAACGTGCCGCCGATCGTCAGTGTGGCGGAGGTGAGGACCGCCGTCGTGTGCTCAAACAGTCTGCCGCGCAACAACCCTGACACCGAAAGGGGCGCCACCCGCAGCACCGCGCGTACGCTGCCGCTTCTGTCTTTGGTGCTCTCCCCTGTCCTTCGGACGTGGCCCCACGCGTGCGTGCCGTCATCATGGTCGAGCCATACGACGTCCGTGCGATCGGGGATGGCGGGGACGAACGCCGACAGGATGCGTGTCGCGGTGTCGCTGATGTCGCTGAGCGCCGTAACCGCCTCGGCGCGCGCGGACGCCGCCTTCGGATCGCTCGGCGCGGTATCAATCGCGGAGCGGGCCCTGCTGGCGGCGTCGCGCAACGCGGTCAGGTAGGTGGTCAACTCGTCGTCGAGCACGTCGATGCGGCCCGGTGTGGCGTCGTGGATCGCCGAGGAGAGCGTCGCCGTCGCCGCCTCGAGGCGATGCGCGAGCTCGGGGTCGACGAGCCGGCCGACGCGGCGCTGCGCAACGCCCAGCGACGTGGCCGACAACTCGGCGGTGGCCACGCCGGTCACGCGGTCGACGAGTTCATGCGCCTCGTCGACCACCAGCAGCTCATGTTCGGGCAGCACCGCGGCGTCGGTCATCGCGTCGATCGCAAGCAGCGCGTGATTGGTAACGACGACATCGGCATGGCCGGCCTTGTCGCGGGCCTTCTCCGCGAAGCAGTCGGTCCCGAACGGGCAGCGGGCCACGCCGATGCACTCCCTGGCCGATACCGAAACCTGAGACCACGACCGGTCCGGCACTCCCGGCGTCAGCTCGTCACGGTCGCCCGTGTCGGTGGTCGACGACCATGTGATCAGCCGCTGCACGTCGCGCCCCAGCGCGGAGGCGGCCATCGGCTCGAACAGCTCCTCCTGCGGCCGGTCCTCCGGTTCGGTCGCCGATCCGTTGTGAATCTTGTTGAGGCACAGGTAGTTTCCACGCCCCTTCAGCAGTGCGAACGCCGGTCGGCGGGGCAGCGCGTCGGCGAGTGAGTCGGTAAGCCGCGGCAGGTCACGGTCAACGAGCTGGCGCTGAAGGGCGATGGTCGCGGTCGACACCACAACGGGCTGGTCGGTGTCGACGGCCCGTGCGATCGCAGGCACCAGGTACGCCAGCGACTTGCCGGTCCCGGTGCCTGCCTGCACCGCGAGGTGCTCGCCGGTGTCGAACGCCTGCGCGACCGCCTCGGCCATCTCGATCTGGCCGCTCCGCTCGCTGCCACCAAGCGCGGCGACCGCCTTGGTTAGCAGTTCGGTAACTTCCGCTGTGTCGCCCGTGATTTCTCCTAGGCGTCTTTCCGGCTGGCCGGGGCAATCATGCGGGTCGGGATGGCCGGTTCGCCCTTGGACAGCTTCAGGCCGTCCCAGGGCAGGCTGTGCAGCCCTTCCTTCACGCGCCGACGGGCCGCGTCGATGGTGAGGTTCCCGACGGGTTCGCCCTCCCGCACCAGGTCGACCGTGAGGGCACGGCCCGACTCGTCCGGCGGTGGCTGATCGTACGGATGGACGATCTCCTCGAGGATGGTGCCGGTGGCTTTGCAGGTCCGCAGCGCCTGCTTGCGGCCGCCGTGGGATTCCTTGTGGCTGCTGCGCTTCTCGACCGGTATGCCGTCCACCTCGACCAGCTTGTAGACCATGCTGGCGGTCGGGGCACCCGAGCCGGTGACGACCGACGTTCCCACGCCGTAGATGTCGACGGGTTCGGCGCGCAGCGCCGCGATCGCGAACTCGTCGAGATCGCCCGACACCACGATGCGTGTCTTTGTGCCGCCAAGGCCGTCGAGTTGTTTACGAACCTGGCGGGCCAGCACGCCCAGATCGCCGGAGTCGATGCGGACCGCGCCGAGCTCAGTGCCTGCCACCTCGACGGCGTTGGCCACTCCCCGCGTGATGTCGTAGGTGTCGACGAGCAGCGTGGTGCCGACGCCCAGCGCGTCGACCTGCGCCTTGAACGCGGCTCGCTCGTCGGGCCCCTGTTCGGTGGTGTGCAGCAGCGTGAACGCATGCGCGCTGGTGCCCAGCGCGGGCACGGCGTACCGGCGCTGCGCCTCGAGATTCGATGACGCCGTGAATCCGGCGATGTAGGCGGCGCGCGCGGCGGCGACGGCGGCCTGCTCGTGCGTGCGTCGTGAGCCCATCTCGATCAGCGGGCGCTCCTCGGCCGCGCTGACCATGCGTGCCGCGGCAGAGGCGATCGCGCTGTCGTGGTTCAAGACCGACAGCGCCAGCGTTTCCAGCACCACACATTCGCCGAACGTGCCGTGCACCGACAGCACGGGGGAGCCGGGGAAGTACAGCTCGCCTTCTTCGTATCCGTCGACATCGCCGCTGAACCGGTAGTCGGCGAGGTACGCGAGCGTTTCGCGGTCCAGAGAGTCCTCGAGTGACGCGAGAGCGGCGTCGTCGAACCTGAACTGCGCCAACGCTTCCACGAAGCGCGCCGTGCCCGCGACGACGCCGTAGCGTCGGCCCTCGGGGAGCCTGCGGGCGAATACCTCGAAGCTGGTCCGACGGTGCGCACTGGCGTCGTGCAGCGCCGCGGCGAGCATCGTCAGCTCGTATTTGTCGGTCAGTAACGCCAGAGAAGCCGGAGCCACACCGCAACGGTATCGGTTTCACGGCCTCGGTATCCTGAAGTGCATGGTGACTCCGGCGAAGGCCCGACCGGGAACTCGCGAGGAACGGGACGTCAGGACCGTCGAGGCCACGGACACTCCGTGGGTGACCCTCGTCTGGGACGATCCCGTCAACCTGATGACATACGTGACGTACGTCTTCCAGAAGCTCTTCGGCTACAGCGAGCCGCACGCGACCAAGCTCATGCTGCAGGTGCACAACGAAGGCAAGGCCGTGGTGTCAGCAGGCAGTCGTGAGTCCATGGAGGTAGACGTGTCCAAGCTCCATGCCGCAGGCTTGTGGGCGACCATGCAGCAGGACCGCTGACAGCAAAGTGCGTAAGTGGAAGCGGGTCGATACCGCGGACGGCCCGCGCTTTCGATCGGCGCTCGCGGCCCATGAGGCCGGGCTGCTGAGCAGCCTGGTGACTTCGATGCTGGGGATGCTGGAGGAGCGTGAAACATCTGCTCCCGCAGACGAACTCGAGGAAATCACCGGTATGAAGACGGGCAATTCGCAGCCTCCGCAGGATGACACGATGAAGCGCCTGCTGCCGGACTTCTACCGCCCGCAGACAGATCATCCTGCCGGCTCCGGCACCATGGAGAGCCTCAACAGCGCGCTGCGCAGCCTGCACGAGCCGGAGATCATCGACGCGAAACGCCAAGCGGCGCAACGGTTGTTAGACACATGCCCGCAAGGCGGCGGCAAGTTCGAACTCACCGAGGACGACGCGCACGCCTGGGCGGCCGCCGTCAACGACGTGCGGCTCGCGCTGGGCACGATGCTCGACATCGGCCCGAACGGGCCCGAGGCGCTGCCCACCGACCATCCCATGGCCGGACACTTTGATGTGTACCAGTGGCTGACGGTGCTGCAGGAGTACCTCGTACTTGGACTGATGGACAAGCGATGAGCCCTCGGGCGAAGAGACAACGGTCAGCGATGAGCCCTCGGGCGAAGAGCCAACGATCAGCGATGAGCCCTCGGGCGAAGAGCCGACGATCAGCGAGCAGACAGCACCGATGAACGCGATCACCGACGTCGGCGGCATTCGCGTCGGCCACCATCATCGACTCGACCCCGATGTCACGCTGGGCAATGGCTGGGCCAGCGGCACCACGGTCGTGCTGACACCGCCGGGCACCGTCGGCGCCGTCGACGGTCGTGGCGGTGCGCCCGGCACGCGGGAGACCGACCTGCTCGACCCGATCAACTCCGTGCGGCACGTCGACGCCGTGGTGCTGTCTGGAGGCAGCGCCTTCGGCTTGGCGACCGCCGATGGCGTCATGACGTGGCTCGAGGAGCGAGATCGGGGCGTGGCCATGGAGGGCGGCGTGGTGCCGATCGTGCCCGCGGCAGTGATCTTCGACCTGCCCGTCGGCGGATGGCAGAACCGGCCGACCGCGGAGTTCGGCTACGCCGCCGCGGAGAGCGGTTCAGAAGACGTCGGCATCGGCACGGTAGGTGCGGGCACCGGGGCACGCGTCGGCGTGCTCAAGGGCGGCGTCGGGACCGCGTCGGTGATGCTCGAATCCGGTGTCACCGTCGGGGCGCTGGTCGTCGTCAACGCCGCAGGTGATGCCGTCGACCCGGCGACCGGACTGCCCTGGCTGGCGGATCAGATCGAACAGTTCGGCCTGGTTGCCCCGCCGGCCGACGAGATCGCCGCCTATGGCGACCGGCACACCGAACTCAGCCCGCTCAACACCACGATCGCGGTCGTGGCCACCGACGCCTCGCTGAGCAAGGCCGGCTGCCGGCGGGTCGCCGTCGCCGCCCATGACGGGCTGGCCCGTACCATCCGGCCGTGCCACACCCCGCTCGATGGCGATACGGTGTTCGCGCTGGCCACGGGTGCCGTCGAAGTGCCGCCAGACCCCACGACGCCGGGGTCGATGTCGCCGGAGACGCGGCTGATCACCGACATCGGCGCGGCTGCGGCGGACTGCCTGGCCCGTGCGGTGCTGGTCGGGGTATTGGCCGCCGAGTCGGTGGCCGGAATACCGTCGTACCGGGACATGTTGCCGGGAGCGTTCGAGTGAAAGGTGGAAGTGAGTCGTGCTGGTGATCCGAGCCGACCTGGTCGACGCCATGGTCGCGCATGCTCGCGCCGACCACCCGGATGAGGCTTGCGGGGTGATCGCGGGCCCGGAGGGTTCCGATCGTCCTGAGCGGTTCATCGCGATGCTCAACGCCGAACGGTCGCCGACGTTCTACCGGTTCGACTCCGGCGAGCAGCTCAAGGTGTGGCGTGCCATGGAAAACGCAGGCGATGCCGCAATCGTCATCTATCACTCGCATACCGCGACGGAGGCGTACCCGAGCCGCACCGATATCTCGTACGCGTCCGAACCCGAAGCGCATTACGTGCTGGTGTCCACCCGGGATCCCGACGAGCACGAGCTTCGCAGCTACCGCATCGTCGACGGCGTCGTCACCGAAGAACCCGTCAAAATCGTCGAGCAGTACTAGAAAGGCGCGAGCCATGTCCGTTGAGGTTTCCATCCCGACGATCCTGCGCACCCACACCGGCGGTGAGAAGCGTGTCAGCGCAACCGGTACCACGTTGCAGGCCGTGATCAGTGACCTGGAGTCCAACTACTCCGGCATTTCCGAGCGCCTCGTCGATAACGGCAAGCTGCACCGCTTCGTCAACATCTACGTCAACGACGAGGACGTGCGGTTCTCCGGCGGGCTGGACACCGAGATCTCTGACGGCGACTCGGTCACGATCCTGCCCGCCGTCGCAGGCGGCTAGGTTGACTCGGCACGACTCACTTCTCGAGGCGCTGGGCAACACGCCTCTCGTCGCGCTACACCGGCTTTCGCCGCGCTGGGACGACGACCCGCATGTGCGGCTGTGGGCCAAGCTCGAAGACCGCAATCCCACCGGTTCCATCAAGGACCGGCCCGCGTTGCGCATGATCGAGGACGCCGAGAAACGGGGCATCCTTCAACCGGGCACGATCATCCTCGAGCCGACGAGCGGCAACACCGGCATCTCGCTGGCGATGGCCGCGCTGCTCAAGGGCTACCAGATGATCTGCGTGATGCCGGAGAACACCTCGATCGAGCGCCGCCAGCTGCTCGAGCTGTACGGCGCCAAGATCATTTACTCGCCGGCCGAGGGCGGGTCGAACACCGCGGTGGCGCACGCGAAAGAGCTTGCGGCCCAAAACCCTTCGTGGGTGATGCTGTATCAGTACGGCAATGAGGCCAACACGTTGTCGCACTACCACGGCACCGGCCCCGAACTGCTGGCGGACCTGCCCGAAATCACTCACTTCGTCGCGGGCTTGGGCACCACAGGGACGTTGATGGGAACCGGGCGGTATCTGCGCGAGCAGGTGCCCGGCATTCAGATCGTCGCCGCCGAACCCCGCTACGGTGAGGGTGTTTACGCACTACGCAACATCGACGAAGGCTTCATCCCCGAGCTGTATGACCCCGACGTGCTGACCACCCGCTACTCGGTCGGCTCGTACGACGCGATCAAGCGCACCCGTGAGCTCGTCCAAGTGGAAGGCATCTTCGCCGGCATCTCCACCGGCGCCGTGCTGCACGCCGCACTCGGTATGGCCGCCAAGGCGGTGAAGGCGGGGGAGCGTGCGGACATCGCGTTCGTCGTGGCCGATGCCGGTTGGAAGTATCTGTCGACAGGTGCATACGCCGGTAGCCTGGATGATGCCGAAGACGCATTGGAAGGGCAGCTATGGGCGTGATACAGCGAGAAGCGACAGCGGATCGCGCATGACGGGGCCCGGGTATCCATCGATCTCGCAGTCGAAGCCGAAGAAGCGGCCGGCGTGGATCGTCGGCGGCGTCACGATCGTCAGCTTTGTCGTGCTGCTGTACGTCATCGAGCTGTTCGACTCGTTGTCCGGCCATCGCCTCGACGACAACGGCATCCGGCCTTTGGAGACCGACGGCCTGATGGGGATCGTCTTCGCGCCGTTGTTGCACGCGAACTGGGATCACCTGATCGCCAACACCGTTCCGGCGCTGATCCTCGGCTTCCTGATGACGCTCGCGGGGATGTCGCGGTTCATCTTCGCCACGGCCATCGTCTGGATTCTCGGTGGCTTGGGCACGTGGCTGATCGGCAATATCGGCACGCACTGCCCGTACGTCGGGGTGCGCTGCGAGTCCAACCACATCGGCGCGTCGGGCCTGATCTTCGGCTGGCTGGCGTTTCTGATCGTGTTCGGGTTCTTCACCCGCAAGGTGTGGGAGATCGTCGTCGGCGTCATCGTGCTGCTCGTCTATGGCAGCGTCCTGCTCGGCCTGCTGCCGGGGACACCAGGGGTGTCGTGGCAGGGGCATCTGTGTGGCGCGATCGCGGGCGTGATCGCCGCGTACTTGTTGTCCGGTCCCGAACGCAAGGGGCGAGAGCTACGTAAACGCAAAGCGACAAATCCATATCTGACGTCGTGAGCTCTGCACTGGCGCCCGTCGGGATCTTCGATTCCGGCGTCGGCGGACTCACGGTCGCGCGCGCGATCATCGACCAACTACCCGACGAGGACATCATCTACGTCGGCGACACCGGCAACGGTCCGTACGGCCCGCTGACGATTCCGGAGATCCGTGCGCACGCGCTGTCGATCGGTGACGACCTCGTCTCGCGGGGCGTCAAGGCTCTGGTGATCGCGTGCAACACCGCGTCGTCGGCGTGCCTGCGTGACGCGCGCGAGCGGTATGCGCCCGTGCCCGTCATCGAGGTGATCCTGCCCGCGGTGCGCCGTGCGGTGGCCGCGACCCGCAATGGGCGGATCGGTGTGATCGGCACCGCGGCGACGATCGCGTCGGGTGCATATCAGGACGCGTTCGCCGCCGCCCGCGACACCGAGGTGATCGGCGTGGCATGCCCGCGGTTTGTCGACTTCGTCGAGCGCGGCGTGACCAGTGGCCGCCAAGTGCTGGGCCTGGCGGAGGGGTATCTGGAACCGTTGCAGCGCGCGGCGGTTGACACGTTGGTGTTGGGCTGCACCCACTATCCGATGCTGTCGGGGCTTATCCAGCTGGCGATGGGCGATCACGTGACATTGGTGTCCAGCGCGGAGGAGACCGCCAAGGACTTGCTGAGGGTGCTCACGGAAGTCGATTTGCTGCGTCCGCATGACGCTCCGCAGGCGCGACGGCTGTTCGAGTCGACCGGCGACCCTGAGGCGTTCACCACACTTGCGGCCCGATTCCTTGGTCCGACGCTGGATGGCGTTCGGCCTGTCCAGCGTCACGTTGTCGCCCAAGGATGATTTCCATCGCGTAAACGGGCGATGTTTTCGTCACGTGGATAGCGGGCATGGCAAGCTAGTGAGCGTGCGAATCACCGTACTCGGTTGCTCCGGCAGTGTTGTCGGGCCTGATTCGCCAGCATCGGGCTATCTGTTGGCGGCCCCTGACACGCCGCCGTTGGCCATCGATTTCGGTGGCGGAGTCCTTGGCGCGCTGCAGCGCCATGCGGACCCCAACGCGGTGCATGTCCTGCTCTCCCATCTGCATGCCGATCATTGCCTCGACTTGCCAGGCCTGTTCGTGTGGCGGCGCTATCACCCGTCGCCCGCTCAGGAGCGCGGCGTGATGTACGGCCCGGCGAATACGTGGGCTCGGTTGGGCGCGGCGTCGTCGCCCGAGGGCGGGGAGATCGACGACTTCTCCGACATCTTTGACATCCGGCATTGGGTCGACAACGAGGCGGTGCAGATCGGTTCGCTGTCGGTAACCCCGAAGCTGGTGTGTCATCCGACCGAGTCCTACGGGCTGCGGATCACCGACTCGTCGGGCGCGATGCTGGTGTACAGCGGCGACACCGGCTACTGCGATCAGCTGATCGACTTGGCCCGCGGCGCCGACGTGTTTCTTTGCGAGGCATCGTGGACGCATTCGTCGGCGCGGCCGCCCAAGTTGCATCTGTCGGGCACTGAGGCCGGGCGCGCCGCAACGCAGGCGGGAGTCGGCGAGCTGCTGCTGACCCACATTCCGCCGTGGACGTCGCGTGAGGACGTCATCAGCGAGGCGAAGGCGGAGTTCGACGGGCCGGTGCACGCTGTGGTGTGCAACGAGGCGTTCGATGTCAGGCGCTCCTGAGCGCGGCTGACCTCAGGCGGGTCCTGAATACCGTCGGACCGACCGGTTAGTGTTGGCGCGTGTCCAGACGAGAAGACGGCCGGCTTGACGACGAGCTTCGTCCGGTCCGAATCACCCGCGGCTTCACCTCTCATCCCGCCGGATCGGTGTTGGTGGAGTTCGGCGAGACGCGCGTGATGTGCACGGCGAGCGTCACCGAGGGCGTGCCGCGCTGGCGTAAGGGTTCCGGGTTGGGCTGGCTGACCGCCGAGTACGCGATGCTGCCAGCCGCCACCCATGAGCGATCGGATCGCGAGTCGGTCAAGGGTCGCGTGGGTGGGCGCACGCAGGAGATCAGCCGGCTGGTCGGCCGGTCGCTGCGGGCGTGCATCGACCTGGCGGCGCTGGGGGAGAACACCATCGCACTCGACTGCGACGTGCTGCAGGCGGACGGCGGCACTCGCACGGCGGCGATCACGGGCGCGTACGTGGCGCTGGCCGATGCGGTGACGTATCTGTCGGCGGCCGGTCGGCTGTCGGATCCGCGGCCGCTGTCGTGTGCGATCGCGGCGGTGAGCGTCGGCGTCGTCGATGGCCGCATCCGCGTGGATCTGCCGTACTCGGAGGACTCGCGCGCCGAGGTGGACATGAACGTCGTCGCGACCGACACCGGCACACTGGTCGAGATCCAGGGCACCGGGGAGGGCGCGACGTTCCCGCGCTCGACGCTGGACAAGATGCTCGACGCCGCGATGGGCGCGTGTGAGCAGTTGTTCGCCGTGCAGCGCGAGGCGTTGGAGTTGCCGTATCCCGGCGTGCTGCCCGAGTCGGGAGAGCCGGCGAAGAAGGCGTTCGGAAGCTGACCGATGTCAGCGCGGCCTACACCGGGGGCACCCCGGTGAAGTTGGTTTCAGTTGACCAGTCCGACGAGTTGATCACTGACGTTGCGTAGCCGTTCCGCGACGACGTCGTCCTGCGCCAACTCTGAGGGTGTTTGAATCTGGTTGTCATGGAAGTACTTCCCGGTGACATTGGTGAGGCTGGGATCGGTGGCCACGTAGGCGACGCGCTGACCGCCTTCTTCGGGTGTGATCATCTTGAGCCGTTTCACCACGGCCAGGACCGGTTTGGCGTACCAGGGCGCTCCGTTCCAGATGTCGCTTGACACCATGCCCGGGTGGAGCGCGTTCACGGTTACGCCGGTTCCGGCGAGTTCGCGCGACAGACTGCGCGTGTATAGCACGTTGGCGAGTTTGGAGCGTGAATAGGCCTTTATGATGCTGTATCCCCGACGGTAGCCGAGATCATCGAAGTCCATTGTTCCCTGATAGTGCCCGATTGAGGCGGTCATCACGATGCGCGACGGGGCGCTGGCTATCAGTAACGGCTTGAGTCGTTCGGTAAGCAGGTAACCGGCGAGGTGGTTGACGGCGAAGGTTGCCTCATGGCCGTCGATGGTCTCGGTGCGGCGGGACAGCACTGTGCCTGCGTTGTTGATCAGCACGTCGAGGCGGTCATAGCGGGCGAGAACGTCATCGGCCAAGGCGCGCACTGCGGCAAGCGACATGAAGTCGCACGTCAGTGTTTCGACCTCCACCGTTGCATTCGCTTGCACCTGAGTTCGGGCCGCGGCCAATTTGCCGGCGTTGCGACCAACCAGAATAAGTTGATGGCCTTGATCGGCCAGCACCGATGCGCACCAAAGTCCGATACCAGCACTGGCTCCGGTGATCAGAATCCTCTTCATCTGTTCTGCCCTACTCCTTTCAATCCGGTAGCGGCGGCCGGGATGAACTTAATCAACCGTGCGGCGCCGCGCATGGTGGCGCTGCCGGCAACGCTAGCGCGAGCGGTAGCGACAACAGCCCAGCCGGGCCCGACGGGGGCAGGGCGCGCTGCGTCTGGGGGGTGCGGGGCGAAAGCACCGGGTGTGGGTGCAGCACATGCGAAGAAGGGGCGCCCCGATGCGGGCGCCCCTTCCTGGTGAGGTTGTGGGTCAGCGGCCGTTGCCGAAGGTCGGGGTGACCGAGCCGACGGTGGCCTGCTGTTGGATGTCGTGTACCCAATCGTGGTGACCAATGTCAGCCTGCGCGGGCCCGGCTAGGCCAAGAACCGCGGCGGCGAGACCACTGGCGACGACGGTAGCAAATCCGAACTTCTTCATTTTGATGCCTTCTTCTTTTCTGTCCGTTTCGGCCGGTTTGGTCCTCTTCGTGCCGGTCTAACTGAGTAAACAGGGAGGTCAGACAAATAATTCCGGTGGCAGCAATTGATTGGTGGTTGGCAGGAATCAACCACGAACTTGGCGCCGCGCGATGTAGTCGAGGCCACAGTTGGGCAAAGGCGACTTGCGGGCCATAGAGCCAGCGGCATGTGGAACTTTGCGCTTCCAACATCGTTCTACGACTCCACCAACGGACAGGCCTGGCGGTCATCGCTTGAACAGATTTAGCGTGGCAATGTGGACGTCGGCAGTCGTGAAGTCGGTCGTCACGTGATGCCTCTCGAACCACTTACCGTTGCGTCGGTACTCCGACCGTTCGATCCGACCGGTGAAGTCGAACTCCACAGTGATTTCTTTGGTGACCTTGCCTTTCTTGGCGAAGATCACCTCACGGTCATCGCCTGAGCCGCTGTCAAACCATAGGTCCCACTCGTGTTGCGCTGCAACCATGTTGACCAGGTCAAGCACGTCGAACGTCTTCACGGTCATGACAGATCCCACAAGCATCTCGTTCTCCTTCCGGCTCAGTCATG
>Ga0207688_10001099_pt1 | contig 13864 bp, 13 predicted proteins | sample KBSMiscanthusM4_FD_184296 | JGI IMG/M metagenome (GOLD analysis project Ga0207688, IMG submission 184296) | Miscanthus rhizosphere microbial communities from Kellogg Biological Station, Michigan, USA - M4 (SPAdes) (version 2) | ecosystem: Host-associated > Plants > Roots > Rhizosphere ...
GCTCAAGGAGACCCTCGACCGGTATCCGAACGCCGAGCAGTTCTTCTGGGTGCAGGAGGAGCCGGCGAACCAGGGCGCGTGGCCGACGTTCGGGCTCACACTTCCGGAAGTGTGCTCGGACACGTTGGCCGGCATCAAACGGATTTCGCGGCGCGCGATGTCGGCGCCGTCGTCGGGCTCGTCAAAGGTACACGCCGTCGAGCAGCAGGAAATCATCGACGAGGCGTTCGCCTGAGCGAAGCGAAGGGAACGCCGAGGAGAATCCAGCCAGCACGAGGCGTTCGCCTGAGCGAAGCGAAGGGAACGCCGAGGAGAATCCAGCCAGCACGAGGCGTTCGCCAGCTAGCTCGCAGGTTCGTCTCAGCTGGGGGCGCTCCAAAGACGTAGCAGCCCATGGGCGATGGCGGCGATCTACCGTGGGTAGGTGACTGTTGTAGACCTTCGCCACCACAAGGCCGACTACGGATACGACGGGGACTACCGCGCGGTGTCAGCGCCGACGGTGGCGACCATCGTCGGGACCGTCAGTGCCGGACTGCTCGCGTCGGCGGCCAGAAGTCTTGTGCGCGGGAAGCCGGTCGCCGCGGCGGTGACCGGTGGCACCGGTGTGTCGATTGTCACGACGACAGCGCTATTCATTCGCACCACGCGCATCGGCAAGTTCGAGGTATGGGCTGAGATTCTCGACGACCTGGGATTGCGCGGCGACGAAACGCTGCTCGACCTGGGATGCGGCCGCGGCGCGGTCCTGCTCGCCGCTGCCAAGCTGCTTCCGAACGGCCGCGCCATCGGCGTCGACATCTGGCGCGCAGACCAGACCGATAACTCGCAGCAGAACACGCTTCGCAACGCCGAGCTCGAGGGCGTCGCCGAGCGCGTCGAGGTGCGCACCGCCGACATCACCGATCTGCCGTTCGACGACAACAGCGTCGATGTGATCGTCAGCAGCCTTGTGGTGCACAACATTCCGAGCCCGCGGGCCCGCGCCAAGGCGATCAGCGAGGCGGCCCGGGTGCTGCGCCCCGGCGGCCATCTCGTCCTCGCCGATATTTGGGCCACCCGCCGGCACGTCCGCCAGCTCCAACAGCTCGGCTGGACCGATGCCCGTCGCCGCAGCCTGGGCTGGCGGATGTGGTGGGGCCCGGGGTTGGGCACGCGCCTGGTGACGGCCACCAAGCCCTACTAGGAAGCCCAGGACGTTCGTCGGCTGAAAAGATCGCGGGCGCGTGGACATTGATGTCGAAAAGGGCGATGACAGCCTATGCATGCATCGTCCGGAGTGCCGTAGGCCGATGTAGGCGGGACCGCGGGTACCGACTAATCTCGTGGCGAGCAACCGACACGAGGGAGTGTGCTTATGGAGGGCTTCGCCGGAAAGGTCGCGGTCGTGACGGGCGCCGGATCGGGCATCGGGCAGGCGCTTGCCATCGAGCTGGCCCGCTCCGGCGCACGCGTGGCGATCAGCGACGTCAACACCGAGGGCCTGGCCGCCACGGAGGAACGGCTGAAGGCTATCGGCGCGCAGGTGAAGGCCGACCGGCTCGACGTCACCGAGCGTGAGGCGTTCGAGTTGTACGCCGACGCGGTCAAAGAGCACTTCGGCAAGGTCAACCAGATCTACAACAACGCGGGCATCGCATTCGCGGGCGACATCGAGGTCAGCCCGTTCAAAGACATCGAGAAGGTGATGGACGTCGACTTCTGGGGCGTCGTCAACGGCACCAAGGTGTTCCTCCCCCACCTCGTCGAATCCGGCGACGGTCACGTCATCAACATCTCCAGTGTCTTCGGGCTGTTCTCGGTGCCCGGGCAGGCCGCCTACAACGCGGCGAAATTCGCGGTTCGCGGGTTCACCGAGGCATTGCGGCAGGAAATGATGGCAGCCGGCCATCCGGTCAAGGTGACAACCGTGCACCCGGGCGGCATCAAGACCAACATCGCGCGCAACATGACGACTGTCGAGGCCGTGAACAAGCACGAATTGGCGAAGACCTTCGACAACAAGCTCGCCAGCACCTCGCCGGAGAAGGCTGCCCGGGTCATCCTCGACGGCGTCCGCAAGAACCGGGCCCGCGTGCTCGTCGGCGCCGACGCCAAGGCGCTCGACCTCATCGTCCGCATTACCGGGTCGGGATACCAGCGGCTGTTCTCGACGGTGATGTCGCGGATTGTGCCCGAAGCGCACTGACGTCCGCCAGGGAAAGCGGCTAGCGGCGGAACCGGATGAAGCGGTCCGACGGGCCGGCGTCCTGCGCCGAGTAGGTGACGCTGTCCACCTGATCGCCTCGATCGTCCTTCAGGACAACGTTTCCGCCACCATTACCGAGTTGCACGCCCGTGCCATCGAGTCGCACCAACGCCGATGCCCCGGCGCCGATCTCGATGTCGAGGTCTGTGGCGCGGCCGTTGCGGTCGACCAGTTGCCACCCGGCCAGCTTTTGCGGCGTAGTGCCGCAGCTGCCCAACACGACGACCTCGCGACCCGGATCGGACCCAGCCGGGTTGATCAGCGCGCGTTCGAGGTACACCGCCGATCCGGTGGGTGTGGTGGATATCGGCTGGCCCGTCGGTGCGATCAGCGCCGACAACGGCTTGGCCTCAGGTCTGGGCTTGCCGTTGCCGTCGGTGGGAATGCGCTGTGTCTGAAACGCCAAGAAGATGCCCACAATCCGATCAGGGAAGGCGAGCATTAAGGCGCCGTCGTGGAAAGCGGCATTGTCGCCTGCGTGCTCGCCGACATTGCCCTGCATCATGTGGAGATCGTGAATGCCGTGCAGCCCGTCGGTGTTTCCGAACTCGGCGTCGATAGGAAGATGGCGGTTCGAGTCGAACTTCATGCCGAAGCTGAAAAGCTCGCCGCCGGCGGCCTTGCACTGATCGAGGTACAACCCCAGCAGGTCCTGCAGGTCGTCGGCGTTGGCGCTACCGCTGGGCGGTAGTACCCGGCCAAGTGAGAAGTCGAACAGTGGCGCCTTGACATAGTCCACCGATGTGGTCGCGTTCGGCGCGGCTGGGCTGAACCCGGACGGCCTTGTCGACAACGAATCGATGATCGGATGACCTACAAGCGGGTCAACGATCCAGAAGACCACCTCGCTGTGGTCCTGAGATTGCACATTCACGGCCACCCGCCACGGCTGCCCCGTCGAGTCGAGCGCCCGGATCTGAAGGTGCGGCGTACTCAATCCGTCTTCACGCTTGGCCAGGTCGAACCGTGCCCGCAACACACCGTACTGCAACGCCATGTCTTCCTACCCCTCCACGGATTGTGTTGGTGCAACATGAATCCACGGTGCACAACTGGTCTCGCCGCTCAGCATGCCATCGACCGCACGTGGTGCCATGCGTAGTGAACTACTCGAAACTCGATGGCGCGGAATGTATTCAAATTGCGGCGCGTCGTCGTGCCGACAAACAGTCTCGGCGAGGGGCTAGCGGCCGAGGGGGTGGGCGTCGAGCCACGCGTCAGCCACCAGCCCCGGCTCCTTGCCCTCTACGACTTGACGGCGCATATCGGCCAGTGACCCGGTGTCGAGCACGCCGGCCACCTCATTGAGCGCCAGCACCTGCTGCTCGTTCAGCTCGTTGCGCCGGTACAGCGGAACGATATTCTCGGCCCCGATCAGTGCGGTTTTATCGGATAGCACCACCAGCTCGGACGGAATGTTCGGCGTCGCGGCGGTCGTCCACGCGGCGTTGATCTGCCCCGCCCGCAGTGCAGCGAAAAGCGTTGCGTTGTCCGGGAATTCGCGCGGTCTCGGCATCGTGCACGGTCCGACCTTCGAAGGTGTGTTCGCTGCCGACAGCGCACCGGCCGTCACCTTCGAGCAGTTGCGGACCGCCGCGGTCACGTCGCGCCCGCCCCACGCATCGGCGGTCCGCTCGGCCACCGCGATCGCGGGCTTGTCGTCCGCGGACGTCGTGTAGTCGCCCGCCGCGACGCCTTCAGGTAGTGCGGACACCATCGCGCGGTACACCTGTGCGTCTGAGCGGGCAGTCGCGTCGGGTTCGAACCTCTTCAGCAGCCCGCCGGTGAACCCGGGCACGACTCGAACCTCCCCCGAGTCGAGGTCGGCCACCGGATCAGGCACGGACCGCACATGTGCGGGGCTACCGTAGAACCGCAGCGCCGCGGCGTACAGGTGGGCCAACAGCTGTGATTCCGGGTTGTGGGTCGAGCCGACCGCGATCGACGTCGGGCCGGCGTGTCCCCCGCAGCCGACGACAATCACCGCGATGAATATTGAGGCCAACCGACCCAAGCCAGTTGCGCCGCTCGCGCGGCCGACACGCATCGGGTCGATCAGATCTGCGCTGCCGCGGCCACCGCCGACGCGACAGCCGGGCCGACCCGCGGATCCAGTGGACTCGGCACGATCCGGCCCGGCGCGAGGTCGTAGCTCGCCACCTCGAAGATGGCCTCGGCGGCAGCCACCTTCATCCTCTCGGTGATCCGCCGTGCGCCTGCGTCCAGCGCGCCGCGGAACACCCCAGGGAACGCCAGCACGTTGTTGATCTGGTTCGGAAAGTCACTGCGGCCCGTCGCGACCACCGACGCGTACTTCGCGGCGACATCGGGATGTATCTCCGGGTCGGGGTTCGACAGGGCGAACACGATGCCGTCGGGAGCCATCGTTGCGACCAGATCCTCGGGCACCACGCCGCCCGAGACGCCAAGGAACATGTCGGCGCCCTTGAGCGCCTCCACCATGCCACCGGTCAGGCCGGCAATGTTGGTGCGCTTCGCGAGTTCGGCCTTGATGGGAGTGAGTCCGTCGCGCGCGGGATGCAGGATGCCGCGGGTGTCCACCACCGTGATATCCGAAATGCCCGCCGAGAGAAGGATATTGGCGCAAGCGATCCCCGCGGCCCCGACGCCGGAGATCACCACGCGCAGTGAGGCCATGTCACGGCCGAGCACCTTGGTGGCACCCATCAGCGCGGCCAGCACGACGATCGCGGTGCCGTGTTGGTCGTCGTGCATGACCGGGCAGTCGAGCGCCTCGATGACACGTCGTTCGATCTCGAAGCAGCGCGGCGCGGAGATGTCCTCGAGATTCACCGCCCCGAACGACGGACGGAGCCGCACCAGGGTTTCGACGATTTCGTCGGGATCCTTGGTGTCAACGACGATCGGGATCGAGTCCAGGCCCCCGAACGCCTTGATCAGCGCGCACTTGCCCTCCATCACGGGCAGCGCCGCCGCCGGACCGATATCGCCAAGGCCGAGTACCGCGCTGCCGTCGCTGACCACGGCCACCAGCCTGTTGGCCCAGGTGTAGCGGGCGGCCAGGGTGTGATCGGCGGCGATCGCGCGACTGACCTGCGCCACGCCAGGGGTGTAGGCGACCGAAAGCGCGCGCTGGGTGTCCAGCGGGGACTTCAGCTCGACGGAAAGCTTCCCGGCCAGGTGAGCCTCGAAGATCTCCTCGTCGCCGATGACGACCTGAGGGGTTTTCGCCTCTTGATGCACCGATGCGGACACGGCCTCGAGGTTACTGCGCCAAATTGACGGGTGGGGCGACGGGTTGCGGCCGCCGTCCTCAGATCAGGCCGAGCTCGGTGACCGCATTGCGCTCGTCTGCCAGCTCTGCGGTCGACTTATCGATCCGGCCGCGGGAGAACCCGTCGATCTCCAGCCCACCCACGATCGACCAGTTGCCGTCCTTGGTGGTCACCGGGAACGACGAGATCAGGCCCTCCGGCACGCCATAGCTGCCGTCGGAGAGAACCGCCATCGAGACCCAGTCACCGTCAGGGGTGCCGAGCAGCCAGTCCCGGGCGGCGTCGGTGGTCGCTGACGCGGCCGACGCTGCCGAGGAGGCGCCGCGGGCGTCGATGATCGCCGCGCCGCGCTTGGCGACGGTGGGGATGAAGTCGTTCTCGATCCAGGACTGGTCGTTGACGACCTCGGCGGCGTTCTTGCCGCCGACCTCCGCATGGAAGATGTCGGGGTACTGGGTGGCCGAGTGGTTGCCCCAGATCGAGATCTTCTTGATGTCGGTGACCGCCGCCCCGGTCTTCTTGGCGAGCTGCGAGATGGCACGGTTGTGGTCGAGGCGGGTGAGGGCGGAGAACCGCTCCTTCGGGATATCGGGTGCGTTGCTCATCGCGATCAGGGCGTTGGTGTTCGCCGGGTTGCCGGTCACGCCGATCCGGACGTCGTCCGCGGCGACCGCGTTGAGTGCCTTGCCCTGGGCCGTGAAGATCGCGCCGTTGGCCTCGAGCAGGTCGCCGCGCTCCATGCCCGGCCCGCGCGGACGGGCGCCGACCAGCAGGGCCAGATTCGTGCCGTCGAATATCTTGTTCGCGTCCGCGCCGATCTCCACGCCGGCCAGCAGCGGGAACGCGCAATCGTCGAGCTCCATAACGACACCCTCGAGCGCCTTGAGGGCCGGCTCGATTTCGAGCAGACGCAGTTCGATCGGGCGGTCGGGGCCGAGCAGCGATCCGCTCGCGAGGCGGAACAAAAGGCTGTAGCCGATCTGGCCGGCGGCACCGGTGACGGCGACCTTGAGGGGAGTTGTGCTCACGTCGGATGCTCCTTGGACAGAGTTGGGTTCGGGACGAAACTAGCGCACCCGGCCGCGCGGTCAACCTCCGGTCCGACGCGTAGCATTTACCAGGGCCTTCTCACGAATGCCCGGCCGTGACGGGAGGTTCGAGATGCCATCGTTTCGCGCGTTGCCGCCGTCACTTCGACCAGTCGTCCGGACCAAAGCCACCCACCCCGACGCAAAGTCCATTCACGTCCCAGTTGCGCGGGCCATGGTCGACTGCGGCGTCTACGTGGACGGCCACCGATTGCCCGGCAAGTACACGCACGCCGCCGCTCTGAACAAGGTGCACGACCTGGAACGCGAGGGCAACGAGGCCTTCGTCTGGATCGGCCTGCACGAACCCGACGAACACCAGATGCAGGCGGTGGCCGACGTGTTCTGCTTGCACGAGCTCGCCGTCGAGGACGCCGTGCACGCGCATCAGCGGCCCAAGCTGGAGCGCTACGACAAGACGTTGTTCCTGGTCCTCAAGACCGTCAACTACGTGGAGCACATATCCGTCGCCCTGGCTCGCGAAATCGTCGAGACCGGCGAGATCATGATCTTCGTCGGTCCCGATTTCGTGGTCACGGTTCGCCATGGCGAGCACAGCGGGCTGGCCACAGTGCGCAAGCAAGTGGAAGCCTCGCCGGCGCTCCTGAAGCTGGGTCCCTATGCGGTCATGCATGCGATTGCCGATCACGTCGTGGACAGTTACCTCGACGTCACGGATCTGGTGGAAACCGACATCGACACAATGGAAGAGGACATCTTCTCGCCGTTGACGCAGACCAACATCGAATGCATCTACCTGCTCAAGCGGGAGGTCGTCGAGCTTCGGCGTGCGGTCAACCCGTTAACGCTGGCGTTGCAGCGGATGGGCACCGACCACAACGACCTGATCTCGATCGAGGTCCGGCGATACATGCGCGACGTGCTCGACCACAACATCCAGGCCTCAGACCGCATCACCAGCTACGACGAGTTGCTCAGTTCGCTAGTACAGGCCGCGCTCGGCAAGGTCGCGATGCAGCAGAACGTCGACATGCGCAAGATCTCGGCGTGGGTGGCTATCGCGGCGGTGCCGACCGCGATAGCCGGCATCTACGGGATGAATTTCGATCACATGCCCGAATTGCACGCGGTGTGGGGGTATCCGGCGGCCCTGGGGCTGATGCTCTGCGTGTGCACGCTGTTGTATCGCACGTTCCGGCGCAACCACTGGCTCTGATTTCGCCGAACGTTCCTTACCGCTCGAAAATCTGGCCGATTTTCGAGCGGTAAGGAACGTTCGCGCGTGGGAACCTAGCTCGGTCGCGACGCGGATCGCCACTGGTCGAGGACGTCGACACCGTCCTGCTGCCACGCCTCGCGCATCGCGTCGGCACCCTTGAGACGCACCCACGCCGCCTCTGTTGCCGTGATCGGGGTGGCCGACAGCACGGCGACGGGTGGCAACGGTGCGGGCAGCGGCACATCGTCAATATCGCTGCGGCCCAATAGGAATGCGGTGAACGGTGCCGAATCCCACAGCGGCGACTCGAGGTCGATCAGCGCGTCGGGTTCCAGTATCAGGCCTTCGACGGCGGGTGCAGCGGCCACGATGGCCACCGAGCGGGCGAGGCCCGCAGGCGACGGGCCTCGCAACGCGACGACGACCTCGGCGCGCGGACCGTGCAGCGCATCGGTCACCATCTCGGTTGGATCAAACATCGGATGGCGCGAACAGCCAAGCGACACATAACTACTGATGCCGGTGTCGTCGGGACCGAACCGCAACACGTCGATGCGTTCGCTACCGAGGAACGTCACACTGGCTTCGTCGGGTTCCGCGGTGATCCCGGCCCGGGCGAAGTGCTCACGCAGGTGCGCGCGGACCGCCGCCAGGACGTCGATCACTCGGCAGGCGGCGGTGTCTGGTCGCTTGACCGTGATGTCTGCTCGCGCTGTGGTGCAAGCGCCGGTGCTGCAGACGGTTCGGATGCCGGGACCGGTGCGGGCGTCGGGTCCCGCGTGCCGGTGGGTTCGATCGTCAGGTTGACCCCGGTGTCCGAGTCGAAGATCGCAATCTTGGAGGTGTCGAACGCCAGCTCCATTGTCTGACCCGGCGTCACCTTCGACTCAGTGGAAACCCGTGCGACGAATTCGTTTTCACCGACGCCGGAGTCGGCGGCAAGCTCGGCCAACTGGGCGGCCTGCGCTCCCGCACCTTCGGTCTTGAAGTGGACGTACTTGTCGGCACCAAGCGATTCGACGAAGTCGACCGTCACCTGGAACGTCAGTGCACGGATCCGCGCGTAGGTGTCGATCAGCGCGGCGTCCTCGAGATGCTCCGGGCGAACGCCGACGATCACGCCGTTGGGCTTCGGGTGCCGCGCCAGCAAGTCGTGCACCTCCTGAGTGAGCGTGACTTCACCGAACGGAAGGCGCACACCGATGTCGGTCAGCGTGGCGGGGAAGAAGTTCATCGCCGGCGAGCCGATGAAGCCCGCGACGAACAGGTTGGCCGGGCTGTTGTACAGCTCCTCCGGTGTGCCGATCTGCTGGGCCACACCGGCAAGCAGCACCACCACCCGATCCCCCAGTGTCATGGCCTCGGTCTGGTCATGAGTGACGTAAACGGTGGTGGTGCCCAACCGATTCTGTAGCCGGGCGATCTCCGAGCGCATCTGCACACGCAGCTTGGCATCCAGGTTCGACAGCGGCTCGTCCATCAGGAACGCCTTGGGATCGCGCACAATGGCGCGCCCCATCGCCACCCGCTGGCGCTGGCCGCCGGACAACTGGGCGGGCTTGCGATCCAGGAAATCGCTCAGGTCAAGGATTTTCGCGGTCTCCTCGACCTTCTGCGCGATCTCGGCCTTCTTCACCTTGGCCAGCGTCAGCGGGAAGGCGATGTTCTGCCGGACGGTCATGTGCGGATACAGCGCGTAGGACTGGAACACCATCGCGATATCGCGGTCCTTGGGCGCCTTCTCGTTCACCCGCTGACCGCCGATGCGCAGTTCGCCCGACGAGATCTCCTCGAGGCCGGCAATCATGTTCAGCGTGGTGGACTTTCCGCAGCCGGACGGGCCGACCAGAATGATGAACTCGCCGTCGGCGATCGTGATCGACAGCTCGTTCACGGCCGTCGCGCCGTTGGGGTAACTCTTAGTCACCCGGTCCAACACAATTTCGGCCATGGAGCTATCCCTTCACCGCACCGGACGTCAGGCCGGCGACGATCCGTCGTTGGAAGATGAGAACAAAGATAATGATCGGGATGGTGATGACCATCGCGCCAGCCGCGATGGATCCGGTCGGCTCTTCGAATTGCGAACTGCCGGTGAAGTTGGCGATCGCCACCGGCGCGGTGATGGCCCGCTGGGTGGCCGTCAGTGACAAGGCCAGAAGCAGGTCGTTCCACGCGAAGATGAACACCAGGATCGCGGCAGTGACGATGCCCGGCGCGGCCAGCGGCGCAATCACCTTGCGAAACGCCTGAGCGGGTGTGGCGCCGTCCATCTTCGCGGCTTTCTCCAGATCCCAAGGAATCTCGCGGAAGAACGCCGAGAGCGTGTAGATCGCCAACGGTAGCGCGAATGTGATGTACGGGATGATCAGGCCCGGCCATGTATCGAACAGCCCGATGCTGCGCCACATGTTGAAGATCGGCGTCACCAGTGAGATCTGCGGGAACATCGCGATCAGCAACGCAACCCCGATTAGCAGCCGCTTGCCGGGAAACGCCAGTCGCGCAACCGCGTAGGCCGCCATACCGCCGACGACCACCGCGATCACCGTGGTGATCAATCCGATGCCGATCGAGTTGATCAGCGCCGAGGTGAAGATGTCACCCTGAAATATCCCCTTGTAGTTCTCGAACGTAATCTGCGAGGGGATCAGCTTGCCGTCCTTGACGCTTGACGTCGGCTTGAGCGACAGGCTCAGGATCCACAGCACCGGAAACAGCGCGTACACGACGACCAGAATGTTGACGACGGTCCAGCCCGTCGAACGTCCCCCGCCGACCCGCTCAGGCATGTCTGCTCGCTTCTCCCCCGCAAGCGGGTGGGCCCCCAGCTTGCGAGGGGAGTGTCCCCACCTCGGGCCGGCGGCCGGCCCCGTCAGCTTCGGCCATCACATCTCCCTTCACAGCCGACCCTCGTCGGACGATCCGGGCGCCGAGGCGCCGAAGAGCTTGATGAAGATGAACGCGATGATCGCCACCGACAGGAAGATCAGCACGCTGATCGCCGACCCCAGACCGAGGTTGAACGCCTTGAACAGATTGTCATAGCCCAGGATTGACACCGAGCCGGTATTGTTGGCGCCGCCGGTGAGCACATAGATATTGTCAAATATCCGGAACGCGTCCAGGGTGCGGAACAGCAGCGCCACCAGAATGGCCGGCTTGATCAGCGGCAGAATCACTTTGACCAATCGCTTCCACGCGCCGGCACCGTCGACCTGGGCCGCGTTCAGCAGATCCTGTGGCACCAGGGCCAATCCGGCGAGCAGGAGCAGAGCCATGAACGGCGTCGTCTTCCACACCTCGGCGAGGACCACGATGGCGAGCGACGGAATCTGTTGGGTCAGCGGCGCACTGCCTTCGGGCAGCAGGTTGGCGAGATAGCCGGTGCCGGGCGTCCACGCGTAGTACCAGCTGTACGACGCTGCGACGGTGACGATGCCGTACGGAATCAGGATCGCGGTGCGCACCACGCCCTTGCCGAAGATCGTGCGGTGCATGACCAACGCCAGCGCCATGCCGAGCACGAATTCGATCGTCACCGAGACCACGGTGATCGCCAGCGTCACCACGAACGCCGTCCACCAATACCGGTCGGACAGCACGGTGATGTAGTTCTGCAGCCAGACGAACGACGTATCGTCCGGCGTGGCGAGGTTGTAGCGCTGCAGACTCAGCCACACCGCATAGCCGATCGGGTAGGCGGTGACGGCGAGCATCAGCAGCACCGCCGGGGTGATCAAGATAAACGCCAGCCGCCGCTCCGACTTCTTGTCGTCGGTGCCGCCGGTCGGCGCAGCGGGCGCTTGTACAGCGGTGATCGGGGGCGCGGTCATGGAATCAGCCCCTTGCCGTCGATGGCCTTTTGAACCTGCACCGTGAGCTCGTCGGCGGTGCGCTCCGGGTCGATAGCGGTGATCGGCGCCAGCGTCACCGAGATCCTCGTCGACACCGCCTGGTACACCGGGGTCGCCGGCCGCACCGCGGCGTCGGTCAGCTGTTCGCGAATGATCGCGTACTGCGGGTACTTCGCCTGGAACGTCGGGTCGTCGTAAAGCGAGGATCGCACCGCAGGCAGACCGCCCTCGACGGAGGTGTAGCGCTGGTTCTCGACGTTGCGCAGGCAGCGGATCGCCTCGAACGCCTCCTTACGGTGCTGGCTGGTCTTGGCGACCGCGAGATTCAGCCCGCCCAACGTCACCTTGGCGGGCTCGCCGGGTTGCACCCCCGGGTAGGGCGCGAACCCGAACACTTCCTTGCTGGCCTCGTAGGCGGACCTGAACTGGTCGTCGGTGGGCGAAAACGTCCCGACGTCGTTGATGCTGCCCGCCAGGTCGGGCTTCTTGTCCAGCGGCAGGAAACTCACGCCCCCCTTGACGGCGTTCTCGAGCATTGACGGAAGCACGAACGGCCAGTTCACCTCGAGCGCAGCTTTGCCCTGCTCGAGCGCGAGCCGCGCGGTGCCCTCGTCGGTCTGCGTGATCGACGGGTCGGCGCCGGGCGCGGTAGCAACCGCCTTCATGATCTGCAACGCCTTGACGGTCGCGGTGCGATGCTCCTGCGTGTCGGTCAGCGTGACAGTCTTGCCGTCGTCGGAAAGCACTTGACCGCCAGCGCTTTCCAGCAAGGTGTTGAACCACACGACGAGACCCTCGTACTGCTTGGCCTGAACCGCGATCCAGCTGGGCTTGCCCGCGGCGTGCAACCGCGTCGCCTCAGCGACCATGCCATCCCACGTTTCTGGTGGCTCGTCCATCAAATCAGCGCGATACCAAAGCAATTGGGTGTTCGTCGTGATGGGCGCGGCGTACAGCTTGCCCTGCCACTTGGCGGTCTCCAACGGCCCGGGCAGCGTGTTGCCGGTGGCGTCGGCTTCGGCCTTGCCTGCCGGGTCATCCGAAAGTGGCAAAGCCCAGCCCGCCTCGGCGAACTCAGCGGTCCACACCACGTCGAGCGCCATCACGTCCAGCGTCTTGTCGTTGCCGGTGAGCCGTCGAGCCAGCTGCAGGCGCTGCGCGTCTGCCTCTTTCGGCAAGCTGACCTGCTGGATTTTGAAGCGGCCGCCGAGTTCTTCGTTGCAGCGCTTAGAGACTGCCGTGAACGTGGCCATCTCGTTAGCCGGGGTGTAGTAATTGATGACGATTCCGCCGCCGCCCGAACCGCACGCCGCCACCGTTGACGCCGTCGTCAGCGCGGCCAATGCCGCAGCACCTAGCCGCCGTGGGCCCATGCATAAGCTAGGGACGCGCACCACACGCCTCCAAGTCCGCGGGGAACCTCCCGCGGGCAAACCGTATTGCCAGATAGGCGTGATTTGCAACACTTCGGCGCGCGCGTCGCACACCGTTACTCAATTGCGCGCGGACGCAAACTCCCTGTTACCACCGGCGTGTCGGACGCAAACTCGCACGTTCGCGGGGAAACGGGTCAGATCGTCAAGCGCGCCAGCAGATCCCGGCCGCGTTCCGCGCTCTGTGGATCGCACAGCACGTCGTAGCGGCCGGCGACGAGTTGCATCGTCGAACTGAAATCTCTTGTGCCGCGCGCCATCGCATAGGGGATCGCCGAGGTGATCAAGCCGAAGAACACACCGGCGATCAGACCCGTGGCCAGCGCGCCCCACGGGCTGGGGCTGAAGAAACCGAGGATCAGGCCGATGAACAGGCCAAGCCATGCGCCGGTCAGCACGCCACCGCCGAGCACCTTGGGCCAGGTCAGCCTGCCGGTGACCCGTTCCACCTGCATCAGGTCAACGCCAACGATGGTCACCTGTTGCACCGGGAACTGCTGATCGGACAAGTAGTCCACCGCGCGCTGCGCCTCCGCATACGTCGGATACGAGCCGATCGGCCAGCCCTTGGGCGGGGTCGGCAGGGGCGCCGGGCCACCGCGTCCGGGAGTCGAGGTACGCGGCGACGCGCCGGGGTTCTGTCCAGGCTGAAACGGGCTGGTCATCGGTTTTCCATCTCCTCTATGCACGCCTGAATTCCGTGGCTGTTCTCAACCGCATCAACGCTGCGACGGCCGCAATGGTGCCCTGCACTTGCGCTAGGTTGATCAGCATGACAAATCCGGGCGAGGACGCAGGCCA
>Ga0207688_10001100_pt1 | contig 13860 bp, 21 predicted proteins | sample KBSMiscanthusM4_FD_184296 | JGI IMG/M metagenome (GOLD analysis project Ga0207688, IMG submission 184296) | Miscanthus rhizosphere microbial communities from Kellogg Biological Station, Michigan, USA - M4 (SPAdes) (version 2) | ecosystem: Host-associated > Plants > Roots > Rhizosphere ...
CATGCGTTCCCAGGGCCTGAACAAAGTCCTGGAACCGGATGGTGTCGTATCGATGGTGTCGAATACTGACATGGTCGGCGGTTGCGTGGATGGTACGGCCCTCGGAACGTAAGGGAGAGTCGGCATTGAGGTCTTCGAGGTCCGATAAGATTGATCCCAGGATTAACAGACAATCCGAATCGTTGATAAATTGCTGAACCTCATCGCGCGCGATGAGTCCCCCGTACACTCCGACATAGAGGGGGTGGTCTTCGCGGATGACGGATTTGCCGAGCAGGGTGGAGGCGATCGGGATGTTCAAGCGCTCGACGAGCCGCGTCAAATCATCCTGAAGCCCGAAGCGGCCGATTTCGGCGCCGGCCAATATGGCCGGCCGTTTGGCGGAGGCTAGCATGGCCCGCACCTCTCCAATGGCTTCTTCCAGGGCGGCGGGATCACTTGGTTCGTCGTTCAGGCAGAGTGGCCGTAGCTGATGGTGCAGAGTCGTGTGGACGAGATCGCGAGGGATTTCGATGTAGATCGGTCGCCGGTATCGCATGAGAGCGGCGAATGCACGGTCCATTTCACGCTCGGCGGTCGTTGGATCGTCGAGGGACACCGAGGCCACGGTCATGCGCTCAAAGACCTCCCGTTGCGTCGAAAAATCCCGCACCATGTGGTGCATGTATGGCATGCGTACGCGTTCCGAAAGTCCGGGGGACCCGGTCAGAAGGACGACCGGAGAACGCTCGGCGTAGGCACAGGCGATGGCATTGACGCAGTTCAGCCCGCCCACACAGTAGGTGACGCACGCGGCGCCGATGCCGTTGATCCGTGCATAGGCATCGGCAGCGAATCCGGCGCAATCCTCACGAGTCGTCCCGATGTGGCGGATGGGCGAGCGTTCAATGAGCTGGTACAGGCTGAGGACGTAGTCCCCGGGGATGCCGAAAATGTGGCGCACGCCCAGCTGATACAGCCGATCGATCACGGCAGACCCGATTGTCGCGTTGTTCTCCATTGTCTGGATGCCCGCTCGATATGGCTGCCTGTTGATCGGTGTCCGGTTCCAGCAAATCACAGCGGACGCGACCCGTCAAGCATAGACACAACGGAGTGCATTCGCGAGGTCGCGGACTTGACCTTCGGCCACCTCCATCGGATAACTACTGCATGGCCACCGAGGATCCCTCAAAAGGCGTTGTCACCTTGGCGCGCGCCAAAGAAATCGCGGGCACCGGTCACCTGTGGATTTATGCCGGCTTTATTCATGCCGTCCGCGGGCAGCCGGTTAGCGGAGACCTCGTCGATGTCGTCATGCCGAACGGGCGCTTCTATGCGCGCGGGCTCTACAATCCCGACTCCAAAATTCGTGTCCGCATTCTTACATTCCACGAAGAACCGATCACTCCGGCCTTCTGGAGGGAGCGGATTGCCCAGGCGGTGCGGCTACGGACGCGAATCGCGCCCGAGACGACTGCCTATCGTCTGATCTATGGCGAAGCGGACCGGTTACCTGGGTTGATCGTCGATCGATACGATGATGTGCTGGTGATGCAAACGCTCTCGAGCGGGATGGATCGACGCAAAGAGATGCTAGCCGACCTGCTGTGCGAGGCAACGGCGAGCGTCCGGGTCTACCTTCGAAACGATGCCAAGAGCCGCTCATTGGAAGGCTTGTCGCCGGTGACGGGGTTCTTGCGGGGGGACGGAGGCACCACGATCGAGGTACGGGAGGGGGCCGCGCGGTTTCTCGTTGATATTGCCCGTGGCCAAAAGACCGGGTGGTTCTGCGATCAACGCGAAAATCGTCTTGCGGCGGCGCGTTTGACGGCAGGCAAACGGGTGCTGGAGGTGTTCTGTCACACGGGTTCGTTTGGCATCCAAGCAGCGCTCGCCGGGGCGAGCCACGTGGAAGGATTGGATGTCAGCGAGGAGGCGCTGGTCCTCGCGCGGGAGCATGCCCGCCTTAATGGCGTTCAAGAACGGTGCTCGTATCGTGCTGCGGATGCGTTTGAAGAACTGCGCCGGTTGGAACACACTGGCACTCAATTCGATGTGATACTTCTCGACCCGCCCGCGTTTGCTCGCAGCAAACAGGCTGTCCCGCGAGCGCTGTCCGGATACAAGGACATCAACTTGCTGGGGATTCGTTTAACGAAACCGGAGGGGATCGTCGTCACCAGCTCCTGTTCACATCACGTTTCGGATACAGATCTATGGAAGGCCATTGGGCGGGCAGCGCAGGACGCCAAGCGGTGTGTGCGGTTACTAGAGCAGCGGGGGCAGGCCTCCGACCATCCCATTCTCGCAACGATGCCAGAAACTCGGTACCTCAAGTGCTTCATAATGCAAGTCCTCTAACCCTCCCTCCTACACCAGAAGCGTACTAAAGACGTATTAACGACGCGCGGCCTAGTACCTTTGGATCGTCGGTCGGCGTGACTTCATTAGTCGCTCAGTCGCTGGGTGGTTCAAAGTGGCCAGAAGGACGGTTCTGCCATGGAACCGTGGACTGTTTGGATTGCTTGACCAGACTCTTGAGGCTCATTTCCGCGGCACGCAGCAATTTGGGTTCGCCACTCTGAATCAGTGCCGTGAGCATCACATAGAGCGAGCGGTCCATCCTCGAGCCGGTGAGGATCCGTTCCGTGACCGGGTCCGGACCATTCGGTGTATCGTCTTTCTCCTCAGGCTCATGAAAGAGCAGATCGAAGGCGTTGGGATGAGCAAACAGCCAGGCGACGGGAATCTTCATGGCGGTCGCCAGCCGTTCCAGCGTGCCGGTCGAAGGATCCAACGATTCACCTTCGATCTCATCGAGTGCTTGCAATGAAATGCCGGCTTCAGCGGCGAGATGCTCCGGGGAAAAACCCCGAGACAGGCGCCAGGCCTGGATCTGCGAGCCGATGGCCATGCGCGATGATATCCGAAGTGAGGAATTCTTGGCAACTATGGCTGGGAGATGCCTTCGCCAAATTTATGCCTGCAATCAATAACTTACGACGGAATTCTCCCTGTGGAAGGTGAGCAATGAAATCGGGTACAATATCGCTCAATTCATTCCTGGAAGCGTAAGGAGGCGGATCATGTTGGGTACAGATATTCGTGGGATCATGGCGGAGGAGGAAGAGGTACAGCGACGGAGGCAGGCCCTGAAGTCGCTCCTTTCTATGCGGAACAAACAGTTGCGCGAATCATTGGAGCAACGGATTAAGCGAGCCAATACCAGCGGGGATTGGGTGCAGCTCTCCCGTGAAGAATGTGCAACCCTGCACAAGCAGGAGAAGGCCCATCTCAGATCTCAACTCGAGCAGTTACAGCATGAGGACGATCGTACCCGCGGCAAGCTGACCCTTCTCAAGCGTGCGAAAGCGAGGGCACAGCGGATTCGTGCGGCGGAAGCGGCGTCCGGCCGGAAGCGCCGGTAATCGCAGACGGCTCGATTGTCCGCACCTGCCACCTTGTTGACGCGCGCGCAATCGGCGCGCATTCGAGAGCTCCTCCGAGATAAGCGGGCTCGAAACGCTGAAGGCGCCTTCATCATTGAGGGCGCCAAGCCCGTCTGTGATGTGCTCCTGCATCATCCTGCCAGCGTCCAAAGTTTGGTCCTCGCTGCCGAGTATGAACGGCGGGAAAGCCACCAGCAACGCGCCCTTCGGCAATCGCTAGGTATTCCCTCATTCCGCTCTTCGAGCCGCATCTTCTCCGCCTTCTCGAATCTCGAAACCCCTCAAGGCATTCTTGCCGTCGTCAACCAGCCGCGTTGGAATCAGGAAACGCTGTTTGGGCAATCCAGGCTCTTTGGGTTGTATGGGGAGCAGTTGCAAGACCCCGCCAATGTGGGGGCGATCATCCGTACGGCGGCAGCGTTGAATATTGATGCCCTGTGGCTGACCCCCGAGTCAGCAGATATTTACAATCCGAAAGTGGTGCGGGCATCGGCGGGCGCTGTGCTTTCCCTGCCAATCTTCATTGTTGAAGATGTAGCGAGCCTCACCAAAAATGGCGTGGTGCTGTTTGCCGCCGAAGCCTCGGAGGGTCAAACAGTCAGCATGGAGACGATTCGTACCATTCCGAAGCGTATGATTGTCGCAGTTGGAAATGAAAGCCGCGGACTTTCTCTCCACACGATCAAGCAGGTTGCATGCCGTTTCACCATTCCGCTGAGCCGACACATTGAATCGCTCAATGTCGCGGCCACGGCGGCCATCGCGCTCCACTATTTACGGAGACTCGACGCCGAAGACTGAGAAGGGATCAGGCGCCGGTGACGGGAATGGCCTCGGCAGCCAACGCCGGCCAGTGCTGAATGGCACCTGCCGAAAAGGCCCACGGACTTGCGAGGTTAGGCAGACCCCAATGCTCACCTGCCACAGTTCGATTCGTGACGGCTATCCCTCAAGCCTTTAATAATCCTCTGCTAGGCTTGTTATCGTGAGCGTGAAACCTATCCTCTTTCACGATATCGACGGTGTGTTGTTCGGCGATTATGAAGGCGCATTCCAGTTGCGCCCTGGAGTAAATACGTGGCTGGAATGGGCATTTGAGCAGTTTGAAGTGATTTGGTTGACTTCATGGGATCAAGAGAAGGTGAAAGCATTCCTGACGGTAACCTATAACGCCAATCTGATAAGCCAATTTCGTTACGCAGAGTGGACCAACTATGCCAACAAGACCGTTTGGATCGCGGAAGCCGTGAAGCTTCTCGTTGAACAAGAAGTGTTTTGGATTGACGACGAAGCGGTGCCGGTGGAAGGGGTTCAAGCTATCCGTGTTCATCCAAAGGGCGAACACGAACTGATCGCAGTTCAAGCGCAGCTTGATCAACTCCTCGCGCTGTATCACGAGAACTGAGAAACATGCGGGCACCATCCACCGCAGTGAGAATGTGGCCTGTGCTCAAGGGCTAATCAAGCAGTAGTATGGGGAAACTAGTCGTGCAGGATGATATTCAGAAGGGAACTGTGTACGTGCAATCCGCCGTTGTAGTCAATGAGGCCGAGTTTCCGGAACTTGTTCATGAAGTGATTGACGCGTGAGCGAGTCGTACCGATGATCTCCGCCAGTGTCCCCTGGCTGATATTCGGAATCACCGGCTCCTGTTTGGCTTCCTTCCCATAGTTGGCGAGCAAGAGCAGTACCCTCGCCAGTCGCTTTTCGCTCGAATTGAAAAGCTGATCGACCAGGTCCTCCTCCAGCCGAATGTTGCGGCAGAGCAAGTGGGTGAGAAACAGCTCCGAAAAGGCTGGCTCGTCGTGCAGCACACGGATCGTGTGCTCTTTCTCTAGTCGCATGACTTCGCACACAGACATAGCGCTAGCGCTGGACATGCGCACCGACTGGCCCGCGAGGCAGCCCTCGCCAAAGAAGTCGTTGGCTCCTAAAATGCCAACGACCGCTTCTTTGCCTTGTTTGGAGATGACTGTGAGCTTGACTTTCCCGCTCTGGATATAAAAGATGGCGTCGGCCGGATCACCTTGCGAAAATAACCTTTTGTTCTTTCGGCAGTTCATCATCGTCCTTCCTGGCCCGATCTTGGCTAGAAAGGTATGGACATCGAAAAGTAGGGGTTTTGCCTTCATACGCGGCCTCTGTCCCAAGCAGGAGTCCGGTGTCGCGCAGCGTGCTAGCACACAAATTCACCTCAATTCAATCCTGAAGTTTTTAACAGAAACCTGTCAAGCCCTCAACGGTTAGGCTCTACCCATTATTTCTACCCATGGCCATTGTGCGACTCGGGAATGCCCCAGTGTCGTCTTTTGAACAGACAGGACGGGTCCTAGAGGCAGACAATCAATGGGAGACGGATGTGCCTTAGGCTGATGACTATTTCAGCCACCCTATATCGTGACGGTTGGATCATCTCAAGGAGCCTTATTGATGTCACCACACACCGCCATTACCAAGCGAGTCCTCAAACAGCTACGCCGCTCTCCTGAATGCGAGCTTGAAGAGTTGGTGTTCAGCTGCAGAGAATTTACCTGGCACGATACCCTGGTCGAACTCATTCGCTTGAACCAAGCGGGGCAAGTCGAGATAAAGACTTATACCAAGGGGACCTATAATCTCAGACTATGCTTCCCACGTCCGCATGATCTGAGCAGGCCGAGGAAAGGCGGGCGAAGGCGGCTCGCATCTGGGTCACTATAGTGTCTCATTGGCGTGTCTCTTCGCCGCGGCGTAATCTCCTGCCGGGTATCCACTTTCCGGACGTCAGGCCAGACTTACAGCAGTCTCTTGCCTATCATGTGTAAGGTTGTAAACCACTACCCCCTGTGTTACGGTTGTTGTATCGTCGTACGGGCCTCGCGACGAAGCTGATACAATGAGGTAGGCTCGCAACATCGATGTTGCCTTGTCCGGGAATCTTGTCGGAAGTCAGACCTAAGTCGCCGCATTGCCCGCGCCTTCGGCCCGCTCCTTCCCCGTTCCTCGTGTTCAAGACAATGTCATATCAAAGGAGGAACCCAACATGGGTTCGAAGCTTTACGTCGGTGGGTTGCCCTATTCGGCGACCGAGCAGCAGTTGAGCGAGTTGTTTGGGGCGCATGGCACGGTGGCTTCTGCGCGGATCATTGCAGACAAGTTCACGGGACAGTCCCGAGGATTTGGATTCGTGGAGATGTCCTCGGATTCTGAGGCCAAAGCCGCGATCACGGCGCTCAACGGCTCGGACATGGGTGGTCGCACGTTAACGGTCAATGAAGCGAAACCGATGGAGCAGCGTTCCGGTGGCGGGGGCGGCGGATTCGGTGGCGGCGGTGGCCGTGGTCCTGGCGGAAAGCGCGATCGCTGGTAACCGGCTCACGCTGATCGAATAGGCGAAAGGGTGCCATGAAAGCATGGCACCCTTTTTTTGTCTGTTTTTCGCAGATACGTCCGCAGAGGAAACATCAAGGTCCACGTCGCGGTGGATCACAAGCGTGTCAGGGGGAGGCACTACGATGGTTGTGCAGTTTTTTACTGTCGCGAATTGATAGAGACGACAGCTTCCTGAATGGCATTATCCAGTTGCTCGGCCGAAGTATCTCGCTTGACGCACCAGCCCTGCGCCCCATGAAGCTTTGCTATCTCGCACAACGTCGGATAGACCAACCGAGTCAGGATGAGCACGGCTATTTTCGGGTGCTTCGGATCAGGAACCAATTCCAACAAGAGATCGAATCCGGACTCTGGCATGTCGAGATCCAAAAGCACACAATCAACCGTTCGATCTTTACAAATGGCAAGAGCAGACTTTCGGTCTAGAGCTGTTAATACTGTATAGTTCTTACCAAGTTTCCTGACGGCATCCGACCAATAGATCAGGTCCCGTTGGTCATCGTCGATCAGGAGGATTGTGGTACAGGATGATTTTTTTTGGTGGGGCTCGGGGAGAGTGACAGGCATAGGAGCGCCATCTTAATCATCTGTAACAGGCAATGCAAGAAGGCCTTTAAGAACGGCTTACCTTGTGGCGGGGGAAGGGCTTGAGGGAGTTCCCGCTGTGACTGGTTCCATCTGACGAAATAGAATCAATCACTTAGGAGTAAAAGACGATGTCAAACATGCATTCCGTTACAGGTCAATTCAAACGGTTACAGAGCAAAGCTTGGGGAGGGATCAAACTTGGGCAAGGACCGCCGCCGCCGCTTTTGCGAGAAACCCTACGCCTTTCGTCTCCTTTGGCGTAGGTGAACGACGGTCTCGGAAATAGGTGCCGAACGTTCCGAGTACTTTTCCCTCTGAGGATGTGATCGGCATGCTCCAAGCCCCAACGAACCCCAGGGCGAGGGGAAGGTGGCGAAGCTCTGCCCACTTATCATCGGCGGGTGAAGCGCCGTTTCGAAGCAAACCATTCTCATCGAGAATCAGAATTGAGACCGAGGCGCCATGGCCCGCCAAGTTTTCGCCGGCAGTTGCCAGACGGGTAAGTATTTCACGCCAAGGTACCCCTGCGGTTAACATCTGTTGCACACGCTCGTAGGACTGCTCAACGAACTCGTCGAGCGCCAATGCTGCCTGTGTCAACGGAACGTTGCTTAATTCCTGTTGCATCATCGTGCATAACCCCCGAATCAAGTGTTGATTGTCCTCCTTGAATATAACACATCTGCAATCTGCGAGTAATCGATTGCAGTGGCTCGGTCAGGCCGTTCGGCAGATTATTTGATTGAACTAGGAAATGGCTTTAAAAGTGATGGAGAAGCAGAATGAGGATAGGTCTGCATATCCCGGAGGAATTCATTGATCGCTGCTCTGACTCTCGCGAAACATTCACAAGACAATTCCTGCATGGTGCGCACTTTACAGAGTTCGACCTGACGGTAGGCGTACCGAATAATTTTTCGGTCCTGAAGACTAGCAAGAGCCTCGCTGATGGTCGCCCGTTGTACTCCCAGCTGTTCGGCCAGAAAATCATGAGTGAAGGGAAACGCTCCTCGCCCGGTTCGATGTTGATGTGCGAGGAGCCACCTACCTACCCGTTGCTCCACCGAATGAAGCTGGCTGCATCCGACCGAAATAATCGCCTCTCGCAGCATGGTCGCACTGAACCTCGACAGGGCGTACCGCAAGAACGGGAGTTGTGAAAGTCTTTTGAGAAGAGAGGAAACACTCAGACGGAATGCTAATCCACCAACCTGGACGATGACTCGACACGGCGCATTCATATGTCCCTGCACAACGGTAGAACCGGTGCATCCTTCCATCCCTACGACAGCGACCTCCACAGTGCCACCGCCGGGCTCCGAATCGATCAGACTGAAGGCGCTGCCAACCGGAAAATGGAGGTAGCGTATAAGGGTGTTGACTTCGTTGATTTCTTCCTTCGTATGGAGCGAGACCAGCTCGAAGGCATCTTTTAAAATTTTGCGCTCCTTAGAAGGAAGGCATGCCAGAATCCGGTTTTGTTGGAAATCGGCGGTGTGAAAAGAAACAGTCATACTGACCAGCGTAGTCTCTAAGGAAACACTCGCCTACCTAGTCATCGCCCCCAATTATCCGCGGAGTATTACTTAGAAGAACCTCCGGCGCCGTTCGCCAAGGTCACAATTTCTACGCAACATCAATCTCTTCGTGACTAAGACAATGAGCAAGGTGACACCTCAAATGGCTACAACAGCGTGCTGATTTTTATGACCGTGAATGGAAAATGACCAGCGGTTGCCCTAGGGGATATCCTAGGTGGTGCGGATTGTCATGTAGATTACAGTCTCACGCCATCTATATGGGTATACATCCATCGGCTCCTACCGGTAACGCAATCCGAATACTGCTTGTTGAAGACCATCCTATAGTGGGGGAGGAGATTTACGAGTTGCTGGCTACCTATCCAAACATTGACCTAATTGGCCGTGCACAAGACGGACAGGAAGCGGTGTTGAAAGTAGACACTCTCCAACCGGCAGTCGTGGTGATGGACATAAATCTCCCAATAATGGATGGAATCGCTGCGACGCGTCTGATCAAGAGGAGGCACCCGCACGTCGTCGTCATTGGTTTGACCGCCGCACGCGAGGAATATCTGGTATATGCCATGTTGAAGGCGGGGGCTCATGAAGTACTCGCGAAGGAAAACGCAGAGGCTGATTTATACACCACGATACAACGGGGGGTAGCTGCAGCCAATACCATTCTCATTCTAAAGGAAGATCAAAATAATTCGGACACCACAACTTCTTCAGACAAATCGAGTGAATTGTCGGCTGGAAGACGCGCGGCCAATACTGACTCCGAAAACTTATGATGAACCTCAGTAATGTCAATCTGTCTGCGTTGACATCTTCTCAAGGCCATTGATGACCCTCGATTGTCGATGAGTGTCTTTCGCACCTTGTAAAAATAAATTCGTGGTGTAGCGTTTGGAGGATGATTCGGCCGATTGATTGTCAGCTACCATGCAAAAACTCAAGGATGCACTAGGGTCCTTCAGTGAATCGAGTGTTCGGCTGGCTCGTCTCTTGAGAGAGGGTGCCGCCGTTACGCCGGAAGAACTGCTGAATATCGAGAACAACATTTTAATCATTCAGCTGGCCCTGGCATTGAAGAAGACTTCTGCGAGGCGGCCTCCGTCTGCAACGAATGAGTGAGAAACAAGCCCTCAGTGTAAACGATCATCCGATCCTTCGCTAAAGACTGAAGCATCTCCTTCAACTTGTTTCTAGAAAACCAATACCGTCCTCGGGCGCTACGCGCAGGAGCCGTCGGCTATGGGTCTAAGAAGGATCTCCGCTAAGATTAGTAGAGCAGGTATCGTATGCCGTATGTGATCATGTGGTTGTTGGGAGTGCCGTTGACTGTGGTTCTTCTGCTCTGGGTGGTCGGTATTGGCCGGTAAGTCTGGTGTTCTTCACATGCCCAAGTGCTTCTTGAGGATCGCTGAATCCTTGATGGCGGGATTCGCGGGAGCTAGTTCTGCCGCTTTTTTGAAGGCTGCAGTGGCGTCCTCATGTTTCCCCATCTTATCCAGTGACAGGGCCAGGTTATAGTGGGCCTCGGCAAGGTTCGGATCGGCCTTGACGGCTTTTTTGAACCAATCTGTCGCGACATCCCAGTGACCCTGCTTGTAGTGGCCTACACCCTCGTCGTTGTCCGCCCGACCAGGTGAACTGGCGGGAGACATGAGGGCCGTGTCAGCACCACCTGAAGTCGTCGTTCCGGCAGGTTTCCCCGAATCACAAGCGACCACGGCGATGAGACACGCAAGTATTAAACTCAGTCCAAGAGAGATCTGTTTCACATTGAACCTCCTAGGTAACATGGATCATAGAGCCATGATGTCTCAATCAGCGTATTTGCGAGTCATCGGGACGGCAAATCGATAATCGAGAAATAGCGTCAAAATCTACCGTATTCCCATCACCAACACGCCGTAGAGGACAGTCAGTATGAACATTCCCAACATCCCTAGTACTGCAAGCGTGGCCTTCTTATGCACGGTCATGGATGTCTTCATGGTCTTCCTTTCCTTGGCGGTCCAACTTCAATGCGTCCTACCTCTGCTTTCATCGCGCCGAATATATGTCCGCGGTTCGCTCTCAGGCGGCCGCGGGCAACGGCTGTCTGCGCGGGGAACATTGCAACTCACAGAACGACGGACGGGTACAGCCCATCTGGCGAAACCTGGACTGAGATCAATTGAACAATCGTAGACCAGCAGTCACAGCGACACCCCCTTGTTTGACCACTGTCAGTTCAAGTAGACCCTTTCGCCTCAAATAGGCTACTGTGTAAAAGACTTCCTTCCGAGTCAAACCTGGAAAGAGGTTGGGCACGTGATTGATGGGACAACCAGGCGCGCGAGCTATGACATCGAGAATGTGGTTAATAATGGTGTCATCAGGTTTCATGGTTTGGATTAAGAGGTTGTACATCTGTATCGTCTTTCCCAAAGCGTCGGCGACCCCGTTCAATCGCGACCATTTGATTTGAGAAAATAATGTGCTGGCTTAGTATAGTGAGCTGTTCTTCCATTGTATGTTCAATAGAGAACAGGGGCTGCGCCAGCACTCTCGGATATCGCATTTTGGACATCGCGTTGACCGGCACCGCCGCCCTCCAGATTAGCCAAGCACACCCTTCCGATCTGATCCTGGCGACACCACATTGACCGAGGAACTCGGCGGAATCGAAACAGCTACTTGTATCAAACTAAGCCCGCATCGATGGGATCAAAACGAACCCTGGAACTAGGGTAAGCGCTACTCGTCGCTTTCACGAGATGGGACGCGAGGCGCTGTTAAACTTCATATATTTAATGAGCCCGTGAGGCAAATGGGATGCCGATGTGGTTGAAGCAGTGTTAGCGGGATGATTTTTCTCAGTGCGTAATGTCGATGTTTTTCACAAAACGTTGTGACTTGGAGTCACTTTTGAGGCTCATGCTCTGAATGGCCTTACGGGCGAGCTCCGCTTCGGCGCCGCCAGGGTAATGATCGAGAACCTCATCGAACGTCAGGCGCGCCCGATAGTAATCGCCGAGCATAGAATACATCTGGCCAATCTTAAAGGCCGAAGCAGCCGCTTTGGGACTCAAAGCGTTATATGAGCTAACATTGGAAAAAGAATTGAGGGCCTTTTTATAGCGACCCAGCTTGTATTCGCATTCGCCAATCCAATATTGGGCGTTCGCTGCTAAGGGGGATTTCCGATGTAATTCAATAAACAACGTGAAGCCAGCTAATGCCGCTTCATAGTCACCCTGCTTAAATTCGACCATCACACGATCATACAAATGACGTGAGATATCTTGCGGTTCGGAAGCAGTTACTGGTGCAGGGTACCAGAACATGGACATTAGAAGAACCATGCTCAGGAGGCTAGAGATCCGACTTCCTGCCTCAGTGTTTCGCTCTTCCGCTTGTGAGCACAACAAGGGAACGGACATCACGTTAACCCCATATAGTCCACACGCCCAGAACGATAAACCGTAGCCATATGTTGACCGGCATGATGAACGGCTGCATTGTTTAGCGGACCGATGGTATACAGCGCCCTCATACCGCGAGCCATCACTAGAATTGGTGCTCTCTCGTACACCGCCAGAAGCCGTGCTGCCTGCAACGCGGTGTCCTCTGTTTGGAACTGATACATCAACGCCTCTCTGGAGATAAGAATAAGGAAAGTACGGTAACTACGTAGCAAACACAGTACCACGAATGGTCTGAAACGGGAAATGCTCATAAGGCGAGCGTACGAAGCGACAGACTACACAATTTTCAAGGTGGGTATGTCGTTCTTGCCACGAATGCAGTCGTAAAAAGACCACGCTTCAGGAGAAAACACCACAGGACGACTGACCTCGCTGATTTTAACCCGGACCTGAACCCCCTTGTCTCCCATTCGCCGTAAGGATCCAGATAAACAGAAACTGTTGTCAATAACTGAGATATGACGTGACTAAGCAGCATCCCAGTCATATGCTTCCGAATAGACGGTTTAATAACGGAGATCAAGCCGTGGCAAGTCATAAAGATGAGGGTGAACGTCGAGAACCTGCACTTGACGATATGGAACCCGGCAGAATTTATGGCGCTGTCATTCCTATGTCTGAGGGCGCTCGAACTCAAATGCGTGACAGCATGGAAGTGATCGAGTACCTCCTCAATCGAGAACGAGTTGTCTGGACCTAGAATACGCCATGCCCCCGTCCCCCATCGAGGAGGAATAATGAGAAAAAGGCGCATCATCGTTAGAAAGGGATCCAGATGGACTGCCGATGAGTGGGAACGGGAATGGGGAATAGCAATGACGAGAATAGAAAGTGTTCCTGGCTTAGTGGAACGGCAGACCCTTTTCCAGGATTGTCTCACGGTTCTGGACGGGGCATTTGTGGATGGAAATAGACTGCGGTTTGAGCTGGGGCTTAGTGCTCTGATTGACTTCTGCACCGACGTTGTCGACGCCGGCGACTGCGAACAGTGGTGGAACGAATCACGATAACTGATTATGCAGCCCGAGGAAGTGTAACGGCGTACTCGCCCGCCTTCTTACACAGCAAACAGAACTCACCACCACAGCTCAGATAGTCCACAAATCTTTCTCTCCAAAGCACCTGGGCGTCCGGTCCAGGGTGAGAAGTGGACACATAAGTCATCCAATCAATTCAATGCGGACGGCCTTCACAATCACGCGGCCCTGGCCAACTTCGACCTGTCACCGGCGTACCATCGACAGCCACAGGCGTGACAGACGAGTAGCTCGACGGATACGCCACTGTATACATCGACCGCGGTCTCTGGGGTGAGCATGGCGCGGCACATCCAGCATCGGGAGATCAAGTATCCCATGGGAGGTTTTTTTTCAGTATGGCTGTCCATGCTTTCAGCCTACGCCCCACGGAGGGGGAGTCGACTATCAGGAAGGACCCGCGAGGGGATCTCATAGGAGACAGACAGC
>Ga0207688_10001113_pt1 | contig 13801 bp, 15 predicted proteins | sample KBSMiscanthusM4_FD_184296 | JGI IMG/M metagenome (GOLD analysis project Ga0207688, IMG submission 184296) | Miscanthus rhizosphere microbial communities from Kellogg Biological Station, Michigan, USA - M4 (SPAdes) (version 2) | ecosystem: Host-associated > Plants > Roots > Rhizosphere ...
CGACGTCGCCACCGACCAACTGCGTGCTCTCGTAGGCGGTCTTCCACGGCACGATGTGGTCTTCCTTCGAGGCGTAGACGAACGTCGGCACGTCGATCGTCGCCAGGTCCACCGGCTCGCCGAGCGCCGTGGTGCCGCCGGGCTCGCGCATCTTGTTCTCCAGGTAGGTGTTGCGCAGGTACCAGCAGAACATCGGGCCGGGCAGGTTGGTGCCGTCGCTGTTCCAGTAGAGCAGGTCGAACGCGGGCGGCGGCTTGCCCTTGAGGTAGCCGTTGACGACGTAGGGCCAGATCAGGTCGTTGGAGCGCAGCGCCGCGAACACCTGGGCCATCTCGCTGCCCTTGACCACGCCACCCTTGCCGACCGCCGCCTCCCGGGCCAGCACGCCCTCGGGGGTGACCAGCAGCCCGATGTCGCCGGTGTCGCTGAAGTCCAGCATCGACGTCAGCAGCGTCATGCTCGCCGCGTTGTGCTCGCCGCGGGCGGCCCGGGCCGCGAGGGCGCTGGCGAGCAATGTGCCGCCGATGCAGAACCCGAGCGTGTTGGCCTTGTCGGCCTTGGTGATGGCGAGCGCCGCGTCGATCGCGGTGAGCACGCCGTGCTCCAGGTAGTCGTCCCAGGTCAGTTTGCCCTGCTCGGCGCCCATGTTGCGCCAGGACACCAGGAACACCTGGTGCCCTTCGGCGACGGCGTGGGCGACGAACGAGTTCGCGGGCTGCAGGTCGAGGATGTAGTACTTGTTGATCGACGGCGGCACGATCACCAGCGGGCGCTTGTAGACCCGCGCGGTGGTCGGCGTGTACTGGATCAGCTGCATGAGCTCGTTCTGCAGCACGACCGTGCCCGGCGTGGTGGCGACGTTGCGGCCCACCTCGAACGCCGACTCGTCGGTCATCGCGATGTGGCCCCGCGCGAGGTCCTCGGTGTAGAGGCGCATGCCCTCGACGAGGCTCTTGCCGCCGGACTCCAGGGCCAGCTGGATGGCCTCCGGGTTGGTGGCCAGCATGTTGGCCGGGCTGAGGGCGTCCATCACCTGGCCGAGGGCGAAGCCCCACTGCGCCTTGGTGCGTTCGTCCAACGGCGCGGCGTCGAGGGCCTTGCGCAGCTGTTCGGTCTGGGCGAGGTACGTGCGGGCGACGGCCGCGTAGCGCGGGTCCTTCGTCCACGCCTCGTCGGCGAACCGGCGGTCGGCGATGGGCTCCGCGGCGGCGGTGGGCAGCATCGCCGCCCACCCTTTGGTGAGCGTGCTGAACGTCTCCCATTGCAGCTTGGTGAGGTCGCCGACCGCCTTGGTCCACGGCTCGGTCGCGGCCGTCATGGCCTTCGTCACGGCCGACACATCGGGGGCAGGCCAGCGGAGGTGACCGCTTTCCAGCAGGTCAGTGAGCCACCGGGTGGGGTCGGGGGTCGCGCGCGTCATTGCGTAGCTCCTCCAGCGGTCGGTCGCAGATCCCTAGCTTGCTCTGCTACACCCCTTGGCGGAACCGTCCATCCGACCACCGGAACCCGTCCGACCCGAGAGGTGACCGCGGCGGGGTCGAACGCACAGAATCAGCGGCATGCCGAAGCCGACCTGGTTAGCGAACCCGTGGAAGCAGAACCCGTGGTTCGAGTCCGTCGCCGTCGCGCAACGGCGGGCGCGCAAGCGGTTGCCCGCGCCGGTGTACGGCGCGCTGGTGGCGGGCTCGGAGCGCGGGCAGACGATCGAGGACAACGAGGCGGCGTTCCGCGAGATCGGCTTCGCCCCGCACGTGGCGGGGCACCAGGCGCAGCGGTCGATGGCGACGCGGGTGCTGGGCCAGGACATCTCCCTGCCGGTGATCATCTCGCCGACCGGGGTGCAGGCCGTGCACCCCGACGGGGAGGTGGCGGTGGCGCGGGCGGCCGCCGCGCGCGGCACGGTGATGGGGCTGTCCAACTTCGCCTCCAAGTCGGTGGAGGAGGTCGTGCAAGCCAACCCGCAGACGCTCTTCCAGATGTACTGGACCGGCGACCGCGACACGATGATCCAGCGGATGCAGCGGGCCAAGCAGGCGGGCGCGGTGGGGTTGATCGCCACGTTGGACTGGTCGTTCTCGATGGGTCGCGACTGGGGGAGCCCGGAGATCCCGGAGAAGGTCGACCTGAAGACGATGGTGCGGATGGCGCCGCAGGTGGCGCTGCGGCCGCGGTGGGCGTTGCAGTTCGCGAAGGCGGGCATCCCGGACCTGACCGCGCCGAACCTGGCGCCGCCCGGGGGAGAGGCGCCGACGTTCTTCGGTGCGTACTACGAGTGGATGACCACGCCGCCGCCCTCGTGGGCGGACGTGGCGTGGATGCGCGAGCAGTGGGCGCAGCTGGACGGCGGCCCGTTCATGCTCAAGGGGGTGTGCCGGGTCGACGACGCCCGCCGCGCGGTCGACGCGGGCGTCACCGCGATCTCGGTGTCCAACCACGGCGGCAACAACCTGGACGGCACGCCTGCCACGATCCGGATGGTGAAGCCGGTCGCGGACGCGGTGGGCGACCAGATCGAGGTGCTGCTGGACGGCGGCATCCGGCGCGGGTCGGACGTGGTGAAGGCGCTGGCGCTCGGTGCCCGTGCGGTGATGATCGGGCGGGCGTACCTGTGGGGCCTGGCCGCGAACGGGCAGGCCGGGGTGGAGAACGTGCTGGACGTGCTGCGTTCCGGCGTCGACTCGGCGCTGCTGGGGATGGGGCTGTCGTCGATCGAGGAGCTGCGCCCGGAGCTGCTGCTCATCCCCGACGGCTTCTACCGCTCGTTCGACAGCGCTCCGGAGACCGTCCGCTGACGCGCGGTCAGTAGCGCCACGCCGAGGGCGAGCCAGATCATGCCCCAGCCGGCTCCGGCGAGGTTGGCCTGCACGCCGGGCGCGCCGAGGAGCGGGGACGCCGCGGCCAGGTAGATCGCGGTGGCGAGCGGAATCCACCGTCGCCACCCCGACCAGACGCCCTCCCGCAGTGCCGCGATGCCCGGCGGCAGCATGCCGAAGACCAGCAGCACCGAGGCGACGACGTAGGGCGGCGGGTAGTCGACGCCCACGGCCTGCGAGATGAGCTGGGCCGCGGCGTCCACCACCCAGCCGAGCGCGGCGACGACGAGCCCGAGCCGCACGAGGCGCCGCTCGCCCGCCGCTCCACTGCCGTGCAGCCCGACGACCAGGCCCACCATCAGGAGCGCCCCGATCGCCGACGGCACGTTGCGGCCCGCGAACGCGGGTTCACCTGGGAACGTGGGATCGATCGTCTGCAGCACGCCGACGCCGGTGAAGACGGCCGCTCCGATGGTGCCGAGCAGGGAAAAGGTGATACGCGAAGAGGTCATACGACGACGCTAGGAACGATCCGGCCGCGTCGGAACGAGGCCGGCCCCCATCCCGGGGCGAGGTCGGCCACGGGGCCGGGCGACCTGCGCCACTCCCGCTTGTGCCCTTGTTAGCAATGCGTTGCACTGGTGGGCATGCTCCTCGACCGGCGCGGCACGACGACGGCCGCGCCGACCGGTCGCTGGGTCGTCCCGCTGCTGAGCGCGCTGTTCGTGCCGCTGTGGGCGTCGGGCTTCATCGTCGGCAAGATCGCCACCGGGCACATGCCGGTGCCCACGGTGCTGCTGTGGCGGCTCGCGATCGGGCTCGCCGTGATGAGCGTGGTCGTGGCCGTGGTGCGCCCGGGCCGCCCGCGCGGCCGCGCCTGGCTGCACCTGGCCGTCACCGCGTTGCTGCTGCAGGTCGGCCAGTTCTCGTTCGTCTACACCGGGCTGTCGCACGGGGTGCCAGCCGGCCTGACGAGCCTGATCACCGGCATGGCCCCGTTGCTGGTCGGGCTGCTCACGCCGCTGGTGCTGGCCACCCGGCTCGGCGTCGCGCCGGTGCTGGGCCTGCTGATCGGGGCGGGCGGCGTCTACATCGTGCTCTCCGACGGGCTCGTCGGCGGCCTCGGCCCGCAGGTGGTGTTCCCCGTGCTGGGCATGCTGGCGCTGACCGCGGGCACGCTCTACCAGAAGAAGTTCAACGACAGCACGCCGGTGAGCACGAGCGTCGCCGTGCAGATGCTGACGTCGCTGGTCGCGACGGCCGTCGCGATGCCGTTCCTCGGCGTCGACTGGCTCCCGCACGACCTGGCGGGCTGGATGGCGACGGCCTGGCTCGGGGTCTTCAACTCGGCAGGCGCGTTCGCGTTGATGTTCGTGCTGCTGCGGTGGCGGTCGACGGTGCACGTCAGCGCGCTGCTGAACCTGGTGCCCGCCACCACGGCGCTGGTTGCGGTGCCGGTGCTGGGCGAGGCGCTCACCGTGCAGGCGGTGCTGGGCCTCGTGGTGGCGCTGATCGGCATGTACGTCGGGCTCGGCCTCGTGCGCAGGCGGCCCGTGGGCACCACCTCCGCATAGGTCCCCCGGTATAGGCACCGGTCCGCCCGAGATGCGTGATCGGTGCCGATGTCCGGGCCTCGTCGATCGCGAACCATCGGTTCCGACGCACCGACCGAGGAGGCCCCGATGACCGCACCCGACACCGCCGGACCCGATCTGGCGAACCGCCGCCGCTTCACGGTGGCCGCTTTCCGCGCCACCCGCCGCTACCCCGGGCCCGCAGGCACCGTCCTGGCCCGTGAGCTGCTCGCCTGGGCCGACTTCGGCTACCGGCTGGGCGCCGACCGGCCCCTCATGGCCCTCGTCGACGACCTGCTCGAGACCACCGATGCCATCGCGGCCTGACCACCACCGGAGACCGATCATGATCACCATCAACCGACCCGCGGTGCTGGCCGAGCTCGTCGAGCGCCTCGACGACGCGGCCCGCTCGGCAGGCAACGACCTGGCCACGGCGGAGGCCGTCGCCGCCGCACTGCAGCCCTTCCTCGGCCGACCCGGCCTGCTCACCCCCGCGCAGGAGGCGGGCGACCCCGACCGGTTCCGCACCCACCTGCTGCACGTCCCGGACGACGGGGCGTACTCGCTGGTCGCCGCGGTGTGGCGGCCCGGCCAGCGCACGCCGATCCACGACCACGTCGCGTGGTGCGTCGTCGGCGTGCACCGCGGCGAGGAGCACGAGGTCCGCTACCGGATGGTCAGCGACGAGCTCGGCGACCACCTCGTCGAGGACGGGCACACCATCGGCGCCCGCGGCTCGGTGACCGTGCTGACACCGCCCGGCGACATCCACGCCGTGGTCAACGACAGCGCCGTGGTCGCCGCGTCCCTGCACGTCTACGGGGCCGACCTGCGCGAGCGGGGCACCAGCGTGCGGCGTTGCTACCGGATGCCGGTCCGATGATCGCCGCGCTCGCGTTCTACCAGCTGCTCGCCACGGCGAGCTTCACCCTGCTCGGCCTGTGGTTCGTGGTGGTCGGCCTCTCCCACGGGGGCTGGCGCACCGATCCCACCCGGCACCGCTACGACCTGCACGTCGCACTGCACTTCCTCCTGCCCGGCGCCACCGGGCTGGCGGCGGTGCTCGCGGGCGGCGAACCGCTGTTCTGGCGGGCGGGCGCGCTGCTGGCGGCGGCCGCGGGGCTCGTCGAGTCGCTCGGCTTCCTCGCCGCGCCCGGGTTTCCCCGAACGCTGCCGGGCCGCGCCCTGCGGGCCCTGGACCCGGTGCTCTACGCGTTCGTCGGCGTGGCCGCCGTGACCTCGTTGCCGCTCGGCCTGGTGCCGATGCAGATCGAGGGCATGGCCACCGGGCTGGTCTTCCTCGCGGGAACGGCCTACCTGTGGCTCGCCTACGCCGAACGCCCGGCGCCCCTGCCCGCACCCGCCCGTGTACCCCACCGCGTCTGAGGAGTGACCGTGAACGACACCACCCCGGCCCGCGCCGTCCCGCCGACCGGTGCCACCGCGAGCCGATCGCGGCTGGTGACCCGCCGCGACATCGCGCTGTTCACCGAGATCTCGGGCGATCGCAACCCCCTGCACTACGACGAGGAGCTGGCCGCCGCCAGCCGCTTCGGCGGCATCGTCGTGCAAGGCGGGGTGACCACCGCGATCCTCAACGCCGTGGTCGCCGAGGAGCTACCCGGGCCCGGGAGCGTCTTCCTGCAGCTCGACCTGCGGTTCCGGGCCCCCGTCCGGCCCGGCGACGTGATCACCGGGACGGTCGAGGTGACCTCGGCCCGCGCCGACAAGCCGATCACGTTCCTCGACGTGCGCGTGACGCGCGACGACGGCGTGGTGGCCGTGGACGGCTCGGCCGTCTGCTACACCGAGCCGCTGGGCTGACCGCCCGTGCCGATCTCCTGCTCGACCTCGGCGTACGGCCTGCGCGTGACGATGGCGCCCGCCAACTTCGCGTCGAGCAGGCCGGGGTCCGGCTCGTCGACGTCGGCGATCACGGCCTCGCCGCCCGCGGGCACCGCCTGCGCCACCTGACCGACCGCGAGCTCCTCCGCGGTGCGCTCGGTGGCGCCGAACAGCGACACCAGCTGGTTGCCGAACAGCAGGGTGTCGAGCGGCCCGAGCAGCAGGGTGACCACGGCGCCGAGCCGCGGGTGGCGGTCGGCGAACGACACCGCGTCGCCCGCCTCGTGGTCCAGCGTGAGGCGGCCGTCGGCGTCGCGGCGCACGATCGCCGCCGCCCGCAGCTCCAGCGATCCCGCCTCGTGGAGGGCCTGCAGCGTGTCGAGCGCGGAGCGGGGATCCGGGCCGGTCACCACCACGACGTTCTCGGTCATGGGCAAACGCTAGCGGGTCACCCCCCGGCCCCGCGGCCGGTGCGCTCCTGCAGCGCGTCGATGCGCTTGGACGCCTCGGCCTTCGTGATGTCGTCCCCCGGGGGCTCCTCGCCCGCCTCCTGCGCGAGGGTGTGCAGGTAGGAGCGCTGCGGGCCGGTCATCGGCTCATCGCCGGTGGTCCAGGCGTCGGGGTCCTTCTCGGGGTTGCTGTTCACCGGTTCGGTCATGACCCGAACATATCTTCGATTCGGGTTCGCCGCTGCTTCGGGTCAGACCCGGGCCGGGGTGCGGCGCAGCAGCGACTTGAGCGCCACGCCCGGATCGGCGAGCGCGTCGGCGGGCACCACGACCCGCGCCGCGATGAGCATCTCGGCGAGGCGGACGTCCTTGGCCACGGCGTTGCCGGGGCCGACGGCGGCCGCGGCGACGAGCCGCCCCTCCGCGTCGAGCCCGAACCACAGCTCGACGCCGTCGGGCCGCACCCGCACGGCCTCGTCCGTCGCCGCTGCGGCGAGGCCCGCGACCTGCAGGGACAGGTCGTGCTGGTCGCTCCAGAACCACGGGACGGCGGTGTAGGCCTCGTCGGCGCCGAGCATGCCCGTGGCGGCGGTGTCGCCCTGCTGCTGCGCGGCGCGCCAGGACTCCAGCCGCAGCGGCCTGCCCGGGTAGAGCGGGTGCGGGAAGCGGCAGCAGTCGCCCGCGGCGAACACGTCGGGCGCGGAGGTCGCGAGGGAGGCGTCGACGAGCACGCCGTCGTCGACGGCCAGCCCGGCCCGCTCGGCCAATGCGGTGTTCGGCACGGCGCCGACCCCGGCCACCACGACGTCCACCTCGACCGATGTGCCGTCGGCGAGGCTGATCACGGTGCCGCCCGCACGCTCGGCGAGGCCGGTCACCGCGGTGCCGCAGCGGACGTCCACCCCCGCGGCGGCGTGCCGGGCGGCCACGGTCTGCGCGATGCGGGCGGGCACGGCGCGGCCCATGAGCCGGTCGGCGAGCTCCAGCACGGTGACGTCCGCGCCGAGCGCCGCCGCGGCGGCGGCCAGCTCCAGCCCGATGAACCCGCCGCCGATGACCCCGACGCGGGTGCCCGCGCGGAGGCGGGTGCGCAGGGTCCGGACGTCGCCGTGCGTGCGGACGAGGTGCACCGGCGCGCCGTCGAACGGCAGCGGGCGGGCCGTGGCGCCGGTGGCGAGCAGCAGCTTGGCGTAGGCCAGCGTGCGGCCGTCGTCGAGCGTCACCGCGTGGGCGTGCGGATCGAGGGCGGTGGCGTGCGTGCCCGGCAGGTAGGTCACGTCCGCGGCCCGCAGGCGTTCGTCGTCGCAGATCGGCTTGTGCGCCCAGGTCTTGGAGAGCGGCGGGCGCTCGTAGGGGAGTTCCGCCTCACCGCCGACGAGCGTGATCGGGCCGGTCCACCCGTTCTCGCGCAACGCGAACGCGGCCCGCGTGCCGCACTCGCCCGCGCCGACGACCACCATCCCCGTCGGTTGCGCCGATGGCTCGCTCACGGCGGCAGCTCGATGTAGACGGTGCCGTCCTCGACCTTCGTCGCGTAGGTCCGGACGTCGACGAGCACGGGCGCGCCGAGCGCCTTGCCGGTGGTGTAGTCGAAGCGGCCGTTGTGCTTGGGGCACTCGATCACCCCGTCCATGACCAGGCCGTCGCAGAGCAGCTGCTGCTCGTGGGTGCAGTGCCCGTCGGTGGCGAAGTAGGCGTCGTCGGGGGAGCGGTAGACCGCGTAGGCGTTGCCCGCGTGGTCGAACGGGATGACGTCCTCGAGGTCGACGTCCTCGACGTCGCACGCGGCGATCCACTGGCTCATGGCGGTCTGCTCCCTGCTCAGGCGGTGGCGGTGGCCAGCGGCAGGGCGCGGCCGTCGTTGACGGGGGCGGGGATGTTGAAGGGCTGCGCGGTGGGCGGCAGCTCGCGGCGCACGAAGTGGGTCTCGTCGCGCAGCTGGCGCAGGACCGCCGGGACGAGCTCCTTGTAGGCGGCCCAGATGGAGGGGTAGACGGGCGCGAGGTCGTGCTTGATCTCCTCGTGCAGCTCCGGCAGCCGGTGGAAGGGGACCATCGGGAACATGTGGTGCTCGACGTGGTAGTTCATGTTCCAGTAGAGGAACCGGTTGATGCGGTTCATCTTCACCGTGCGGGTGTTGAGCCGGTGGTCGAGCACGTCCTCGCCCATGCCCGCGTGCTGCGTCAGCCCGTAGACGATGTGCATGAACGTGCCGTACACGCGCGGCCCGCCGATCAGCACCAGCGGTAGCCAGGAGCCGAACGCGACGGCCGCGGCGACCGCGCCGACGTAGATCGCCAGCCAGATGCGCGCGGTGCGGTAGACCTTGGGCCGCTCGGTCTCGGGCACGTAGTCGGCCTCGTCCGCGGTGAGGCGACCCCCGACGTGCAGCGCCAGCGCCTTGAACGCGACCGGCACGTCGAAGAGCCCGAAGAAGTTGCCCAGCAGGCGCACGAGCCGGGCCGGGCGCATGGCCTGGATCTCCGGATCGCGGCCGAGCACCAGCGTGTCGGTGTGGTGGCGGGTGTGGCTCCAACGCGACGCCGTCGGGTCCCGCATGATCATGAAGCAGGCGACCTGGTAGACGGCCTCGTCGAGCCGGCGCGACACGAACGCGGTGCCGTGGCCCGCCTCGTGCCAGCGCGAGTCCGACGCCGAGCCGTAGAGGACGCCGTAGACGAGGAAGAACGGCACCGCCCACCAGCTGCCCCACAGCGCGATGCCCGCGCCCGCGCACACGACCATCAGGCCGACCCAGATCGCGGTGTCGCGCACGGCGGGCATGTCGGAGCGGCGCATCAGCTCCTTCATCCGCTTGCGCGGGATCGGCGATCGGTACCACGCCCCGTTCGCCAGTCCGGCGTCCACGGCGGCGCGGTTCTCCGGCCCCGCGAGGCTGTAGCGGCCCAGTCGGTCACTGCTCATGCCTCGTCCTCCACCCTGAGTTCCGGCCGCTCCGCAGTGTTGGAGCGCTCTACACCGCATTCAGCATCAGGGGGTGCAGCGCAGGGGTCAAGCGGGAGAACGGGTGACGGGGAGCGCTCTTCGTCAGGTGGGGGCCGGACCGGTCGAGCCGCGCACTTCCAGCCGTGGCGGGGCCAGCCGGGTCTCGCGCGGCGCGTCGGGCCGCGCGATCCGGGCGAGCAGCATGCGCCCCGCCTCCCGACCCATCTCCCGCGCGGCGCCGTCGACGCTGGTCAGCCACAACGCCCGCAGCCGGGCGAGCGCCGAGTTGTCGAACCCGACGAGCGAGAGGTCGCCCGGCACGCGCACCCCCATCTCGGTGGCCGCGGACAGCGCGCCGACGCAGGACGAGTCGTTCGCGGCGAAGATCGCGGTGGGCCGCTCCGCTCGGCTCAGCAGCCGCACGGCCGCGCGGAAGCCGCCCTCCTCGGACATGTCGCCGCCTTCGACCGCGATCCGCCCGGCCAGCCCCGCCGCGCGCATGACGTCCTCGTAGGCCTCCTGCCGGACGGCGCCGACGCGGCCCGGGGTGCCCGCGATGTGGGCGATGCGGGTGTGCCCGAGCTCGATCAGGTGCCGCACGGCGAGTTCCGCGCCACGCTGGTTGTCGTTGGCCAGCACGTCGACGTGCGGCAGGTCGAAGTCCAGCCCGCCCACGGCGACCGTCGGCACGCGCCGTGCCACGTCCATCACGGCCTCGGACGCGGCGGGGAACGACCCGGCCAGCACGAGCCCGTCGACGCCCATGTCGAGGAAGGACCAGGTGAGGGTGTCGCCGAGGGTGCGGTCTATCGCCCCGTCGCCCAGCAGCATGTGCTTGCCGCCCGCGTAGAGCGCCGGGGTGAGCCCGTCGAGCATGTCGGCGAACCACGGCTGGCGGATGTCGTTGAGCAGCACGCCGACCATCCGGGACTGCCGCTCGACCAGCCTGCGCGCCGCCGCGTTCGGCCGGTACCCCACCTCGGCGACCGCCTTCAGCACCGCCTCCCGGCTGGCCGCGCTCACCCGCGGCGACTCGCGCAACACCAGCGAGACCAGCGAACGCGACACGCCTGCCCGCGCCGCCACCGTCTCCAGCGTCGGTCGGGATGCACGCGCTGACGTCACCGCACCCTCCCGTCGACCGTGCCGTGTGGAGCGATCCAACGCGATGAGCGTACCGAAGCGTCCGGGTGCGTCAGCGCTGATCGACGTGCGCCGCGCCTCGTGCACGTTCGGCCCGAGCGCCGCTTCGGCACCCGAGGACGCCGCGTCAGGCGGCGGCCGAGCGCGTGTGGACGAGCCCGGCGAACCGCTCGGCCACCGCGACGCCGTGGGAGGGGTCGCCGAGGGGGCCGGGGCGCACCACCCGGGCCCGGTCGACCTGCGCCGTGGCCAGGTGCTCGGGATACGTGTCGGCCCAGGTGGTGGCCAGCGCCACGTCGGCCTCCAGGTGGTATTGGAACCCCCACGCGCACGAGCCCGCGCGGAAGGCCTCCACCGACTGCGCCGTGCCCGCCAGCAGCTCGGCGCCCGGCGGGAGCGTGAAGCTCACGCCGTGCCAGAACAGCACCTCGCCGGGCAGGCGCCACGCGTCGCCGAGGGGATCGTGCGCGGCGGACGGGGTCAGCGCGGGCGGCGCCCACCCGACGCGGGCGAGCGGCCTGCGCCACACCCGTCCGCCCAGCGCCTGGGACAGCAGCTGGGCACCGAGGCAGACGCCCATCACGGGCAGGCCGCGGCGCACGGCCTCGCGCAGGAGCGCCCGCTCGGGGGCGAGCCAGGCGTAGGCCTCGTCCTCGTCCGGGTGCATGGTGCCGCCGAGGGCGACCACGGCGTCGTAGCCGGAGAGCTCGCGTTGCGACTCCGCGAAGATGGGCCAAGGATCCAGCTCGAGGCCCGCGGCCTGCAGGGTCGGGCCGAACGTCCCGACCGGCACGCTCGCCTCGTTCACGATCAGCAGGACGCGGGGCTTCAGGCCCCTACCGACGGCCACCCGGTCGAGGCTAGTTGCCCGGGTGGCCGGTTCCAAGGCTCGTTACCGCTCGCGCTCCGTGACCGAAGTGCCCGTTCGCGCGCCCAGGTGATACGTCGTTGTTACGGATTGCACCCAGACGGGTGACGCGAAGCGCGCGCGAGATGTTCAAGGCTTCCAGAAGGCGCCCTTCCCGCCCTTTCTGGAGGTCTGATGTCTGCAGCACCGACCAATCCGACAGGAACCGTACCGACCGGCGGACCGCCGGGCGAGCTCGCAGGCGGCGTGCTGGGGCTGCCGTCGGTGCTGTTCTGCATCGTCACCGGCGCGGCCCCGCTCGCCGCGATGCTCTTCAACGTGCCGGTCGCCACGCTCGGCGGCGGCTACGCCTCGCCCGCCGCGTTCCTCGTGGCCACGATCGCGCTCACCATCTTCTCGGTCGGCTACATCGCCATGGCTCGCCGGGTGACCTCGGCGGGCGGCTTCTACACGTTCGTCAGCCGCGGCCTCGGCCGCGTCGCGGGGCTCGGCGCGGGCTACCTCATCGCGCTCTGCTACATCATCTTCTCGGCCGCCGTGCTCGGCGTCACGAGCTACTTCGCCTCGACCACCGTCGCCGCCCTCACCGGCATCGACCTCCCGGCCTGGGTGTACATGATCATCGGCCTGGCGCTGGTCAGCCTGTTCGCCTGGTTCCACATCGAGTTCACCGCCAAGGTGCTCGGGGTGCTGCTGGTCGGCGAGGTGCTCGTGCTCGTCGTCATGGCCGTCGCGATCTTCGCCTCGGGCGGTGCGGAGGGCCTCTCGGCCGCGCCGTTGAACCCGGTGAACATCTTCGACAACTCGGCCGCCGTCGAGGTGTTCGGCGGTGGCGCCGCGGGCATCGCGCTGTTCGGCGCGTTCTGGTCGTGGGTCGGGTTCGAGATGGCCCCGAACTACGCCGAGGAGACCCGGGACCCGCACAAGATCGCGAAGACCGCGACGTACGGCTCGGTGATCGGCCTCGGCGTCTTCTACGTGATCATGTCGTACGCCTTCGTCACCGGCTGGGGCCTCACCGGCTCGGCGAACGCGGTGAAGTCGCAGTACGCGGGCGAGATCGCCTCCGCGTTCTACCCGCTCACCGACCGCTACGTCGGCTCCTGGCTCACCCTGCTGATGGAGATCCTCATCGTGACCGGCTCGTTCGCCTGCACGATGTCGTTCTACAACACCGGCGCCCGCTACCTGTTCGCGCTGGGCCGCGAAGGGGTGCTGCCTGCCTCGCTCGCTCATACCTCCAAGCGGCACAGCCCGACCACCGCGTCGATGACCGTCACCGCGATCGTCGCGCTCTACTGCCTGGCGTTCGTGATCTACGACCCCAGCACCGAGGGCGCGCTGCTCAAGCTCGGCACCTGGTCGCCGCTGCTCGGCGTGCTGGGCATCCTCGCGGTGCAGGCGCTGGTCTCGATCGCGATCATCCGGTACTTCCTGACGTCCGGGAAGGCGGACTTCCACTGGTGGACCACGCTGGTGGCGCCGGTGATCGGCTTCCTCGCGATGGCGGTCGCCTGCGTGCTGCTCGTGGTCAACCGCGGTGACCTCTCCGGCGCGGCCGACGCCGTCTACATCGAGATCCTGCCCTGGGTCGTCCTCGTCGTCTTCGTCATCGGGATGGCGGTGGCCGCCTACCTCCGCAGCAGCGCCCCTGACCGCTACGCCCGCATCGGGCAGTTCGAGCTCAGTGACTCGCCCGACCCCCATCGGACCACCGACACGACAGGAGCCCAGGCATGACCGCCGTCGAGGACCCGGCCGTCACCACCGCATCCCACCCCCTGGAACCGCTCACGGGCGACGAGATCGTCGCCGCGTCGACCTTGCTGCGCAAGGTGAAGGACCTGGGAACCAGCGCGAGGTTCGTCTTCGTCACGCTGAAGGAGCCGACCAAGTCCGAGCTGCTGGCCTGGTCGCCCGACAGCGCTCCGCTGCCGAGGGAGGCGCACCTCGTCGTCTACGAGCGGGGCGAGCGCACCACCTACGAGGCGGTGGTCTCGCTCACCGAGCAGACGGTCGTGTCGTGGGACCCGATCCCCGGCGTGCAGGCCCCGATCATGGCGGAGGAGTTCATCGCCTGTGAGGAGATCGTGCAGGCCGACCCGCGCTGGCAGGAGGCCATGCGCAAACGCGGCGTCACGGACTTCTCCCTGACGATGG
>Ga0207688_10001117_pt1 | contig 13784 bp, 9 predicted proteins | sample KBSMiscanthusM4_FD_184296 | JGI IMG/M metagenome (GOLD analysis project Ga0207688, IMG submission 184296) | Miscanthus rhizosphere microbial communities from Kellogg Biological Station, Michigan, USA - M4 (SPAdes) (version 2) | ecosystem: Host-associated > Plants > Roots > Rhizosphere ...
TGTCCGCATTCTGCGATCCGGGTGCCGACCACGCCGACGCGTGGAATCACTTGGTGCGCTTCGCCTTCTGCAAGCGCGACGAGACGCTCGACGAGGCGATCCGGCGACTGGCGGTGCTGCGCGACTAGTCGTTGTCCTCGGGGCAGTTCACGTCGACGTAGACGGTGCCGACCTCAGCTGGTGTGAGCGGCTTACCTGCCGCGTCGGTACCCGACAAACCGTGGACTCCGAGGACGCTGCATTCCGAGAGTGGGACGTCAGGGTATCCGTTGGTGAGGTTGAGCTGCACGCTGTACCCCTCTGCCTCCAACTGAGTGATGGCATCGGAGGCGGACCCATTTTCGAGCGGAGCCGCGGTTGCCGCCCCCGCCAAACCCACTGCAGCCGCAGCCGCAATGCCGAACGTCGCGGTCCCAATCGCCATAGGTCGCATGGTCGAACTTCTTTCACTGGGAGAGAGCAACAGCGCTCCACCCTTCAGGATGGGCCGTCTGACTCGTTCCGACGTTGACGCTGGCACCCAATCTTTGGCCCCGGTTATCCCCTGTCCGCGAAACACGGCGAACCCGGCGACCGGTTATCCCCCATGCGGCCGAGGCCGGTCGAGGGGGACGTGCAGGACGACATCTGTGACGATGGTCGGGTGACGGACGCGTTACCCGACTTCACCCGGCTGCCTGACCTCGCGCTGCGCACGCTAGGCGGCGCGGTGATCTGGGCGGACGACGAGGCCTTCGCGGAGCAGGACAATCTCATCAATCCCAGTCCGGCGGCTTTCCAGCCGGCGACGTTCGGTCACAAGGGTCAGGTCTACGACGGCTGGGAGACACGCCGGCGCCGCGAACCCGGTCACGACCAGGCGATCGTCCGACTCGGCGTTGCGGGTGTGATCCGTGGCGTGGTGGTGGACACCGCCTGGCTCAAGGGCAACTATCCGCCCGAGGTCTCCATCGCGGCGATCGAGGTCGACGGTTACCCGCGGGACTTGGCATGAGCTATCCGAGGGACATGGTCGGCTACGGCCGCAACCTACCGGACCCGCAGTGGCCGGGCGACGCGGCGATCGCGGTGCAGTTCGTGCTGAATTACGAAGAAGGCGCGGAGAATTCCGTGCTCGACGGCGACCCCGCCTCCGAGACGTTCCTGTCCGAGATGACACCTGCCGAGGCGTTCCCCGATCGGCACATGAGCATGGAGACACTCTACGAATACGGGTCGCGCGCCGGGCTGTGGCGGCTCCTTCGGTTATTCGAGCGGCGCAGCATACCGCTCACCATCTTCGCCGTCTCCCTGGCCATGCAGCGAAACCCCGAGGCAGTGGCCGCATTCCGCGAGCTCGGCCACGAGATCGCTTGCCATGGCTTGCGGTGGAAGTCGTATCAACTGATCGACCGGGACACCGAGCGCGTCCATATGGCCGAGGCCGTACAGATCCTGCAGGAGCTCACCGGAGCCGCGCCGCTGGGCTGGTACACCGGCCGCGACTCACCGCATACCCGTGAGCTTGTCGTCGAGCACGGCGGATTCGTGTACGACTCCGACTCCTACGCCGACGACCTACCGTACTGGGTGCGGGTACACGACAAGGACCATCTCGTCGTGCCCTACACACTCGATACCAACGACATGCGATTCGCCTCTGCGGCAGGGTTTTCCAACGGCGAGGAATTCTTCGCACACCTTCGCGACGCCTTCGACGTGCTCTACGCGGAAGGCTGCGAAGGCGCCCCGAAGATGCTCTCGATCGGTCTGCACTGCAGGCTGGTCGGCCGTCCGGCGCGCACGGCGGCGCTCGACCGGTTCTGTGACCACGTCCAGTCCCACGACCGGGTCTGGATCGCCCGCCGCATCGAGATCGCCGAGCACTGGCGTGCGGTTCACCCCGCCGGCCAATAGCTCTTCACCGGAGGTGTTCGTACTCCCCTCGTTTCGACGTACGCAAGCCCATCGTCACCAGCGATTGGACGGTCAGCGTCGCGGCGGTGACACTGTCCACGACGGGCACGCCCAACTCGCCCGAGATGTCACCGCACTGTCGGCCATACCCGCACAGCCAAGCACCACGGCGTCGGACTGGTCGGCCTCGATCGCGCCCGGTTGGCCGACCACCAGCCGGTCGACCAGGGCCGAACGTCGTCGCGGCATCCGGTCACGGTATGCGCGCGTTGTTCGGCGGTATTGCTAAATCTCCGCTGCGAGGGCCCAGACCGCCTCGGAGGCAGTCGTCCGGTCCAGCGGGCTGAGCACGACGTCGGTCGCACCCGCATCCAGATAACTGCGAAGCCGACGCGTGACCGACTCCGCTGAGCCGATCGCTGCGAGGTCCGCCGCGCTCGCTACGCCTTCTCGCGCGATCACTTTCTGGTATGACGGGATGGTCTCGTAGAAGCTCAGCTGGTCGGCCGCGAAATTCCGAGCGGCCTCGAGGTCATCGGATATCAGCACCGGCACCGCCGCGATGATCTTGGGCTTCGGCCGTCCCGCGTCGGCCGCCGCCTTCGCCATGGTCGGCTCGATGAACTCGGCGATTGTGCGCGGACCAGCGAGGTAGGGAAGGGTGCCGTCGGCGAGTTCGCCGGTGACCCGCAACGCCTTTGGTCCCATCGCAGCCACATACACCGGGACAGGAGTGCCGCCCGCGACCCGCACCGGCCAGCCGGGCCTGGCGCTGAATTCGGCTCCGGTGAAGTCGACGGCCCCGGTGTCGAAAATCGATCTCAACACCGTCAAGTGTTCGCGCAGCCGACCAATTGTGTTGGGCCACAACATTCCGAATGCCACTCTCTCGGGTTCATGGGCCCCCAGCCCGAGGCCCAGGCTGAAGTTGCCGTGCGACGCCGCCTGAGCCGTCTGCGCCAACGACGCCACGATCAACGGATGCCGCGGGTTGATCGGAACCACGAAGGTGCCGACTCCAAGTCCGGGCACCGCCGCCCCGATCAGCCCGGCCAGCGAGATCGCATCGTGGTCGAATTGCTGAGCCAGCCAGACCTGGTCGACGCCGCGGGCATGGGCGCGTTTGGCTTGGGACACCACGTCGTCGACGACGTTGACGGCTTGGGGGTCGGGATATAACACCACTCCGGTAGGCATACCCCGAGCAACCGCCTCGCTGGAGCCGGGTATTCCGATCTACTCGGGCTGATCTGAAGCCTCACCTCGGAGCACTCGATTGCGCAGGCCCTCGTTTGCCGCATCGATCACCGTCTTGCCTGCTCGTTTGATGAAGAAGTCGGGGATGAGCGTGTCGGGCTCGACGGTGGCGACGACCGTGACGACAGTCGACGTGCCGGTGTGATCAGGTCGCAGCGTGTATTCGACGTGCTGGGCGTACTGCTGCTTGGTGCGCTCCGCGTCCCACACCAACCAATTTGGACCCCAACGGAATTCGAGGACTTCCTCATCGATCCGGCCGAGCACCCTGACCGCGAGACGCACGTGGTGCGGACGCCCGTCGTCGTACCTGTCAAGGACCTCGACCCGCCGGTATGCCGGCGTGTACGACAACAGGGCCTCGACGTCGGCCAGCGCATCCATGATGGCGTCCGGGGGCGCCTCGATCACAAGGTTGCGTGACGTTCGGACGGCCACAACCCAGATCTTCTAAGCGTATTTCTCATTCACCTGCTTGCGCAGGCGCTCGGTCGCGACGTCGAGCAAGATCTCCTTGGCCCGCTTGCGCAGGAACCTGGGGATCGGCGCCGCTAGATCGAGGATGATGTCGAAGCGCACCCGCGTCTTGTCTTCGCCTTCGGGGGTGAGGTTGTACTCGACGTGCTGACCCCGCTGGCTGAACGTGTCTTTCGCGTCCCACACCATCCACCGGGCACCCCAGTGATACTCGAGGTCCTCCTTGTCGGTGATGCCCATCATCTTGAACGTGGCCTTGACGCGGCGTGGCTTGCCGTCGGCGTGCCGGTCGACCACCTCGGCGTGTTTGTGGACCGGCGACCACGTCGGCACCGCGTCAATGTCGGCGAGCGCGTCCAGAATCGCTTCGGGCGGCGCGTCGAAAACGACCTCTCTCGATGCTCTTCGGACGGCCATACTGGCACAGTCTAGCTAACTCGAAGGCCTGACGCAGCCCCTTTCCCAGCTAATTTTTTTCCTACCAATCTATCTCTTCGATCGGCGTGGTGACCTTGGGCGGGGACCCGACCGGTACTGCGGGTGTGCGAGAAAACCGCGGAGCAGGTGCAGCCTGGTCGACGCCGTTGAAAGTCACCAACGTTGAGCGCGCTCGTAGATGTTCGTTCTGCGCCGCTTCACGCCAGGTGAGCACTGGTGTGACGCATGCGTCCGTGCCGGCGAAGATCTCGGTCCAGTCGTCGCGGGTCTTGCTCGCAAACTTCTCCTCGAACATCTTATGCACTTCGGGGAAAGTCGACGCGTCGAGTTGGTTCGCTACGTCGTCGCCCGACAAGCCGAGACCGGCGAGCAGTTGCGCGAAGAACTGCGGCTCGATCGCGCCGACCGCCATGTACTTCCCGTCGGCGGTCTCGTAAGCGCGGTAGAACGGTGCGCCACCGTCGAGCATGAACGATTCGCGCTCGTCCTTGAGCGTGCCGGTCGACTTCATCGTCCACGCCATCTGCGCCAGGATGGACACCCCGTCGACCATCGCGGCGTCGATCACCTGGCCTTTGCCCGAGCGTTCCCGCTCATAGAGCGCGGCGACGATGCCCAGCAGCATGAACATCGATCCGCCGCCGAAGTCGGCGACCAGATTCAGCGGCGCGACGGGCGGCCTGTCGCGGTAGCCGATCGCCGAGAGCGCCCCAGTCTGCGACAGGTAGTTGATGTCGTGACCGGCAACCTGCGCCAGCGGTCCGTCCTGGCCCCAGCCGGTGATCCGCGCGAAGATCAGCCGCGGGTTGACCGCGAGGCATTCGTCGGGCCCGATACCCAGCCGCTCGCAGGTGCCGGGCCGGAACCCGTCGATCACCACGTCAGCCTTGGCCACCAGGTCCAGCAGCGTGCCCGGCTCGCGCTTCACATCGAGGTCAACGATGCGTTTGCCGCGGTGCATCAGGTCGAGGTCTTCGGCCGGGATCTGCAGGCCACCGGGCCTGCGCACCCGAACCACGTCGGCGCCGAGGTCCGCAAGCACCATCGCGGCATGCGGACCAGGTCCGATGCCGCCGAGTTCGATTACTTTCACCCCGGCAAGGGGTCCGGTGTTGATCACCGGAGCAACGTAACTCAGCCGCCCTTAGTCACCTTGAGAACCCACCACCCCAGAATCAAATCGGACGCGCGTTTCCAATCACGCCTCGTCCGGCTCGAGGATCTCGACCTTCTGGACTTCACGGGGCTCGCTGACGGCCATGCCGGAACGGTAGCTACGACGTGCCTCTTGCAAACTACTTGGTCGTTAGTGTCGCGAACGTCAATATCGCCACATTTGCCCGTCGCGGTGCGTGCGACGCCCTACGCTTGCCCAATCGAGCAGTCAGTGGGGGCCGCGGGATCAGCGGAAGATGCGGTGACGGCAGCGTCGGCCGTGTGCCGGTCGTGTGGGGCCGTGCCACGCGAGGGTGCCCGATTCTGCGACACATGCGGGTCACAGCTGGTGGCAGCGGTCGACGCGGCGGAGTACAAGCAGGTGACGGTGCTGTTCGCCGACGTGGTGCGGTCGACGGATATCGCGGCCGCGTTGGATATGGAGCGGTTGCGCGAAATCATGACCGAGCTCATCGAGCGCTCGGCAGTGGTGGTGCGTCGCTACGGCGGGACCGTGGAGTACAACGGCGACGGAGTGATGGCGCTGTTCGGCGCCCCAGTCGCACTGGAGGACCACGCTTTTCGCGGATGCCTTGCCGCGCTGGCCATCCAAGAGGAAGCAAACCGGCTGGCGGCCGAGGTGGCCCGCCGCGACGGTGTGGCACTGCGATTGCGGGTAGGCCTGAACTCGGGTCGAGTCATCGCCGGCGAGATCGGATCGGGGTTGCTGGGATACGCCGCGACCGGCGAGACAGTCGGGTTCGCCCAGCGGATGGAATCGGTAGCGCCCGCGGGCGAGGTGATGCTCTCAGAGGCAACTGCGCGGCTGGTCGAACACACCGTGAAGCTGGCTGAACCGGAGTGGGTGCACGTCAAGGGGGCCGACGAACCGGTGAGTGCGCACCGTCTGATGGCGATCAGCCCGCGCGATGGCCTGGTCGGGCGCTCAGAATCCAGGCTGGTCGGCCGGCGTTGGGAGATGGCCGCCCTCGACGCCATCGTCGACCGCGCGATCTGTCACCGCGGCGGCGTCGTGAACGTGGTGGGACCGCCTGGTATCGGCAAAAGCCGAGTCGCCCGAGAAGCCGCGGCGCTGGCGGCCGATCGCGGGCTCGAAGTCTTTTGGGCCTACTGCGAATCCCACACTGCCGACATCCCCTTCCAGGTGGTGGCCCGGATGCTGCGAGCGGCCATCGGCATCGTTGACCTCGACGGCGACGCCGCCCGCGAGCGGGTCCGCGAACGACTTCCGGATTCCGACGCGCAGGATCTGCTACTGCTGGATGACCTGTTGGGCATCGCCGATCCCGATGTGCCACTGCCCGAAATCGACCCGGATGCGCGGCGGCGCCGTTTGACCGCACTGATCAACACCGCGTCGCTCGCGCGCACCGACCCGGCGCTTTACATCATCGAGGATGCGCACTGGGTCGATGCGACCAGCGAGGCGATGCTGGCCGACCTGCTCACCGTGATCCCGCGCAGCAAGTTGATGGTGCTGATCACCGCCCGCCCCGAATACGAAGGGCCGCTGACGCGGGTGCACGGTGCCCAAACGATAGCGCTTGCCCCATTGGGTGATTCGGACACCGCAGCACTGCTGAATGAGTTGCTGGGTCCGGATCCCTCCGTAGCCGAGCTGGTAGCGATCATCACCGAGCGGGCTGCCGGGAACCCGTTTTTCGCCGAGGAGATGGTGCGCGAACTGGTCCAGCGCGGCGTGCTGACCGGCGAGCACGGAGGCTACCTCTGTCGCGCGGATGCCGTCGAAGTCACCGTGCCGGCCACCGTGCAGGCAGCCATCGAGGCGCGCATCGACCGACTGACCACCCCAGCCAAGCAGACCCTCAACGCGGCGTCGGTGACCGGAGCCCGCTTCGACACGGGGCTGCTGACCGCGCTGGGGATCGATCCGGTGTTGGACGAGTTGCTGGACGGGGAGCTGGTCGATCAGGTGCGCTTCACCCCAACCGCCGAATACGCCTTCCGCCACCCGCTGATCCGCGCGGCCGCCTACGAGTCACAGCTGAAATCCGATCGCGCCGAACTGCATCGCCGGCTCGCTGCAGCCATCGAATCGGGCAGCCCGGAATCGGCCGACCAAAACGCTTCGCTGATCGCCGAGCATCTGGAAGCAGCCGGAGACCGGCATGGCGCGTACGCCTGGCACATGCGCGCCGGCGCATGGGCGACCCACCGTGACATCGCCGCGGCACGGGTGGGTTGGGAGCGTGCCCGGCAGATCGCCGACGAGCTGCCCGACGACGACCCAGATGGTTCTGCGATGCGCATCGCGCCCCGCACCATGCTGTGCGTCAGCGCGTTCCGTGTCCGTGCCAGCTCGTCGGGCCCGTTCGAGGAACTGCGGGAGTTGTGCAACGCGGCAGAAGACAAAGCCTCGCTGGCCATCGGCATGACGGGGCCGGCAGTCGAGCTTCTGGCGTCCGGGCGCGCGCACGAGGCGTCGCGGCTGGCCGCCGAACAGATGGCGCTGCTCAAGTCGATCGGCGATCCGGTCCTGACCGTCGGCCTCGCGCCCTGGGCGACCAGCGTCTGGTTCGACACTGGTGAGATCGCCACCATCTTGCGCTGGTCGCAGACCGTCATCGATCTGGCCGGGGGCGACCCCACCAAGGGCGCCAACTTCGGTCTCGGATCACCGCTGGCGGTGGCGTTGGGATCTCGCGGCGTCGCTCGATGGTGGCTGGGTCGTCCCGGATGGCGTGAGGACCTCGACGACGCCGTTGCGATGGCCCGGAATAGCGACCCCGTAACCCAAACCGCGGTCGTCAACTACAAGTACTCATGGACGGTCTTCTATGGGGTGCTGCGGGTGGACGACTCGGCGGTGCCCGAAATTGAGGCGGCGGTGCGCACCGCCGAGGGATCAAGCGACGACAACGCGCTGAGCGTGGTGAAGTTCACGTTGGGTATCGCTCTTGTGCACCGCGACGCCGCGGCGGACCGTCAGCGCGGGCTTGAGTTGCTGATGCAGGTCCGCGGTATGTGGCTGCGCGAGGGGTCTCTCCTCTATGGAATACCGCACCTCGATATTTGCGTCGCGCGGGAGTGCGCCAGGAGCGGCGACCGCGACGGCGCCATATCGGTGATGCGCAAAGCCGTGGATGACTTGCACCAGGCGGGACGGCTCGGATTTGGCGTATGGGGTGCCGGCGTTCTGGTAGAGACGCTGCTGGACCGTGGCACCGAGGGCGACGTGGCCGAGGCCCGGACCGCGATCGACCGCTTGGCGAACCTGCCGGCAGACGAAGGTTTGGCAGTGCGTGACATCTGGCTGCTGCGCCTGCGCGCGCTGCTAGCCCGGGCCGGCGGCGACGAAACGGCCTACCGCGGCTTGGCGGAGCGATATCGCGCCATGGCGGAATCGCTTGGCTTCGAAGGACACATCGCGATGGCGGAGGCGATGGTGTGACCGCGGCGGCCTTGATCTGCGCAGCCTGTTGCGCCGAATTGCGAGAGAACAACAAGTTCTGTCATCAGTGTGGCGCGCGAATCACCCTGTTGCCCGAACCCGCGGAGTACAAGCAGGTGACGGTGTTGTTCGCCGACGTGGAACGGTCGACGGATATCGCGGCCGCGTTGGATATGGAGCGGTTGCGCGACATCATGACCGAGCTCCTGGAACGGTCCGCTGCGGTGGTGCGCCGCTACGACGGGACCGTGGAGTACAACGGCGACGGCGTCATGGCGATCTTCGGCGCCCCAGTCGCATTGGAGGATCACGCTTTTCGCGCATGCCTCGCTGGGCTGGCCATCCAGGAGGAGGTAAACCGGCTGGCGGCCCAGGTGCAAAGCAGCGACGGCGTGGCGCTGCGGTTGCGGGTGGGCCTGAATTCGGGTCGGGTGATCGCCGGTGAAATCGGTTCGGGGGCACTGGGATACGCCGCAACCGGCGAAACGGTCGGGCTTGCCCAGCGGATGGAATCGGTCGCGCCCCCGGGCGGCGTGATGCTCTCGGAGTCCACCGCGCGGCTGGTCGAGCACACCGTGGTGCTGGCCGAGCCGGAGTGGGTGCACATCAAGGGGACCCACGACCCAGTTTCCGCGCTTCGACTATTGGCAATCAACCCACGGGACGGCCTGGTCGGGCGCGCCGAGGCGAGCCTGGTCGGCCGGCGCTGGGAAATGGCCGCCCTCGACGCCATCGTGGACCGCGCGATCGGTGGGCGCGGCGGTGTCGTGAATGTGATCGGACCCCCGGGCATCGGCAAAAGCCGAGTCGCCCGAGAAGCCGCGGCGCTGGCAGCCGACCGTGGGCTCGAAGTCTTTTGGGCCTTCTGCGAATCCCACGCCCGTGACGTCCCCTTCCATACGGTGACGCGCCTGCTGCGGGCGGGCAGCGGCGTGGCCGACCTGGAGGGCCAAGCCGCCCGCGATCGCGCCAGGGAAGAGGTCCCAGACGCCGACCCGCAGGATCTTGCGCTGCTCAACGATCTGCTCGGCATCGCCGACCCCGAGGTGGCGCTGCCCGCCATCGACCCGGATGCGCGGCGGCGCCGGTTGACCGCGCTGATCAACACCGCGTCACTGGCACGCACCGAACCGGCGCTGTTCATCATCGAGGACGCACACTGGATCGACGAGGTCAGCGATTCGATGCTGGCCGACTTGCTCACGGTGATCCCGCAGACCAAGTTGATGGTGCTGATCACCTCACGGCCCGAATATGAGGGAGCGCTGGCGCGGGTGCAACGCGCCCAAACGATAGCCCTTGCCCCACTGGCCGATTCGGACACAAAGGCCCTTATCGGTGAGCTGCTGGGGCCGGATCCCTCGGTCGGCGAGCTGGCAGGGACCATCGCTGAGCGGGCCGCCGGGAACCCGTTTTTCGCCGAGGAGATGGTGCGCGAGTTGGTGCAGCGCGACGTATTGACCGGTGAGCACGGCGGTTACGTCTGCCGGGCGGATGTCGCCGAGGTCGCTGTGCCGGCGACGGTGCAGGCCGCCATCGAGGCCCGCATCGACCGGCTGACCGTTCCGGCCAAGCGGACGTTGAACGCGGCGTCGGTGATCGGCGCCCGCTTCGGAGCCGATCTGCTCGCCGCGCTGGGGATCGATGCGGTGGTCGATGAGCTGCTTAGTGCTGAACTCATCGATCAGGTGCGGTTCACCCCGAGCCCCGAGTACGCCTTCCGCCACCCGCTGATCCGGGCGGTGGCCTACGAATCACAGCTGAAATCCGATCGCGCCCAATGGCACCGGCGCCTGGCGACCGCGATCCAGGAGCGTGGGCCGGGGTCGGCGGAGGAGAACGCGGCGCTGATCGCCGAACACCTGCAGGCCGCCGGCGAGCTGCACGCCGCCTACGGCTGGCACATGCGCGCCGCCAGGTGGGCGACCAACCGCGACGTGACCGCGGCGCGACTGGGTTGGGAGCGTGCCCAAAAGATCGCCGACCAACTGCCGGACGACGACCCCGACCAGTTGTCGATGCGCATCGCCCCCCGCACCATGCTGTGTGCCACCGACTGGCAAGACCGAGCAGTCCAGGACAGCCGGGGCCGCTTCGCGGAGTTGCGGCAGTTGTGCAGCGCGGCCGGGGACAAGGTTTCGCTGGCCATCGGCATGACCGCGCTGGCCACCGAGCTGATGTATGCCGGGCGCGCGGGTGAGGCGTCGCGGCTGGCATCCCAACAGATGGCGCTGCTCGAGTCGATCGACGATCCCACCCCGACCATGGGATTGGCAGCCATAGCGTTCGTCAAATGGCTCGGCGTCGGTGAATTCGGCCAGATCCTGCGGTGGTCGCAGACCATCGTCGACCTGGCCGCCGGTGACCCCGCCAAGGGCGCCGGCTTCGGTATCGGATCACCGCTGGCGATCGCATTGGCATGGCGCGGCACTGCACGGTGGTGGCTGGGCCGTCCCGGCTGGCGCCAAGACCTCCACGACGCCGTCGCGATAGCCCGACGCAGCAACCCGGAAACCCTCGCCGGCACCGTCGCCTGGACCTACGGTTTCGCGATGCAGTACGGGGTGCTTCAGGTCGATGACTCCGCGGTGCGCGCAAGCGAGGAGGCGGTGCAGAGCGCCCAAAAGGCCAGCAGCGATCGCGCACTGGGCTTGGCCGGGTATACGTTGGCTGTCGGGCTGCTGAATCGGGACGCCGCGGCCGATCGTCACCGCGGGCTTGAATTGATGATGCAGACCCGCGACATCTGGTTGCGCAAGCGTGCCCTCTTCCTCATCCCGGTCACCGACGTGTGGGCGGCCCGGGAAACGGCCAGGCGCGGCGACCGCGACGCTGCCATCGCGGTGATGCGCCAAGCCGTCGACGAGCTGCGCCAGGCGGGACACCTCTTCTATGGCGTTTGGGGCACCGGCCTTCTGGTGGAGACGCTGCTGGACCGTGGCGCCGAGGGCGATCTGGCCGAAGCCCAACAGGCGATCGACTGGTTGGCGAACCTGCGGGCCGATCACGATTCGGCGATGCTCGAGATCACGCTGCTGCGGCTGCGGGTGCTGCTGGCCCGGGCCCGCGGCGACGACGTTGCCTATCGGGAATTGGTGAGTCGCTATCGTGTGATGGCGGAATCGCTTGGCTTCGAGGCGCATATCGCCTTGGCGGAAGCGATGTGAGGGTCGGATGACGGTGGGCGTGGTTTGTGGGTCCTGTGGCAACGACCTTCGAGCGAACGCCAGATTCTGCGACGAGTGCGGTGCCCCGACTGTGGTTTCGGGTGACACAGCGATGTACAAGCAGGTGACGGTGCTGTTCGCCGATGTGGTGCGGTCGACGGACATCGCAGCCACGGTGGACATCGAGCGCTTACGCGAAATCATGACCGAACTCGTCGAGCGCTCGGCGGCGGTGGTGCAGCGTTACGGCGGGACCGTGGAGTACAACGGCGACGGAGTGATGGCACTGTTCGGTGCCCCAGTTGCGTTGGAGGATCACGCTTTTCGAGGATGCCTTGCCGCGCTGGCCATCCAAGAGGAGGCCAACCGGCTGGCGGCCGAGGTTGCCCGCCGCGACGGCGTGGCGCTGCGGTTGCGGGTGGGCCTGAATTCTGGTCGGGTGATCGCCGGTGAGATCGGTTCGGGAGCACTGGGATACGCCGCGACCGGTGAGACGGTCGGGTTCGCTCAGCGCATGGAATCGGTAGCGCCCCCGGGCGCGGTGATGCTCTCGGAGTCCACCGCGCGGCTGGTCGAGCACACCGTGGTGCTGGCCGAGCCGGAGTGGGTGCGCATCAAAGGCGCCGACGACCCGGTGCGCGCGCGGCGACTGGTGGCGGTCGGCCCGCGCGGTGGCCTGGTCGGGCGCGCCGAGGCGAGCCTGGTCGGCCGGCGCTGGGAGATGGCGGCCCTCGACGCCATCGTGGACCGCGCGATCGGTCACCGCGGTGGTGTGGTGAATGTGGTCGGACCGCCGGGCATCGGCAAGAGCCGGGTCGCCCGGGAGGTCGCGGCGCTGGCAGCCGTTCGCGGGCTCGAAGTCTTTTGGGCGTTCTGCGAGTCGCATGCTCGTGACGTCCCGTTCCATGCGGTGACGCGGCTGCCGCGGGCGGGCAGCGGCGTCGCCGACGTCGATGCCGGCGACGCCGCCCGCGCGCGGTTACGCACTGCTGTTCCGGCCGATGCCGACCCACAGGATCTGCTGCTGCTCGATGACCTGCTCGGCATCGCCGACCCGGACGTCCCGCTGCCCCAGATCGACCCCGATGCGCGGCGGCGTCGGCTGACCGCGCTGATCAACACCGCGACGCTGGCGCGCACCGACCCGGCGTTGTTCATCATCGAGGATGTGCACTGGATCGATGCGGTCAGCGAGGCGATGCTGGCCGACCTGCTCACGGTGATCCCGCAGACCAAGCTGATAGTGCTGATCACCTCACGGCCCGAGTATGAGGGAACGCTGACACGGGTGCACGGTGCGCAAACGATAGCCCTTGCCCCACTGGGTAATTCAGAGACCACCGCGTTGCTGGGTGAGCTGCTGGGTCCCGAGCCCTCGGTCGGCGAGCTGGCGGCAGTCATCGCCGAGCGGGCCGCCGGGAACCCGTTTTTCGCCGAGGAGATGGTCCGCGAGTTGGTGCAGCGCGACGTACTGACCGGTGAGCACGGTGGCTACGTCTGTCGGGCGGACGTCGCCGAGGTGAGCGTGCCCGCCACGGTCCAGGCGGCCATCGAGGCCCGCATCGACCGGCTGACCGCCCCGGCCAAGCGGACGTTGAACGCGGCGTCGGTGATCGGCGCCCGCTTCGGGGCCGAGCTGATGGCCGCGCTGGGCATCGATGCGGTGGTCGACGAACTACTCGGCGCGGAGCTGATCGATCAGGTGCGCTTCACCCCGACCACCGAATACGCTTTCCGGCATCCGCTGATCCGCGCGGTGGCCTACGAATCACAGCTGAAATCCGATCGCGCCCAATGGCACCGACGGCTGGCGACCGCGATCCAAGAGCGTGGACCGGCGTCGGTGGAGGAGAACGCGGCGCTGATCGCCGAACATCTGCAGGCCGCCGGCGAGCTGCACGCGGCGTATGGCTGGCACATGCGCGCCGCCGGCTGGTCGACCAACCGCGATGTCGGCGCTG
>Ga0207688_10001118_pt1 | contig 13776 bp, 13 predicted proteins | sample KBSMiscanthusM4_FD_184296 | JGI IMG/M metagenome (GOLD analysis project Ga0207688, IMG submission 184296) | Miscanthus rhizosphere microbial communities from Kellogg Biological Station, Michigan, USA - M4 (SPAdes) (version 2) | ecosystem: Host-associated > Plants > Roots > Rhizosphere ...
TCCGTACGGGACGTAGGGATTTGTTCCGTACGGGACCTCAGGATCGGGTCCGGGCGCAATGCAGTAGTACGCGCCGGGGCAGGGCGCCCCTTGGGTGTCGACGGGTGTGCTCGGTATCGCCTTCGCGAGCACAGCGGCCGGCCCCTCGACCACGGCGACCGTAGGCGCGACCAACGTGACCGCTGCGATACCCGCAGCTGCCGCGCATCGGCGCACGATGGTCGTGGCTTTGTCGCTCATGGTCAAAGCCTGTCGCGTGGGCCATGGGATGTCTTCCACGCTGGCTGTACGACGTGCTTCCGAGTAGCCGGAAAAGTCAGTCCGCGATGAGGCACGCGAGATAGAGAGCGATCGCCACCCCTGGCTCGCGGACGTCGCGCGCGGTCAACCGGGAAATCTTGTCGAGCCGGTAGATCACCGTGTTGCGGTGGGCGCCGACCTCGCTATCGCGGGCACGATCGCCGCGGAATTCGCGCCGCAAAAGTCTCGCGGACCCTTGTTGGTCGTCCTGGTCACGATGTTCTCCGTCGGCGCGGCCATCGCCTACACCGTCGGGTACTTCATGCTGAACCTCGGACCCGACGCCTGGCGCTGGATGCTCGCCAGCAGCGCTATCCCTGCGCTACTCATTCTCACGATGCGCCTTGGCACTCCGGAGTCACCGCGGTGGCTGCTGAGCAATGGCCGCGCCGAAGAAGCCGAAGCCGTGCTGAAGCAAATGCTGGGACCCGACGCGACATTGGCCGATATCGAAGAGCCCGAAGACAGCCCCAAGGGTTACATGACGATCTTCCGGCCCGAGTTCCGGCGACGGACGCTCTTTGTCGCACTTTTCTGGGCCTGCCAGCTGGTGCCGATCTATGCCATCGCCACCTATGAGCCAGCGATTCTCAAGCAATTCGGGCTGGCCGAAGGCAATACGGCCTACCTGGGCGCCGTGATCATCCAGATCTTCTACGTCTTCGGCTCTCTATCGGGCGCGCTGTTCATCAACCGGGGCCGACGCAAGCTGCTGCTGTGGAGCTTCGCGATCTCCGCGCTGCCTTTGCTCGGGCTCGCGATCATCGCGCATCCACCGATGTGGCTCGTGCTCGTGCTCGTGCTCGTGCTGTTCTGTGTCTTCGGCGTCGCGATGTACTCGGGTCAATGCCTGGAGGCGATCTACCCGTCCGAGCTATTCCCCACCGGCGTCCGCGCCACCGCGAACGGATTCGCCACGGGCGCAAGCAGAATCGGTGCGGCCATCGGCGTGTACGGCGCTCCGCACTTGCTTGACTACTCGGTGCAGTTGACCATGCTCGTCGGCGCAGGCGTAGCGGGACTCGGGTGGCTGGTGACGATGCTGCTGGCGCCCGAGACCAACGGGAAGCTGCTCACCGAATCCAGCGCGGTGTCGCCGCCCGCGACGGTGCGGACAGCGAAGTCGCGTGTGGTTGCGGACGGCGGCGCTGCGGGGGCGGCGCTGTGAAGATAGCAGTTCTGGGCGCCGGCATTGTCGGTGTCGCCGCCGCCCACGCCCTGGCCGAACGCGGCCACGAGGTACACGTCTATGACCGCCGCGCTGACATCGCATCTGACACCAGCGCCAGCACCGCAGGCCTCGTCGCACCCGGGCACTCGTACGCATGGGCGTCGCCGAAAGCGCCTGCGATGCTGGTGAAGTCGTTACTCGGCGAGTCGACGTCGATTCGGGTCCGACCAAGGGCCGACGCCGACCTGGTGCGCTGGGGTGTCCGGTTCATCCGCGAGTGCACACCGTCGCGATCGCGTGCCAACACGCTGGCCAAACTGCGGCTCGCACGTTACAGCCAGCAGCTGATGGACGAGCTGGCCGCCCGTGAGGGGCTGCAGTACTGGCAGACCCACACCGGCGTGCTGTATCTGTTCCACGAAGAAGCCGAGCTCCGTACCGCCGAACACAATTCACGACTGCTGGCCGAACACGGCCGGCGCCAAGACGTGCTGGACTACGAGCAGACGGTGGTCCTCGAACCTGCGCTGGGCCACGGGCAGCGGCGATTCGCCGGTGCCATTCACGACACGTCCGACGGCACCGGCGACCCGCACCAGTTCGCAATTGGCCTTGCTGCGGTGTGCCAACGGCTCGGCGCGACGTTCCACCTCGGCACGTCGGTAACCCGACTTGACACCGACGGATCATCGATCACCCGAATCTTGACCTCCGACGGGCCAATTCACGCCGACGCCGCCGTCCTGGCCGCCGGGTCGGCCAGCCCGCTGCTGACCCGCACGATGGGCCATCACATCCCGGTGTATCCGGCCAAGGGCTACACGCTCACTGCGACGATCAAGGATCCCGACCGCGCCCCGCGCATCGGCGGCATCGACGAACGCTCACTGGTCGCATGGTCGCGATTCGGCGGCGAGCTGCGGATGTCGGCGACCGCCGAGTTCGTCGGATACGACCGCAGCAGCACGCCCGCCGACTATGCCGACATCATCGACGCGGGCAACGACTTGTTTCCCGGCGCCATCGACTGGGACACCGCGCGATACCGCACGGGACTTCGACCGATGACGCCGGACGGCCCACCGCTGATCGGCCTCGGCCGGCACGACAATCTGTATTACAACACCGGCCACGGCCACGTCGGCTGGACCATGGCGTGCGGTTCGGCGCGGATGCTTGCCGACCTGATCGACGAACGACGCCCGGACATCGACCCGACGCCATACTCACCGATCAATCGGAATCGGCACCGATAGCGGGTCGTCAGCCCGCACCCTTGCCGTTGTCGACACGGTAGACCGCACCGTGGATGGCTGCCGCGTCGTCGCTCGCCAAAAACGCGATCGCCTTGGCCACGTCGACGGTCTCCATGAATCCGCGTGGCGATGCTATGCGCAGGATGAGGTTCCAGTCGGCGTTCTCCGGCGCCTGGAACTCCGTTGATTGCGCGGTCGGCATGCCGCCCGGGCACACCGCGTTGACGCGCAGCTTGTTCGTGGTGAACTCGATCGCCAGCGCGCGGGTCAGTCCGATCAGCCCGTGCTTGGCGGCACAGTAGCCGGCCGAGTAGACCTCACCTTCGACGCCCGCGATCGACGAGACGTTGACGATGTTGCCGCCGGATTCCAAGAGATGCGCGAGGGCTGCCCGGCATAGATAGAACGGCCCGTTCAGGTTCACCGCGAGGTCGCGGTCCCACTCCTCATCGGTCATCGTCGGCGTGTGCCGCATCTGGTGGAAGCCTGCGATGTTGGCCAGGATGTCGAGGCGGCCGAACTCGGCGACGCAGTCGGCGACGGCCTGCCTGCATGCGGCGGGATCGGAGATGTCCACCGACGAGTACTTGCCGCCGGGGACGCCTGCGAACACCACGGCCATCCGATCGGCGTCGCGCGCGATGCCGAACACCGAAGCGCCCGGCTCGGCGAAAAGCTTTGCGGTAACGGCGCCGAGCCCCGCAGACGCGCCGGTGATCAAGGCGACCTTGCCGTCCAGTTGTGTCATGGCAAGACCTTCTCACGGGCGGCGTCTTTCTCGAGGCTGCGAGGTGTCCACGGAATTCGTCCCGCTAAGCGGCGTATCCGAAACCACCGGGCACCTAATCCGTGACTTCGCTTGACGGACACTGCGATACTCAGCGGCGTGACGATCATCCGGGTGCTCGCCGCAGCTGTCATGTTCGCGTGCGCGGCACTCGGCTTGGCCGGGCCGACCCACGCTGACCAGGTCATCGAGGGCGTGTACAACTACACGCCGCAGGACGGCGACAGCGGTTCGTGGGAAATCTGGCCGTCGTGCGTCCCGGTGGTCGGGGACTTGCGGGAGCCGCTGAACCTGCCGGTCGCCTGCCGGCTGCACATGTCCCCGTCGACGGGCCTCACCGGTGGCGACGCGATCCTGACCGGGGGCCTCTGGCAGTTCAGCACGCCCAAGAAGGAAGGCATGCGGTGCCCCGATGGCAGCTGGGCACCCACCGTCGAAACTTTCAAGTTCGATGACCTCACGCTGACGGGCACCCGCACCATCGCCCATAACGACGTCTGCGGTCTGCAGCCGGGGATCATCAGCATCCCGTTCACGATGTCCTACAAGGGTCCGCTGCCGAACCCGGTCGAGCAGTACCCGCTGTACTGCGAGCCCGGCGGCCTGCGGCGCTGCTTCTGAGGCCGAGCTGATCGGCTTCACTGACCCGGCCGACCGGAGGGCCGACAACATGCCGCGATTGTTTTCCTCAATCGGCAGGCGCGCGGGTCGACGCCTGCGGACAGGTGATCGCGCGATCGCCGCTGTCCCGCTGCTCAACGGGAAGGTCGCCGACCTGACCGGCCCGCGGCTCACCGGGCGCTGGGGTGCCAGCTGCGCCGATCTCGGGGCGTCAGTGGTCGCGCCCAATGGGACGTTGGTGTCCGTCTTCGGCGACACTTTTTCCGGTCGCAAGGTCGGGCAGGGCGACTGGCGTTCTCCCGTCGTCCTGATCGGTACCGGCGACGCCGACCACGAGATCGTCTACGAGCGAGCTGGGGGAGACGACCCAAACTACGCGCACCAACTGTGGCCCTATATCCACGATGACGCGGCCACTGGCTGGACCCACGGCGGCATCAGCACCGTGATCCCGTCGGACCTGCTGCGCGTCGACGACTCGATCTACTTGCACGCCATCGTCAATCGGGGTTTGGGCAACGTCATCTGGACCGAGATCTGGAGGTCCTACGACAGCGGCATCTCGTGGTCGCACATGGGGGAGGACGCCAAGTTTCCCGCCGACCTGCATGCCGGCTACGCCCAATGCTGGTCGTGGGACTACGAGCCCGACGACGGCTGGGTGTATGTGGTGGCGACGGGATTTCAACGCGACAAGGGCATCATCTTGATGCGCGTCCGGCCCGAGGACATCGGGCAGCGGTCGCGATATGTGAACTGGGGTTACGCCGACGACCGCTGGGCGTGGGAAACCGCCGCCACGCCAATCACGCCCCAGGGCGAGAGGTGGGGAGAGCTGACGTTTCGCCGGATGGCGCAAGGCAAGTGGGTACTCGGCGGATTCCTGGCGTCGAAGTATGCGCTTGGGTACCGGGTCGTGGACTCACCGGTCGCCAACATGCACACCACCCAACTCCAGGTCCCCGTGGTCGGCTCGTCATGGGGCGACGAGAACCACTCCAAGAACAGGGTCGCACAACTGTACGGCGGCTATATACTGCCGGGCTCGCGGTTCGACATCCAGGGCGGTATCGGGCTGGTGGTAACACAGTGGAACACCGCAGTCGGATGGCCTTATCGGGCAATGCAATTCAAGGCCACGCTCAAGGACACCACGAAGACGGTGCATCCACCGGATCCGATCAACCTATGAGCGTTAGACCGTGAAGCCGCCGTCGACGTTCCAGTTGGCGCCCGTCACGTATGCCGCTTCCGGGCCGGCCAGGTAGCTGACCACGCTGGCAATGTCGCGGGGCTGACCGTAACGGCCGAGCGCCATCACCTCGCGAAGCGAATCCGCGAATTCGCCGACCTCGGGGTTCATATCCGTTGCCACCGGCCCAGGCTGAATGTTGTTGACCGTGATACCGCGGGGGCCGAGCTCGCGGGCCAGCCCGCGTGTTAAACCGGCGACCGCTGCCTTCGACATCGCATAGATCGACAACCCGGGACCGGGCACCCGGTCGGCGTTGATGCTGCCGATGTTGATGATGCGGCCGGTGGTGCCCAGATGCGGGAGTGCGCGTTGGACCGCGGCGAAGACGCCCTTCACGTTGATTGCGACCAACCGGTCGAACTGCTCCATCGTCAACGACTCGACGTCGCCGATGTACGCCACGCCCGCGTTGTTGACGAGGATGTCCAACCCACCCAACTGCGCCACGGTCTCGTCGATCGCCCTGGCGACTTGCTCAGGGTCACCGCTGTCGGCCTGGATCGCCACAGAGGTTCCGCCGTCCGCGGCGATTTCGGCCGCTAGCTTGTCGGCCTCCGCGGCAGACGATCCGTAGGTGAACGCCAGCGCCGCGCCGTCGGCGGCCAACCGTCGGACGATCTCCGCCCCAATGCCGCGCGATCCACCGGTCACCAGCGCCCGCCGTCCGGCCAGTACTGCAGTCATGTCATGTCCCTTTCGAACTGATCGGTTACTAAGTATGCTCAGGTAAAGCCCGGTTGCGGCGAGTTCATTCCCGGCGTGACCGGAGTCACCGCGGGAGGTGTGGAATGACGGTCGGCAGGCCGAGGGAGTTCGATCCCGACACGGTGCTGGAGACGGTGATGGAGTTGTTCTGGGAGCACGGCTACGACGGAGTCTCCATCAGCGACCTCACCGATGCGACGGGAATCAACCGGCGCAGTCTCTACGCCGCGTTCGGGTCGAAGACTGAGTTGTTCCACCGCGCAGTGCAGCGGTACATGGCGGGGCCCGCCGGTTATATCGCCGACGCGCTCCGTCAGCCAACGGCGTGGGACGTGGCCAAGGCGATGGTCCATGGAGCAGTGGACGCGAACACCACTCCCGAACGGCCGCGTGGCTGCCTGCTTGTGCAGGGCGCCCTTGCCGCCGGCGACGACGCCGACGCCGTGCGGGTCGAACTGCAGCGGCAGCGACGTGAGGGCGTCGAGGCGCTCGGCCACCGGTTCGACGAGGCGCAGGCCGTGGGGGAACTGCCGGGTGCGGACACGCTCGTGCTGGCGCGGTGGATCAACGCGGTCTGCCAAGGCTTTGCGGTGCAGGCGCGCAGCGGTGCAACCCGCGAAGAGCTTCATCGCGTCGCCGATCAGGCGCTGACGGGCTGGCCGAAGTACGCATTCGACACCGAGCCCCCGTGCTCCCGAATTAGTGTCACCGATTGATGACCGAGCCATCCCGACTTGACGGCTATGACCGCCGGACAGACTGGCCGCTCGCGGTTGTCGCACTCACCTTTCTCGGTCTCTATTCCGTTCGGGTGCTACTGCAACCGCAAGGCGGCTTCGCAAAGGCGATCGATGTCGCACTCCTCGCCGTGTACTGCATATTCGTCCTTGACTACCTCGCGCGGTTGTATCTCGCCCAAGCGCGAGGCAGATGGTTTCTCACGCATCTTTGGGAGCTTCCGGTCATTTTGCTTCCGTTCTTCCGCCCCTTGCGGTTGCTGAGCCTGGCCGTCGTGGTCACGTCGCTGCAGCAGGCCGTAGGCCACACTATCCGCGGGCGGGTGATCGTCTACACCGCCTGTGGCGCATCGATCGTGGTGTACGCGGCGGCCCTGGCCATCCTCGACGTCGAAGGCAACAATCCCGACGCCAAGATCAGGACGCTCGGCGACGCACTGTGGTGGGCGAGCACAACTGTCACCACCGTGGGATACGGCGATCTACATCCGGTAACGGGGCCGGGCCGTCTCGTTGCAGTCGCCTTGATGGTCGGTGGCATCACCTTACTCGGCCTGGTGACGGCGACCCTGGCGTCGTGGATCGTCGAGCGCGTCGCCGAGGAGGACACCGCCAATGAGGCAGCGACGAGGGCGCAGATCGAGGAGCTCCGAGAGGAGATCCGGCGACTCTCGAACTTGGTTACCCATGATCGCGAGCCCGCCTATGGTGAAGGCCGTGAAGCAATCTGACACGAAGCGGATAGTCGTCTGGGGCACCGGATTTCTCGGCAGGATGGTGATTGCCGAGGTCGTCAAGCACCCCCTGTTCGAACTGGTCGGTGTTGGGGTGAGCAGCCCCGAAAAGGTGGGTCGTGATGTCGGCGAAATCTGCGCTCTCGGGCAGAAACTCGGGCTAGCCGCGACCGACGATGTCGACGCCCTCATCGCGCTGAAACCCGACGCACTAGTGCATTACGGCCCGACCGCGGCACACGCCGACGACAACATCGCGCTGATGACCCGCTTCCTGCGGGCCGGGATCGACGTGGTCTCGACGGCCATGACGCCGTGGGTGTGGCCCACCATGCACCTCAACCAACCCAACTGGATCGAGCCCATCACCGTGGCCTGCGAACTGGGCCAGTCGTCCTGCTTCACCACCGGCATCGACCCGGGCTTCGCCAACGACCTCTTCCCGATGACGCTGATGGGCCTGTGCTCGGAGGTCCGCACGGTGCGGGCATCCGAACTGCTGGACTACACCAACTACGAGGGCGACTACGAATTCGAGATGGGCATCGGCAAGCCGCCCGAATACCGGCCGCTGCTGGCAAACCCTGACATCCTGATATTCGCTTGGGGCGCAACGGTTCCGATGATCGCACATGCGGCGGGCATCATGCTCGACGAGATCACCACGACGTGGGACAAATGGGTGACGCCCACCGAGCGCAAGTCCGCCAAGGGCATCATCCAGCCCGGAAACGTTGCGGCCGTGCGGTTCACGATCAACGGGGTGTACAAGGGCGAGACCCGCATTCAGCTCGAGCACGTCAACCGGGTCGGCATTGACGCCGCACCGGACTGGCCGTCGGGCAACGAGAAAGACGTCTATCGCGTCGACATCGACGGCACGCCGAGCATCTTCCAGGAGACGGCGTTCCGGTTCACCGACGGCTCGGGGCGCGACGCTGCGGCCGCAGGCTGCCTGGCGACCGGCCTGCGCGCGTTGAACGCAGTGCCCGCAGTCAACGATCTTTCGCCAGGCTGGGTGACCGCTTTGGACTTACCACTGATTCCCGGCGTGGGAACCATTCGCTGAGTAACGCCAACCCCGTCGGACGAGATTGAATACCGGATAGGGTTTGATCGAGACGGGGTGACATGTCTGACGGGGTAGGGCTGTCGGTTGGCGCCACCAACCTGGCGGCCGTCGTAGTGGGCAGGACCGCTGTGACGCGGTCGCCGGTGGTGACGATGTACCCGCACCGTCCGCCAGAGGTGGGCGTGCCAAGCGAAAACCCCAACCTCACCGAGCGCGGCCTGATCATCACCGGCTTCGTGGACCGCGTCGGTGACCCCGTCGGCATCGTCGCCGCCGACGGCTCGACTCATATGGCCGACAAGGTCCTCGCCGATGCGTTGCGGGCCATGCTGTACGCGGTCGGCCGCGGCAGGCCACCCGCCGAACCCGTCGCGATCACCTACCCGGCACACTGGCGACCCGCCGCCGTCGACGCGCTGCGCGACGCCGTGGCAGCGGTGCCGGAGTTCCAACAACCGACCCCAGCGTCGCTCGTCCCCGACCCCATGGCGGCACTCACCGCGCTCGAGGACGACCCGGGTGGGCCGACTAGCGGCGTCATCGCACTGTGCGACTTCGGCGGCACGGGGACCAGCATCACGCTCGTCGACGCCGCCAAGGGTTTCGCGCCGATCGGCCCGACAGTCCGCCACACCGACCTGTCCGGCGACCTCATCGACCAGGCGCTGTTGACTCACGTCATCAACGACTTGTCGGCGGCGGGCACCATCGACTTGTCCGGCACCTCGGCGATCGGCTCGCTGACCCGGCTGCGGGGCCAGTGCCGCGGAGCCAAGGAGCGGTTGTCCACCGCGGCGGTCACCTCATTGGTGGTCGAGCTGCCCGGGCATCGCAGTGACGTGCGACTGACCCGCAACGAGCTCGACGAGGCGATCCGCGCGCCGCTCGCCGACTTCATCGGTGTCGTAGCGGAAACCCTGGAGCGCAACGGAATTCGGACCGCCGATCTCGTCGCTGTGGCTTCGGTGGGCGGCGGTGCCCGCATCCCGATTATCACCACCACACTGTCCGAACACTTGCGCGTGCCTGTCATCACCACCGCGCAGCCGGAGTTGACAGCCGCGATCGGTGGCGGACTCAAAGCGGTGCGCGGCACGGTCGACGAGGATGCTACATCGATGGCCGCCGCGCCCGGAGTGGCGGCGGCCGCCGCGGCGGCCACCGCGATGGCGCCCGAGGTGCACCCGCAGGACGCGCCGGCATCGAGCACCTTCGGTGCGCTGGCGTGGTCGGACGCCGACGACGTTCCCGACGTCGCGCCCAGTGACCCATACGAATACGACGGCCCGGCCAACGGCGGCGGGTACACCGCCGACGCCCGCCCGCAGATGCAGTTCGACCATGAGCCGTATGAGGACGAAGCGGCGCCGCTGCCGTGGTATCGCAGGCGTGCTCTCGTCCTGGTCGCCGGCGTGCTGGTGCTTCTCGCGGCGCTCACCGCCGCGGCGCTCTTCGTGATGCGCGACGACAGCACTCCGGCTCCGGCGTCGACCACCGCGCCCGTCACCACCACCACGCCGTCCCCGACCACCACCGCCGCTGCGCCGCCACCGGCCGCACCGCCGCAGACGCAGGTGCCCCAGACCCGCACCGTCACCCGGGAGGCACCGCCGCCCCCTGTGACCGTGACGGAGGCCCCGCCGCCTGCGCCCGAGACGTCCGAGTCGCCCCCGCCACCTCCTCCCACCACAGAGGCGCCCCCGCCGACTTCGGAGGTACCACCGACTACGCAACTGCCGCCATGGAGTCCGACCGCGCCTTATCCGACGATCCCCGGGCTGCCCTGGGTACCGGCTCCGCAGCTACCGCAACAGGCTCCCTAGCGGCAGTGCGCGCCCTACGCTGGCGCCATGACGCAGACCTCATCCCCCGGTCGCTCCGCTCTCCCCTGCCCTTCGGGCGTGGGCCCAGCTCGCCGAACCGACGGCTTGCTGTTCGATCCGAACACCTATGACCCGCAGCAGTTCGACGACGAGACGCGGCGGCTGCTGCGCGCGACCATCGACTGGTTCGAGGGCCAGGGCAAGAAGCGCATTCTCGACGATGACCTGGCCGCGCAATGGCCCGCGGACTTCGTCGAGTTCGTCAAGCGGGAGAAGCTGTTCGCGACGTTCCTCACCCCGTCGGAGTACGCCGACGGAAACCCCGACAAGCGCTGGGATGCCGCACGCAACGCGGCACTCTCCGAGATCCTCGGGTTCTACGGTTTGACCTATTGGTACACCGAGCAGGTCACCATCCTCGGTCTCGGGCCGATCTGGCAGAGCGAGAACAAGGACGCCAAGCTCAAGGCCGCCGATGACCTGGAGGCCGGAGGGGTGATGGCCTTCGGTTTGTCCGAGCGCGAACACGGCGCCGACGTCTACAACACCGATATGGTGCTCATGCCGGCCAGCGAGGACGACCGCGCCAACGGCGTCCTGTACCGGGCGACGGGGGAGAAGTACTACATCGGCAACGGCAACGTCGCCAGCATGGTGTCGGTCTTCGGGCGGCGAGGCGGCATCGACGGCAGCCTGGACAAAGAAAAGGCCTACGTCTTCTTCGCCGTCGACAGTCAGCACGAGAACTACCACCTGATCGACAACGTCGTGCACATGCAGATCTATGTGAGCACCTTCCGGCTGGAGAACTATCCGGTGCATGAACAGGACATCCTGCACATCGGCGTGGAAGCCTTTGCAGCAGCACTGAATACCGTCAACGTCGGCAAGTTCAATCTGTGCTCGTGTTCGATCGGCATGACGGAACATGCCTTCTACGAAGCGATCACACACGCGCAGAACAGAATCCTCTACGGCAAGCCGGTCACCGAGTTTGCACACGTGCGGGCGAACTTCGTCGATGCGTACGTGCGATTGATCGCGATGAAGCTGTTCAGTCAGCGCTCCGTCGACTACTTCCGCAGCGCCTGCCTCGACGACCGTCGCTACCTGCTTTTCAACCCCATGACCAAGGCGAAGGTCACCATGGAGGGCGAAACCGTGCTTCGTGCGCTGCACGATGTGATCGCCGCCAAGGGCTACGAGAAGAACACGATGTTCCGGGAAGTCTCGCAGTTGATCGGCACGCTGCCGCGACTGGAGGGCACGGTGCATGTGAACGTCGGTCTGGTGCTGAAGTTCATGCCCAACTACATGTTCAACCCGGCGGAGTACCCGGAGATCGGCACCCGCAACGATCCCGCCGACGATGAGTTCTTCTGGAATCAGGGACCGACCCGCGGCGCGGCCAAGGTGCAGTTCGCAGACTGGACGCCGGTTTACGAAAAGCACTCAAGCATCGCGAACGTCGCGCGGTTCTACGAACAGGCCCAGGCGTTCAAGACGCTGCTCGCGACCGCGGCGCCCGACGCCGGACAGCAACAGGACCTGGACTTCATGCTCACGATCGGGCACCTGTTCTCACTGATCGTCTACGGGCAACTCGTCCTCGAGCAGGCCGCGCTGACCGGCCTCGACGACGACATCATTGATCAGATCTTCGACTTCCAGATCCGCGACTTTTCCACGTATGCTGTTGCGCTGCAGGGCAAGCCGAGCTCGACGCAGACCCAGCAGGACTGGGCCGTCGGTGCGATACGCAAGCCGGTATCCGACGCCGGGCGCTTCGATCGGGTCTGGCAACGGGTCAAGGCCTACGACGGCGCCTACGAGATGCGTCCCTGACGGCGCACACCGGTAACCGCCGAACGCGGCAACCGCCCCGCTTTCGAATGGCCCGTCAGCCGGTCACCGTCGACCATGACGTCGAACTCGAGGTTGAGCCGCATCGGCTTGGTCACCGACTGCCGCCAGGCAACCCGTTGTCCCGCAACGACAATGTCCCGCAGCGGCACCGTCTCGCCCCTACCCGTCGCTGTGCCGGCGAGCGTTCTGTCGTGCTCCGTGAAGGTGTAGACGACGGCCAGTGACCCGATCGGCGTCTTGACGGTCACATCCCACACACCCTTCAGGTCCACACCGTTCCCCGCCGCTCGTAGGCGAACAGCGACTCGATGGCCAGCGCAACCCGAGGGCCGTAGCTTCGCTGGAGTAGATGCAGCGCGAGGTCGAGGCCGGAAGTCACCCCGCCCGCCGTGACCAGATCGCCGTCGTCGACCACCCGCGCATGAACGACAGTTACGCCGGTCGCCTCCAACACGTCCATACCGAGCTGGTGGGTGACCGCGTGCCGCCCCTCGAGCAGCCCCGCCATGGCCAGTGCGAGTGACCCGCCGCAGACGGTCGCGACCGTGACGTCGGGGTTGGCCATCGCCTCGCGCACCAAGGGCACCGCGGCGGTCTCGCCGAACCGGGCGAGCAGCACGGGGATCGTCACCACGCCGTCGTCGGGATCACCCTCGATGGGACCGCTGGCGCCTGGAACGATGACGTAGCCGGGCTTCGCCGGATCGAGTTGTCCGGTGGCCTGTAACACCATGCCGCGGGTGCCGCTGACCACCGGCCGCGGCCCTTCAGCGGAAACGAGTTCCACCTCCAACTCACCGTCGACCGCTTCGCTGCCCGCGGCGAGCACTTCGAAGGGTGCGATGACATCGAGCGGGTCGAACCCGTCGAACAACACGATCTGTGCATACACGTTGACATCGTCGGCAAGGCCACTGCGAGTGGATAGCCGTCCGACGGCCATGTCCCGCCGGAATGTTGCCACACTGAAAGGCCGATCGACGGCAGAATCATGCCCATGAGTACCGGCGCCCACACGGTGATCGAACGTCTGCTCGCGGGGGGAGTCGACGTGTGTTTCGCCAACCCCGGCACATCCGAGATGCATTTCGTGGCGGCCTTGGATGATTCGCCGGGTATGCGGGCGGTGTTGTGTCTGTTCGAAGGCGTGGCCACCGGTGCTGCCGACGGCTACGCACGCATCGCCGGCAAGCCCGCGGCCACCCTGCTGCACTTGGGACCGGGAATGGCGAATGGGTTGGCGAACCTGCACAACGCCCGTCGCGCGCACAGCCCGATCGTCAACGTCGTCGGCGACCATGCCACCTACCACCAAAAGCTCGATGCGCCACTGCAATCCGACATCGACGCGCTGGGGAACTGGTTGCAGGGAGCGGTGCACCGACCTGCCTCGACCGCCGAACTCGCGGCGACCGTGGACGCAGCGATTGCCAGCGCGACGTACGGGGC
>Ga0207688_10001119_pt1 | contig 13776 bp, 3 predicted proteins | sample KBSMiscanthusM4_FD_184296 | JGI IMG/M metagenome (GOLD analysis project Ga0207688, IMG submission 184296) | Miscanthus rhizosphere microbial communities from Kellogg Biological Station, Michigan, USA - M4 (SPAdes) (version 2) | ecosystem: Host-associated > Plants > Roots > Rhizosphere ...
ATCATGAGCCGGAACCAGATGCCGGGCGCGATGCCGAACCCGTCCTTCACCTCGACCGCCTGGAAGCCGATGTCGTTGGTGTCCTCCAGCACGGGGATGAGGCCGGCGCCGTCAAAGCCGACATTGAACTTGCGCGGCAGACCGAAGAGCGCGCGCTCGTTGAGAATGTGGAAATGCCATTCGCGGGCGAACGGGCGGGTGTCGATCAACTCCTGCGGATCGATGCCGGCCGTCGGCGAACCCGTGACATTGCGGATGTTGTCGGCGCCGGAGCCGCGCGAGCACAGCCCCAGATCCTGGATCGCCTCGACCATGGCGACGGCGTTATGGGCCTCGATCTCGCGCACCTGCAGGTTGGCGCGGGTTGTGACATGGGAATAGCCGCCGCCATAGCGCTCGGCGAGGTCGGCGATCCCGGCAAACTGCCCGTGTGTGAGGATACCGTTCGGCATCCGCAACCGGCACATATAGGAGTTCTGGTTCGGCGCCACGTAGAACAGGCCGAAGTAGCGCCAGCGGAAATTGTCCGGCGGCTTGGGATACTCGTTGTTGGCCGCCTGCGCCTTCAGCCGGTCGTAGCCGTCGAACGGATGCAGTTCGCGCTTGAACTTCTCCTGCTCGGAAAGCTTGCCGCCGGCCTTGAGAACGCGGTCCTGGGCGCGCAGATGCGGGGCGTCGGGGCCGGTCGGTTCGGCAGGGGCCGTGCCTTGCGCGGAGGGGACGCCGTCATTCGCGCGGGCGGCCTTCGCGATTTGCAGGCCCGCAACGAAGCCTTCCAGGTAACGCTTCTGCTCGGGGTTGAAATCGCCGGACATCGTTCCCGTTGTTGGTTGCTTGCGCGACGCGCATGGCAAAACACCGGGCGAACGGCCACCGTTGGCCCGGCATGCTGCAAAGCAGCAAGGACCGTGCCAAACCAGTCAGGATTGGTTTTGCTGGGGAATTCTGGTTCCCAGACGGGCGCTCGCTGCCATCGTGGGCAGCCGCAGCAATCAAAGTTGAAAATCTATGCAGGCGGCAGTCGGCTGGTCTCGGACATGAAGCGGGGCCGTGATGGCATCTCCGCCTCAGGACTGGCCGGCCGATGCCGCGCGACTCACGCGGCCCGCCCCATACCGCCGCTTTTGGAAGTTGGCGGGCTCACCCTCCGTGGGAACGAACATCTTCTGCAGCACCGCGCGCTGGACCGGCTTTTTGATGATCGGCACGTCGGCGAACCGGCTCTCGATGCTCTCGACCCCATAGCCCGTGACGAAGACGAATGGAATGTCCCGCGCCACCAGCACGTCGGCGACCGGGTAGACGAATTCGCCTCCTAGATTGACGTCGATGATGCCGGCATCGAAGTCCTCGTGCACGGCCGCAACCATGGCCTCGGCCACCCGGCTGAACGGTCCGACAACGGAGAATCCGAACTCCGCCAGGATGTCCTTCATCATCATGGCGACCAGGATTTCGTCTTCGACCAGAAGGATGCGGTTGCCGGGCGCCAGCCGCAGCGGAAGGACATTCCGATCTTCGCCGACCGTGCGATTGGCATTGCCGTGCGGCGCCAGCGGCTCGATTTTGTCGCCGCGCGGCACCCGCAGGCTGCAATGCAGCCCTTCCGGCCGCCAGTGGAAAGCGGTCTCGCCCTCCAGCTGGCGCTCGATGCTGGCGCTGATCACCCTGATGCCGAAGCCGGGCGATGCCGGCGGTTCGGTGGCAGGGCCGCCGCTCTCGCTCCAACGCACGACGAGACTGTCCGGCTGCAGTTCCCAGGTCACCCCGACGCGTCCGTGCATGACCGACAGCGCGCCATATTTGGCCGCGTTGGTGGAGAGTTCGTGCAGCGCGAGTGCGAGCGTCTGGGCGGTGCGCGGCTCGAGCGATACGTCGGGACCGTTGGCGGTGATCTTTCCGTCATCGCCCGCGCGATACGGCGCAAGCTCTTCTTCCACCAGACGCGCGAGGTCGGCGCCCTGCCAGCGGCTCTGGGCGAGCAGCGTGTGCGCGCGCGAGAGAGCCCCGATGCGCCCGTCCACGGCGGCGATATAGGACTTGATGGTGTCCGACCGCGTCAGTCGCACGATCGATTGCACCAATGCCAGGGCGTTTCTCGCGCGGTGATCGACCTCGCGCGCCAGCAGCGCCTGGCGCTCCTCGGCTTCCTTGCGGTCGGTGATGTCGACGGTCACGCCGCTGATGCGCACGATGTTGTCGGTCGCGTCGGCGCTCGCCACCGCGGTTCCGATGCACCAACGCGTCTCCCCATTGGGACGACAGACGCGAAACTCGGTCTGGAAACTCGGCGTATTCTGCGACGCCGGCTTGATCGCGCTCTGCAGATGCTTCCAGTCCTCGGGGTGAATCAACGCCTTGATATTGTCGACGGTCACGTCGAACGTTGCGGGGTCGACGCCGAAAATCCGGTACTGCCCGTCGTCCCAGGCGAAGTCGCCGTTGACCGGGTCCCATTCCCACGAGCCCATCTGACCGGCGGCCAGCGCCAGGCTGCGGCGATCTTCGCTCTGCATCAGCCGCCCGGTCGAGGCCTCCAGTTCGGCGGTTCGCTCGGCGACGCGACGCTCGAGCTCCTGATTTAGCTGCTCAAGCTGTCTGGTCTTGCGATAGAGCTCCGCGAAAATCCTGACCTTGGCCCGCAGCACCTCCGGAATGACCGGCACCGGAACGTAATCGACCGCGCCCATCTCGTAGGCACGCAGGCGGTCCACGTCGGTTAGATGGATGGCGGAAATGAAAATGATGGCGGTGCGCTGAAAGCGTGGGTGTTCGCGGATCATCGCGGCCAGTTGAAAGCCGTCGAGCTCCGGCATGCACACGTCGACGAGAATAACCGCGATCTCCTGCTTGAGAAGTTGTTCAAGCGCCTCCCGGGCCGAAGCGGCCTTGATGAGGTTCTCGCCCAGCTCGGCAAGGATCGTCTCGTAGCTCAGCAGCTTCGCTGGCTGATCGTCGACCAGCAGGATGTTGACCTTGTCGTCCGAAGCCATTTTCTTGTCTCCGCTGCTAGCGATGCAGCCACATGCGCAGCGCCGATAACAGCTGCTCGGTATTGACGGGCTTGGCGAGATAGTCCGACGCGCCCGCCTCCAGACACTTCTCGCGGTCACCCTTCATTGCCTTTGCAGTGAGGGCAACGATGGGCAGTCGGCGGAAATCCGGCTTCTGACGGATCACCTGGATGGTTTGATATCCGTCCATTTCCGGCATCATGATGTCCATCAGCACGATCGCCAGATCGGGCGTCGATTCCGCGAGTGCGATGGCCTCTCTGCCGGTCGTGGCGGTGAGCACGTGCATGCCGCGCCGCTCCAGCACGCTCGACAGGGCGAAGATGTTGCGGGCGTCGTCATCGACCAGCAGCACGGTGCGACCGACGAGATCCTCGTCGGAGCTGTTGAGCCGCTCGAGCATGCGCTGCTTCTCGGCTGGCAGGTCGGTGACGATGCGATGCAGGAACAGCGCCGTTTCGTCGAGCAGGCGCTCAGGCGATTCGACCCCTTTTACCACGATGCTGCGCGCCATGGTGTGCAACTGGGCGTCTTCCTCCGCCGACAATTCGCGGCCGGTGAACACAACCACCGGCACGTCGGAGAGGTTAGAGTCGGCGCGCAGCTCCTCCAGGACTTCGAATCCCGTCATGTCGGGAAGCCGCAGGTCGAGCACGACGCAGTCGCACGGGTCCTGCCGGAGAACGCTTAACGCTTCGGCGCCGGTGCCGGCGGGAACGATCTCGATGTCGTCGTGGCCGAGCAGCTCTGCAATGCTCATCTGCTCGGCCCGATCATCCTCAACCACCAGCAGGCGCTTGCGGCGCGGCTGGGCGTATTCCTTGATACGCGTCAAGGCTGCTTCCACGCCGGCCGGGGATGTGGGCTTGGTGACGAAGGAGAATGCGCCGCGTGCCAAGCCATGCTGGCGGTCCTCGTCCAGCGTAATGATCTGCACCGGGATGTGCCGCGTCAGCGGGTTCTGCTTGAGCTGGCTGAGCACGGTCCAGCCGAGCATGTCGGGCAGGAACACGTCGAGCGACACCGCCGTCGGCTGGTACTGCTTGGCAAGATCGAGCGCGTCGGCGCCCCGCACCGCGACCAGGACCCTGAAGCCTTTTTCGCGCGCGAGGTCCACCATGATGCGGGCATAGTGCGGATCGTCCTCGACGATGAGCAGAATCGAGTCGCCCGGCTGGATTTCGAGCCGGTCGTCCGGAATCTGCTCGATCGGCCGCTCCGGCGTCACGTGGATGGTGGGGATCTGCGTCATCATCTGTGCCGATGAGGCCGGCATCGATCTCGGCGCGAGGGTGGGGCCGACATATTTCAGCGGCAGGTAGAGCGTGAAGGTGCTGCCCACATTCGGCGAGCTGCGGAGATGGATTTCGCCGCCGAGGAGGTTCGACAGCTCGCGGCTGATCGCGAGACCCAGGCCGGTGCCGCCGTATTTGCGGCTGGTGCTGGCGTCGGCCTGCATGAAGGCCTCGAAAATGACCTTCTGCTTCTCCGACGGGATGCCGATGCCGGTGTCGGAGACCTCGAACGCCACCACCGTCGGGGCCTGCCTGAGCACCGGATGCTCCTTGCTCCAGCCGCTCTGGACGGACGAGACGGTCAGGCGCACGCCGCCTTGCGCGGTGAACTTGAACGCATTCGAGAGCAGGTTTTTGAGCACCTGCTGCAACCGCTTGGAGTCGGTGGTGATGGTGCGGCCGAGATTGGCATCGAAGTTTACCTCGAACGCCAGTTGCCGGGTCTCCGCCTCGTGGCGGAAGGGCCGCGCGACCATGTCGAGAAGATTTGCGAACGCAATCTCCTCGGCGTCCACGGTCACGGTTCCGGACTCGATCTTCGACAGGTCGAGAATGTCGCTGATCAGGTTCAAGAGGTCGGTGCCGGCGCCGTGAATGGTGCGGGCGAACTCGACCTGCCTGGCCGTGAGGTTGCCGTCGGGGTTGTCCGTGAGCTGCTGGCCCAGGATCAGGATGCTGTTGAGCGGCGTGCGCAGCTCGTGCGACATGTTGGCGAGGAATTCCGACTTGTACTTTGAGGTCAGCGCGAGCTCGGTCGCCTTTTCCTCCAGGGCGCGGCGCGCCTGCTCGATTTCCTGGTTCTTGCGTTCCACCTCGACGTTTCGCTCGGCAAGCTGCTGCGCCTTCTGCTCGAGCTGGTCGTTGGTCTGCTGCAGCTCGCGCTGCTGCGCCTGCAATTCGCCGGCGAGCTGCTGCGACTGCTTGAGCAGCCCCTCCGTCTGCATGGTGGCCTCGATGCTGTTGAGCACGATGCCGATACTGGTGGTGAGCTGTTCGAGGAACGTCATCTGCAGCGCGGTGAACTCGCTGAGCGAGGCCAGCTCGATGACCGCCTTGACCTGAGTTTCGAACAGCACCGGCAGCACGACGATATTGCGTGGAACGGCCTTGAACAGCGCAGATCCGATCGGAATCGCGTGCGTAGGCATTTCGCTGATCAGCATGCGGCGCTTGTCGGCGGCGCATTGGCCGACCAGTCCCTGGCCGATGCTGAGCCGCTCGGGATGTCCGTTGAGACCGTCGTCGGCATAGGCCGAAAGCAGCTGCAGGCTCGGCGTGCCGTCGCTGGTCACCTGGTAGATCACGCCGAGCTGCGCGTTCACCAGCGTGGTGAGCTCCGACAGCAGCAACTGCCCGAGCGTGACCAGGTCGCGCTGGCCCTGCAGCATGTTGGTGAACTTGGCGAGGTTGGTCTTGAGCCAGTCCTGCTCGGTGTTGCGGTCGGTGGTGAGCCGCAAATTGTCGATCATCGTGTTGATGTTGTCTTTGAGCTCGGCCACCTCGCCGCGCGCATCGACCTGAATCGAACGGGTGAGGTCGCCCTTGGTCACCGCGGTGGCGACCTCGGCGATTGCGCGCACCTGGGTGGTCAGGTTGGCCGCCAGCAGGTTGACGTTGCCGGTGAGGTCCTTCCAGGTACCGGCGGCTCCGGGCACGTTCGCCTGCCCGCCCAGGCGGCCTTCCACGCCGACCTCGCGCGCCACGCTGGTGACCTGATCGGCGAAGATCGCGAGCGTGTCCGTCATATTGTTGATGGTCTCGGCGAGCGCCGCCACCTCGCCCTTCGATTTCACCGTCAGATTCTGCTTCAGGTCGCCGTTGGCGACGGCGGTCACGACCTTGACGATGCCGCGCACCTGCTCGGTCAGGTTCGCGGCCATCACGTTGACGGTATCAGTGAGGTCCTTCCAGGTGCCGGCGACGCCCGGCACCGCGGCCTGACCGCCGAGCTTGCCCTCGGTGCCGACCTCGCGCGCCACGCGCGTCACTTCCGAGGCAAAGGCGTTGAGCTGATCCACCATGGTATTGATGGTGTTCTTGAGCTCGAGAATTTCGCCCTTCACGTCCACCGTGATCTTGCGTGAAAGGTCGCCGCGCGCCACCGCCGTAGTGACCTCGGCGATGTTGCGGACCTGGGTCGTGAGGTTGGCGGCGAGCAGGTTGACGTTGTCGGTGAGGTCCTTCCACGTGCCGGCGACGCCAGGCACCACGGCCTGGCCGCCGAGCCGCCCGTCGGTGCCGACTTCACGCGCGACGCGCGTCACCTCGGCGGCGAACGAGCGCAACTGCTCGACCATGGTGTTGAGGGTTTCCTTCAGCAGCAGGATCTCGCCGCGCACGTCGACGGTGATCTTCTTGGAGAGGTCGCCGCCGGCGATCGCGGTCGCGACCTCGGCGATGTTGCGGACCTGGGCCGTGAGGTTCGACGCCATGAAGTTGACGTTGTCGGTCAAGTCCTTCCAGGTGCCCGCGACCTCGGGCACTTGCGCCTGGCCGCCGAGCTTGCCTTCGGTGCCGACCTCGCGCGCCACGCGCGTGACTTCGGAGGCGAAGGCGTTGAGCTGGTCCACCATGGTGTTGATGGTGTTCTTGAGCTCGAGAATTTCACCCTTCACGTCGACGGTAATCTTGCGCGAAAGATCGCCGCGCGCGACCGCCGTGGTGACCTCGGCGATGTTGCGGACCTGGGCGGTGAGGTTGCCCGCCATGGAATTCACGCTGTCCGTCAGATCCTTCCAGGTGCCGGCGACACCAGGCACGTTCGCCTGCCCGCCGAGACGTCCTTCGGTGCCGACCTCGCGCGCCACGCGCGTCACCTCGCCCGCGAAGCGGTTGAGCTGGTCCACCATGGTATTGAGCGTTTCCTTCAGCTGAAGGATTTCGCCGCGCACGTCGACCGTAATCTTGCGCGACAGGTCGCCGCCGGCGATGGCGGTCGCCACCTCGGCGATGTTACGGACCTGGGCGGTGAGGTTGCCCGCCATCGAGTTCACGCTGTCGGTCAGGTCCTTCCAGGTCCCGGCGACGCCCGGCACCTGCGCCTGACCGCCGAGCTTGCCTTCGGTGCCGACTTCACGGGCAACGCGGGTCACCTCCGCCGCGAAGGCGTTGAGCTGATCCACCATCGTGTTCAGCGTCTCTTTGAGCTGCAGGATTTCGCCGCTCACATTGACCGTGATCTTCTTCGACAGGTCGCCCTGCGCGACCGCGGTCGCGACCTCGGCGATGTTGCGGACCTGGCCGGTGAGGTTCGATGCCATCGAGTTGACGCTGTCGGTCAGGTCCTTCCAGGTGCCGGCGACGCCGCGCACCATGGCCTGGCCGCCGAGCTTGCCTTCGGTGCCGACCTCGCGTGCCACGCGCGTCACTTCCGACGCAAAGGCGTTGAGCTGGTCCACCATGGTGTTGATGGTGTCCTTGAGCTCAAGGATTTCGCCGCGCACGTCGACCGTGATTTTCTTGGACAGGTCGCCGCTCGCAATCGCGGTCGACACTTCGGCAATGTTGCGGACCTGCGCGGTCAGGTTCGAAGCCATCGAATTGACGCTGTCGGTCAGGTCCTTCCAGGTGCCGGCGACGCCGAGCACGTTGGCCTGGCCGCCCAGCCGCCCTTCCGTTCCGACCTCGCGCGCCACGCGCGTCACCTCGCCGGCGAAGGCATTGAGCTGATCGACCATCGTATTGATGGTCTCCTTGAGCTGCAGGATTTCCCCGCTGACGTTCACCGTAATCTTCTTGGACAGGTCGCCGCCCGCAATCGCGGTGGCGACGTCGGCGATGTTGCGGACCTGCGCGGTCAGATTCGACGCCATGAAGTTGACGCTGTCGGTCAGGTCCTTCCAGGTGCCGGCAACGCCGGGCACCTGGGCCTGGCCGCCGAGCTTGCCTTCGGTGCCGACCTCGCGCGCCACGCGCGTCACTTCCGACGCAAAGGCGTTGAGCTGATCCACCATGGTGTTGATGGTGTCCTTGAGCTCAAGGATCTCGCCACGCACATCGACCGTAATCTTGCGCGAGAGATCGCCGCGCGCCACCGCCGTGGTCACCTGGGCGATGTTGCGCACCTGGTCGGTGAGGTTGCCGCACATGGCGTTCACCGAGTCGGTCAGGTCCTTCCACGTGCCGGCGACGCCCGGGACGATGGCCTGGCCGCCGAGCTTGCCGTCGGTGCCGACCTCGCGCGCCACGCGCGTCACTTCCGACGCGAACGAGCGCAGCTGATCCACCATCGTGTTGATGGCTTCCTTGAGCTGCAGAATCTCGCCGCGCACGTCGACGGTGATCTTCTTCGACAGGTCGCCCATGGCCACGGCAATGGTGACCTCGGCGATGTTGCGGACCTGCGCCGTGAGGTTCGACGCCATGGAGTTGACGTTCTCGGTCAGGTCCTTCCAGACGCCGGTCACTTCGCTCACCTGCGCCTGGCCGCCAAGCTTGCCTTCGGTGCCGACCTCGCGCGCCACGCGTGTCACCTCCGAGGTGAACACGCTGAGCTGCTTGATCATGGTGTTGACGATAGTAGCTGCCCGGAGGAATTCGCCCTCGAGCGGCCGCCCGTCCACCTCGAGACGTACCGTTTGCAGCAGGTCGCCTTGCGCCACCGCCGAGATGACACGCGTGACCTCGGTGGTCGGCCAGAGCAGATCGTCGATCAGCGTATTGACCGAGGTTTCCATCTCGCCCCAGGCGCCATTCGACAGGCCGAACTTTACGCGCTGGCGGGTTTTGCCCTCGCGGCCGACGACATGGCCGACGCGGTCGAGCTGCTGCGCCATGCGCTCGTTGGCGGCGACGATCTCGTTGAAGGTGTCCGCGATCTTGCCGAGGATCCCGGTCTCGCTGCCCGGCATGCGTACCGAAAAATCGCCCACGCGCATGGACTGCAGTGCATTCAGGAGCTCGTGCAATTCGGCCGGCGTGCCGCCCGCGAGTTGCCCTTCGGCGGGGACGGCGTTGGGAGACGCACCATTGGTCTTAAGATCGCCAACCGGTTCACGGTTCGGTTGCATGGTGTCTCCTCCGGAGCGGGTGAACCGGTACAATGTCACGGTCGCGGGGGCGTTGTCATGGCCACCCCATGACGCCGTAGCGGACTTCGACGCGTAAGCCAGGATGTTGCTGTTGGGAACTCGGGATATGTGGGCCGGCGTCCGGCCTGAGGGACGGAACCCGAAGCAATAAGCGGCCCTCTCCCGCGCGCTGAGAGTATCCAAATCGGATGAGCTGACAGACGGCGCGCGACCGGGAAGATCCGGTCATGAGTTGCAAACCCCTTACTGAGTCCGGGTCGGACCCCCACCTAACGCCCTCAACGCCCGAAAATACCGATGGTTCCGCTCGACGGTAAAATTTTATTCCGACGGAAAGCATATATACTTCAAATGCTTATGCAAAAATAACATGATAGCGACAGCCCGGGGCTGCGGCCCCGGAGTCTTTCATAGGAACACGGTTAACGGCCAGGCGGAGACCAGCCGCGGCCTGGGGCCGCGGGCGCGTCCGAGTTGGTTTCGATGGCCCCTCCGCGAGTGCAACGGGCGTCCGACGGCATGGGTCGGGCATCGTCTCGCCACCGGCGGCCCAACTTGCTAATGCTGAATGGTCCCGCCGCCGTTTCCTGGCACAGATCTGTTCCCTTTCCGCTCGGCGAGGGAACCCATTCGACCCCGTCTCGCCCACCCCCGTCAGAAACCGGAACATGAAGCAGCGCATTCGCCCCCGAGCCGACGGCTCGAACCTTCGCCTTGCGGCCGATATCGGCGGCACCTTCACCGACATCGCGGTCTTCGACGAGCGAACCGGCAAACTGACATTCGGCAAGGCGCTGTCGACACCGGACCGTCTGGTCGAAGGCATCAATGCCGGGGTCGAAAAGGCCGGGAGCGGCTACCAATCCGCCGGGCTGTTTCTTCATGGCTCGACCATCGCCATCAATACCATTCTGGAGCGCAAAGGCGCCAAGACCGCACTCCTTATTACCGAGGGTTTCCGCGACATCTACGAGATCGGGCGCATCAACCGGCCGGACGCGTACAATCTGTATTTCCGCAAGCACGAGCCGCTGGTCGAGCGGGCGCTGCGGTTCGAGGTCAAGGAGCGGGTGCTGTCCGACGGCGAAATCGAGAGCCCGCTCGACGACGCGGAGATCGCGAGCTTCGGCCGCATGTTGGATGGGCTTGGCGTGGAGGCGACTGCGATCCTGTTTCTGAACTGTTACGCCCGGCACGACCACGAAGCACGCGCGAAGGCGATCCTGGAGAAGAACCATCCGAACATGTTCATCTCCGCCTCGCACGAACTGTCCGAGGAATATCGCGAGTTCGAGCGTTGTTCGACGGTGGTGGCCAACGCCTATGTCGGGCCCATCGTCCGCGGATATATCGGCGAGATCGAGGACCACATTCGCAGCGAAGGCTTCGCCGGCTCGCTCCTGATCGTGCAGTCGACCGGGGGCCTTTACAACGCGCAGCAGGCGAAGAGCCATTGCGTGCGCATGCTGGAATCGGGGCCCGCCGCCGGCGTGATCGGCACGCAGGCGCTCTGTCACGCGCTGGGCCTCGAGAACGCGATCGCCTTTGACATGGGTGGCACCACCGCGAAGGCCGGTGTCATCCACAAGGGCGAAGCGCTCACCACGGGTGCTGCGTTGATCGGCGGCTACGATCGGGCCTTGCCGGTGCAGATCGCGATGATGGACATTTTCGAGGTCGGCACCGGCGGCGGGTCGATTGCGCGGGTGGAGGAGGGCGGCCTTCGGGTCGGACCGCAAAGCGCCGGCGCCGCGCCGGGCCCGGCCTGCTATGGCCTCGGCGGCCGCGAGCCGACGGTGACGGATGCGAACCTCGTGCTCGGACGCCTCGGTGCGGACCGGTTCCTCGGCGGCGAAATGCGGCTCGACGTCGAGGCCGCCAGGCGCGCGCTGCTCGAACGCGTGGCGAAGCCGCTCGGCATGGACGCGACCGCGGCGGCCGACGGAATCCTGCGGATCGCCGCGACCGCGATGTCCTATGCCGTGAAGGGCGTCACCACCGAGCGCGGCCTCGATGCCGGGGACTTTGCGCTGGTCGCCTATGGCGGCGCCGGACCGCTGCACGCGGTGGAGGTCGCGCGCGAGATCGGGATCACGACCGTGATCATCCCGACCGCGCCCGGAGTATTCTCGGCCTTCGGCATGCTGTTCTCGGATCTGCGGTACGATTTCGTGCGCACCTGGTTCACGAGCCTCGAAGACGCGCCGTTCGACCGGATCGAACGCATCTACCGCGACCTCGAGAATCAGGGCCGTGCCGCGATCGCCAGCAGCTCGGTCGAGCCGCAGAAGATCACGCTGAAACGGGCGGTCGACATGCGCTATGTGGGCCAGGAGCATGCGGTCACCGTGGACCTGCCGCTCAAGGTGTTTGAACGGGCGGACCGCGTTGCGATCAAGCGCGCCTTCGACGCCATGCACGAGCTGCGTTACGGCACCTCGGCGCCGGACGAGCGCGCCGAGATCGTGAGCCTCCGCAGCACCGTCACCGGCATCATGCGCAAGCCACCGCAGGAAAAGATCCGGCGGGGCAGAAGCGCGCCAGACAAGACTGCGTCCATCGGCAAGCGCTCGGTCTATCTCCAGGGCAAATACCAGTCGACGCCGACCTATGCGCGCGCCGCGCTGGCGGCCGGCAACCGCATCAACGGGCCGGCGCTGATCGAGGAACATGCCTCGACGACGGTGCTGCTGCCCGGCGACCGGCTGGCGGTCGATGCCTATGGAAATCTGGTGATCAAGGTGGCGGGAGGCCGGTGACAGCCATGGCGAAGCAGACCAAGACCGCCGCGCGCAAGTCGAGCGCCAAACGCCTGCAGCGAAACAGGAGCAGGCAGGGCAACAGGCGCAAAGTCGACCCCGTCGTCACGGAGATCGTGCGCAACGGCGTCATTGCGGTGACCGAGGAAATGAAAACCAACCTCATGCGCACCGCCTACAACATCATCATCTACGAGGCGCTCGATTTCACCACCGGTCTGTTCACGCCACGCGGCGAGACCATCTCCATCGGCATCGGGCTGCCGATGTTCATCCGCGGCATGGCCGAGACGGTGAAGGCCAAGATCAAGCATTTCGGCGCCGACAACATCCGTCCCGGCGACATCTACGTCACCAACGATTCCTATCTCACCGGCAGCCACCTCAACCACGTCACGCTGACCCTGCCGATCTTTCATCAGGGCAAGCTGGTCGCGTTCTCCTGCTGCATGGCGCATTGGCTCGATATCGGCGGCATTCTCGGCGGCATGAGCACCGATATCTTTTCCGAAGGGCTGCAGATCCCGATCCTCAGGTATCACGACCGCGGCGTGGTCAATGAGACCGTGGTCGACATCATCCGGCAGAATGTCCGGCTGCCGAGCCGGGCCATGGGCGACCTGCGGGCGCAGGTCACTGCGGTGAAGACCGGCGAGCGGCGTTTCCTGCAGCTCATCGAACGCTACGGACGCGACGCGGTGCTTACTTCGATCACGGCGATCATGGATCACGCCGAGGCGATGGCGCGCGTGCGCACGCGCACGATCCCGGACGGCGTGTACGAGGCGGAATCCTACATGGACGACGACGGCATCGATATCGGCAAGAAGGTGCCGATCCGCGTGCGCGTCGTGGTCAAGGGCGACGAAATGACGGTCGACCTGAGCGAGGTGTCGAAACAGGTGCGCGGCTTCTACAATTCCGGCATCACCACCGGCTATGCCTGCGCACAGGTCGCCTACAAATGCCTGACCTCGCCCACGGACTATCCGATCAACGACGGCTCGTTCCGCAGCCTCAAGATCATCGTGCCGCCGGGCCGGGTGATCAGCGCGGTACGGCCGGCGCCGATGCGCTGGTGGATGACCTACCCGATGACGATCGTCGATACGATCTTCAAGGCGTTGGCGCCGGCCATCCCCGGCCGCGTGATCGCCGGCCATCACGCCGATCTGCTGGCATCGTCGTTTCACGGCATCAACAACCGGACGTCCGAGTTCTTCATCGGCAGCTTCGGGCCGCTGGGCGGCGGCTGGGGCGCCAAGATGACCGAGGATGGCGTCTCCGGCACGGTCTGCATCAATGACGGCGATACCCACAACAGCCCGAACGAGCAGGCCGAGTTCAAGTTTCCGATCGTGGTGGAGCGTTATGCGCTGGTGTCGGATTCCGGCGGCGCCGGCCGCCACCGCGGCGGACTGGGCGTCGAGCGCGTGGTGCGCGCGCGCACCCATATGATGGTCAACAATCAGAGCGATCGCGCCCATTGCCGGCCGTGGGGCCTGAACGGCGGCCTCGACGGAGACGGCAACGCGGTGGAGCTGCGCATCGGCGGGCAATGGAAGACCGATTTTCCCAATGCCAAGGTGTTGGTGGCGCAGCTCAAGCCGGGCGACGCTTTCAAGATCCGCTCGGGCGGCGGTGGTGGTTATGGCAGTCCGTTCGAGCGGCCGGTCGA
>Ga0207688_10001121_pt1 | contig 13768 bp, 15 predicted proteins | sample KBSMiscanthusM4_FD_184296 | JGI IMG/M metagenome (GOLD analysis project Ga0207688, IMG submission 184296) | Miscanthus rhizosphere microbial communities from Kellogg Biological Station, Michigan, USA - M4 (SPAdes) (version 2) | ecosystem: Host-associated > Plants > Roots > Rhizosphere ...
CGGTCGTGGTCTCGGCCTCGTTGGCCTGTACGAGGATCTTGTCCTCGAGTGGCTTGATGTTCACGCTCGCCACGATGGAGCCCTCCAGTAGTTCGGGTTTAGATCCGGGGCCTATCCCCGGATGCCAGCATTACAGGTGTTCGGCATGCGTCCGTGCCCTCGCGCCGTCGTCGCGGGTGCCGGAGCAGGGTTTGGCCGCGTGCCACCTAGCACTCTATACACGAGAGTGCTAGCACTCAAGGTCGCCCCGTTACTAGCGGTCGAAGTCTCTCGGGTCGAACATCAAGTGCGCCGAGATGTCGCCGATCATTTCGACGTCGACCTGCCGGGCGGTGAAGTACCAGCCGTCATCGTCGCAGCTGAACGTGTCAAAGTACCGGCCGACGACGATCGGCTGCAGCGGCACCGTCTCGGTGTTCTGGATGACGCAGAAGGTGGACCGGGCACTGGCGGTTCGCTCTGGGCTGATCTCGACGATCGGATTGAGCACCAGGTGCCGGGTGCGGGGCGTGTTGCCGTGTCCGTGGAAGCGCCGGGTTGTCATCGCGAACAGCTTGGCGATGGCCGCGGCGCCCGACGTCCCCGGCTGCATGTCGCCGGCTGCGCGGCTCCGGCGCGACCGAGTGCCGGTGAAGGTGGCGCGGGCAAGCAGCTGCCCGACTGCGTCGAAGTCGCCGGCGTCGATCAGCTCGGCGTACCGGTAGAGCAACTCCGTGACGGCCAGCTTGTCCTCGCTCATGGCACCTGTGCTTTCACCACCGGCAGACCGGGATCGCTGGCGGCGTCCATCGACGACGGCGCCGCACCTGCCGCGATCAGATGCGCGGCGAACGAGGCGATCATTGCCCCGTTGTCGGTGCATAGTCGTGGCCGCGGGATTCGCAGCGTCAGCCCATTGGCGGCGCAGCGTTCCTCGGCCAGCTCGCGTAGCCGCGAGTTCGCCGCCACCCCTCCGGCGATCAGCAGTGTCTTCACGTTGAGTTCCTTGGCGGCGTGGACGGCTTTCCTTGTCAGCACGTCGGCGACGGCCTCCTGGAAGCCGGCGGCGATGTCTGCCTGCGTGGCGTCGGGATGATTTTCCACGTAACGCGCCACCGCGGTCTTGAGCCCGGAGAAGCTGAATGCGTACGGATCGTCGCGAGGCCCGGTCATGCCGCGCGGGAAGACGATCGCGTCGCGGTCGCCCTGGCGCGCCAGGTCGTCGAGCACCTTGCCGCCGGGATACCCGAGGCCGAGCAGCCGCGCGACCTTGTCATAAGCCTCGCCGGCAGCGTCGTCGACGGTGCTGCCGAGTTCGACGATCGGTTCGCCCAGCGACCGCACGTGCAGCAGGTTGGTATGCCCGCCGGACACCAGCAAGCCGATGCTCTCGGGCAGCGGGCCGTGGTCGTAGACGTCGGCGGCCAGATGACCCCCGAGGTGGTTGACCGCATAGAAGGGCACCTGCCAGGCGGCCGAATATGCTTTGGCGGCAGCCACTCCCACCAACAGCGCACCGGCCAGCCCTGGACCGATGGTGGCGGCGACGATGTCGGGCTTGGCAACGTTCGCCTTTGCGAGCGCCCGCCGCATGGTGGGGCCGAGCGCCTCCAGGTGTGCCCGCGAGGCGATCTCGGGCACCACGCCGCCGAATCGCGCGTGTTCGTCGACGCTGGACGCCACCTCGTCCGCGAGCAGTGTCACGGTGCCGTCGTCGCCGAGGTGCGCGATGCCGACGCCCGTTTCGTCGCAAGAGCTTTCGATCGCCAAGATGGTCGTCATTGCGGATCCCGTCTCATCGTGAAAGCGTCGGCGCCGCTGGACCGGTAGTACCGGCGGCGCAGGCCGACGTTGACGAAGCCCAAACTCTCGTACAGCGCGATCGCGGCTGTGTTGTCGGTGCGCACCTCCAGGAAAACCGTTCCACCCGAGGCATATTCGAGCAGCTCCGCCATCATCCGCCTGCCGACACCTTGGCCCTGGTACGCGGGGTCCACCCCGATGGTATGAATCTCATACTCGTAAGGCCGCTTTCGTCCGAGCCGCGAGATCCCGGCGTAGCCGACTAGCTTGTCGTCGGCGCGCGCGGCGACATAGCGAATGTGCTTGGCCTCGAGCTCTGCCAGGAACGCCCGCGCCGGCCACGGGTCATCGCCGTCGAACAGCTGGGCCTCCAACTCCGCGCATCGGGCGGCGTCTTGGCGGGTCAACGAGTCGTACACGACCGTCATCGAGCCACCGCCGAGGGTTTGGCGTCGGGACGACGCAGATACAGCGGGACCAACGGCGCCGGCTCGGCCGTCCAGTTGGCGACCGCACGCACGAGGCCCGACACGGTGGGATAAGCGGGTGAGAGCGTCGGCAGGTCGAATAGCGCAGCGTGCTCGGGTGATCCGGCCACCGCGTGAGCGTCGGCGGGCACGTCGGTCGGCGCGTTCACAGCAGGACCGTCGACGCGGACCCCGTCGCGGTAGCGCGCCCAGTACACCTCCCGGCGGCGGGCATCGGTGACCACGAGCGCGTCACCCCTGGTCTCCACGCCTATCGCGTCGAGGCTGCAGACGCCGTGCACCGGAACGCCGAGCGCGTGACCGTAGGCCGCCGCTGTCGCCATGCCGACCCGCAATCCAGTGAAAGGGCCTGGCCCGCAACCCACCACCACGGCATCCAGATCATTGACGGTCAGACCGGCGTCGGCGAGCGCGGCAAGCACGTTCGGCGTCAGCTGCTCGGCGTGTCCGCGCGCGTCGACGGTGACCCGCTCAGCGAGCACCTCAACGCCCTCGAGCCGCAGGACGCCGGCGGTGACCGCGGGCGTCGCGGTGTCCATCGCCAGGATCACCTTTGCCCTTAGTGCTCCTCGCGTGCGCGGCATCACTGCCGGCTCCACTGCCAGATGGCGGTCCGCACTTCGGTATCCGGCCCGCGTTCGAGCCGGATGTCGAGGTGACTGTCCGAGAGTCGTTCGGCCAGGCCTTCGCCCCATTCCACAACGACGACGGCGTCGTCGAGATCAGTGTCGAGGTCCAGGGAGTCCAGCTCGGCGAGCAGGTCCACGGACCCATGATCGAGGAGCCGGTACAAGTCGACGTGGATCATCGCCGGGGCATCCGCGTAGCGCGGGCGATGCACGCGGGCCAACACGAACGTCGGCGAGATCACCGGGCCTTCGACGTCCATCGCTCGCGCAATTCCCTTAGCCAGCACGGTCTTTCCCGCGCCTAGCGGGCCCGACAGCACCACCACATCACCGGCGCGCACCTGTCGGCCCAGCTGGACGCCCAGCGCGATGGTGTCCTCGGCAGTCGCGAGCTCGGCGGTTCCGGAGCGCCGCTCAGCCATGGTTGCGCACCCGGTCGCGTACTCGACGCGTAAGCGCGACCAGTTTGGAGGGTGTAGCGCGCTCGACCAGGCGGACGAGGGCATCGTCGATGACCTCGGGCTGCTCGAGCTGCACCAGATGCCCTGCGCCGCCGACGATCACCAGCTCGGACTTCGGCAACGCGGCGGCCAAGCTCTGCGAGTGCTCGGTCGAGGTGAGCAGGTCGCGGTCACCGCAGGCGATCAGGGTGGGCACCTTCGCCAGCGTCGGGAGCGCCGGGGACTCGTCGTGCACCTCCAGCGCGTGCAGGAATTCCACCAACGTGGTGATCGGCGTGTCGTGCATCATCTTCTCGGAAAACGCCACGACGCTCGGGCTGATCTTTTCGTCGCCGTAGGAAGCCGCCCGCAGGATCGGGGCGATCACCGATTTGGCCGCGCCGCGGGTGCGGTGCACCGTCTTGGGCGCGTACCGAACCGCAATCCGAGCCGCCTCCAGCGCCGGATTCTTCAGGATCTCACCAAGCGGTGACCGCGAAACACCTTCGGCGGCAGAGGCGATGATCGCCGCACCGACGACGCGGGTCGGGTAACGGTGCGGGAACTGGCGTGCATGCGACAGCACGGTCATGCCGCCCATCGAATGGCCGACAAGCACCACAGGGCCGCGCGGTGCCATCACGGCGAGCACGGTGTCCAGGTCCCTGCCGAGTTGCGTGACGGTATAGGAGTCGGGCGACGCCTCGGCCGACTGGCCGTGTCCGCGTTGGTCGTAGAACACCATGCGGACCTGCCGGCCCCACTGCTCAGCCAGTCGCAGTCGCTGAAAGTAGAAGGCGCCCATCCGAAGACAGAAGCCGTGCGCGAACACCACCGTCAGGCGAGCGTCCGCGGGACCGACTTCACGCACGGCGAGGTCCACTCCGTCGGGAGTGGTGACGACACAGCTGCGGTCGGCGTCGAGCAGTTCGAAGTCTTCGTCCTCGTAGGGGTCGTCGGCGCTCACATTCCGGCGCAGCGACCTGGCGACGGATACGCCCGCGGCGGTGCCGACCGCCGTCAGCCCGGCCGCCCCGGCGAGCCACGGCGCATTGGACCTCCGGCCGCGCGGCCGCCCGGTCTTCTTATCGCTCAACGGCTTTGGCCCGTCGCTGCTCCACGGTACGTTCGAGTGACCCGGCCGCGCGGGCTGATGACCACTTCGTAGTTGATGGTGTCGAGTAGATCGGCCCAGTCCTGCGCCGTGTGCTCCCCCTGCGTGCCAGGGCCGAACAGAATCGCGTCGTCACCCTCGGCCACGTCGATCTCACCGGGACCGAGGTCAACCACGAACTGGTCCATGCAGATACGTCCGACGCTGCGCCGGAGCCGGCCGTTGATCAGCACGTCGATGCGGCCGCTCAATGTCCGGAACACACCGTCGGCGTAACCGATCGGTAGTAACGCCAGCGTGGTGTCGCGTTCGGCGATCCAGGTGTGACCGTAGGACACGCCGTCACCCGGTCGTACCGACCGGACAAGTGCAACAGGGCATTTCAACGTCATCGCCGGTCGCAGACCCATGTCGCCGCGCTCCGGAATCGGTGTCTGCCCGTACACCGCGATACCGGTCCGTACCATGTCGAAGGCCAGATCGGGACGCGTCATGGCGGCCGGGGAGTTGCTCAGGTGCACGATTTCGTGGCGCACCCCCTCATCCCGGGCCTGCGCCACCATGTCGGTCAGACGCTGCGCCTGAAGATCGTTGAACGGGTTGTCCGGGTCGTCGCCGTGCACCAGATGCGACATGATGCCGCGCAGCCGGACCGCGCCGCCGGCCTGTGCACGGCGCAGCAGGTTCAGCACCTCCGGATACTCGACGGCGCTCACACCGTTGCGGTTCAGCCCGGTGTCGACCTTGACGGTGATCGTTGCGGTATGACCGGTGCGTTCGACAGCGTCGAGCACCTCGCCGAGTTGCCGCACCGATGACACCGCCACCTCGACGTCGGCGTCCAGCGCCGGCCCGAAGTCGGTGCCCGGCGCGTGCAGCCAGGCCAGCACCGGACTGCAGATGCCGTCGTGACGCAGCGCGAGTGCCTCGTCGATGGTGGCCACGCCGAGTTCGGCTGCGCCCGCGGCCAGGGCGGCGCGCCCGACTGCCACGGCGCCGTGGCCGTACCCGTCGGCCTTGACGACGGCCATCACCTGGGCCGATCCCGCGTGCTCCCGCAACAGCCGCACGTTATGGGTGATCGCGTCGAGATCCACCACGGCCTCGGCGGTCGCGGTGGGGGTCACCGAAAGCTCAGTCGTTTGCATGGTCATGTCACCACCGCCGATTGTCCCAGACCCAATTCCGTGTGCCGAACGTTCCTTACCGCTCGAGATTTCTGCCGAAAGTCGAGCGGTAAGGAACGTTCGCGGCGCTGACTAGTGGGCGAAGGGCTGCAACTCGTTGAAGTGACCGTCGGGCTTCAGCTCGTCGAGGTGGGCCAAGGCGGTGATGGTGTCGTCGCGAAGTGCCCTGGCCAGGTCCGCGGAGAAGCCCTCACGCACCACGATGCGCAGCATCGTGATGTCGGTCGCACCCTCCGGCATGGTGTAGGCCGGCACCTGCCACCCGTAGGAGCGCAGCGCATGCGACACGTCGAACTCGGTGTAGCCGAAATCACCGGCCAGCCGGAAGCTGACCACCGGGATCGCCGAGCCGTCGGCCACCACCTCGAAGTGCTGGCTCTCGCGCAGCTCGTCGCCCAGCCAGCGGGCGGTCTGCGACAGGCAACCCATCACCTGGCTGTAGCCGGCGCGGCCGAGACGCAGAAAGTTGTAGTACTGGCCGACCACCTGATTGCCGGGCCGGGAGAAGTTGAGCGTGAACGTCGGCATGTCACCGCCGAGGTAGTTGACCCGGAACACCAGATCCTCCGGCAAGTACTCCTTGCTGCGCCACACCACGAAACCAATGCCTGGGTAGGTCAGGCCGTACTTGTGCCCGCTGACGTTGATCGACACCACCCGCGGCAGCCGGAAATCCCATTCCAGGTCCGGATGCAGGAACGGCACGACGAAGCCACCGCTGGCAGCGTCGACGTGCACCGGGATGTCGAGTCCCCCGCCTGCGGCCAGTTTGTCCAGCGCGTCGCAGATCTCACCGACCGGTTCCAGCTCGCCGGTGAACGTGGTGCCGAGGATCGCCACCACGCCGATGGTGTCCTCGTCGATGTTGTCCAGCACCTGCTCTGGCGTGATGACGTAGCGGCCTTCCGCCATCGGCAGATAGCGCGGTTCGACGTCGAAGTAGCGGCAGAACTTCTCCCACACCACCTGCACGTTGGAGCCCATCACCAGATTCGGCGTGCGGCCCTTCCAGTCCTTCCCGACCTTCTCGCGCCAGCGCCACTTCATCGCCAGCCCGGCCAGCATGACGGCCTCGGATGACCCGATGGTCGACACTCCGACCGCGGTGGACGGGTCGTCGTCGCGCAGGTCCTCGGCGTGGAACAGGTCCGCCACCATGCACACACAACGCTGTTCGATCGCGGCGGTGGCCGGGTATTCGTCCTTGTCGATCATGTTCTTGTCGAACGTCTCGGCCATCAGCTTCTCGGCCTGAGGATCCATCCAGGTCGTGACGAACGTCGCGAGGTTCAGCCGGCTGCTGCCGTCGAGCATCAGCTCGTCGTGGATGAAGCGATACGCATTGTCGGGATCCATACATTCATCGGGCATGCGCAGCGAGGGAACTGGCGCCATCGCCAGCCGCCCGGTGTAGGCCGGGGCGATCTGCGGGGCATGAGTGCGCTTGCGCGACATGGCAGGTCCTTAAGTTCGTAGGTGCAGTTACTTCGTGTTGTTACGTTGTGCTGTGACCCGGGTGGGCCGGGTGAGGCAATGGTTGGTTGCCGGCTCTGTGAGTGCGGCTTGAAAGGACTGGCTGCCCGGCCCGCCTGGACTTCCTCGAGCCGCTGATTGAGATCTGCGAATTCGTCGCTGCTTTAAGGGAATGCTGGCGAGGTCGTCCGTTGGGATCGTGTTGGCAGACAAGTGAAAAGAGGTCGGATGGCAGCTGGACAGCTGTGGGCGGGTGTTGATGTCGGTAAGGAGCATCACTGGGTCGCTGTGGTCGATAGCGCGGGCACGATGGTGTTGTCGCGCAAACTGGCCAACGATGAGCAGCAGATCAGCAAGCTGGTCGCCGAGGTTGACCGGTTGGGCGCCCAGGTGTCGTGGACGGTCGATTTGACCACCGTGTATGCCACGTTGTTGTTGGCGGTGCTGGCCGAGGCCGGTAAGTCGGTGCGGTATCTGTCGGGCCGCTCGGTGTGGCAGGCCTCGGTGATCTATCGCGGCGGTGAGGCCAAGACCGATGCCAACGACGCCCAGGTGATCGCCGATCAATCTCGAATGCGCGGTGATGACCTGCCGGTGCTGCATCCCGACGATGACCTGGTCACCGAACTGCGGATGCTCACCGCCCATCGCGCTGATCTGGTCGCTGACCGCACGCGCACCATTAATCGGCTGCGCCAGCAGCTGGTTGCGGTGTGTCCTGCGTTGGAACGGGCCGCGCAGCCGGCGCAAGACCGCGGCTGGGTGGCACTGCTGGCGCGATACCAGCGCCCGAATGCCATTCGCCACAGCGGCATCACGCGACTGACCCGGGTACTGGCCGACGCGGGGGTGCGCAACGCACCCGTGATCGCCCAGGCCGCGGTCACCGCCGCCAAGACCCAAACGGTTCGACTGCCTGGCGAAGAGGTTGCCGCCGCGCTGGTGGCACAGTTGGCGCAGGGGGTGATTGCCCTCGATGAACGGATCAAGCAGATCGATGCCGACATCGAGGACCGATTTCGCCGCCATCCACTCGCCGAGGTGATCACCAGCCTGCCCGGCATCGGGTTTCGGCTCGGCGCCGAATTCCTCGCCGCTGTCGGTGATCCCGCGTTGATCAACTCGGCCGACCAACTCGCGGCCTGGGCCGGACTGGCTCCCGTACCCAAAGATTCTGGTAAACGGACCGGACGAATGCACACACCGCAGCGCTACAGCCGCAGACTGCGCCGGGTGATGTACATGTCGGCACTGACCGCGATCCGCTGCGACCCGCATGCCCGCTCCTACTACCAGCGCAAACGCAACGAAGGAAAACGCGCCGTCCCGGCGACCATCTGCCTGGCCCGACGCCGCACCAACGTCCTCTACGCGCTCATCCGCGACAACCGCACCTGGCAACCCGACTCACCCCCAATCACCACGACGGCGGCTTGACAGGAACATTGAGAGTCCTTTCATTACAGGGAGGCGATGGCGGCACGGACGTGGGCGAGGATGCGCGACGCCGACGTTGGCGCCGGGTGCGGCCCTGGGTCGGCGGCCGCCAAATTGGCGGCGCGGGCGTGCACGAAGGCAGCCGCTGCGGCGGCTTCACCGGCAGGCAGCCCGGCGGCCAGCAGCGCGCCGATGATGCCCGACAGTACGTCGCCCGACCCCGCGGTGGCGGCCCAGGATTGGCCTGCCGGGTTGAGGTAGACCCGTCCGCCGGGTTCGGCGACGATCGTGACATTGCCCTTCAGCAGCACGGTGGCGCCGACCCGGTCGGCCAGCTTGCGGGTGGCTGCGACGCGGTCATCACCGGGAGGAGAACCGGCGAGTCGCGCGAATTCGCCTGCATGGGGGGTCAATACGGTCGGCGCAGAGCGGCCGGCGACCAGATCGGGGTGTGCGGCGAGGATGGTCAGCGCGTCGGCGTCGACGATCACCGGCAGATCGGTCTCCAGCGCGAAGCACAGCGCGGCAGCCCCTGCGTCGTCGGTGCCGAGGCCGGGACCGACCGCCCAGGCCTGCACGCGGCCCGCTGCGTTCGCGCTCGGCGAGACGATGACTTCGGGGCAATGCGAAAGCACCTGTGGGCCAGCGCTTCCCGTGTAGCGGACCATACCAGACGTGGCGGCCACGGCGGCTCCGGTGCACAGCACGGCCGCGCCGGGGTAGGTCGCTGAGCCGGCCAGGACGCCCGTGACGCCTTGCGTGTACTTGTCGTCCTTGGGCCCGGGTACCGGCCAACGGGCGGCGACGTCAGCGGCGTCGAATCCCAGCATGTCGGTGGACGGGAGCTCGAGGCCTATGTCCACCAGTTCGACACGACCGCAATCACCGAGGGCGTGAACAGGTTTCAGGCCGCCGAACGTCACGGTCAGGCCGGCGTGCACGTGCGGACCGTCGACACCGCCGGTCTGTACGTCGAAACCGCTGGGTATGTCGACCGCCACGACGGGCATGCCCGCCTGGTCGACAGCGGCGAATACCTCGGCCGCGCCGGCCCGCAACGGGCCGGAGCCGGAGATGCCGACCACGCCGTCGATCACCAGATCGGTTGTCGCCGGAACGCTTTCCACCACTCTGCCTCCGGCACACGTGAACGCCGCCAACGCCGCCTTGTGTGTGCGTTCCGGGTTGAGGAGCACCGCTGCCGCGGCCACGCCCCGGCGACGCAAGAATGTCGCTGCCCAGAGGGCGTCGCCGCCGTTGTCGCCGGAGCCGACGACGGCACATACCCGGCTCCCGGAGATGCCGCCGGTCAGCCGAACCAGTTCGCGGATGATCGCGGCGGCCAAGCCGAACGCGGCGCGGCGCATGAGTCCGCCTTCGGGCAGGCTCGCCAGCAGCGGTGCTTCGGCTTCGCGGATCTCATCGGCGGTGTAGTAGTGCCGCATTCCAGCCAGGATTCCATGTCCGCGACGCTGACAGCGAGGTTTCAGTCTCGGCGGGTCCGGCTGTAGTGCCGCCGCGCCTTCATCCGATTGCCGCAACCACTCATCGAGCACCAGCGGGCCGTCCCGGCGCGCGAGCGGTCGATGAGGAACAACCGGCACTCGTCGTTGGCACACGGCCGCAGTCGGCCCGGCATGTCCCTCTCCAGTTCGCCCCAGGCCAGCACAACGCGGGCCGGCCAGTCGGCGTCGAGTGACCAGTCGACACCGTCGGGCCCGATGTCGGGCACCTGGCGCACATCGCCGAGATAGCGACGCAGGACCGACGCGTCGGCGTCCATCCGGACGACGCGCTGCAATTCGTCGCGCAGCGTTCGCACGGCGTCGACGTCCTCACCCCGACCGGCCGAGTGCGCACGCAGCCACGTGCGGGCCGCAGCCATGTCCGCGAGCTGATCGACCGCCTTCCCGTCGATCACCGGCGTGGTGTTGAGCAGGTCAAGCAGCACCGCCTGCCAATCCGCTGGGGAAGACATGCTAACCATCATATATTACTTGACAGGTTAGAACCAAGCATGTTGACTTCAACTAACCGTGACAACCACTAGAAGGGGTTAGCAATGGTCACCCATCATCGCTTCGCCGAAATCGCCGGTCGCCGGCTCTTCTATCGAGAGGCCGGCTCTCCCGCCGCGCCCGCCGTGGTGCTGTTGCACGGCACACCGGCCAGCTCGCATCAGTACCGCAACCTGATTCCGGCGCTGGCCGACCGGTATCACGTCATCGCCCCCGATTACCCCGGCTTCGGCCACTCCGACGTGCCGAGCGTCGACGATTTCCGCTACACGTTCGACAACCTCGCCGATCATGTCGACGCGCTACTGGACCATCTCGGCCTGCAGCGGTACGCGATGTACGTCCAGGACTACGGCGCCCCGGTGGGCTGGCGGCTGGCGTTGCGCCACCCTGACCGCATCGCAGCGATCATCACCCAGAGCGGCAATGCGTACGTGGAGGGATTCTTCGGCGACGCGATGGAGCCGCTGTTCGCCTACGGCCGCGAACGTTCCGACGCCAACGCCGCCGTGCTACTCGAGTTCATCAGCATGGACGGCCTGAAATGGCAATTCACTCACGGTGTTTCGGACCCGTCGGTGGTCGACCCCGACACCTGGATCAACGCGTACTCGGCGGTGGCCAGCAGCCCGGCGCGGGTGGCTGCGCAGCTAGAGCTGTTCGCCGACTACAGCTCGAACGTCGACCTGTATCCGCGCGTACACGAGTACTTCCGCACCTCACAGCTGCCGCTGCTCGCGGTCTGGGGCCGCAACGACCAGATCTTCGGCCCGGACGGCGCATTGGCGTTCGCTCACGATCTGCCGAACGCAGAGATCAACCTGCTCGACGGCGGCCACTTTCTCCTGGAAAGCCGGCTGGCCGAGGTCGTCGCGCTGATCCGGCCATTCCTGGAGGAGCATCTCGCCGGCGCCGCGTCATTCGCCCGACTGGCCCTCTGAACCATTTGGACGAGCGCGGACGTTGCTTAGACTGCCTCAACGGAACTCACTTTGGAGGGCAGAATGTCATCCACTTACAAGCTTCTTCAGATCGCACTCGCGATTTTTGGCGCGTTGTGTCTCCTTCTCTATCCCCTGGCCGTGATCTGGCCGTCGGGGTGGGCATGGCATTCCGGCGCGCCGCAGGCGTCGGACTACTTCATGATGATCGTCGGTCTGTACGCGACGCTGGGCATCTTCCTGCTCAACGCGGCGCGAAACCCTCAGGCCAACCTCAGCTTGATCTGGTTCACGGTGTCGTCGAGTGTCGTACACGCCGCAATCATGGCGGTGCAGTCCTTCGGCGGCGGACACCAGATGGGACACCTGTTGGGCGATGTCCCGGCGCTGCTTTTGGTGGCCGTCGTCCTGTCGGTGCTCGTTTTGTCGTCCGGCCTCAGACCGTCTGCGCCTGCGCCGATTCCTGCACGCTGAGCGCGAGGGTGGACGCCTTCTCATCACTCGGTTGTGCGAGTGTGAGATTTGTCGGCGGCGGTAATGGAGCGCTGCTGCCACGGCCATGCGCCCGTCATCTCCAATTGGAGGGAGAAGCTGAGGAAGGTGCGGATCAGCACGATGCCGGCCAATACTGCGACGCTCTCGCCGCTCGGTGTGACGGCGACGGTTCGGATGATGTCCGCGGCGACCAGGAACTCGAGACCGAGAAGTATCGCGCGGCCCAGCCGTCGCCGGAAAAAATCGTAGGCGCCGCCGTCCTCACGACGGGTCTTTCCAATCGTCATGAACGCGGCGAGCACCGCACCGCCTGCGATTACGGCGACACCGATGACGTCGATCGCCGAGCCGATTGCCTCGATGATCTCGACGAGAGACACGACGTCATGGTGACACCGACGCCGCAGCTATTGCGACGACACGCCGTACTATTGCGCGTCGGCTCGAGCGCGACACTGAAGCGTCTGCGAGACAGGCCGATTCGTAGAGCGGACGGTTCAGTTTCGCTGTCCTGACTCGCGGTGCTCGAAGTAGCGGTGCTGATATGGTCGCGCGGTGAGCCGTCGAGCGTCGTCCTGGAAGCCGCTGCTCTCCTGGATACGCCGGCATCTCGAGCTGACACCGGTCGGGCACGCCTACTCGCCGAACTGGCCAGAACTCGGCTGCCGCTCGCCCTGCTCGACCATCCGGGCATTGGCGGCGATCTGCTGACCATCGGGCTGCGGAGCCCGTGACGAGGAACTCCGAATAGTTGACTCATGCTCCATCCACGTCATCCCAGAACGCACCCACCGTAGCGCCAACAGCGGACAGTCGAGCGACCGCAACTGGTGATCGGTGAATGATTTCGGCATCGCCTTTCGCATGACGTAGTCGGTGGATCCGGCGCAGATCAGCGCGGCCTCTGGCAGCGAGTCGTCGGCCTCGGCTCCGGCCGACATCCAGCTGAATACCCTGCGCCGCACCGCTTCCGGCACAGGCATGAACAATCCCGTTGACACCAGAAGCGTCCTGGCCGGGTCGCGCGAACGTGAAAACCGGATCCAGCAGTGTCAGCGACGCGGCGCGGCCAGGGCGGCGAACCCCATAGTTCACCGCCGTGCACCCGCCGATCGACACCCCGTCAGGTGCACCCCATCCAATCCGAGGCCGGCCAGCGCGGCGATCGCGCCATTGCGCCTCGTCGTCGGGGCCGGTGATCGGCTTGTCCTGCACGGACATCCCGGCCTCGCCGAGCGGGTCGATCCCAATGACGGTGCGGTGCTCGAGCAACGCGGGGATGTTGACCCGCCACATCGGCGTTGATGCGTTGCGGCCCGGCAGCAGCACCACCGGCGGACCGGCGGATGGCCCGTCGAACCGGTGGGCGCGGATGGTGCCGAACGACGTTGGCACATCAGCTGACTCGCTGACCGGCGGAAGCTGCGCCATCGCCGTCTGGTAAACGCTCAAGAAATGTGCGCGGGCTCGCTCACGTTTGAAGTGTCCGACGTTGTGGCGCGGCACTACTCGACGGTGACGGACTTCGCCAGGTTGCGCGGCTTGTCCACGTCGTAGCCACGGGCCTGCGCGACGCCAGCAGCGAACACCTGCAGCGGAATCGTCGACAGCAGTGGCTGGAAAAGTGTTGACACCGCGGGTATTTCGATCAGGTGATCCGCGTAGGGCCGGACAGTGTCGTCGCCCTCCTCGGCGATGACGATGGTGACCGCGCCGCGGGCCTGGATCTCCCGGATATTCGACAGCAGCTTGGCGTGCAGCGTC
>Ga0207688_10001122_pt1 | contig 13768 bp, 21 predicted proteins | sample KBSMiscanthusM4_FD_184296 | JGI IMG/M metagenome (GOLD analysis project Ga0207688, IMG submission 184296) | Miscanthus rhizosphere microbial communities from Kellogg Biological Station, Michigan, USA - M4 (SPAdes) (version 2) | ecosystem: Host-associated > Plants > Roots > Rhizosphere ...
CCTTCGTCCCTCGGTGATGCTCGGCAGGTAGTGTCGCCGGCTCATGCCCGGCGACAACGACACGCGAAGACAGTCGATCCTGAGGCTTCGCTTCCCGGACGGCGAAGTCCAGATACGGTGGACGGCGACCGAGCTTCCCGTGGGCGTCATCGTCCGCAGCCGGGGTGCGTTGTGGGTCGTGAAGAGCTCGAACGAGCACTCCGTCGTGCTCGAACCCGCACCGCCCGATGCCCAGGCGCCACTTGGCGCTCCGGCACCGAAGCCGGACACGATCACCGAGGACGTCTTCCTCGAGATGATCGCGGTCTGAGGCGGACTGGCAAGGCGCTTCGAACCGCCTGCTCGTTTCTTCGCTCTGCGATCTGGTAGCCGACGGCCACACGGGGAATCCGGCCGGGCGGCTCGGCACGTACTTACGTCGAAGCCCCGATTACGCCAATTGCAAAGGAGAAGGCGTATGAAGACTCAGACGTACGGACGGAGCCCTCTTTGGCTCCTCGCAGTCCTCTCGATGTTTGCTGTGGCTGCAGCGCTTGTGAGCTTGGGCGTCGGTGCTGCGAGCGGAGCCGGCCGCGCAACCGTGAAGACCCACAGCTCTTCGCTCGGCAAGATCCTGGTCGACGCGAAGGGCCGAACGCTCTATCTGTTCGAGAAGGACAAGAGCGGGAAGAGCGCGTGCTACGGGCAATGCACCAAGTACTGGCCGCCGCTTCTGACGATCGGGAAGCCGACCGCGGCCGCAGGTGTCAAGGCGTCGCTTCTCGGCACGACCCGACGCACGAACGGCGCGATGCAGGTCACCTATGCGCACCATCCGCTTTATCGATATGCCGGAGACACGGCCCCCGGTCAGACGACGGGCCAAGGCTCCGACAATTTCGGAGCGGAGTGGTACGTGGTAGCGCCTTCGGGAAAGAAGATCGACGAGGACTGAACTGCTGGAAGGGAGGCGGTCACCACGACCGCCTCCCCTTCACGCATCGATGCGCGACGGGGCGGTGCTCTTCCCACGCGCGAGCCGGGTCACGGGCTACCTCGCCGAACTGAGGTCATCGGGGCGGCTGGCGAGTGCGGCGCCCGGCTGGTTCCGTTTCTCGTGTGACCTCGACGGGTCGGGCATGACGGCGTGAAGAGCGACGACCGCCTTCGCTCGGACCCTGGCCATCAGGCACACTGTTGGCAGGGAGGAACACGGTGGAGATCGCGCTTTGGCTGGGTGTGTTCGGGGTCGGGTTCTGGCTCTCACTGGCCGCTCATGAGGCGGGCCACGTCGTCGTTGGTGTGCGTAACGGCTGGGAGGTCGCAGGCTTCTACTTCAAGCCCGCGGCGCTCGGCATCGGTGTGAGGATGGGGCATCGCTCGACTGATCCGGTCGACTGGCACCTCGGTCTGGTGGCCGTGGCCGGCCCGGTCGCCTCATTCCTCGTGGCAGGGGTCTTCTGGAGCATCGAGCCACTGCCGGATGGCGGCGGTGTACTGAGTGCGCTCGCCGGCATCAACCTGGCGGTCGGCGTGATCAACCTGCTGCCGACGCCGATCACCGACGGAGGACACATCATCCGGGAGCTGTTCGGTTGGACGCTCCGGTGGAGGCACATGGCCGTCGCTTGGGTGCTGCTCGAGCTGGCCGGCGCTGCGCTCTTCCTGCTCCTGGAACACAGGGCGATCTGAGCCCGGCACCGGCGGTCGGGCAGCTCGCCGCCCGACGCCCCAACGCGGTCGTTAGCGTCGGAGAAAGACGTTCAGCAGGATCGTCGCCACGATCGACACGACGACCATCAGTCCGATGGGAACGAACACGGTTACGTTGTCCGAGTGCCACGTGAGTGTGGCGGGGAGCCGCTCCACACCAAGCTTCGCGAGCACCAATGCACCGACTCCGAGGATCGCGAGGATCAGCGCCATCCCCAGCAGTAGCTTCCCGGCGATCTCCATGTCGCGAGGCTACCCAGGCGGCGCCGTCATACGGGGCGCGGATGCCCATTCGCGACGTCCGCCGTACGCGGGAGTTCATGGCGACTTCGTCGGCGGTCATCGCTCATTCGCTCGCGCCCACCGAGGCACTGAGAACTCTTCGGATGGACGCTGCGGAATGCAGTCGGATCCATCCGCATTGGGCGCACAGGAGCACTTCGCACGTCACGCCGAGCCAGGGTGGCCCGGGTCGGTCGTGGCGATCCAGAAGTTCCCCGGCCTCGTCGACGGCCAGAAGCTTGACCTCGAGATCTGTCCCGTCACCAACCCCGATCCAACCGCTGTGTCCGCAGATCGGGCAGTAGGCGGCGACCCCCAGCCGGTTCATCGCCTCGTGGACGTCGTCACTCGCCATTTCTCGCTCCTCTCATCCCGATTCCGACAACATCGGCCAGTGTCACAGAGAGCGAGCATCTACAGCTGATCCACGCGGCGTGTGGCACCGCGAGACGGCGACCGTCGAGATATCGGTACCGCCTGAACGCGCAAGTTTTCCTGCTGTCGCGCATCTTCAGGGTGAAGGACCACTACCCCTCCCGGGAAGGAGAAGTTCATGAAGGTCAAGCTGTTTCTTGCGAGCTTGGCCGTCGCAGGTCTCGCTGTTTCCTCTGCGGTGGCAGCGCCCCCAGACGGAAAGGGCAAACCGAAGACCGGCGAAGGCTGCAAGCCCCAGGTCACTGTCGTCCTGAAAGGCACTCTCACAGGAGCGCCCCTCAACGTCGATGTCACCAGCTCGAATCGGTGGGGTCGTGCCTACGTTCCGGGGACCGCGTCGACGGTGATCGCCGTCAACGACGACACGAAGGTGCGTCGCCAGGGCAAGAAGGAGATCACCGACCTCGTCGTCGGCGATCGAGTGCTCGTTCAGGCGCGTGTCTGCAAGGCGGATCTCAAGGACAACCTGATGCCCTCCCTGACAGCATCGCGCGTCGTCGCGCACCCCGCGAAGACCGAGAACACGCAAGACGACGACTGAGATTTCCCTGGGAGGGAATCGCAGCGAGTCACAAGTCAGTGGCGCGGCGGGGCGGCCGTCGCGCCACTGTGAAAGTGCGTCGTCGCGGCTCAGCTCGTGCCTGTGGCTCCCAGCGCTGCTCTGATCTTCTCGATGGCCGCGCTCTCCTCGTCCGCCACACCACCCTTCGCCTCGGCGGCGGCCGTCGCGACGTCGAGCACGAGCTCGCGGTAGGCCTCGACCTCGTCGGGGGCCTTCGCTTCGAGCACGGCGACCGATGAGCTCAGCGAGCCGAGTACACCCTCGACCTCCTTGGGCGACGCGACAAGGCCGAATCCCGTGCTGTGCGTGCCGGCGAGCTCACGGACGAGCTCGCTCTCGCTGCTGCGGTGCGCGGCAAGGTGGGACGCGACGGCCTTCGCCTCCCCGAAGCTGTCCGTGAAGTCCCGATGAGCCGACGAGACCAGAAGCCCCGCGCCCGTCACGCCTTGCTGGAGCTCCTTCCACTCGTCCTCGGTGAAGTCGGCCTTACCTGCCATGTGTGTCCTCCTCGCTCGCTTTCCTCGAGCCTAGTCACCCACTGACGGTGCCGGTCGCAGCCTGAAGCCGCGGGCGCTCCTCCGCCAATCCGCTCGACAAGCTGCGGGTCGGGTGACCTGCGGCCGCTGTAGGCTCCCGCGCCATGCGGTGCGCCGAGTGCGACTGTGTCAGCGATGCGGCGGGTGGCTGGATCGCGGTGCTTGGCCGCGACCCCGAAGACGACGACGCGCTGACGGAGGTCGTCGCGTTCTGCCCGGTGTGCGCCGCGCGCGAGTTCCGCATGGCGGCCAAGACCGCCGAAACGTACACGTGACGCTGGGAACCGCCGCGGGCGTGATCCGCGTATGACCCTGGTCTCAGTCGTGCGAACATACGTTCGTGACTGCGCAGCCGCACGCTCAGGTGCGCTTTCGCCTGGCGATCGAGCGTCGGGCGCTCTGGCTCGCCGAGGACGCCGCGCGCGAACTGCCGAACCTGTCGCTCCAGGATGCACTTCAGCTCGTCCATCTGTACGCGGAGCGCGGCTCGCCGAAGTACGAGAAGGCTGCGATGCGCTGGCTCGAGCGGTACGTCAGCGAGGGCTCGCCAACCCTCGCACAGTACGCCTCGGTCGTGCGTGAACTCGCTGCGCGTGCCGAGTAGCCCGGGGTGGAGTGCATCTCGACGGAGATCCACGATCGGCGCAAGACCGTAGTCCTTCGGATGACGAGATCGACTCTGCGAGCGACGCTCGCGCTCGGCGTTGCCGTGTCCGCTCTCGTGTGGAGTGCCGAGGCAGCGGGACATGTCGTCCCGGTGCCTCAGTCCGTCCGAACCGGCACCGTCGTGCCGCTGAGCCTGGCCGTTCCCAACGAGCGGCAGGAGCCGATGAACGGTTTCACGGCGACCGTTCCAAGCGGCTTTCGCATCGTCGAGGCACGGCCCGCAGACGGCTGGACGGCCGAGGTGGACGGCGACACGGTGCGGTGGCGCGGTGGCCCGCTCGCCCATCTGAGTATCGAGACCTTCGTCGTCCGAGTCGACGTGACCGCCGATCCCGGCGCGGCGACCCTCGACTTGCGCCAGCTCTATCCGAGCGGCGCGCAGGTCACCTGGTCAGGCGATCTGACGGTCGTCCGAGGCCCCCGATCGCGTGCCGGAAACACCTCGGAGACTCTGCCGACGCTTGCGGTCATCGGAGGCTTCGGGCTTTCGGTGCTAGTTGGGCTCGGCGCGCTCGCCTGGCGCAGGAGAAAGGTCAGATCGGTTCGCGCTCGAGACGCTGCGCCACGTTCGCGAGCACTCTGAGAGCGATGCGCGGCGTCGTCTCGACGACGTAGCGGAAGGAGCGATCGCTGATCACGAGCAGACGCACAGGTGACGTCGCCGTCACTGTTGCGGAGCGCGGCTTGAACGTCATGAGCGCGATCTCGCCGAACCAGTCCCCGGGGCCGAGCTCGGCAAGCTTCCTGCCCTTGCGGCGCACCGCGACGTGACCCTCGGTGAGCACGAAGAACTCCCTGCCGGCTCGGCCTTCCGCCGTAAGGTCTTCCCCGAGGTCGGCCTCACGTTCGTCGGCGACCAATGCCACCTCGATCAGTTCACGCTTCGTGCAGGCCGAGAAGAGCGGGACCTGTCTCAGTAACTCGATCTTCTCGTTCTTGCTCAGAGCCACGCTCGGCGATCTTATGCGTGGGACGCTAGTCCGGGAGCGGGCGGGTCGCACCCCGGACGCTCGCTCGAAAGCCGCTAGGGCGGGGGCGTCACCGTCACCGTGACCGTGTCGGTCAGGGTGGTAGTCACGGTCACCTGGTCGGTCACCGTGACGCGGTCCGTCGTGGTCTCGGTCACGGTGCGCTGGGGCTGTGTCACCTCCGTCGTGACCGTCGCGGTACCTCCCGGAGTCGTCACCGTCGTCGAGTGATCCGCTGTCTCGGTCCGTACGACGGTGTCGGTACGGCGGTCGGTGACGACGCTGTTCCGGACAGGCCCGCGTACCGTCCGGGTCTCGCCTGTCCCCCTGACGACGACGGTGTGTCCGTTCCTTTGCACCGGCACGGCCTTCGTCATGCCGGGTTCGGTGACCGTCTCCGTGATGTTCTTCGGCGCTCCGTCCCGGTCGAGAATCGTGAACACACGCTCCGTCGTGAACGAGGCGGCTTCCGGCGTGTCCGTCAGCCGAGCGGCGACGAGGAACCCGACGAGAAATGTCGCAGCGGCGAGGAGCACCGCCGATGCGGTCTTCGCCTCGCTGCTGACGCTATTGCGCCACCACCACGGCCAGTAGCGGAGGTCACGCCAGTGCCTTCGAATGCCGGCGTCCATACGAGAGCACTACCCCTCATCGCAAATACGCAACAGGCCGTGCCCGGCTTCTTGCTCTCGGCCTTCACGCTGCTGGACGTGTGCGCAGTTCCCCTCCCGGTGAGGCTCTGGGCGCGGCTTGACACGCTCGGAATCGAGGCGGAGAATCGGCCTTCCGCCACTCAGAAAACGGAGGTCGGCATGGCCTGGAGCCTCAAAGGCACGTACTTCGAGACGTGTTCGTGCGAGCTCATGTGCCCGTGCAATTTCTCGTTCGATCACGGCGCGACGTACGACTACTGCCGGGTCACGCTCGTCTTCAACATCGAGGACGGCGACATCGAGGGCACCGATGTGAACGGCCGGACGCTCGCCCTCATCGCCGATACGCCCAAGGTGATGACCGAAGGCAACTGGCGGGTCGGGATCTTCGTCGACGAGGATGCGTCCGACGAGCAGATGGACAAGCTCACGGCCGTGTTCGGTGGTCAGAAGGGCGGCCCGATGGCCGGCCTGGCGCCGCTGATCGGCGAGGTGCTCGGTGTCGAACGAGCCCGCTTCGAGGTCGTCGAGGACGGCCTCAAGCACAGCGTCCGCATCGGCGACGCGGTCGACTTCGAGATCGAGGACATCGTCCCGTTCGGGATCGAGACCGGCGAGCCTGCCCGTCTGGTGGGTGTGTTCCATCCGGTTGGTTCGGAGCTGACGGCAGCCGAAGCAAAACGCTCGAGCATCAGTGCTTTCGGCATCGAGTACGAAGGGAAGACAGGGCTCTCCTCCGAGTTCTCCTGGGCGGCATAGGCCGTGATCGCGTCGGCACACGACCAGCCCGCCGACCGGGCGGGGCTGGCACCTGCGCTCGCGGCGTCGCGGGCCAGGATCGGGCTCATCGGGCTGCTGTTCGCGCTCGCTGCCCTCGGGTGGTGGTGGACGGCGGATCAGATGCAGGACATGGACGGCGGACCGTGGACGGAGCTCGGGACGCTGTCATGGTTTCTCGGCGTCTGGGTCGTGATGATGGCGGCGATGATGTTTCCGTCGGTCGCTCCGACGGTGGCGCTCTACTCGAAGCTCAAGAACACGCGCGCGCTCGGCGCGCCGCTCGTCTTCACGTCGGGGTATCTGCTCGTCTGGAGTGCTTTCGGCGTACTTGCCTTCGCGCTCGCGTTCGTCGGGAGCAAGGTACTCGGAGACGTGCTCGCCTGGGATCGCGCCGGTCGCTGGGTCGCCGGCGTGACGCTGCTGGCCGCTGCGGCGTACGAGCTGACGCCCTTGAAGGACGTCTGCCTCGGGAAGTGCCGGTCTCCGCTGGGATTCCTACTGGGCAGCTGGAAAGACGGGCTCTCTGGCGCCCTGCGCATGGGTGCGCGTCATGGCGGCTGGTGCGTTGGCTGCTGCTGGGCGCTGATGGCGTCGCTCTTCGCTCTCGGCCTCATGAGCCTCGTCTGGATGGCGTTCGTCGCCGGGTTGATCGCGTTCGAGAAGCTGATTCCCTCCCGTCGGGTGGCGACGTACGGCACGGCCGGTCTGCTCGTCGTCCTGGGCGTGCTCATGCTCGTCGCACCGGATGTCATTCCCGGTCTTACCGTTCCGGACGGCGGGTCCATGTCGGACATGACGCCGATGAGCCCGTGATCTAGCGCGCCGCACGAGACGGCGAGTAGTGGGTGGCGACGCGGCGCGGTACGGGGCGTCAGCTACCGTCGAGCCGTGCGCCTGCCAGCCGGACACTGGCTCAGGCCGACTGCCGCGGCGCTCATCGGAGGAGCGCTCGTCGTGCTCGCCGCGAAGGCGATCGGCCGCTGGCACTACGACCCGTCGATCTGGCCGCTCGCCGGGTGGTACGTTCCGCCGGATTTCGGCGACTTCTACGCAGCGGCCGAGGCGGTGCTCCGGGGGGACAACCCGTACCAGGCGGACCTGTCGCGAGACTGGCTCGGGTTCGTGTACCCGCCGCTGCTTGCGTGGTTGTTGACCCCGCTCACGCTGCTTCCCGTCACGACTGCCGTGTCGGTGTGGGCCGCGCTCACGCTGCTCTTCGTCGTCGCCGCGCTGTGGGTCCTGGGCGTGCGGGACTGGCGCTGCTACCCGCTTGCACTCCTCTCACCCTTCGCGCGCGAGACGATCGAGTTCGGTTCGGTCGACGGACTGTTGTTGCTCGCGGTCGCTTGCACGTGGAAGTACAGAGACGCCCCGGTTCGTGCTGCGGCCGCTTCGGGCCTGACGATCGCGCTGAAGCTCTTCCTCTGGCCGCTCGCGCTCTGGCTGGGAGTGACCGGACGGATCCGTACGGCGCTGCTCAGTTGTGTGGCTGTCGCGGCATTCGTGCTCGTCCCCTGGGCGGCCATCGGGTTCCAGGGGCTCGGTGGGTACCGCGACCTCCTCGCCGACGTCGCGCGCCAACAGGACGGCTCGTACAGCCTCGCTGCGCTCGCCGAGCAGTTCGACGTGGCGACGACGTTCGCTCGAACCGTGTCGATCGCAGTGGCGGCGCTCCTGCTCTTCCTCGCGGTCCGTGCGGCGCACGAGTCCGGCCGTGAGAAGAGGGTGAGAGATCGGCGCTCGTTCACCCTCGCGCTCGCGGCCGCCCTCACGTTGACGCCGGTGGTATGGAACCACTATCTGCTCCTGCTGTTCGTCCCGGTGGCGATCGCGCGGCCGAGGCTGTCCGGGCTCTGGGTGTTGCCGTTCGCGGCCAACTGCCTCTACGAGTTCGACTGGTACGGCCCGAAGCCCAACGGTCTCGCGCCACGGCTCGCAATTGCTGCGATCGCCCTGGTAACGATCGTGCTCTCGATCGAGGCGCAGGCGCGACCGCGCTCCAACGCGTTGCGACGCCTGTGGCTCAGGCTACGGCGGCGACACTTCTGGCGGTCCGCGACGATGGGGCTCGCGCTCGTGTGCGCGTTTGCGGTCGCCTTCGTTGCGACGCCCGAGCTCATGAACGACCGCCCCTACAACCCGCTCGGCCGCGACACGTCACACGCGCCGAAGCCGACCGGGTCGGGAGGCGATTTCGGTCAGCAGTGAACGGCTACGCCTGGACGTATGCCGTGATCGGCTGAACGACCCCGTGCGCCTGCATCTTCTCCAGCATCTCGGGAGGGGGAGAAGCGAGCATGCCCTTCAGCAGCTCGACGTCCGCGACGTCGGCGGTGATGGCGATGTTGTTGCTTCCGTCGGCCGCGACGTAGTCGGTCACGTTGCTTCCGGACCCGGACTCGATGGCCGCGGCACGCTCGCTCTGGCCGGCGCGCCAGCGATCGAGGTCCTCGACGGCGTGGGTGATGACGAGCTTCGGCATGTCTACTCCTGTTCGGGGGTACGGTCGAGCTCGACCGTACACGACCGATCCAGGTCGGATGGACGCCGCCGGCGGGACTAGGCGTGTTCCGCGGCGCCGGCGAGCGTGTGCCACTCGTCCTCGCCTGCGGGCTTCAACAGCAGTGGAGCCTGTGCCGTCGACCTGGTGTCCGACGCGTGCTCAAGCTCCGCGACGAGCGCGTCGATGTCGGCGACCGACTCGAAGTGGTCACCCAGGTCCTCCTGCGCGCCCGTCATGGTCCAGTTGGCGATGAGCGCAGTCGTATTGGCGTACTTCCCCGACACCCCAGTTCTCCCTTTTCCGCAGCCCTACAACAGCCCCTCACGGTATCCCCTGGAAAGGGGTACGGCAATCCCTCGAACGAGTGCGACGTCGCTCAGTCGTGCGACTCGTGCGCGGACTCAGCCATCCGCTTGAGACCCATCCGGTCGACCTTTCCGGTCGCGGTTCGCGGCATCTCTCCGAGCACGACGATCTCCTCCGGTGCCTTGTAGCCGACCTTTGCCCGCGCGAAGCGGATGAGCTCCTGGTCGGTCGGGCGCGGGGCGCCCTGGCGGAGCGTGATGTACGCGCGGACGTTTTCGCCGTGGACGATGTCGTGGATACCGACAACCCCTGCGGCTTCCACGCTCGGATGCTCGAGCAGGACCCCTTCGATCTCCTGCGGCGTGATGTTCGAGCCGTCGTGGACGATGATCTGCTTCCGGCGGCCGCGGAAGTAGAAGTAGCCGTCTTCGTCGGCTCGCATGACGTCGCCCGAGTCGAGCCACCCGTCCGAGAACGCTGCCGCGGTTGCGTCCGCATCGTCCCAGTACCCCACGCATGCGGCATTCGTCTTGATCCACAGCCGACCCTCGCCGCCGATTTCGGCCGGCTCTCCGTCGTCGGTGCGAATCGCGAGCGAAATCCCCGGGACGACCTGCCCGATCGAGCCGACCTTGATGCGAGTGGGAGGGCTGACCGTGACGAGGCCGACCTCCGACAGGCCGTACGCCTCGTCCACCGCGAACCCGCTGAGCTCGGTGAACTGACGCTCGAGCTCGGCCGAGACCTTGTCCCCGGCGGCGCGGCAGAGCCGTAGCGACGAGAAGTCATCCTGTGACGCGCCGTGATCCCGAGTCAGCGCGAACAACGCCGAAGGCAGCATCGAGAGCACCGTCGGCCGGTCGTCGCGTAGGAGCGGGAGCAACTCGTCGCCGTCGAAGCTGCGGGCGACGACGATGCCCGCGCCGACACTGAGCGCGGAGAAGGACACGTAGAAGGCGCCGACGTGAGAGAGCGACGAGCCGGCGAGCACGAGGTCGCCCGAGTCGAGCTCCAGCCCTCCGGCTGCGCTCGCGAACATCCACCCGAGCGTCTCGTGGGTGTGCGTGACACCCTTCGGCGGGCCGGTGCTGCCCGAGGTGAAGAAGACGACGGCGGGAGCCGAGGGGGCGGGAGTGGGGAGCGTCGCAGGCGATCCACGACTCACGAGCTCTTCGAACGACACTGCCGCGTGGTCAGGGGCGCCGTAACTGATCCTGCCCGACGGGAGCTCGTGGGCGAGCTCCGTCGCCGCAAGGTCCTCGTTTCTCTCCACGTGCGCGAGCAGCGCGCTCGCCTTGCTCACGCGGAGCGCGTGATCGATCTCCGGAGCCGTGTACCGGTAGTTGAGTGGCGTCGCGACCAGCCCCGCCTTGAAGCACGCGAGGTAGTGGATGACGAGCTGGCGGCGGTTCGGCATGAGGGACGCGATCCGGTCGCCGGGCTCGAGCCCGAGCCCGAGGTAGCTCGCGGCGAGTCGGCCGCTCGAGTCCTCGAGCATCTGCCAGGTCAGGCGGGCTTCGGCCGACACGAGCGCAAGGCGCCGAGGATCGGCATCGAGGCCGATCCGGAGCAGGTCGCTCGGCGTGGCCGAACGCTCCACCGGCGCGCCCGTGTATGTCGTCACGACATCACTCCCTCAGGTCGCTCCCGCGCATCTCGAGCGTAACGACGTGCCGCGGTCGGGTGTCCGAACCGCCCGCGGGTGGTACGGTCACCAGCAGAGAGAGGGGGCTCTCATGCGAGAGCGAAGCGGACTGTGGCTCTGGCCACTGCTGGCATCGGGACGACTCCGCGACGGTGTGCGTGCGCACTGGAAGCGAATCCTCGTGGGGGCCTCGCTCGGTTGGCTGCTCTCGGTCGTCGTTGGCGCGATCGCATTGGCGGCACTGGAGATCCACGACGTCATCTCGAGCGCAACGTCGGACGGGCTCGGGATCATCATCGTGTTGTACGGGGTCGGGATCGGGGCGCTGAACGCCTACGCGTTCAGGCCACGAGCCACAGCTGCCGCTGAGGCGTCGACAGCCACTCGACGCCGTCCGCAGTGACGAGAACATCCTCCTCGACCCCGATATAGCCGCGGCCGGGCACAGCTGCGCCGTACTCCACCGTGAACACGTTTCCCGGCTCGACGAGGCCGAACGGCGCGGTGCCGTAGCGGTCCCAGCGCGGCGCAAGTGTCGTGCCTCCGTCGTGCGCCGCTCGTCCGAGCTGGTGGCCGAGCGCATGCATGGGCTCCGGGTAGCCCGCATCCATGAGCACGGAGCGCGCCGCCGCGTCGACCTCCCATCCCGCGACACCCGGCCGCAGCGCGTCGATGCCGGCGTCGATCGAGGCCCAGAGAGCCTCCCATGCATGCGTGACGTCGTCGGGTGGCGCGGTCTCGTTCTCGTCCAGGAAGTACCAGACGCGCTGTAGGTCGCTCGTGTACTCGGCGCGAGTGACGCCGAAGTCGACGTGAAGGAGCTCTCCGCGCCGGGTTCGGAGTTCACCCGGCGGTGCGTGACCGATCTCCTTCTCCGGACCGGCGTTCACGGCAGGGCAGTGGTCTCGACCCCACGCGTAGCCGAGGCCGCGTCGCGCGACCTCCCCGTGCATCAGATCCGCGACCTCGAGCTCGCCGAGGCCGGCGCGTAGCTGACTGGTCACGGCGTCGAAGATCTCCTCGGTCTCGCGCGCGGCAGCGCGGATGCGGTCGACCTCCGCCGGCGACTTGCGCCCCCTCAGGGCATTGACGATCGCCTCTGACGACACGAACCGGCTCGCGACGTCGGTCTCCGCGAAGATTTCCCGGAGCACGAGCCAGAGGCCGTGGGTGAGCCCGTCGGCCGCCGGATCGCTCTCCGAGTAGTTGAGCGCGATCGTCCGTGGGGCGAGACGCTCGACAGCATCGCGCAGCGCGGGCTTGATGCTCTCGTCGTAGCCGACCACCTCGTAGCCGCCCGTCTGCTCGACGGCGGGGGCATCGAACCGTCCGACGATGGCAATGCGCTCGCCGTTCGCTGCGACGAGGAACGCGCCGGTCCACGCGCTGTACGTCCCGGCGATCAGGTCGAGACAGGGATCGTTCGTCAGCGATGTCTCGCGCACGAAAGTGAGCCAGAGGTCGACGTCCTGCTCCCGCAGGATCCCGACGGCCTGGTCGAGCTTCTCCTGGACGAGCGTCGACGTAAGCGACATATGTTTTGACGCTACCAGCGGCCGTGCTCAGCGCTCGAGCGCGAGCTCGAGGTTGTAGTAGCCGGGGATCGGCACCTTCGCCGCACGAAGCGCACGCCGCGCCTTCGGGCGCGAGCGAAGCCCGCCACCGATCCGGAAGAGAAGCGGGTCGAGGAGTGGGAACCACAGCAGCCGGCGCTCGAGTGCGACGATTCGGAGCCCGGAGGCTGCAACCAGCGCCTGGACCGAAGCGAGATCCGTGTACTCCCGAAGGTGGGACGTGTCGAGCACGGACTCGCCGTCGCGCTTGCGGAAGTACCACGCCCACCGCTTCTTGAACACCGTGGTCACGTACGCGCGGCCCCCGTCCCGCAGCATGCGGCGAATCTCGGCGAGGTACGCCGCCTCGTCGGGCACGTGCTCCATGACCATCGTCGAGATGACGGCGTCCAGCGAGCCGCTCGCGATCTCCGGGACGTGGTCTGCCGAGCCGACGACGGTCCGAATCCACGCAAAACGCTCGGAGACATGGGCGAGCCGTTCGGGCTCGAGGTCGACCGCATACACGGGGCGGGTCGCGTCGATCAGCCTCGCGTCGGCAAGCGCAGGGAAGAGCGGGCCGTCGCCACACCCGAGGTCCGCGAGCGTGAGGGGGCCGACGGGCGGCAGCGCGCGCTCCAGCAGCGAGGGGAGCCGCTCGACGTCGAAGTGGATCGCGGTCTCGGTGTACCGCTCGCTCACGCGAGCGAGGTTACGCGCCGCCGGGCCGGCAGTCGCCCGTCTCGCCCTCGCAGCAACCGACCTTGAACCGACAGCGCGGACACTGGAACGTGCCGTGACGCCACTCCATGTGCGCGCCGCATCGCATGCATGTCTCGACGAGTTCCGACGGGGGCTCGGCGGCCAACGCGCCAACCTTAGGGCGTGGGGAGGACGGCTACGATTCGCCGCTCCGGCGCCGTGGCCGAGTGGTTAGGCAGAGGCCTGCAAAGCCTCGTACAGCGGTTCGAGTCCGCTCGGCGCCTCTAACCTTTCGCCGAGCCAATTTAGTGTGCCACCTCGTCGTCTGTCAGTTCCCGCCACCGCGCGTAGGCGAGCTTCATTGCCTGCTCAGTGCGCAGATGACCAGAGAGAACGTCCGACCCGCACGCTCCTGCAAGCTGAAAAAGCACTAGCGCGCGAAGAGCGCGCCTCCCCGAACCGGGTCCCAGCGGCCGTCACGCTTT
>Ga0207688_10001123_pt1 | contig 13760 bp, 19 predicted proteins | sample KBSMiscanthusM4_FD_184296 | JGI IMG/M metagenome (GOLD analysis project Ga0207688, IMG submission 184296) | Miscanthus rhizosphere microbial communities from Kellogg Biological Station, Michigan, USA - M4 (SPAdes) (version 2) | ecosystem: Host-associated > Plants > Roots > Rhizosphere ...
GCCAGCGGCTTTCAATCGATGACGAATTTCAATCGCGCCTTCCGGCGAATTGCCGGTCGGTCCCCCACGCAATTCCGCGAATCGCTACCGAAGCTGCGACGCTCGGTCTAGAGGATATCGGCTCCGGTAGTTCCGCCCAGTCGATTCTAACGCGAAGTTGGTCAAGAAGCTTGTCAGAGCTCTGTAGACTAATCCGCCCTACTCCCGCAAGGACAAGACAAAGATCAGCTGCCGCGGGTTTCATGATTGTCCTATTACTTACTGCGCAGCGGCGACAAACTTAAGCTTACCCATCCACCGAGGCTAGCGCACGGAACCCTCCACGCGCTCGCCATCAGTGTTAGTGCATTACGCCACTTTAACTTCGAGAGCTTTTGATTTTGCTTTCGTCGTTGTCGGGAGGTGCACTTTCAGTACTCCGTCGCGGAACTCCGCCGTCACTTTCGTGCTATCGGCATCTTCCGGCAGGGTGAAGCTGCGTCTGAAGTTACCAAAGGATCGCTCGATGCGATGGAATTTTCTTTTCTGATCTTCTTTCTCGCTTTTGCGTTCTCCGGAAACGCACAGGATGCCATCTTCGACTGTTACCCTAACGTCATCCTTCTTCATCTCAGGCAAGTCAGCTTTGAGCAGGTACTCGTGATTATCCTGACTAATATCAACCTCCGGTGACCAATCTGCGACCGTCAGGCTGTGGGTCTCGCCCGTGCCTATTCTGTTCGGAAATCCGCCCAGGAAACGATTGAAGCGATTTTGCGTCGCTTCTTCCATCTCTCTGAGCTGATTCCATGTTATCAATGTATTCATATATTTATCTTTCTGGATTGACTTAAAGCCATCTCCGTCTCTTACGCGCACCGCTTATTGTCAGACTCGACCCTAATCTTGTGCTCGACGTCGATATCGGGATGTGAGCGGGCGAGGTCCCGTCGGCGAGTGATGAGCCAGCAATGGGGTCGACGTAGCGTGATATTAACGCCATCGGAAGAGGTACGGTAAGGCCTCGAATGACTGCGCTCTGAAGTAGAAAACGACGCGAGGAACGAAAGGGATAGAAGATTAGGAGAAACCTTTTTCTTCGATGACGCCGTCGATGTTTCGCAGGTGATCGCGAAATGTGTGACTGGGGTCGGCTGTTCGCTTCTGAAGGTAACGGGCGAAGTCCAATTGTGCACGCAACGCCCGTCCGGCCTTGATTGCTTTCGCTTGTTGCCGCTCCCGTCCCCAAAATCTCCGGGCGGTTGCAAGTAACTCCTCGACATTTTTCCGACCTGACGAAAAGGCGGCCGTCGTCATCTGCGAAAACGACATCACTCGCTTGCCGTTCGATCCGCCTGTCCAGGCAGACAAGTGTTACAATCGAAGCGTTTGTTTTCGATGAAAATGCACAAGTCGCTGTACTGCGGGAGAAAAGATGGTGCGCGATACAGGGTTCGAACCTGTGACCCCTACCGTGTCAAGGTAGTGCTCTACCACTGAGCTAACCGCGCCTAATTCGAGTGATTTGCCTTTGTCCTTCATGGGACTGCGGCACGACAAGTAAGTGAATGGTGATAGGTGATCAGTCAAGATCGACGATGCGTTTGGGCTCGACTTGAGGAATCGCTTACGCTCGCATAACTCCGTGAGAACGTCGCCTCTCTCCATCGTGCTCTTCATTATCGCTGCCTTTCTCGGCGCGCTCGGTCAGTTCTTCTACAAATCCGGCGCGGAAAAAACCGACAGCACGTTCGCAAGTTACATTATCAACGCGCGCCTTCTCGCCGGGATGGTTTGCTACGTTGCGGTAATGGTGCTTTTCGTGGCCGCGTTTAAGCGCGGGGGCGCATTAACCGTGCTCTACCCGATTTACGCCAGCACCTTTATTTTCGCCGCGATCATCGCCTGGTTCGCTTATGGCACACCGATTCGCGCGCCGCATTTCGCTGGTTTCGCCCTGCTGATTGCAGGAATGTACCTGCTTGGACGTTGATGGACTCCTATCAAATCGGGGATCGACGGCCGCTCGCGTCGCGTGGTTGGAAAACTTCAGAGCGGATCGCGCGCTGGCTGACGCGCCGCGGCATCACGCCAAACGCGATTTCGATTGCCGGGATGCTCTGTGGAATTGCCGCCGGCATCATGTTCTTCGAAACCTCGCGCGTTTCGCATCCGTGGATTTTTTGGCTGAGCGGCGCCGTTCTCGTCCAAGTGCGCCTGTTGGCCAATCTTTACGACGGCATGGTCGCTGTTCTGCGTCAGATTGCGTCACCGGTCGGCGAGCTCTTCAATGAGGTTCCGGATCGGGTAAGCGATGCCGCGACTCTGATTGGTTTCGGTTATGCCGCCGGATCGGATCCGTTGCCTGGTTTCGTTGCCGCCATCTTCGCGATCTTTCTCGCATATTTGCGGGCCGAGGGAAAAGTCGCCGGCGCGCACCAGGAATTTTGCGGGCCGATGGCGAAGCAACAGCGTATGGCCACGGTCACTCTTGTCGCCATTGCTTGTGCCATTGTCCCCGGCGCGACGGATTGGCAGGTTCCAATGTTCGCACTGTGGCTGATCATTGCCGGCTGCATCGTTACCGCTATTCGCCGGTTACAACGGATCAGCGCGACGCTACGACATCGCTGAGATGGATCCGATCGCACGCGAGAGACTCTTCGGATTTCGGCACGCGTTCGATTCTCCAGTGACGCTCTGGATCACAATTGCAGTCATCGCCGCGCTCTTAATCGCATCCGTTATCATTTGGTTGCTGCACACTCGCGGACGCACCAGCGATAAGTTGCACGACGAACTGGTGAAGCGCGTTGTTTCCTGGGCGGTAATGACGCCATTGCTGCTCGGCCCGGTTTTGCTGGGCGCAGCCTGGACAATTCTGGCGGTCGCGATCTTAAGTGTCCTTTGTTATCGCGAATTCGCCCGCGCTACCGGATTTTTTCGTTACCGATCCCTCAGCATCGTGGTCGTGCTTGGTATTATCGCAACCACCTTCGCGATCGCGGATCATTGGTACGGATTTTTTGTCGCGATTCCGCCGCTCACGATAGTGCTCTTGGCGATGGTTGCGGTTCTGCGCGATGAACCGCGCGGTTACACCCAGCGGGTCGGTCTCGGGGTCATTGGTTTCTTGTTGTTCGGCCATTGCCTCGGTCATCTTGGTTATATGGCGAACGACGCCGATTTTCGCCCGATCGTGATGCTAATCATTTTGACGGTCGAATTGAATGATGTCTTTGCCTACATCGCCGGCAAAACTTTTGGGCATCGCAAAATCACGCCCCAGACCAGCCCAAACAAAACACTGGGCGGTGCGCTCGGCGCGCTGATACTGACCACCACGCTTGTTTCGACGGTTGGTCATTTTGTTTTCGCGGGCTCGGGTGTCGATACCCCGGTGAGGTTGATTGGGCTGGGATTGATTGTGAGCGTGGCCGGACAATTCGGCGATCTGATGGTGTCATCAATCAAGCGCGACATCGGGATCAAAGACATGGGAGCATCCATTCCGGGCCACGGCGGATTGCTCGACCGTTTCGATAGCATGTTGCTGGTCGCGCCCGCGGTCTTTTATTACATCGGATTTTTTCGCGGCTTCGGGCTTGATCAGCCAAGGCGGATCCTTACCGGGGGTTAATAATGGAAGAGTGGCGCTTTGAACCAGCGGATGATTTCGGATTGAGCGCCGAACAGCGGCGACTGAGCTTGCGCCGCGAAGTGGGATTGGAGAACGCGATCTCCTGTTTTCTTTGGCGATCAATCACGCGGGTTTATCTTGCCACCGCGCATAGATTGAAAATTCGCGGGCGCGAAAATTTGCCGACGCGCCCGCCGTTTGTCCTGGTGGCGAACCACGCCAGTCATCTCGATGCCATCATTCTCGGCGCAATTTTGCCCTTACGATTTGTCGGCTCGGTTTTCCCGATCGCGGCCGGCGACACATTTTTTACGAAACGGGCTTCGTCAATTTTCGCGACCGCGTTCATGAACGCATTGCCGATCTGGCGAAAAAGCTGCGGCGCGCATTCACTGGAAGATTTGCGCGAACGGTTACTGAAAGGCAACTCCGTTTACATTTTGTTTCCGGAAGGAACGCGCACTCGCACCGGCGCGATGGCGAGTTTCAAACCCGGGCTGGGACGGCTGGTGGCAGGAACGAGCGTCCCGATCGTGCCTTGTTATTTGAATGGAACGTTTGCAGCGTTACCGGCATCAGGCACCGTGCCGCGCTGGAAAAAAATTTGCGTCACGATCGGAAAACCGTTGTCATTTTCGGCAACGACCAATGAGCGCACCGGCTGGGAATTGATTGCGGCGGCAACGGGAAATGCGGTGCGCGCGCTGGCGTGATCAGGAGGTGGATCGAGCAGTCTCTTGCTCGATGTCAAAGGAGGTGCGGCGAAAGCCGCCGCCTTTGCCTTCGGCATCGCCCGACGGAGCGGCCGATCCACCAGGATGCCCGAACGACGTCAGTGTTTACGCGGCGAGTTTGACCGCGTCTTTATGCCCGAGAATTCTCACCGTTTGTTGCAGTTGCTCCGTCTTGAGCGGCTTTTTCAAAACCGTGATTGGCCCCTTCGCCAGAATGCGATCGAGCATTTCGCTATCGGGGTAACCGGTAATGATAATGATGGGACAATCGGGTTGTTCCCGCTTAACGAAATCGTAAACGTCATCGGCAGGACCATCGGGAAGTTTGAGATCAAGAAAGACGAGATCGAATTTCTGTTTCTCCAACGCAGCGATCGCTTCCTTGACGGTGCCGACGACAACGCGACTGAAGCCGATCTTCTTGAGGAAGAGTTTAAACAGATTTTGCAAACTCTCGTCATCATCGACAACCAGCACGGTAGGTTGTCCGGACTTCTCCTCCTTGAGGATATCTTTATCGAGCGCGTTCTTTTTAATTCGCCAACGACCACCGATTTGAATCGCGGGCAGCTGGCCCCGCTGCACCAGATAATAAACCGTAGGAAGCGGAATTCGGAGATATTTGGCGGTTTCCTTAACGGTAAGCAGGTTATGCATGACAAGGTTTCATCACCTTGCGCCTGCTCACGCAAGATTTATTCACGATTTAATCATTATAAAGACTAGAATCAATGTCAAACCCTCTTTTGGCGAGAAGGCGAAAATTCTCGTTCCCGTAGGCTTTCCCGCAATCGGGGGCCACCCGCTTTCGCTGCTGGACAAGCGAAATGCCGCGGTGAACTATTCGCATTCGCGATGAGTGTTCTTTTTTTCAAGCGGTTCCTGAAACGGCCGTTCCAAATCGCCTCGATCGTTCCCAGCTCGCAAGCGCTGGTCGAACGAGTGGCGAGCAAGATCGATTTTAAGCGGGCGCGGGTAATTGCCGAGTACGGCCCGGGCGAAGGGGTACATTCGCGCGCATTGGCGCAACGGATGCGGCCGGACGCGCAGCTGCTTTTGTTTGAACTCGATCCTGCCTTTTCCCGCGATCTGGCCCGGCAGTTCGCCGGCGATCGACGTGTGCGCGTGATCAATGCAAATGCCATGACGATTCGCTCCGAGTTAATCCAACGCGGCATCGTGCAATGCGATTACATCATCTCGGGAATTCCGTTCAGCATTTTGGAGAAGGAAAAAAAACGCAACCTGCTTCAGCAAACACACGAGGCCCTCGCGCCCGGTGGCGCTTTCATTATTTATCAGGTAACAAACGAGCTGCGCCAACACGCCACGGATTTTGCCAGCGCCGCGTCCGAATATTTTCTGCAAAACATTCCGCCGATGTTCATCACCGTTTTCCGCAAAGCCGCTGTCGCTAACGGAAACGGCGCGGTTGACCCGGCGGCCCGCCTTTCCTCGAACTACGCGCGATGAAAAGCGTAGAAACGCGCATCGAAAAAGATTCGATGGGCGAGATGGCGGTGCCGAAAGACGCCCTTTATGGTGCTTCGACCCAGCGGGCGGTTTTGAATTTTCCGGTGAGCGGTTATCGATTCAGCCGCGCTTTCATTCGTGCGCTTGGCTTGATCAAATGGGGTGCAGCCCAGGCTAATCACGATCTTGGTCTACTCGACGCCCATCGTGCCGCCCTCATCGTTCAGGCGGCGGAAGAAGTGATCGAGGGCAAACTCGACCAGCATTTCCCGCTCGACATTTTTCAGACCGGATCCGGCACGAGTACGAACACGAACGCGAATGAGGTGATCGCTAATCGTTGTGCGCAACTGGCCGGCAAGCCGATCGGTTCTCGCGAACCGGTCCACCCGAATGATCACGTCAACATGGGGCAATCGAGCAACGACGTCATTCCGTCCGCGATTCACGTAAGCGCGGCGGAACAATTGAGAGACTGTTTACTGCCGGCGTTGGAAAAATTGAGGAGCGCGCTATCGGCCAAGGCGAAAGAATTTCATCACATTATCAAGATCGGTCGCACCCATCTGATGGATGCGACTCCGGTGCGGCTGGGCCAGGAATTCGGTGGCTACGCCCAGCAGGTGGAATACGGAAAAGCACGCGCCGAAAAAGCGATCGAGGTTTTGCGCGAACTCGCCCTCGGCGGAACGGCAGTGGGCACGGGACTAAATCGGCATCCGGATTTTCCGGCGAAAGTAATGCGGCATTTGCACCAACGCACCGGCATCGAATTTTTCGAAGCCCGCAATCATTTCGAAGCGCAAGGCGGCAAGGACGCGGTGGTGGAAGCGAGCGGTCAATTAAAAACGATTGCCACCAGTCTGTTCAAAATTGCCAACGACATTCGTTGGCTGGGTAGCGGGCCACGCTGCGGGATTGGCGAAATTCGATTACCGCCGACGCAGCCGGGCAGCTCGATCATGCCGGGGAAAGTGAATCCGGTCATGTGCGAATCGACCATGATGGTGTGCGCGCAAGTTTTCGGAAACGATGCTGTCGTTACCTGGTCGGGGGCCAATGGAAATTTCGAGCTGAACGTGATGATGCCAGTAATGGCGCATAACATTCTGGAATCGATCCGGCTACTCGGAAACGTGGTTGACGCGTTCACCGAGAAATGTGTGGTGGGGATTGAAGCGAATGAAGAACGTTGTCGCGAACTGGTCGAGCTTTCGATGGCGATGGTGACGAGTCTCGCACCGAAGATCGGCTACGATCGCGCGGCCGAGATCGCTAAGGAAAGCGCGCGCACCGGCAAAACCGTGCGAGAAATTTGCCGGGAAAAGAAAGTGCTGCAGGAAAACGACCTTGAGAGTGCGCTCGATCCGATAGCGATGACGGAACCGGGTGGAACCGGATCTGGCGGCGGCTAGAAATGCGCGCGGGTTTGTGCTTGGCCGGCCTGATCGTTAGCCTGCTAACGATCTCATTGCTTGCGGCCGAGAAATCGATTGATGTTTCGGCAATCGTTCCGAAAACGGAGGCCGAAAAAATTCTGGGCGAGCCGGTCCGAAACCCCACTCCGTTGAATGTTAACAGCAAGGACGGGTATTATTCGAAGTGCAATTATTACGGGACGAAGTCCGGCCGCTCACTCCTGTTGCGGGTCCGCCAGGCAGGTGAAGCCAGTGTCGATCCACTAACCGAACTTGATCAGATCGCGTCCAGTGGCGGGAAAATGAAAGTGATCGAGGGCGTAGGCGACAAAGCGGGCATGTTTAGTGGGGCGCCTGAAAACGGACTACCGCCGAACGTGATTATGCTTTACGTCGTCAAGGGAAGGTCACTCATCACCATTGGCATTGGCGGAATAGCAGATGAAGCGGCAGCGTTGGAAAAAGCGAAGCAGGTCGCCGAGAAAATCCTTGCGCAATTGTAGCGGGTTTGTGTCAAACGCGAGCGCGCCTAAGGTCAGATAAATGGTAGCGAACGTTCACGGCCCGCAGTTCTCCGGCGGCGCCAACATCGCGATCAAATGCCCGGCCCACACCTACGAACAGACCGTCGCCTTTTATCGCGATACCCTGGCGCTGCCTTTGATTGAAGAGGAAGCGGACGGTTGCATTTTTCAGTTTGGGCCGAATCGGCTTTGGGTCGATCTGGTGCCGAATCTGAGTCAGCCTGATGTCTGGCTCGAGGTGGAAACAAATGACACCGAAGCAGCAGCGTCATTTTTAAAAGTGAACGGCATCCCGCGCCGCGATGAAGTGGAGCAATTACGCGAGGACTTCGATGGCTTTTTCATCTCCGCGCCAAATGGTGTTATCCATCTTGTCATCGGGCACGAGGAAGCATGATGCCTTGCCATCGGCCAACCCAGGTACCGAAGCCATAGTAACCGAGGGGCAGTAGCCGACCGCTGTTCACCAGTTCATCGACCAGTGTTTTCGTGGACGATACCTTCGAATTATCGGCTGGGCCGCCGTAGTCATCGATTATCAACCAGCAACCATCCATCAGTTTGGGTCCGTAGCAGTTGATGTCGCGTTTGCAATTGGCATCCGCGTCCAGGATGAGGAGACCCACTTGATCAACATCCAAGGTGCGATGAACGGCGGCGACAACCTCGGGCTCAAAGGAATGGCCCTCTAGGATTGTGACTCGTTCGGCCACGCCTTGCCGGGCGAGATTGCGTTTTAACGAACCCAAGATGTTGCGCGTGGCCAGACGATGTTTGCGAAGACTGCCACCGGGCTCAATTGTGATGAGCTTTTTCGCTTCCCTTGCATCCCGAACACCCCACGCTGCCGCGACGGTCGTCCCGCCGCGGAATGCTCCTATCTCGAGAATGGAGCCTCGACAGATCCGGGCAAGATGGTAGGTCAGCACCAGAACGTCCAGGTGCACCATTGACTCGCGTTTACCGAACTTTTCCAGACGTCGATGAATTGGCTCATGCCGATAAGCCGCTACCGCCTGCATGAGATCAAAGCAAGCCTGGTAATGCTGTCTGTCATTCATCGCTTTTGAGCACTGCGCGCAATCAGAGTATGAGCAAGTCAAATCGAATCAGCCACGCACACACGATTGGTTTTAGCTCCGGCTGATGAATTCCACCATTTCCGGCGGTCGCGGACCGGCGCGATAGAAGAGGGCGCTCTCGAAGGTCGGCTGGAAAGCCGCGCGATGCTTTGGCGATGTGAAACCGCGGACTTCCATTCTGCGTCCGATGCTGATTAGTAGCGCCCAAGCGCGGACATTGATCGCGCACAATCTCCAGTAACTGTCGCTAGAAAAGCGAAGGATTTGTTAGGCCAGGCTCGCTTCATTGGCGCAATCAGACGTGTCGTCCAAAGATCGTTAGGTCACGCGGGATTTGATCAACGCGGGCGATGCCGGGAAGCAGACCCCAGCGCTCGAAGCCGGCGGCTCGGAAAAGGGCGACGCTCGGCTCGTTGTGGCCAAAAATTAATCCAACGAGCGAGTGTATATCCAATTGTGGGGCGCGCCCGATCGCTTCCTGCAACAATCTTCTGCCCAGGCCACGGCGCCGGAATTGTTCGCTGATGTAAAGGCTGAGCTCGACGGCACCGCGATAAGCGCAGCGCGGGAGAAATTCCTTGAAGCTAAGCCAGCCGGCAATCACGCCTTCCACTTCCGCGACCAAAATTGGATGTTGTGCCGGTGAATGCGCACGGAACCATTCGCCTTGGCTCTCAACCGTGACCGGCTCAAGTTGCGCGGTGGAAATGCGCGACGCGATAGCCGCGTTATGAATGTCGACGATGGCTGGAAGATCGGCTTCGGTAGCATCGCGGATTCGTATTTCAGTAGCGGCGGGCGGCGGCGGCGGCCCATAAATTTTATTCTGGAATGCCTCGGCCATCGGACCGCGGCTAGAGCGCCGCAGTATTAAACAGCGCGCTTTCGAAGGTAGGTTGAAAATCGCCGCGCAATGTTTCGCCGATGTGAAACCGCGGGCTGATGGCGTCTTGCAGAGCGCAAAAAATTTCCAGGTCAGCGCGGGCTACTCGTTCCATCTGTGAGCGCACCGCGGCCGTAGCCAGCTCGGGTGTATTACAGTCGCGCGAAAGATGGCCCAGGACGACGCGCTCAATTTTTCCCGGCAACAATTGTTCGATCACACTAGCCGCTGCCGCGTTGGAAAGATGACCGTGGCGCGACATGATCCGTTGTTTCACCGGCCAGGGTCGATACGGATCGTTCTGCAAAAGCTTTTCGTCGTGGTTGGTTTCGATGACCAGAGTGTGTACTTCGCGCAGCCGTTCGATTAACATCTTGGTGGGATACCCGAGGTCGGTGATGAAACCGAGACCGCGATTGCCGACATGGAAAGCGTAGCCTACTGGCTCGACCGCATCGTGTGGGACGGGAAAGGTTTGGACCAAGATATCGCAGATCGTGAATTCCGTACCGGTACGAAAGATTCGCCAGTTTTTGTGCTCGCCCAGGCTGAAGCAACGAATGGCCTCGGCCGTTTGCGCGTTGCAATAAATCGGAAAGGCAAATTTCCGGCAAAGCACCTCCAACCCGCAAACGTGATCGCCATGCTCATGGGTAAGAAGCAATCCATCGAGTTGCTCGGGGGCGACACCGCATTGCTCAAGGCGGACCACGATCTGGCGCGCGCTCAGTCCGCCATCGATCAAAATCCGGCAGTGATCGGTGGAAACAAGAGCGCTATTCCCGGCACTGCCGCTGCCGAGCATGGTCAAGCTGAACACGGGTGATGTTTAGCGGAATGGAATCGTGTTCACAAATGGAAACAGCAAAAACCAATGGAGGTGGTGGAATAATGCAGTGCTCGAGTATTGAGTTTTTTACATCACTCCAGCACTCCAATATTCCATTCCGGCAGTCACGTCTTGGCTAGCCCGATCTTGGCGCAATGCAAAATGATGCGGGCAAATGGAGTCGGAATGAATAGTTTCGCGTTTTCCTGCTCTTCGTAGCGATCAACGTTCGTTCGGCCAACCCTCGTCCGAACGCGTTGATACAGCTGAGTGTCGATCATGATGATGTTGCCCTGCCGCTTTGAGACGGCTTGCACACGCGCGGTATCGCTGGCCCGCATTCGTGCGTTGATGAAATTATAAGTGCTCCAGGTAGCCGCTGCGAGTGCAGCCGCAGATTTCCAGCGCCCTTTCGGATGTTCGTCAACGAGCTGAATAGCGACGACCTTGTTGGCGGTGTCTGTCACCAGGTAGAGGCGATTAAAGTGTCCTTCGAAGGCTCCGTCGTAGCCGATGTAGTACATGGAGTTTTTCGGAAAACCTGGCGTCGCCACCGGTACTCTCGAGGGAACACTGTGCGCGAGACCGAGAATGATGGCAGCTTGTTCAGAATCCATCAGATAGGTGACGCCGTTGTAGATTTTTGTGCCGGCGCCACTCAGATCTAGCCCTTCAATACAGTGTGACGACAAAAGTAATTGCAATTCTCGCATGCCGATGTCGCCGCCTTGCATCCGGGAGTCGTAGCCCGGCTGGAGCGAAACTTGTGGCTGTGTACCAGGCGCTTTGGAAGGAACGGCCGCCGGCTTAGTCGGAACAATCGGCGCAGTCTCGGAAGGGCCGGTGTCCGGTGGGTCGGCCGCAGACCCTTCAAACCGAGCGGCCCCAATGGGAATGGTCTGCAATTCGCCCATATATTTTACGCGGACAGAAGTGGCATCGCTCGAGACGACCGGAAGTTTCATTCCCGCCGGCAAAACGGTTTCGCCATAAGCGATCTTTACCTTGACCGGCTGGGTCAACACTACGAAGCCCGGAGTCATCGCCGAAGGCAAAGAATTGGGAACCTGAGTTGGTGCTGGCGCGGCACCGATTGGATTTCCGGATACGAGAATTACGGCACCGACGGCACCCAGGATAACCGCCTTACGTACGCTGCCGGACATGATCGCGTAGAACATCGTGTCGTGTTTTACCCGACAGAAAATATCAAATCAATGAAGTAACAAAGCGATGGCAGAAGCGGTCATCCTGAGCGCAGTCGAGGGATCCCGCTGCCTGACCTTAAAGCTAACCTCAACGGGATCCCTCGCCGTGCCTCGGGATGACCATTGAAATCAGGTCGCGGTCCGCTCCATCAACGCGAAGATGTGCGCTTTTTTGGCGGAATAATCGAGCGAACGAAATTTGCGGATCTCATCAAGTCGCCGGACACCGTTGAGGGTATCGAGATACTGGGTGTAGCTGGCAGAGAGCTCGCAAGTTTCGAGATAGCGACCGCGCAGATTTTCATCGCGGAATGCATCCGGACATTGCCGGCTAAAAAGATGAAAACGCAACCAGCGACGATCAGTCCGGGAAACGCGCTGAGTTTTGCGAAAGAAAGCGACAAACAAGAGGAGGATGAGATAGGTATCGACCTGCGCTTGGAGCTCGAGATCGCGCGCAAATTCTTCGGAGGCGATTCGGCGCTGGCCGTTCTTGAACTGGAGCGCGGCGTGGAGCGCATGATTTAATTCCTCCACGAAAACGATAAGGGATCGAATGTTCGAGTCGCTCAATCCGCTGCGCGGGTCATGGCGTTCAAGCTGATCGATCAGCCAGCGCGAATAGTAGATCCCGACGTAAAGCTGATCGCCGGCGTGTCGAAGAAAAGTGCGTGCGATTTCGTTCAATTCGCGGGCGGAAGCGCCGGCCAATTTGCTGAGGTGAACGGAACGGGCTCGATCAATGATGCAATCTTCGAGATTAATCCCGACCTGGGCGTAGGTCCGTTCAAGCAGCCGCTGGATTTGGCTGAAGAGGGTTTCGTTCATACCAGCGTTGGCCGGTCGCCTTCATCTAGATTGAGCAAACGATCGGCCAGTTGATTGAGCGCGAGCCGCACATCGCGAAAACGATCGGCCAGCTCAGCATAAACATCGTTAAGTTCACAGCGCCTGGCGGTCGCGTGCGAGGCGACGAGGTGATAGTTGCGCCGTCCTATATTTTCATAAAAGCCGATGTCAGGGGCACCGCGCAGGCTGCGCCGTTGGGTGTTCTCATGAAAAATCCCACTGATGAAGAGCGAGTAATTCCCGACGTGGGCGCGCAACAAAAACGCTTCGTCCTGTGTGGCGCGGGAAAGCGCAATTAACATATCAGAGAGATATTGGCGCGGCGATTCGTCGGCCTCGGCATGCGGGCCGCGCAGGAAATGCGCGCGAGAGAAATTCTCGAGCAGGGAACCGACGTAATCGCACAGTTTGCGATCGCGGATTCCGGCGTCGCGCAAAACGTATCGCGCCAGAACATAGAAGTAGAATTGGGACGAGATGCGTAGCTGGCTGTCATTGCAAAGAATGGCCTCCACCAGGCGCGGGGAATCGAGAACGGAATCGCGGGTCTCGGAATCGGCCAGAAGATCGACCAGGGAGACGGATTCGGATTGAGAGCGTGCCAGAGTGCACACGACAAAATCAAAATCCGCTGCGGTAAACCGCGCCCGACAATTCGCCTGAATCATCGAGAATCCATTATAAGCACTGGAGGTGCCAGAAGACAAGATGCTTCGCCGAAAAATGGCTTGAGCTGTTCTGTCACAGGAGTTTGGGGTGGAAAGTTCGCGTTTATGCTTTAAACGGGATGGAGGCGAAGTACTTGAGGCTCTGCCGATTCTTACCTTTCGACCACCGATACTGGAAATTCGCCCAGCGAGCATAGGACGTCCAAGTGCAGATCACGAAGAAAAGGCCCGCGAGCGCGGTAACGATTACCTTGCCAGGCTCAGCCCTTTGCCGCTCAGCTGTGATCACCTCGAAATTGCCGCGAGCATCCAGTTTTGGATGGGTCATTTTTGCATTTGGAAACGGTGCAATAAAATCGGTGGCGGAAGGGGTGGGATTCGAACCCACGGTGGGTTGCCCCACGCTCGATTTCGAGTCGAGTGCCTTAAACCGGACTCAGCCACCCTTCCTCTGGAGTTGCGGCGCTAATTAT
>Ga0207688_10001124_pt1 | contig 13757 bp, 14 predicted proteins | sample KBSMiscanthusM4_FD_184296 | JGI IMG/M metagenome (GOLD analysis project Ga0207688, IMG submission 184296) | Miscanthus rhizosphere microbial communities from Kellogg Biological Station, Michigan, USA - M4 (SPAdes) (version 2) | ecosystem: Host-associated > Plants > Roots > Rhizosphere ...
ACGACCTGGCCAAGTCCAGCAACTCCAAGGTGAACGCATGACGGACGGGAGGAGCCTGTCCCTCCCACGACCACGAGGAGGCGAGTCATGACGACCACTGTTCATGACCGCGATACCCGGACCCGTCGCGGACAGCGCCCGCGCCGAGGGGGCAGGCCGCCGCAACGCACCACAGCGACCGCCGCGATCAGGGGTTGAGACTCATGCACGCCTCGACGGCCAGCGCACGCAGACACAGCGCCTGGAAGACATCCGAAATCTGCGGCGCACAGTTGACGCCGACGAAAAGCGGATATAAGTCAGTTCTTGAGTTCGACCTCGACGAAAACGATCCCGTCTGCGTCGGCCGTCACCGTGTGGGCGAGACCGGCCTGACCGGTGTAGGGCGACCCCGCGACCTGGGTGATCGTGCGCGCCGAGCCGTCAGTCGTCGACACGGCCGTCAGCGTCCCCCCGGTGACGGGCACGATCACGTAGTCGTATTCGTGCACGTGCGCACCGGTGCTGTCGCCTGCTTTCTCGAACGACCAGGTCGTGACCCGCACCCGCTCGTCGTCGATCGTTGTCTCGCTGCGTGCGTCTGCCATGGCGTTCTCACCTTCGTGGGGTGACGGTGAGCCAAGCTTGGCACTCGTCGTCGGGTTCGGCTCGAAGTTGCCACCATTGGCGGCAGAGTGGTGCGCGCACTGCAGGCCGCACATCACTATCTGCTACAGCACCTCTAGCCAGCCCGCCAAGCCCATCATCGAGGCGCTCGGCACGCGGCTGTCCGGATGCGTCGTCGACATACGCGCCCTTAGCCTTGTCATCCAGTCCTGAACGGGCCTGGGACTGAAACATCGTCAGCACGATCCGCCTTGCCACACCAGCGCGAACCTAGCCCGACGGTCCGCGCCGCCGGGAGCAGAGCACGCCCCGAGGTCATGCTCGGGTTGTTAGAAGGCGGTCACCTGCCTGCGCAACTACCCCGAAGAGGCTTCACGAGATGCCGTCGTCAAGCTCCGACTGGACGGCGCGCCAACCCCACGCTCATCGGGTGGCTCGGATGACGAAGCGGCCGTTACCATCCAGTGCTGGGCACGACCGCCTCACCACGGGGCCAACAGCCGAGGAGTGTTGTGGCTAGCACTGAGCAGGACAAGCGCCTGCGCGCCGAGCTTGCTCAAGAGCTGGGGTTTTGTCCGGCAAGCCGTGACCCTGCCGACATTGACAGGCACCGGCGGCTCAACGCCGCCCTCGACAGCGCACTGACCCTGGACAGGATCCACCGGAAGTTTGCACACCTGCGGGAGGAAGACGCCGCGCATTCGTCGAAGCCCGTGACCGTGCCCAGGCGGCCGACCTTTACGAGTGAGCCGTGATGTCAACGGCCTGCGCTCCGCGTTGGTGAGTCCCACCCGGTCAGCACTGAGACGCCTTCGGCTCCCAGCGGCCGGTGAGCAGATCCGCGACATACCGCGCCAGCTTGGCCGCGCACTCGGGTGAGTACGCGATCGGCGCGAAACCCGGCATCGATGCCAGTAACTCGACCGCGAGCGCTCGGCACTACCGCGGCTGGTCGGTTGCAAGGATGATTGATTCCCGCGCTGGAGCTACCCGCATGTGAACATGATCGTCAAGGTGGATCGCTGGGTCTGCGCACCTTGATGCGAGTATGGCAACTGGCCGATTGGGTGATTTGGCAAATCGCGATCATCAATGCGATAAGTTTGCTGCGTTGTCCTTAGCCAAGGACCTTGCAGACCGAGTTCGCGGAGGGCGGGCAAATCGGTACGAGACGGGAGTGACAGTGGACATTCGCAGGATTGTGGTCGGCTCGGTGCTGGCCGCTGGAGTTGGTGTGGCGGGGATGATCGGAGCGGGCACGGCCAGTGCAGCGCCGGGTATCTCCTACGACGGCGGCCCCGGTGACCCGGTAGGAATCGGCGACAACTCGGCCACCGGTGCGCAGGCCAATGCGTCCAACAACAACCGGGCGTTGGCGATCAGCGTGTTCCGGCCTGCCACGGCTACGGCGGTTGGTCAAAACAGGACTGGGAACAAGGTGTTCGCACTCGACGGCACGGCAGGGTTCCAAAAAGACTACATAGACCCGTATACCGGCGACCATGACAATCGGGTGGTGGCAATTCACGGCAACGCTACGGTTCACGGTGAGTGGACCACCGTGCTCGCCGTAGGCAGCAAGGTTTCGAACAAGCCCATTGCCACCTACCCGGATGGCTCCCAGGCGTTCGCACCAAGTGTGGCGTTGTCTTACTTCCCCGTTATCGTGCGCAACCCCGTGGTAGCGGTCTGCGGACAGCGGCTCGCGGGAAGAAATGACGACGTCTTTGAGGTGTCCGGAAACTGCCTGTCGTAGGAGCCTGACTGCCCCGGCGCGTGCCCCCAGAACCGTCACCCCGAAGTGCCCGCTCCGCGGGGTGCAGTTTCACTGGTCGGAGCGAATTTCCTGGTGGGGCGTGGAGAGCCGATGACCGGCAATCGTTGAGGTCGCCGAGCCGGAGGTTGCCGTCGGGGCAGGTGCCGGTCGGAGGTCGTCTCGATGTTCGCGTGCGCACAGAACAACCACGGCCGGTGGGCTGTGTGGCGAGGTCATGGTGGCGGCTCTTCGGGCGTGGTCAGCCTAGCCCCGTTGTCTTGAGAACGTCTTGGCGTTTCGCAGAGCGGGTCCAAATATTGGCTTTGAACTGCGGTTATAGTGGTGCGCGATAGTGGGATTGAACCAGAAAACGTTAAACCCGCTGAATCGGCGTTCCGGAAATAACATTGACGTCGGTGTGAGTTAATTGCCTCCCCGTCCGAAATGTCAGGAGGGCGGGCGGGTGGACTCGCCGTAGCGGCGGACGATGTACGTCGAGAGCCGTTGGGCGATCGTGGCGAGGGTCGTGGCAGCGGGGTGCTGGGGGTCCCATGCCGCGAAGAGGTGGATGCTCAGTTCGTCGGGTCCGACGGTGATCCGCACGGGGTGCAGGGCGAAACGCGGATCGTCGGATACGACGGCTACCCCGCGGCCGGCGGCCGCAAGGGCCTGCGCGACGGGGCCGCTGCTGCCCTCGATCACGACCCGCGGTGCCAGCCCGCAGCCGAGCGCCGCGGCGTCCAGCGCCTGCCGTGCGGTGAACGTCGGCGGGAGGCCAATGACGTTGTCCGCGAGCAAGTCTGCGAGCCGCACGGTATCGCGGCCGAACCACGGGTGCCCGGCCGGGACGTAGGCCCACACCGGGAGCACGGCCAGCGCCAGCACGTCGAGCTGATCACCGGGTCGACCGTTGGTGATGACCAGGTCGGCACCGTGTCGCAGCGCGGCCTGCGGCTCCAGCGCGTCGGACGCGAAGACGGACGGCGTTGGGTCATCCTCTTCGAGGGTGGCGATGAAGGGCGACACGACGTCGGCCAGCGTGGTCGCCGGGGCGGCGAGCATCAGGCGCTCCAACCGCCCGTGCGACAGGGTCGCGGCCGCTACGGCCAGGCGTTCGGCCCGAGTCAGGATGTCCCGGGCCAGCGGGAGCAGCTCACGCCCCACCGGAGAGAGCAGCAGGCGCCCACCCACCCGGTCGAACAGGTTGGTGCCGAGCTCGCGCTCGAGTTGACGCAGCTGACGGGACAGGGCCGGCTGGGTGACGTGCACCGCGTCGGCTGCGGCGCTGACGGTGCCGGCGTCGGCGGTCTCGACGAAATACCGCAGGGTGCGCAGCTCCATCGCCTCTCCTATGTTCCACAGGCATGGTTCGGATGCCTAGTAAGTATTGGACGGCATGGAAGCGAGCCGCAACACTGGGCTCCAGAGATTTGATTCCCTTTGATTCCCTTGCACCAACGGAGGCACCCCTTGACCGAGCAGATCACCCAACGCCGTCACCTCGTGACCGCAATTCCCGGACCGCGGTCGCAGCAACTGATGGCGCGTAAGGTATCCGCGGTCGCCCACGGCGTCAGCACGACGATGCCGGTGTTCGGTGTGCGGGCCGGTGGCGGCATCGTCGTCGACGCCGACGGCAACAGCCTGATCGACCTCGGCTCCGGCATCGCAGTCACTACGGTCGGCAACAGCGCTGCGCGTGTGGTCGACGCGGTCCAGGCGCAGGTCGAGGAGTTCACCCACACCTGCTTCATGGTCACGCCCTACGAGAGCTATGTGGCCGTGGCCGAGGCGCTCAACCGGCTGACCCCGGGCGACCACGAAAAGCGCACGGCGCTGTTCAACTCCGGAGCGGAAGCGGTCGAGAACGCCATCAAGATCGCCCGCGCCCATACCGGGAAGCAGGCCGTCGCCGCGTTCGACCACGCCTACCACGGCCGCACCAATCTCACGATGGCGCTGACCGCCAAGAACATGCCCTACAAGCACGGCTTCGGCCCGTTCGCCCCCGAGGTCTACCGCCTGCCGATGTCCTATCCGTTCCGCGACGCCAAGCAGGTCGACGGCGAACTGGCCGCCGCCCGCGCGATCGACCGGCTGGACAAGCAGGTGGGCGCCGACAATCTCGCCGCGCTCGTCATCGAGCCCATCCAGGGCGAGGGCGGCTTCATCGAGCCGGCGCCCGGGTTCCTGCCCGCGCTGCTGGCGTGGTGCCGCGCGCACGACGTCGTCTTCATCGCCGACGAGGTCCAGACCGGCTTCGCCCGCACCGGCGCGATGTTCGCCTGTGACCACGAGGGAGTCGTGCCCGACCTGATCGTCACGGCCAAAGGCATCGCAGGCGGCCTGCCGCTGTCGGCGGTCACCGGTTCGGCGGCCATCATGGACGCCGCGCACGTTGGTGGCCTCGGCGGCACCTACGGCGGCAACCCGCTGGCCTGCGCCGCGGCGCTGGCGACCATCGAGACCATCGAGGCCGACGACCTGGTCGGCCGGGCCCAGCAGATCGAGCGGCTCATGAAGGATCGGTTGCACCGCCTGCAGGCCGATGACGACCGCATCGGCGACGTCCGCGGCCGCGGAGCGATGATCGCCGTCGAACTCGTCCGCTCCGGCACCGATGAGCCGGCTCCCGACCTGGCCAAGGCCGTCGCCTCGGCGGCGCACCAACGCGGGGTCATCGTCCTGACCTGCGGCACATTCGGCAACGTGCTGCGCTTCCTGCCCCCGCTCGCGATCGGTGACGACCTGCTCACCGACGCGCTCGACATCCTCACCGACGTTTTCAAGGAGACCCGATGACCGACATTCTCGACACCCGTCCCGACACCACCGCGGTGACGAGATCCCCGCTGGATGACGCCCGCTCGCAGCTCGCCGACGCCATCAAGGTGCTCGGCTACGACCAGGGCATGTACGACCTGCTCGCCGCCCCGCGTCGCGAGCTCACCGTCAGCATCCCGCTGCGCCGCGACGACGGCAGGGTGGAGATCATCACCGGCCACCGGGTGCAGCACAACTACTCCCGCGGGCCGGCCAAGGGCGGCCTGCGCTACAGCCCGCACGTCGACCTCGACGAGGTCCGCGCGCTGGCGATGTGGATGACGTGGAAGTGCGCGCTGCTCGATGTCCCGTACGGCGGCGCCAAGGGTGGAGTGGTCATCGATCCGCGTGACTACTCGCAGGCCGAGCTGGAGCGCGTCACCAGGCGCTACACCTCGGAGATCATGCCGCTGATCGGTCCCGCGCACGACATCCCCGCGCCCGACATCGGCACCGACGAGCAGACCATGGCCTGGATGATGGACACCTACTCGGTGAACACCGGGCACACCGTTCTAGGCGTCGTGACCGGCAAGCCGATCAGCCTCGGCGGCTCGCTCGGCCGTGCCTCGTCCACCTCGCGCGGCGTCGTGCACGTCGCCCTGGAGGCGCTCACCCACCTGGGCATCGCTCACGACGGTGCGACCGCGGCCGTGCAGGGCTTCGGCAAGGTTGGTCGCGGGACGGCGCGATTCCTCGCCGAGGCCGGCGTCAGGGTCGAGGCCGTGGCCGACCAGTACGGCGCAATCCGTGCGCCCGGCGGCATCGAGTTGGCCGCCCTTGAGACCTACGTCGACGAGACGGGCACGGTCGTCGGGTTCGACGGCGCCTCGCCGATCGACGCCGGGGACCTGCTCGAACTCGCTGTCGACCTGCTGGTACCGGCGGCGGTCGAAGGCGTGCTGCACGCCGGCAACGCCGAACGTGTCCGCGCACGCCTGGTCGTCGAGGGCGCCAACGGCCCGACGACGTCGGAGGCCGATGACATCCTCGCCGCCAGGGGCGTCACCGTCGTGCCCGACATCCTGGCCAACGCCGGCGGCGTCATCGTGTCGTACTTCGAATGGGTTCAGGCCAACCAGGCGTACTGGTGGACCGAGGACGAGGTCGAGGCCCGGCTGGCCGATCGGATGATCGGCGCCTGGCGCTACGTCCTGGACCATGCGAAGACTCATCAGCTGACGCTGCGCGCGGCTGCCACCAGCCTCGCGGTGCAGCGCGTCGCCGAGGCACACCGTCAGAGAGGCCTGTACCCGTGAGCACCTACCGCGACTCCCTCGACGCGGCCCGTGGCGTGTTCGTTGGCGGCACCTTCCGGCCCGGCGGTGCCGGCGTCTTCGACGTCGAGAACCCGGCCGACCGCACGGTCGTCGCCCAAGTAGCCGACGGCGACACCGCCGACGCGACGGCCGCCGTGGAGGCTGCAAACGCCGCGCTGGCGAGCTGGCGCGTCACCCCGGGCCGCGAGCGCTCGGAGATGCTGCACCGCACGTTCGACCTGATGATGCGCGACCAGCACGAGCTGGCCGAACTTATCGTCGACGAGAACGGCAAGTCCCGCACCGATGCCCGCGCGGAGGTCGCCTACGCCGCGGAGTTCTTCCGCTGGTTCGCCGAGGAGGCGGTCCGCTCCGGTGGCGACTACGGCGCCTCCCCTACCGGCGGCGTCCGCACGGTCGTCACGCACCGCCCGGTCGGGGTGGCCGCGCTGGTCACGCCGTGGAACTTCCCGGCGGCGATGGCGACGCGCAAGATCGCGCCCGCACTGGCGGCGGGCTGCACCGTGGTACTCAAGCCGGCATCCGAAACACCGCTCACCGCAATCGCTCTCACGCGGCTGCTGGTCGAGGCCGGCGTTCCGCGCGGCGTCGTCAACGTCGTGCCGACCACCGACGCGGCCGGCGTCGTGACGGCGTGGCTGGAGGACCCCCGCGTCCGCAAGATCTCCTTCACCGGCTCCAACCGCATCGGCCAGGTGCTGCTGCGCCAGGCGGCCGACCGGGTGGTGAACTCCTCGATGGAGCTGGGCGGCAACGCGCCATTCGTCGTCACCGAGGACGCAGACCTGGACGCCGCCGTCGCGGGCGCCATGGTCGCCAAGTTCCGCAACGGCGGTCAGGCCTGCACCGCGGCGAACCGCTTCTACATCCACGCCGGCATCGTCGATGAGTTCACCACCCGGTTCGGTGCGGCGGTCGAGGCACTCACCGTCGGGGCAGCCGCGGACGGCGCGGAGATCGGCCCGCTGATCTCCGGGCACGCCGTGGAGAGCCTCGACGCGCTCGTGCGGCAGGCCATCGCGGCGGGAGCGCGCATCAGCCATCGCGCGCCGGTGCCCGACAGCAAGGGCTGGTTCTACCCGCCAACCGTGCTGGCCGACGTCCCCGCCGACGCCGACATCCTCGACGCCGAAATCTTCGGTCCCGTCGCTCCGATCGTGGCGTGGCACGACGACACCGAGCTGCTCAAGCTCGTCAACGCCTCCCAGATGGGGCTTGCCGCTTATGTATACGCCGGTGAGTTGCAGCGCGCGATGCGCCTCGGTGAGGCGTTCGACGCGGGCATGGTCGGCGTCAACCGTGGCGTCGTGTCCGACCCGTCCGCTCCGTTCGGAGGTGTCAAGCAGAGCGGGCTCGGCCGCGAGGGCGCCCGGGCCGGTCTCGAGGAATTCCAGGAGACTCAGTACCTCAGCATCGACTGGCCGGTGCACGAGACGTCGGTTCCCACGAGACTGGTTGGTTGAGTCGAGGGTCCCCGGTGACCGGCACCAGCCGGCGAAAGGTTCACGACATTGGCCGCGAGGTAGCTATGCCATCGCAGCGCTGCCCACCATCTCACCGGGTAGGGCAAGAGTGGCGACTGAATCGGCCCAGCGCGTTCGGCGGCCCGTCACGACATCGAGGCAGCGCTGGCGCCCGGGCATGGACCACGCCCGGCAAGCGTTGACGAATGGGAGGCAGATCGGTTCGATCGTCGAGTCGAGGGGCCACTTGGAAGGCGGTCGTCGGTGTGGGAGGGCAGCATGGTGGCCATACCGGACGGTGCCGCTGATGCCTGAATTCACTGCGCTACCGATGTTGACGACGCCGACCGTCACCATCTGGAACGTGACGTGTCCCGGTCACATCCGACATGTCGCCGACGAAGAATGCGCTACGAGCACTCATCTGATCTACCCGTACCGCGGCGCCTACGTCCACCACGTGGGAACCGAAACGTTCGTCGCCGAGGCCAACCAGGTCTTGTTCGTGAACCAGGACCAACCGTATCGAGTCAGCCATCCAATGAATGGAGGCGATTCGACGGTGTCGATCGGGCTCGAGCCCGAGACGCTGCTGGAGTTGACACCCGCTCACTACCGACATCCGAAGGGCCACGCTGCCTTCAGCCGGATGGGAGTGCGCGCCAGTGCTCGTACCCAATGGCTCGCGGCCTCCGTACGAGAGCGCCTTCGCCTAGGCACCGCCGATGCGCTGGAAGCCGAAGAGTTGACCCTCGAACTCATACGACAAACGCTCAGCGACGGGAGTTGGAGCGGACCCAATGGCGGCGGCACGGCCCCGCGCAGGCTCACTGACCGCGTGAAGCTGCTGTTGTCGTCCGATCCCTGTCGCCGTTGGTCTTTGACCGACGTCGCAAAGTTGGTCGGGTTCTCACCGGTGTACCTGACTCAGGTCTTCAAACGCGTCGAAGACATGCCGCTGTACCGGTACCAGCTTCGGCTGCGCTTGGCGCGAGCCCTCGAGGTGCTCGCCAATTACGACGATTTGACCAACCTGGCCCTGGATCTCGGGTTCAGTAGTCATAGCCACTTCACCGCGGCATTCCGAAACGTCTACGGCGCCACGCCCTCGGCCTACCAACGCTCGGTCCGGGCGAGTTGAGTTCCGCGCATCGCTAAACTTTCTGACAGTGTCGCCGTGGTGCTCCGCGTAGCGTCGTGGCGTGCAGAGCATCGATCCCCTCACTGACGGTGCGATTGAATCCGTCACGCGCGCATCAGGTGTGGTAGGCAATCGTGCAGCTCGGCGTATGCGTCAACGAGTGCGTCGATGGTGAAACTGCGATTACGCCCACTGGGATTGGGCAGCACCCACACCGCGGCGCCGGCCATGCGGCGGCGTTGCTGGCCCCAGCTCACCGGACTCGCGCCGGGAACCACCGAAATGGCCTGCTTACCGAGAAATGCCAAGACACGCGGAGCGAACGTGCGCATCTTGGCCTCGAAGGGCGCCAGGGAATTCCGCATTTCAGCACCTGACAAGTCGCCCGCCTGCGCGGTCGGCTGCGTGACGACCGCCGTTATGCCGCAGCCATATTCGAGCAACTTCCACTCCTCGGATGGGGCGAGAAGCCGATCGATGAAGCCGGCCAAGTGGATGGCCCGCCAAAAGCGATTGTTAGGGTTCGAGAAGTTGTGCCCGTCGGTCACGGCCGTCAGTGCCGGGTTGACCCCGCAGAAGACGACGTCGAGTCCGATGGTCAGGATGTCCGGCTGATATGCACTCACCTTGCCTGCCTCCCGGCCCCTACGTCCACGCCCATCCATGGTGCCACCGCGAGAGCCGCATACTCCGTCGAGGAAGTGAGATCGCATGAGTCAGAACGACAAAGCTGCTCGGTTCGCCGAACTGCACACTAAGAGGAACCCTCTCGTGCTGTACAACGTGTGGGACGCCGGAAGCGCCAAGACCGTCGCAGAGTCCGGGGCTCCGGCGATCGCCACCAGTAGTTGGTCAGTCGCCGAAGCCCAAGGCTTTCACGACGGTGAAGACATCCCCATTGCGTTCGCAGAACAGATCATTGGGCGCATCGCCGAGTCCGTCGACGTTCCGGTGTCGGCAGACTTCGAGGGTGGCTACACCGACGATGACAGCGAGTTGTCCGCCAACGTCGCCCGACTGCTGCAATCGGGGATCGCAGGCATCAACTTCGAGGACCGCGTGGTCAAGGGCTCCGGTTTGTACGACGTCGCCCGACAGGCCGCGCGCATCAACACGATCCGGCAGGCTGCGGACGCGCATGGCGTTGCACTATTCATCAACGCACGGACGGACCTGTTCCTCGGTCAGGGCAACGAGCCCAGCGCAACGGTCGACGAGGCCATAAGCCGGTCGATCGCGTATGCCGACGCAGGTGCATCCGGGTTCTTCATTCCAGGTCTGCAGGACGAGGCACTGATCGCGCGGATCTGCGAGAGTGCGCCCCTACCGATCAATGTGATGGTGATGGAGGGCGTACCCGACAACCAACGCTTGGCGGCAATCGGTGTCTCGCGCATCAGCTATGGCGCCACGCCCTACATCGAAGTCATCAGCGCCCTGCGGCAGCGGACCGTCACGCAGCACGCGGCGACATGAACCGCGCAGATGGCGGTTCCCCGCCGACCCTCTTCGATGAACCCGGCGACAAGCAGCAGCCGGCAATCGATCATGCCGCCTTCGCCGAGGCCGCGGTACATCAGCTCGACGCCGAATCGTCGATCGTGCACGTACGCGGTCTGGTTTCCGGCCACCAGGAGCTTCTGCGCCAACTCAGCACGCTTGCTGGCTGGGAGCAACGACGCCGCTGGATGTACGACCGCCAGGTCGACGAACCGCGGTTGACTCTCGAATACCGCGACATGGCCGCCGCTCCGGCAATCCTGGTCGAGGTGGCCGCCGCGCTCAGCGAGTACTGCGGCGTCCCCTACGACGGCCTTTGGATGAACTGGTATCGCGACCACCGCGACAGCACCAGTTGGCACGCCGATCGACCGGCCAACACTCCTCGGACTGCCACCGTCCCGGTTCTCAGTCTTGGTGCTATCCGCCGATTCCTGATCCGCCGCAATGGTAGTGGCCCGAGCACGGTCTTCATCCCGGCAGGCGGCGACGTGCTGATCATGCGGGGCCGTTGCCAAAAGGACTGGCGCCACAGCGTTCCGAAACAACGGATACCGGCCGGGCCCCGTATGAGTGTGAACTTCAGCAGCACAACGCAGGTGGCGGCAGCCGCCGTCCGTTCTTAAAATCCGCACAGTCTGGGTTCAAGTCCCAGTGGGGGCACAGTGTCAGTGCAGCTAGAAGCGGTTTCGGCGACGCGCGTCTCCGAGCCGGTCTCGGTGTCACGAGTTGTCACAACTCGACCGAAACTAGCGCTGGCGGCTTCAAAGCGTGCTTAGACAGCAGCCACGCCTCGCACGCCCGCTCGACAGTCAACCTGCTGGCACGCACATAGGTGCGAGTTGTCTCCATGCGATACCTCCTCGTTTATATGTGCGGTGCCTCGTCGTTGACGTGTGTAGGACGGTGGCAATACCGGGACGGCCGGTTCCCGCTGATGCACTGGAGAAATACCTTCAGTCGGCGGACCGCCTATAATTTTTGGTGGCGATGGATCTCCGCCGAGGTGCTCCTTTGGGGTGCCTGAACCGCCTCGCTGGAGGCTGATGGGCCCTTTCCCGATAGGGGAAGGAGTCTGCCGGTGGCCGATCAGACCGATCCCATCTCCGCCCCGCCGGTGGATCCTGACATTTTTGAGCCTGCTCCTCGGGCGCTGTATGTGCGTCCTTGGGCGATCGCCGCCGCCGGCGGCGTAGTGATGATTCGTGGGGTCTCGCGGGACTTCCGACTTAATCGTGGGGTCTCGCGGGACTTCCGACTTAATCGTGGGTGTCGAATTCTGCGGCGATTACACCACGTTCAGCACCGCCGCGTCGAAACGATCCGACTGATTCAACGCCGCCGCTATTGGGCCGGGATGCCCAATGCGGTCGGCACCCTGCTGGTCACCGTCATCGCCGCAGCGGCGGGTCTGGCGGTGGCCGGGCTGTGAGGAGGACCCGATGACCAGGGATCGGAAGTACCCGTCGATGGAACAGATGCTGGCCGATGCGCGCAGGCCGCAGCGCATTGAGGGACCCACCGCGGCACTTCGCCCGACCAGCCATTTGGTGGTCGGGTTCGACCGGTGTCCGGCCAGCCATCGCGCCTTGCGCTTCGCGATCGAGCTGGCGGCCCCGCTGAACGCGTATCTGCATGTCGCGCACATCATCGACCTCCAAGACTTCCCCGTTGATCCCGACGGCGACGATTGGGAACAGTATTTCGCCGACACGCTGGATCAGGAACGCGCCACGGCCTGCGATCTGCTGTCCGCACTGCCCGGCAACTGGACCTATTACGCGCACCGCGGGGACCCGGCGCACGTGCTGGCCGCACTCGCCGACACTTATGACGCCCTGATGATCATTCTCGGCACCGCATGCGGCGGCCTGATGTCGGCGATCGACCGGTTCCTGGGCGCATCGGTGTCGGCGCGTCTGATCCGCCACACCCACCGTCCCGTCGTCCTGGTCCCCGACACCGCCGTACCGACGAAACTGACGACGCTCGAACAAGCTCTCGCCGCCGCCATGGCGAACTGCACCGCATCACCAAACCAACGACACCTGGCGCCGACGTGGGCATCGGCGCAGCAGAACCCGCAGAGTCGACCGTAGTCGCCAGGGCACTGCCGGAGACGCTGCGCGGCAACGGCTTCGGGGTACTGGGCCTGGTGCAGGCCATCGGCGACAAGGGCTCCACCGTCGTCGCGGGCCTGCTGTGGTCGCTGCTGTCGCCGGCCATCGCATTCGGTTATGTCGCAGCTTGGACGCTGCTGTCGGTCAGTCCGGCCACGGTGCCGGCAGGCACGGTTTCGTTGCGGGTACGCAACACCGGCACGTTGACCCACCGCGTCGTCGTACTGCCACTGGCGCAGGGCCGGTTCCCGGACAGCGTCTCGGTGGTCTCAACGGCCAGGTCGACGAGTCCGACAGTCATGGCGAAGTCGCGCGAACTTGCGGCGCCGACGACCAGGACGGCATCGCCCCAGCAACGACCGGCTGGACCACCATCACCCTGCCCGTAGGACGCTACGAACTGGCGTGCAACGCCGGGCACTATCTGGCTGGCATGCATACCGAACTCGACGTTGTCGCCCAACCCGACTAGCACCACATCAGCCGCCGAGCCAAACACGACATTACCGCGGGCGACCATCCCAGCGCCCGGCTTGTTGCGGTGCTCTGGCCAACAACTACCGCCAATCGCTCACCGCCGCTTGACGTCTTAACAGCAAGAGGAGCAGAAATTAGGTGCGAATTCGGAGAGTTGACCGGGGACGGCTTGGGACGGTTTCCACTGGTCGGGCCGCGCCGAGAGTTATTGCGGGACAATCAACTTCAGCGCTTGTCCGACTGGGGGTCAAGTGGTCGCAGGTCCAACCACCGTCAGCCCGACATGGCTCTTTCGAAGTGATGCCTTGAGAAGTCAGGCCGGCGTTGAAGGCTGTTTCTCTATGGCGGACGAGGTTAGATGCTCTGGTCGGTCATTGCTGATCATCTTCTTGTGCTTGCGATCCCGGCACGATCAGCACCGGCCGGCCATGCTGGCGAGCCAGCTGATGAGACACCGATTGGCCTGCGAGGGTCTCGATGAACGAGAGGACTCCGCCGCGTGGGCCACCGAGAATGATCATCAGCGCGTCGGTCTCCTCGGCCAGGTCGGCAATGACATCGCTTGGTCGTCCGCGTGCAGCGTGGTAAGTC
>Ga0207688_10001125_pt1 | contig 13756 bp, 14 predicted proteins | sample KBSMiscanthusM4_FD_184296 | JGI IMG/M metagenome (GOLD analysis project Ga0207688, IMG submission 184296) | Miscanthus rhizosphere microbial communities from Kellogg Biological Station, Michigan, USA - M4 (SPAdes) (version 2) | ecosystem: Host-associated > Plants > Roots > Rhizosphere ...
CCCCCCGCCGCTTCGCGTAGTGCTCGGCAGTCGATAGCCGAACGGCCCCGCTACGACTGCCGCAACGCGTACGTGGAGACCCTTGCTGAGCTGGCGCACGAAAACCACCGCATCGTCGGTGTCGTCAATGACTCGGTCGGCTCTAGCAAGCTCGATGCTTTCAAGAGGGCGTTCCCGGACCGGTTGATCAATGTCGGTATTGCCGAGCAAGACATGGTTGGCGTGGCCGCCGGACTCGCCAATGGGGGTCGTATTGCCTTTGTGTCGGCGGCGTCCTGCTTCCTGACCGCACGAGCGCTGGAGCAGATCAAAGCAGACGTGGCGTACTCCAACCGCAACGTGAAGTTGTGTGGCATGAGCCCTGGAATGGCGTACGGCGAACTCGGCCCAACCCATCACTCGATCGAAGACATCGCCTGGCTGCGCGCCATCGACAATATGACGATCGTGGTGCCAGCCGACCCGATCGAGACCGCCGCGGCCATGCGCTGGGCCGCTGCGGTCGAGGGCCCGGTGTTCATTCGGGTGAGTCGGATGAGCGTGCCCGAGGTGTATCCCGAGGACTACGCCTTCGTTCCCGGCCGGGCAGTGACTCTTCGCGATGGCGACGATGTGACCTTGATCAGCAATGGCACGGTGCTGTGGAGGACTCTCGTTGCCGCAGAACAGCTCGCCGATGACGGGATCTCGGCACGAGTGATCTCCATGCCCACGGTGAAGCCGCTGGACACGGAGGCAGTTGTGCGGGCCGCCCGGGAGACGCGTGGCATCGTCACCGCCGAGGAGGCCACTGTCGGGGGCGCCCTGGGCGGCGCGGTGGCCGAGACGGTGGTGCAGAACCATCCGACCAAGATGAGGATCTTGGGTGTTCCAGAGTTTGCACCAACCGGCTCGGCCGGCTTCCTGCTTGATCGCTACGGGATGTCGCCAGAAGGCATCGCTGCGGCAGCTCGGAAGTTGATCACTTAGACTCACGGATACCAGCCGGCGAGGATCGCCACAACGAGGACGATGAAGTAGCCCTCGACTCCGTGCACGATCACGCCCATCCAGAAACTGCGGTATCGCTTGGTGGCCCAGGCGTAGCCGAAGGAGCTTGCGATCATGCTCGGCCAGGCCCATATCTTGTGCACGTGGTAGAGGCCGAAGAGCACGGTATTGGCAACCCAGTCCCAGCGGCCGAAGACCCCTGACATCCGCGGCAGCAGCACGCCACGGAAGAGCAGCTCCTCGCCAAGGACGTAGTTGAACAACATGCTGGTGATCGCCAAGCCGAGGATCCACCACTGACCCTGGAACTTGGGGTCGGCCAAGCCCTGAAAATTGGTGTAGGACGGCTCGTGTAGGAAGGGCAGCCAGTTGGTCCACGCGGTGTCGAGCCGGGTCGCTAGGTACCCACCGAGGACATTCGCAGCCACGGCCGGCACGACCCACAAGAACAGCGCCTTGCGTGTCTTGCCGGTCCGCGGGTCACGCGGCAGATTGAGCCAAATGCGCTTCTTGAGGGTCGGCCAGTGCAGGCCACCGAGCTCGTGGCGTAGGACCGCCAGCGAAACCACAAACTGCCACATCATTCCGACCACCATGAGCATCCAGTGCACTAGTCCCGGATAGAGCGACGTGTGAGGGATGATGGCCGGGCCGACGACCCAGGCCAGCAGTGCCATGGGGACCGTCACCGAGGCCCAGATGGCCAGGATCTTGATCAAGGAGTACTGCTTGGGGCTTGCCGGGGTGTCGAGTTGGGCCGGCAACGACTGGGTATTTGTCATGTCCCTCAGCCTCGCGAGGACGGCGATTCCGCACATCGACCGCCGGGCTCGAGATCGTCCTATCAGCTACGTCGCACGGGTGAGGGGGCTATACGCCTGCAGGCCGATGCGCGGCGCCTTGCGTCGCCGTACCGTGTTGGCATGGCTATGAACCCGGCGATCTCCAGGCGCATCGTTGATGCCCTTGTCGCGCTGGTATTCCTGGCCGTCGGCTGGCTGAGCACCGGGGCAACGACGACAAGTGATCCGTTCTACACCTACACCGCTCGCGACTGGCTCTTCATAGTCTTGTTGATCTTGATCACTGTTCCGTACGCGTGGCGTCGGCGCTGGCCAACGGCTGCCTTCTTGATCAGCATGCTGGCCACGACGATGTTGTGGCTGCTCGGATACAACGCAGGCGCGCTGCCGCTCTTGCTCATCTTCGGGGGCTACTTCGTGGCGGTCGCCCGCCCGTTCTCGGAGGTGCTGGTCTGCTCAGTGGTGGCGGTCAGCTGCTTTGCCGTGCTGTGGTGGGGTGGCGGCGCGCCGTACCGTGCTCAAGAGTTCTTCATCTCAGTACTCGCCATCGGCCTGACCTTGGGCCTGGGCCGAGCCGGCAGACTGCGCGTTGATCTTGCAAACGCGCGCGCCGCAGCTGCTGAGGAGGCGGTGGCGCGACAGTCCAGCGAGGAACGGCTACGGATTGCGCGGGAGCTGCACGACATCATCGGCCATTCCCTTGGCACCATCGCGGTGCAGGCCGGCGTCGGCCGACACCTGATGGACACCGAACCCGAGAAAGCTGCCGACGCGCTGGACAGCATCGCCAAGATCAGCCGGGACTCCTTGGACGAGGTGCGCTCGGTGGTCGCAGCTCTGCGCGACGACGAGCCCCCTTATCGACCGTCACCGAGTCTGACCGATCTGCCGGATCTGATCGAGACGGTTCGCATCACTGGTCTCGCTGTAGAGCTGAAGCTGCCCGATGATCTTGAAGCGATTCCCCGCCAAGCTGGAGCGGCGGTGTACCGCATCACCCGAGAGGCACTGACGAATGTCGTCAGGCATGCGCGTGCCTCAACCGCGAGTGTGCAGGTGGACCACCACGATGGCCTGGTCGAGGTCGCGATTCGTGATGATGGTGGTGGGGTTGGCAACGGGCGGGAGCCACATTCCGGGGCAGGCAATGGCATCACCGGTATGCGGGAACGTGCTGAAGCGCTCGGTGGCAGCCTGTCCGCAGGTCCGGCCCAGGACGGTGGGTTCCTCGTGACGGCCCGACTCCCGGTTGCCTCGGATCGGCCGCGATGATCTCCGTCGTTGTCGTCGACGACGAGCAACTCGTGCGCTCTGGCTTCGCTGCTCTGCTGGCGTCAGATCCCGAGATCACCGTGGTCGGCACAGCGGGCGACGGGGACGCGGCGCTTGCAGTAATCCGGCGTGAACATCCCGAGGTCGTCCTGATGGACATCCGCATGCCGGGCCGCGACGGAGTCAGCGCAACTGCCGCCATCACCGCGGATCCGGCGCTGACCGCGACGCGTGTCATTGTGCTGACCACGTTCGACTTGGACGAGTACGTCCATGCAGCGTTACGCGCCGGAGCCAGCGGTTTCCTGCTCAAAGACGCCCAACCGGCCGACCTGCTGGCCGCCGTACACCTAGTTGCCCAGGGCGAGTCGGTACTCGCGCCGGCCTTGGTCCGGCGCCTCATCAAGGCCTATGTACAAGCGCCGGCTTCCGTGTCGAAGCCGGCCTGGCTGGATTCGTTGACGCCACGCGAGGCCGAGGTGCTGGTGGCGGTCGGCCGCGGCCTCAGTAATGCCGAAATCGGCGCCGCGTTGTACATGTCTGCCGCAACGGCCAAGACCCACGTCGGCCGCCTCCTCACCAAATTGGACGCGCGCGACCGCACCCACCTAGTGATCGCTGCGTACGAGGCTGGTCTAGTCCGATGACTTGTCAGAGTTCGGCGATGAGCTCGTCGAGCTCCTCGTGGCTGAGTGCCATGCCCTCAAATGCCGCCAGGGTCTCCATCGGCATGGTGCCGATCACCTTGATCAGTTCCGGATCCTGCAACAGCTTGACGCCACGCTCGGTGAGCAGCTCGCGGCCACGCTCATCGGCCAACCACTCGTGAAGGGTCGAATCTGGCCCGAGCGGCAGCGACAGGCGAGGTGCGTCGACCATGATCGTTTCGGTGGCGGCCAGGTGGCGTGAGGAGTTCCCTACGGCAATCGTGAACTCGCCCGGTTCAACCACCCAGCGGTGGAAACGTGAGGACCAGTACGCGAATGCTCGCTCGTCGAGCTGGCAGCTCACCTGCTTGGTTTCGTCCGGCTCGAGATACACCTTGGCGAAACCCTTCAGCTCGCGAAGCGGCCGCGCTACCGACGCCTGCACATCCCCTACGTACACCTGAACAACTTCGGCGCCAGCCCGCTGACCGATGTTGCTGACCGACGCAGTTACGGTCACCGCAAGATCGCTGTTCTCGACCGACCCGGAAACCGAGACCTCGACATCGTCGATGCGGAAGCTGGTGTAGGACAAGCCAAACCCAAACGGATAACTCACGTTCTGGATCAGAGTGTCGTACGCCCGGTAGCCGATGAAGATCCCCTCGCCGTAGCGGACGACACCCTCTTCGCCGGGAAAGTTCAGGAACGACGAGTTGTCCTGCAGCCGTACGGGGATGGTCTCGGCGAGTTTGCCCGACGGATTGGCGACGCCCAGCAAAAGATCAACAGCGGCACTGCCGGCTGCCTGCCCGGACAGCCAGCACTCCAAGATCGCGGAGACCTGGTCCCCCCAGCTGGAGATCCGTACCACGCCGCCATTCGCCAAGACCACGATCAGCTGCTCGTGCACCTCGGCGAGTGCATACAACATCACGAGCTGGTTGGCAGGCAGATCGAGATGGGTCCGGTCGAATCCTTCTGACTCTTCGTCAGCAGGCAGACCGAGGAAAACCACCACATGATCAGCTTCGCGGGCCAAGTTCACTGCCTCGGAGAGCAGCTGCTCGTCGTTGTCGGTGGTTCCTACGCCGAACCCGGCGGCGAACCGCACCTCGGCGCGGCCGGCGAGTGCCGACTGCATAGCCTCGAGTGCTGCGTCGAGGTGAGTCGGGTTGACCTGCGAGCTGCCGGCGCCCTGGTACCGCGGCGTGCGAGCGAACTCACCGATCATCGCCACCAGGCTGCCCACGTCCGGCTGCAGTGGCAGCACTCGGCCCGCGTTCTTCAACAGCACCGCCGATTCCTGGGCAGCGCGTCGAGCCAGGGCGTGGTGCTCGTCGACATCGAATGAAACATCCTCGGCGCTGGCCGGCTGAGAACGATCGACGAGGTGCAGTACACGGCTCACCGAGTCGTCGAGGATGGACTCGTAGAGGGACCCATCGCGTACGGCGGCGACAATAGCGGCATCGCTGAATCCGAGGTTGGGCGGCATTTCAAGATCCAGGCCGCCGCGCAAGGCGGCAACTCGATCGTGGACAGCTCCCCAATCGGAAACCACGAGGCCCTCGAAACCCCACTCGTCGCGTAGCACCTCGGTGAGCAACCAGTAATGCTCCGAGGCGTACCTGCCATTGATCTTGTTATAGGCACACATGATCGTCCAGGGCTGGGCGAGCTTGACCACTCGTTCGAACGCAGGGAGATAGATCTCGCGCAGCGTCCGCTCGTCGACTTCCGCGCTGACGCGAAGTCGATCGTCCTCCTGGTTGTTGGCCGCGTAGTGCTTCAGCGAGGTGCCCACCCCTTGACCCTGGGTGCCGAGCACCATGAAGGTGGCGAGTTCACCGGCGAGCCAAGGGTCCTCGGAGACGTACTCGAAGTTCCGCCCGCACAACGGTGATCGTTTCATGTTGATCCCCGGACCGAGCACGACCGAGACGCCCAGTCCCTTCGCCTCCAGGGCCAGTGCCTCACCCACCATCTGAAAGAGCTCCGGATTCCAGGAGGAGCCCAAGGCGGAGGCCGTGGGGAAGCAGGTTGCGGGTGCACTGCCCTGCAGACCGACATGATCAGCTTCACCGAGCTGGGCGCGCAGGCCGTGGGGACCATCCGAGACCATGATCGCGGGGATCCCGAGTCGTTCCACCGGTGCCGTGTGCCAGAAGTCCGAGCCCAGGCACAGTGATGCCTTTTCTTCCAGCGTTAGCTCTGAGAGCCGATTGACGAACTCGGTTGCGACAGTGGACACGACGAACCCCTCTCAGTGGAACCCGGATGTGCCCATCAGATCATCGACACCTCCGACGGAGATATCCGGCCCAGGCTCACGGTCAGCCGTTCCGGCGACCGCGGACCTTGCGCATTCCAATGTTTTCGATCTTGGTTAGGGCCGTGACCAGCGGCGTACGGCCGGACCGTGCCTCCAGCCGTTCCCGAAGCATATGTACGGCCGTCATCGCGATTGGCACCACGATGGCGAAAATCAACCAGGACCTCAGCCGAGCGGTAATGAAAACCCACATGTCGCTTACTCCTCATCAGACGTGTATCGCTAACTACCCGGGGTTGGAGGAGGCAAAACTCAACTTTGCTTCTGGCTCAACTTCGCTCCTGGGCCAGCTTCCGTCCTCGGCGAACCACGGCGCGCGGCCGCTCCTTGCTTGGCGAGGATGAGACGAGGGCGTTCACCCAGCTCGCCGGCACAGAGTTATCAAGCAGCACCGACTTGAGGAACAAGGTGGCGGGGATCGCCAGCAGCGCACCGAGGGGTCCGAGCAGGTACGCCCAGAAGACCAGCGAGGCAAAAGCGACAGTGGCACTGATGCCCACGGCGTCGCCGGTGAAGCGGGGTTGGATGATCGTTTGCACGATCACGTTGATCGCCGTGTAGGCCGCTATGACCGCTATCGCTGAGCCGACGCCGCCGTCGAGCAGCGCGATCAGCGCCGGTGGGACTACGCCCAGTATGAAGCCGATATTGGGGATGTAGTTGGTGACGAACGCCAAGACTCCCCAGGTTATGTAGAGCGGAACGCCGATGATCACCAGGGCGATCACATCGAGAACTGCGACGATCAACCCGAACACCGTCGTCACGATCCAGTACTTGCGCACCCGACCGGCGAAGTTGTTCAGGCCCTCGGCGATGTGCGGCCGGGTTTCCCGGATGACCGCGAGTCGTTCCGGCATACTGCTTGCGTCGAAGGCCAGGAAGATCACCAAAGCGACGATGAGCAGGATCAGCGACAAACCACCACTGATGCCACTGACCAGGGCCTGTGCCGGACCGGCCAGGCTGCTGAGCTGTACGGATGAAGCAAGCCGCTTGAGTTGATCTTGCCCGAAGCCCAACTGGGAGGCTACGCCAACCAGGTAGTCGAAGATCTTCTGAAACGCGCTCGCGTATTCGGGCAGCTTGTCGACCAGGCGCACCGCAGCGAACACCACCGACCCCAAGATCATGGCGAGCAGCGCGTAGATCACCAGCAGCGACACCACACTTGCGAGCCACGACGGCCACTTCCGCCGGACCAGGAAACCACTCAGTGGAGCGACGGTGATCACGAGCGTGATCACCAAGAAGACCGGACCAACAATGTTGGCGGCGGAGCGCAGGCCGGCGCCGATAACGATCAGTCCGGCCAACACGAGGATCCCAAAGAACGGCGGCCCCGGCCGTTGCTCGGCCAGCGGCATGGGATCGGGACGGGCCTGCGCCTGCACAGTCTTACCCGTCATGTCGACTCCTCCGATCCGGCATTGAGCAAGATCATAGGGTGGGCGTACCCGTAGGGCATCGGCCGAAACACGGTTCGGAGCTCTGCGCTGAAGTTGGTGTGCCTCGGGGCTAGAGGAACTGCGTCTCCATTTCAGGTTCGTCCTCGACCAGACGATCACACGTCGGGCAATACCATCTGGCTTCCAAAGGAGTGCCGCATGCCGGATGCATCGGGCCTTCGGCCGCGACTGCGTGCCTGGCGCCCCACTGCGCGAGCAGCCGAAGTGCGCCCACGAGATCCCTGCCCTCTGAGGTCAATTGATACGCGGCGCGGGCCGGTCGCTCGGTATACGGCCGCGATACCAAGAGCGCGTCTCGCTCGAGTCGCTTCAGACGCTCGGACAAGATGCTCGCTGCGATCCCAGGGATCTCCTCCAGCAATTCGTTGAATCGGCGGGGTCCGGGAAGCAGGGCCTGCACGATGAGGAGGGTCCAGCGATCCCCAACGCGAGCGAGGGCCTCCGCCAGAGGTGATGGCGCGTGATCGCGCGTGACGGATTCGGGTTCGCTCATGGACTAACCGTAGTCATCGGTCTTGACGCTCTCCAAGTAAGTAGTAAATTGCAAGTTACTACTAGCCGAGAGAGGCGTTATGGGATCACTTGATGGCATCCAAGAAGAAATCCAGCGCGTGGCTGAGCGGGTCAGCAATGCGGTCGTGGGCATCGGCCAACGCTGGGGCGTCGGATCGGGGATCGTGGTCGGCAAGGATCAGGTACTGACGAATGCGCACAACGTGCGTGCCGAGGAGGTCGATGTCACCTTCTTCGGTGGACGTACCGCTACCGGCCGGGTTGCCGGGGCGGACATCGACGGCGACGTGGCGGTTATCTCTGTCGACACTGGAGACATCCCTGCGATCGAATGGGCTGTCGGGGGTCCGCCGCAGCTCGGCACCCCGGTGTTCGCTCTCGCAGATCCGGGTGGCCGAGGGCTACGTCTCACGCTGGGTTTCATCACTGGCGTTGAGCGGAGCTTTCGCGGGCCTCGTGGCCGGCGCATCACCGGAAGCATCGAGCACGACGCTCCGCTGCTTCCTGGTTCGTCTGGCGGCCCGATCGTCGACAGTGATGGACGGCTGCTGGGGCTGAACACCAATCGGTTGGGCGAAGGCTTTTACCTGGCTATTCCAGCCGACCAAGCACTACGCGACCAGGTGGCCGCGCTGTCTCGTGGCGAGTCGAAAGAGCGGGTGCGGCTCGGGATCGGGGTTGCGCCGATGCATGTTGCCAGGCGGATGCGACGCGCGGTCGGTTTGCCAGATGCGGATGGATTGTTGGTGCGGATGGTTGAGGACGACAGCGCGGCGTCTCAGGCCGGGCTCGCTCAGGGCGATCTGATCGTGCTGGCGGGAGGCAAGCCGGTTCGCGGTGTGGATGATCTTTTCGAGGCGCTCGGGACGGCCGGCGACACGATCCAGCTGATCATTTTGCGCGGCGCCGACGAGCGTGCGGTCGACGTACGGCTGGGTGCATCAGCTGGTGATCAGTAGCGCCACGGCGTAGCCGAGCGCGGCGGCTGCCGTACAGCCGATCAACATGCCTAGTCCATGGAGAGTCGCTGCGGCGTATCGGCGATCTTCGAGCAGTCGGACGGTCTCAACGCTTGCCGCGCTGAAGGTGGTGTAGCCGCCGAGCAGGCCGGTGCCGATGATCAGCTGATATTGCTGGGGCACGAGATGGTCAGTTGTCAGACCGGTCAGCAGTCCGAGCAACAGCGAGCCGGTGAGGTTGATCACGGTAGTGCCGACCGGGTAAGTCGACTTCAGCCGCGTCCGGATCGAGCTGTCGAGGACCAGCCGCAGGGCGGCGCCGATCCCGCCGGCTATGCAGATCAGTAAAGCGATGCCCAGATCGGAAAAGGCGGCACCGATCACGGCTCGTGCCGTCGATTCAGCGTACGAGCGAGTGCGATACCGGCGATGCTGGCGGCTGCGCCGATGACCACGGTGCCAAGGGCGTACGCCACGGCGAGGCCGAGGTGAGCGGCGCCAAGGATGACGGTCTCTGTAGCGAGGGCACTGTAGGTCGTGAATCCGCCGAGGGCGCCGGTGCCGATGCCGAGCCGGATCCGCCGGCTCCGGGCGTCGTCAGCGCCGTGGCGGGCGAGACGTTCCAGGAGTATGCCGAGCAGAAATGCACCCAAGACATTGATCCCCAGTACGGCCAGGGGCACTGAAGCCGGCGTCGGCATCGACAAGCTGATCGCGTAGCGCAAACCGGTGCCGACGGCACCGCCGCCAGCAACGATTCCGATGTTGGCCCAGGACTGCTGTGCGATCACCAATCGCACACGCTACTGGTTTCAGCACCGCAGCGCTGCTGGGAAGCAGGATCTCAGTCTCCGGCGGAAAAGACCGAGACAATGTAATACACCCCGCAGCAGAACACGCCAGCGACGAGTAACAGGAGGAAGATCGCGATTTGCCGCCAGTATGAGACGACGATCATGACACTGAATATCATCAAGACTACGGCTGCGATACCTGTCTCTGACATGGTTTCCTCCTTTCGAATCCCTCACCACTCGACGTGGAACTGAGCGATGCGAATTAGAGTTTTCATTAAAGAGCACGGCAATAGTTTGTCAATCGTGAAAATTGGTACGCAGGTAGTGGCCAATTGGCGCTTCAATGCATGGAGTTATAGGCCTGTGGTCTCGTTTTGACCCGGCCTCTGGCCATCACTGTGGATCTATGCTGCCTTTTGGTGCGAAATTGGCACCAGGTGGAATCACTCTTCGATCTGAGGTCCACGCGGGTTGATGTTGAATCGAGATCGTTCCAGAAGTTGTTCGACCCGTCGCCGATCAGGCATCGGGTTCGGCAGCGGATGATCGGCGATAGCTGCAGCCATAGCCGTAGTCGCCCATAGCGCGACTTCCTCGGAGAACTGTCGCTGATTGTCGATGAGTTTCGCGGCAAGGGCAGCACAGAAGGCGTCTCGCGCCATTGATTGCTCTAGGTAGGCCGACGGAACTGTCGGTACGGTGAATGCTGCACGTGATGTCTCCGAGTAGATGTTGCATCCCGCCGGGGTAGGAACACACAGTGTCTCCACGCCGTACGCCAGGAGCTGTCTAGCGGCGACATCAAGATCAAATGCTCTGCGGTCCGACGGTGCGTATCGGCTCAGCTCCCATGCCTGGGCGACCAGGTAGTCGATCTGGGAAAGCGCCTGGCCAGAAATCGCGGTGTCGTAGGGTTGCCCGGGCGTCACGATCACGATCGGCCTGGGATCAGCGAGTTGATTCAGCCGCGTCAAGGTATGTTGCAGAGTCTCGCGTGGTATCTCGAACGTCAACAGCACGGCGTCGCAGCCACCGAATTGCTGCTCCAGCCGGTCAATGTCGCGAATATTCAGATGAACTTCCATGTGATTCGGCCAATTAATAGCCATGCTATTGCCGAGCTCGAATTCGATCACACCCGTAAACGGAGTCTGTGCGTCATCAACGAGCTTCAGCAGTGAGGTATCGACCCGCTCATCCTGCAGATAATTGATGATCTCGTGGCCGAACCGATCATCGGTCACAGCTGCTACCAGTGCTACCTCAAGCCCGAGCCGGGCTGCTGCTACAGCTTGCTTGAGCCCTTTTCCCCCAGGGGCCAGGCTGAATCCGAGCGCCTCGGTCGAGGTCTCCACCAACGGGAGTACCTTCGTCCGAAACGTCGCCTCCATGACTGCGCCACCGACGACAATGACTCTGCCTTTCTTGGACTGCTGGAGCTCTTGGGAAGAGCTCTCGTGCACAGCCGGCATAACGACGCTTTTTAAACCAATGGAATAGACCTCACGCCTGATGAGCTGCCGGGCAAGTTCCCGGAGCACGGTCGGCTCAATGGTTCCGCGCAACGCGCGATCGCTTGGCGGCTCAGTTGGGTTGAGACTCAATCCTTCATGGAGTGGCCGCCAGTTTCTCAGCAGAGTCTCCCGGCGTTTGCCGAGCAGGTCAGAACACAAAGAAGAAACGACTCGGGCCTGGATGCCGTGGCTGCCGTAAGTCTCGGAAAACACCCCGAGACCCAAAACGGCGTCAGCAACGATGCGTTGTGAGCCCTGCAGGTTGTCGCGTACACATTCCCTGATGACATCGAGCGCGGCCCGTGACAGCTCGATGTCGTGCACAGCGGCGTAGCGTCGTACGGCAGCAAGACCAAGCAGCGGGCCGGACTCGATGTTGCGGCTGTTTTCCAGCCGAGAAGAAGTCAGACCATCACGCGCACGCAGCTTCTCCAGCGCATGTGTAAGCACTATCGCGTCGGGCGACCCCAAGTCTGTGCGGTTGGTCATGGGCTCTCCAAGGCATCCGCAACGAAGATCTAGCCGCCCGCCCCGTCCGAGCAGATCTGGTGGATGCTCATTATGCATGAGGCCTAGGCCGGGCCGGCAAGCTCAAATCTTTCGGCGCGACATGCTGATGGTCCCCACGAGACGTTCAGCAGGGGTCAATTCAGCTGAGGTTGAACAGTTCGGCGTACCGATCGACGAACATGTGCTGACCCTTGATCTGCGCGGTCACCTCCGGTCCGCCGAAGTCGGATTGACCGGGTAGCTGCGAAACTCCGCCGCTCGGGCCGAGTGGGAGCAGGATGAGTGGCGGCGCCGGCTGGTAGCTGGCCAACTCGTCACCGCCCTCGATGAGGGTCCGAATGTTGCCCGCAGCGACTTCGGCGTGTCGGCCGGCGGCACCGCCGCGCTTCGCTTCGGGGATGGCCGTGAGATCCCCAATGGCGAACACGGTTTCTTGGCCGGCCAGGCGCAACTCCGGAGTCACTTCCAGATGGCCGTTGGCCAGCCGGGCTTTCGCTAGCTCCTCGCTCAGATAGTCCGAGTTCGGCACGACGCCGTAGCAGCGGAACCAGATGTCCGCGTCGATCTCGTCCCCGCGTGTGGTGACGGCGGTGAAGGCTGAGGTTACCCCGGGCGGCGTACTGGGTTCCGCGGTAAGGCTGGTCCCGAGGAGCAGGTTGACGCCTAGGTCCTCGAGCTGCCGGCGGAGGTCCTTGCGCATCGCATCGCTGTACTGCCCGGAGAGCACATCGTCGATCGGATCGATTATTGTGACCGCCTTGTCAGGCCACGCCGCCTTGATCTCGCCGCTCAGCTCGAGCCCGACCGGCCCGGCGCCGAGCAGCAAAACGTGTTCGGCCTTGATCAGCTCGGCGCGGGCATTGGTGATCTTCGATTTGGCGGTGGCCGAGTCCGCCACGTCCATCTTGGCCGGGAACGGGTATGCGGATCCTGACGCGAGCACGATGTAGTCAGCCTCGATGCGTTCACCGGAGCCGAGGATGACGGCATCGGCCTCCACTCGCGCCGCCCGGTCGTGGATCACCCGGCCGCGACGCAGCAGGCGGTCGTACGGGTAGAAGATACGGTCGGTCCAATCCGGGTCGACGAGGCCGCGCAGCGCGGCGATGTTGTGCACGAACGCGTCCTTGGGCTCGACAAGAACCACGTCAGCTATCTCGTCAAGGGCTTTGGCGGTGGGGACTCCTCCATACCCGCCGCCGACGACTACGACTGTTGGCACTCTTCACACTTCCTTAGTTCGTGGCACGTACGGTAGGTGCCACGAACAAATTAGTTGGCGCCACGAACTGTGTCAAGCTACGCTCCGTTCATGCGAGCGGAGGGTGAGGAGTCAGCCGACTTGGCGACTGCTTTGATACGGCTCTGCTTTGTGGTCCAGCGGGTGTTCGGCGAAGCCAGCCGGCGCTACGGGCTGACGCCACAGCATGCTCAGCTACTTGGTGTCCTTTCCCCTGGACCGGTCGGGATGGCCGAGCTCGGTGAGGCATTGCGCTTGGAGAAGTCCAGTCTCTCGGGGCTGATCGACCGCGCCGAGGCCCGTGAGTTGGTAACTCGGGTGCGCGATTCAAACGACCGGCGGGCCTGCCAGGTGTCACTGACCGCATCAGGCAGCGATCTGCACGGACGTTTTCATGATTACGTCTCGAGCGAGCTGAACGCGCTAGCTGTCGACCTGCCAGACCGTACAGCGCGGCAGCTGACCGCCGCGATGTGGCAGATCGTCAGCGCTCAGGACGTGTCGGCGATCTTCGGATGCGCAGCTCCGTCATTGCCTGAGTGACTGACGTGGTGTCTTCGGTTGCTGTGTTGTCGGACGTACACGGAGTGCTGCCAGTGCTGGACGCGGTGCTAGCCGAACCTGATGTCGCCGCAGCGGATCTGATCGTCGTTACCGGTGATCATGCTTCCGGTCCTCAGCCTGTCGAGGTGCTGGACCGGCTTGTC
>Ga0207688_10001126_pt1 | contig 13748 bp, 11 predicted proteins | sample KBSMiscanthusM4_FD_184296 | JGI IMG/M metagenome (GOLD analysis project Ga0207688, IMG submission 184296) | Miscanthus rhizosphere microbial communities from Kellogg Biological Station, Michigan, USA - M4 (SPAdes) (version 2) | ecosystem: Host-associated > Plants > Roots > Rhizosphere ...
CAACCAGGGCGAGTGCCAACAAGCCGAGCGCCGGATCCCCCATCCCTGATCCCGATCCCGTCCGCGTCAGCCCCCCAGCAGCTGCTTCGCGATCGTCTGCAGCTGCAGGTTCGACGTGCCCTCGTAGATCTGGCCGATCTTGGCGTCGCGGTACAGCTTCTCGACCGGATATTCCTTGACGAATCCGTTGCCGCCGAACAGATTGACCGCGAGCGACGCGACCCGCTCCGCGACCTCCGACGACAGAATCTTGCAGATCGCGGCCTCCGTGAGGAAAGGAAGTCCGGCGTCGCGCAGGCGGGCGGCGTTGTAGACGGCGAGCTTCGCGGACTCCACGTCCACCGCGGCGCGCGCCAGCTGATGCTGCACCGCCTGGAACTCGGCGATCGGTTTCCCGAACTGCTGCCGCTCCCGCGTATAGGCGATAGCGTGGCCAAGCGCGCCGCGCGCCAGACCGAGCATCTGCGCGCCGATCCCGATCCGCCCCTCGTTGAGCGTCTCGATCGCGACCTTGTAGCCCTTGCCGACGTCACCCACGACGTTGGCCACCGGCACCCGGCAGTCCTCGAAGATCAGCTCGCAGGTGCTGCTGGCGCGGATCCCGAGCTTGTCTTCCTTCTTGCCGACGGTGAACCCGGGCATGCCGCGCTCAACCAGGAACGCAGTGATGCCGCGGTAACCCGTCGAGGCGTCGATGGTCGCAAAGACAATGAAGAGATCGGCTTCGTTGGCGTTGGTGATCCAGAGCTTCCGGCCGGTGATGACGTAGGCGTCGCCATCCTGTCCGGCGCGCGTCGTCAGCGCAAAGGCGTCGCTGCCGGAACCCGCTTCCGAGAGCGCGTAGGCGCCGACGGTCTTCGCGGCGAGCCGGCCGAGATAGCGCTCCTTGATGTCGTCGTTCCCCCACTTCAGGAGAGCGTTGATGACGAGGGTATTCTGGACGTCGACCAGCACGCCGACGGAGGGATCGACACGCGACAGCTCCTCGACTGCAAGGACGGAGTGGAAGAATCGGCCTCCGGCTCCGCCATAGCGTTCGGGGACCTCGATGCCCATCACGCCGAGCGCGAACAGCTCGTCGACCAGCGCGCGCGGGAAGCTGGCGTGCTCGTCCATCTCGCGAACCAGCGGCTTGACCCGCGCCTGCGCGAATTCGCGGACGCTGTCGCGGAAGATGCGCTCATCCTCGGCGAGCACGGTCAGCGGCTGCGCGTGTTCCAGAGCCTCCTGCGACACCCACGGTCCTCCCGCGCTCATCCGACGAGCGCGAGGCCCAATGCTATCATTGCCATCACGTCCACTCGGACACGAGGGAGGAGCCCGGCGCAGCCGGCCCGCGGCTTGCGTCGTCTTAACGGGTATGCGCATCTCCGCTCCGCTCGCGGCCTCGATTCTGTCGCTCGTGCTGGTCGCGGCGCCCTCCGCCCGGCAAGCCCAGCAACCTGCACCGCCACCCCAGCCGTCGACGCAGCCGCCCGCCACCGCGCCGGCGCCGCCGCCGGCGGGCCAGCAGCCCGCCCGTTCGCAGCAGGGGCCGATCCGCACCGGGATTAACTTCGTTCGGGTGGACGCGATCGTCACCGACAAACAAGGCAATCCGGTCCTCGATCTGAAGCCCGAAGAGTTCCAGCTCACCGAAGACAACAAGCCTCAGAAAATCGAGTCGTTCTCGGTGGTGAAGATCGACGCCGAGAGCCAGGCACAGGCACAACTTCCGACCCAGATCCGCAGTCTCGAGGACGAGCAGCGCGAGGCGGCGCGGCCCGATGTCCGGCTCTTCGTGCTGCTGCTGGACGACTATCACGTCCGGCGCGGCAACGACATGGCGGTCCGCAAGCCGATTGTCGATTTCATCCAGAACCAGCTGGCGCCGGCCGACCTCGTGGCGATCATGTACCCGCTGACGCCGGTCACGGACCTGAACTTCACCCGCGACCGGAAGGGACTGATCAGCGCCGTCGAGCATTTCCAGGGACGTAAATTCGACTACCAGCCGCGTAACGAATTCGAGGAGAAGTACGCCTACTATCCGGCGGCGACGGTCGAGAAGATCCGCAACGACGTGACCATGGGCGCGTTGCGAGGCGCGGCGGTGCGACTGGGCGGGCTGCGAGAGGGGCGCAAGTCGATCATCTTCATCAGCGAGGGGTTCACGAGCACGCTGCCGCCCCAGCTGAACGACCCGGTCGCGGCGCTGCCCCGGATCGGCAATCCCAACCGTGGCAACACCAACGCGCGGGGGCCAGGGGACACCGTCGAGTTCTTCAACCAGACGGACCTGCTCAACGACATGCGTGACGTGTTCGACACCGCCAACCGGCAGAACACTTCCATTTACGCGGTCGACCCGCGCGGCCTGGCGGCCTTCGAATACGACGTCAACGAGGCGGTCGGACTCACGACCGACGCCAAGGGGCTCAACGCCTCGCTCGATTCGCTGCGCATCCTCGCGGATAACACCGATGGCCGGGCGATCGTGAACCGGAACGATCTCGGCGCCGGCATGAAGCAGATCATCCGCGATGCCAGCGGGTATTACTTGATCGGCTACACCTCGACGCAGGCGCCGACGGACGGGCGCTTCCACGAGATCAAGGTGCGGGTGACCCGGAAGAACGTCGATGTCCGCGCCCGTAAGGGTTACTACGCCTACACGGCCGAGGACGCCGCGCGAGCGAGCGCGCCACCCGCTCCATCGGCGCCGTCCGAGGTCACGGCGGCGCTCGCCTCCGTGGCCGAGCCTCCTCGCGGGCGTGCGGCGCGCTTCTGGATTGGTATGGCGAAGGGGCCGAACGGCGCACCCAAGGTGACGTTCGCCTGGGAGCCGATGCCTCCGGACGCGCAGGCCCGCGGCGCCGAGAGCGGCGCCAGCCGGGTGCTGCTGACCGCCACCGCCCCCGACGGCCGTCCGGTCTTCCGCGGCCGCATTCCCGAGGAAGGCGGGGCGCCTCCGCCGTCATCCCCGGCACCCGCCGCCGGTAACGGCGCGGCGACGCCGGTCGCCTCCGGCGCCAGCGCCACGTTCGACGCCGCCCCTGGTCAGCTGCAGCTGCGGATGGTGGTCGAGAACAGCCACGGGCAGGTGATGGACTCGGCGACACAGGAGCTCACGGTTCCGGACTTCTCCAAGGTGCAGGTGTCGCTGAGCACGCCGAAGGTCTACAAGGGGCGCACCGCCCGCGAGTTGCAGCAGGTCAAGGCAAACCCTGATGCTCCGCCGATTGCCGAACGCACCTTCAGCCGTGCCGAGCGTCTGCTGATCCGGGTCGACGGCTACACCGCGGATGGATCGGTCCCGGAGCTCTCCGCCAAACTGCTCAATCGTGCCGGCACGTCGATGGCCGACGTCCCGATCCAGCTAGGCACGCCAGGGCAGGGGATAGCCGAACTAGGGCTATCCTCGCTCGCGGCCGGCGACTATGTGATCGAGCTCGACGCCAAGACTGGAACCGGGTCCGCCAAGGAGCTGGTGGCGTTCAAAGTCAGTCGGTAGGTCCGCTCGCCGACTCACGCGGCCATGGCAAATGGCAAATGGCAAATGGAAGAGGGGTTCTACAGATTCCTCTCAACTGGCGTCCTCATCTGCCATCTGCCATCTGCCATCTGCCATCTGCCATTTAGCTACGCGTACATGCCTCTCATTTTCGTGACCGTCGCCACCCGGTTGATCGCCACGATGTAGGCGGCCGTACGCATGTCGGTCTTGTATTTGAGGGACGTCTGCAGCACCGCCTGGAAGGCCTCGAACATCATCGCCTCGAGGCGGTGGTTCACTTCGGCCTCGGTCCAGAAGTAGCCGTGACGGTCCTGCACCCACTCGAAATATGAGGTGGTCACGCCCCCGGCGTTGGCCAGGATGTCGGGGATGACGAAGACGCCGCGCTCGTGCAGGTGGCGATGCGCTTCAGGGGTCGTCGGCCCGTTGGCGCCTTCCGTGACGACCCTGGCGCGGATCGAGGGGGCGTTCTCCATCGTGATCTGATTCTCGAGCGCGGCCGGCACCAGCACGTCGACCTCGAGCTTGAACAGCGCCTCGTTCTCGATCGGCTCGCCGCCGGGGAATCCGTCGATGGTCTTGTGCTGACGGGCGAAGTCGAGCATCTTCGCGATGTCGAGGCCGTCGCCGTTGTAGACGCCACCCTTCCAGTCGGTCACCGCGACGATCTTGGCGCCGAGCCCGGCCAGCAGGTCGGCCGACACCGAACCGACGTTGCCGAAGCCCTGCACGGCAACGGTCGCGCCCTTGATGTCGAATCCGAGGTGCTTGGCCGCTTCGCGCGTGACGATCATCACGCCGCGCCCGGTCGCCTCCCGGCGGCCGAGCGAGCCGCCCATCTCGACCGGCTTGCCGGTGACGACGGCAGTCGACGTGTGGCCGACGTGCATGCTGTAGGTGTCCATCACCCACGCCATGATCTGGTCGTTGGTGTTGACGTCAGGAGCGGGCACGTCCTTCTCCGGCCCGATGGAGTCGATGATCTCGGCGACGTACCGTCGCGTGAGCGCTTCCAGCTCGCGCCGCGACATCCGGGTCGGGTCGCAGATGATGCCCCCCTTGCCGCCGCCGAACGGCACGTGCGCGACGGCGCACTTCCACGTCATCCAGGCGGCGAGCGCGGTCACTTCGTCGAGCGACACGTCCGGGTGATAGCGGATCCCGCCCTTGGCCGGCCCGAGGGTGATGTTGTACTGCACGCGGTAGCCGGTGAAGACCTCGATCTCGCCGTTGTCCATCTGGATCGGGCAGGACACGGTGATTTGACGCTTGGGGCTGGTCAGGATCTTCCAAATCCCGGGGTCCAGGCCGAGCAGGCGCGCCGCGCCGTCGAACTCCTGGAGCATTGCGTTGAAGATGCTGCCACCTGCGTCCATAACGCTCCTGCTGAATGCCGCACGCCCAGGTCGATGAGGCCGGCTGACCGCAAACGGTCCAACCTAACGTGCGCCTGCATGACAAGTCAAGGCAGCGGGCGGCCGTGAAGTGGACGGTTCCGCTCCTATAATGGCGGTGATGAAGGGGCTCAGCGCCGAACGATCGCAGGACGCCTGGCGCCGGGACGTGCTCGACGCCGCGCTGGCGAAGGCGCCCGAGCGGCGGTCCTCGTTCGCGACCCTCTCCGGCCAGCCGGTCGATCGCCTCTACACCGCCGACTCCATCGCCGACCTCGAGTACGGCCGCGATCTCAACGATCCGGGGCAATTTCCCTACACCCGCGGCATCCACCCCACCGGCTACCGCGGCAAGCTGTGGACGATGCGGCAGTTTGCCGGGTTCGGGACGCCGGAGGAAACCAACCGCCGCTACAAGGCGCTGCTCGCCGCCGGCGGCACGGGCCTCAGCGTGGCGTTCGACCTGCCGACCCTGATGGGCCGCGACCCCGATCACGAGCTCTCGCTCGGCGAGGTCGGCAAATGCGGTGTCAGCATCGTCTCGCTCGCGGATATGGAACGCCTGTTCAGCGGCATCAGGCTGGACGGCGTCACCACGTCGATGACGATCAACTCGCCGGCGCCGATGCTGTTCGCGATGTACCTGGTCGTCGCCGAGCAGCAGGGAGTCGACTGGAGGACGCTCTCGGGCACGATCCAGAACGACATCCTCAAAGAGTTCATCGCGCAGAAGGAGTACATCTACCCGCCGCGTGAGTCGATGCGGCTCATCACCGACATCTTCGCGTTCTGCGGCAGGGAAGTGCCGCGCTGGAACACCGTGTCGGTCAGCGGCTATCACATCCGCGAGGCCGGATCGACGGCACTTCAGGAACTCGCCTTCACGTTGCGCGACGGCATCGAGTACGTGCAGTACGGAATCGACGCCGGGCTCGACGTCGACGACTTCGCGCCGCGGCTGTCCTTCTTCTTCAACTCGCACAGCGACTTCTTCGAGGAGATCGCCAAGTTCCGCGCGGCGCGCCGGCTGTGGGCGGAGGTGATGCGCGATCGCTTCGGCGCCAAAGACGAGCGCTCGTGGAAGCTGCGCTTCCACACCCAGACCGCCGGCGTGTCGCTGACCGCGCAACAGCCCTACAACAACGTGGTGCGGACCGCGCTGCAGGCGCTTGCGGCGGTCCTCGGCGGCACCAACTCGCTGCACACCAATTCACTCGACGAAGCGCTGGCGTTGCCGACCGAGGCGGCGGCGACGCTCGCGCTCCGGACGCAGCAGGTGATCGCGTACGAGAGCGGCGTCACCGGCATGGTCGATCCGCTCGGCGGCTCGTATTTCCTCGAACGGCTCACCCTGGACATGGAACGCGGCGCGCGCGAATACTTCGAGACCATCGACCGTCTCGGCGGGATGGTGGCGGCGATTGAGGACGGTTTCCCGCAGCGCGAGATCGCCGAGGCATCGTATCGATTCCAGCAGGCGGTCGAGAGCCGCGACCAGGTGATCGTCGGGGTCAACGGGTTCATCCAGGAGGACGAGCCGCCGACGCCAATTCTCTACATCGACGAGTCCACCGCGGACACCCAGCTGGCCCGGCTGACCGAGCTGCGGCGCACGCGCGACACCGCCGCGGTGAGCCGTTCGCTCGAGGCGCTTCAGGCCGCCGCCCGCGGCACCACCAACACGATGTACCCCCTGCTCGATTGCGTGCGCGCCTACGCCACCGTCGGCGAGATGTGCGACGCGCTGCGGGAGGTGTGGGGGGAGTATCAAGAGGTGCCGTTGATTTGAGACTCGAGAGGTTCTACGGGTGCTCACAGTTCTGGGAGTTCTCAGGGTGCTCGTTCCACGCGTTCCGAGGGTGCTGCCAGTTCACCCCTTCCTCGCGTGCACAAGGGTGAACCTGCGGAACCTGAGAACCCCGTAGCACAACCACCTTGAGAACCTTAGAACCCTGAGCACCACGTAGAACCATTTCAAACATTGTCATGAACAAAATCCGCGTCGTCATCGCAAAGCCAGGCCTCGACGGGCATGATCGGGGCGCCAAGGTGATCGCGCGGGCGTTGCGCGATGCCGGGATGGAGGTCATCTACATGGGCCTCCGTCAGACGCCCGAGCAGATCGTCGCCGCCGCGCTCCAGGAGGACGCCGACGCGATCGGGCTGTCGATTCTGTCGGGGGCGCACATGCACATCTGCCCGCGGGTGCTGGAGTTGCTGAAGGCACGCGGGCTGGAGGACGTGCTGCTGGTAGTGGGGGGAATCATCCCGGACGTGGACATCCCCAAGCTGCGGGAGATGGGCGTCAACGGCATCTTTCTGCCCGGCACGCCGATGCAGGAGATCGTGACCTTCATCCAGGCCAACGTGCGGCCGCGTGTGGAGCAGGCCTAGTGCCGGGGCCGACAACGTTGCTGCTGGCGGACGACAGCCTGACCATCCGTCGCGTCATCGAGCTCACGTTTGCTGACGCCGGTATCCGGGTCGTCACCGTCGCCGACGGACGTGAGGCGATCGAGCGGATCGAACGCGAGCCGCCCGACATTGTGCTGGCCGATATCGGCATGCCGGAGCGCGATGGCTACGCGGTCGCCGCGTTCGTCAAGCAGACGCCGGCGCTCGCGCACATCCCGGTCGTCCTGCTGGCCGGCGCGCTCGAGCCGGTCGACGCGGACAAGGCTCGTGAGGCCGGCGCCGACGGCGTGTTGGTGAAGCCGTTCGAGCCACAGGTCGCGGTGGCGCGGGTACGTGAGCTGCTGGCGCGCAAACCCGCAGCGGTCGGTGGTTCGTCGCCGACGGTCCCGGCCGGGCAGCCGTCGGGCGGCGATTACCTCGATCGCCTCGACGCGGCGTTTGCGGCGATGAGCAGCTCGCCCCGGCCGATCGGCCAACCGGCCGGCGAGCCGGATGACACCTCCGCCCGGTCAGCCGCTCCGATCCCGTCCCTCCGCGCGATCGTCAAGAACCAGGCAGCCGCAGCCGCCTCGGTCCCAGCGCTGTCGCTGTCGGATGCCTTCGTCGCGCTGCTCGCGGCGGAGCAGGGCCGTCCGCTTCCGAACGGCCCGGTGCTGCCCGCGCCGGTGGTCACGGATGCGCAGATCGACGAGATCGCCCGCCGCGTGGCAACACGGCTGGGCGATGAGCCGCTGCGTCAGGCGGTGCTCGACGCCGCCGAGCGGCTGGTGCGCGAGGAGATCGAGCGAATCAAGCGCGTCCAGCGGAGCTGATGGCGTTCGTCGGCTGGCGCTGTTCACAGTCCGCCCGACCTTCACGTCGGGCGCGACCTGCCCGGTGGCCCCCGCGATCCCTTCCGTTCTGGCTGGCCTGCCGCGAGCCCTGCGTCTCTGGCTGGCCCGTGGCCAAGCTGATACGATGAACGGTCATGCCCGACGGTCTGGACCTTCAACGTCCCATCGCAGTCCCCGACAAACCCGCGCTCGAAGGCCTGGAGGCGAAGTGGGCCGCCCGCTGGGAATCGGACGGGGTGTACCGCTTCGATCGCAGCCGCAGCCGCGCCGACGTGTTTTCGATCGACACCCCGCCCCCGACCGTCAGCGGCTCGCTGCACGTCGGCCACGTGTTCTCTTACACCCACACCGACGTCATCGCGCGCTATCACCGGATGCGCGGCAAGGCGGTGTTCTATCCGATGGGGTGGGACGACAACGGCTTGCCCACGGAACGCCGGGTCCAGAACTACTTCGGCGTGCGCTGCGACCCGTCGCTGCCATACGACCCTGGCTTCGTTCCGCCGGACAAGCCTGCCAAGCCGCAGATCGCCGTGTCGCGCCCGAACTTCATCGAGCTGTGCGCGAAGCTGACCGCGCAGGACGAGCAGGTATTCGAGGATCTGTGGCGGACACTGGGGCTCTCGGTCGACTGGGCGCTGACCTACGCGACCATCGGACGCGAGGCGCAGCGCGTCTCGCAGCTCTCGTTCCTGCGGCTGCTGCAGCGGGATCGCGCCTATCAGCTGGAAGCGCCGACACTGTGGGACGTGGACTTCCGCACCGCGGTGGCCCAGGCCGAGCTCGAAGATCGCGAACAGCCCGGCGCCTACCATCGCATCCGGTTCGCGAAGCCTGACGGCGGTTTCGTCGAGATCGATACCACCCGCCCCGAGCTGATTCCCGCCTGCGTGGCCCTCGTCGCACATCCTGATGACGAGCGCTATAAGCCGCTCTTCGGCACGGCGGTCGTCACGCCGGTGTTCGGCGTGCGCGTGCCGGTCAGGCCGCATCATCTCGCCGACCCGGAGAAGGGCACCGGCGTCGCGATGATCTGCACGTTCGGCGATGTCACCGACGTGGTGTGGTGGCGTGAGCTGGGACTCCCGGTGCGCTCGATCCTCCAGCCGAATGGCGCGCTGCGCCCGTTGACGTGGGGAGAACCGGGCTGGGAATCGGAGCATGTCGCTGCCGCCCAGCAGGCCTACGATTCACTGGTCAACCTGTCCGCCGTGAAGGCCCGCACGCGGATCGTCGAGCTCCTGCGCGAGAGCGGCGATCTGCTTGGTGATCCGCGCCCGATTACCCACGCCGTCAAGTTCTACGAGAAGGGGGATCGCCCGCTCGAGATTCTGACCAGCCGTCAGTGGTTCATCAAGACGATGGAGTTCCGCGACGAGCTGCTGGCGCGCGCGCGGGAGCTGCGCTGGCATCCGCCGTACATGCAGGCGCGTCTGGAGAACTGGATCAACGGGCTGAATGGCGACTGGTGCGTGAGCCGCCAGCGCTTCTTCGGCGTGCCCTTCCCGGTCTGGTACCGAGTGACAGACGACGGCACGACGGACTACTCGGCGCGGCTGTTGCCGGATGAGAGTCGGCTGCCGATCGATCCCTCCACGGACGTGCCGGACGGGTTCCGCGCCGATCAACGCGACGTGCCGGGCGGCTTCACCGCAGATCCCGACATCATGGACACCTGGGCGACCTCCTCTCTGACGCCGCAGGTAGCGGGCGGCTGGAGCTCGGACTCGGACCTCTTCGCGCGGGTGTTCCCGATGGACGTGCGGCCCCAGGCGCACGACATCATTCGCACGTGGCTCTTCTCCACGGTGCTCCGCTCCCAGCTGGAACACGGCTCGCTGCCGTGGAAGAACGCGGCGATCTCCGGATGGATCCTCGATCCGGATCGCAAGAAGATGTCGAAGTCCAAGGGCAACGTCGTCACGCCCAAGGCGCTGCTGGACGAGCACGGTTCTGACGGCGTGCGGTATTGGGCGGCGAGCGCCCGGCCTGGCACCGACACCGCCTTCGATCCCGGGCAGATGAAGGTCGGCCGTCGTCTCGCGATGAAGCTGCTCAACGCCTCCCGCTTCGTACTGGCGCGGCCGGAACCTCGCGGGCCGGTCACGGCGGCGGTCGATCGAGGGCTGCTGACGAATCTCGCGCGGCTGGTCGACGAGTCGACCGCGGATCTCGACGCCTACAACTACGCCCGCGTACTCGAGCGTGCCGAGTCGTTCTTCTGGTCGTTCTGCGACGACTACCTCGAGCTGGTCAAAGGCCGTCGTTACAACGATCAGGGAGACGAGCTTGCCGCGTCCGCCAACGGCGCGCTGTTCACGGCGCTGTCGACCCTGCTGCGGGTGTTCGCGCCGTTCCTGCCGTTCGTGACCGAAGAGGTCTGGTCGTGGTGGCAGGATGGGTCGGTGCACCGCGCGACCTGGCCGACGTCGCAGGAAGTGCTCGCGGCGTGCGCACCGCTCGAGGTCTCACGCGGCGCGGACACGGGCGCCGACGCCCTCGCGTTTGCGAGCGCTGTGCTTGGTGCGATCCGCAAGAAGAAGTCCGAGGAGCAGAAGCCGCTCAAGACCCCGGCAGCCCGGGTCGTGGTGGCCGCGCCAGCCGGCCAGCGGGCACTCCTGGCGGAGGTCGAGCGCGACCTGCGCGCCGCGGGGCTCATCGAGCGTCTCGAGTCAGCCGACGCCGAGACCTTGACCGTCGACGTGGAGCTGGGCAACGCCCCGGCGCCGCCGGACCGGCGCTGATGAAGAGTGTGCCGTTCGAGCCGCTCGATCCGGGTCTCTACCGCGAAGTCGTGCGGCGCGCGCTCGCTGAGGATCTCGGCTGGGGAGACGTCACGACCGAGGCGACGGTCGCCGCCACGCAGCAGGCCAAAGGCGTGCTCCTGGCTAAATCGCCGTGCGTGATCGCGGGCATCGAAGTCGCGCTGGAGGCGTTCCGCCAGCTCGATCCGTCGTTGACGGTGCAGGCCCATCGTGCGGACGGCGACAGCTGCGCCGCCGGCGACGTCATCGCCACCATCCACGGCGCGGCCGCGAGTCTGCTCACGGCCGAACGTACCGCCCTCAACTTTCTCCAACGCCTGTCGGGCATCGCCACCCTGACCAGGCGATTCGTCGACGCCGCGGGCGGCCGGATCATCGTGCTGGACACCCGGAAGACGACCCCGACGCTGCGCGTGCTCGAAAAATACGCCGTCCGCGCCGGCGGCGGCATGAACCACCGCGGCGGGCTGGACGATGGAATCCTGATCAAGGACAACCATGTGCGGCTGGCGGGCGGGGTGACGGAGGCGCTGCGGCGGATGAAGGCCAGCGGCCAGGAGATGCCGATCGAAATCGAGGCGCAGAGCCTCGACCAGGTCGACGACGCGATCGCGGCCGGGGCGGACATCATCCTGCTCGACAATCTCAGCACGGCGGAGATTACGGAGGCCGTGCGGCGCATCGCGGGCCGGGCCAAGACGGAGATCTCCGGCGGCGTCACCCTCGAGCGGATCCCGGAGCTGTCCAGGACCGGCGCCACCTATGTGTCGGTCGGCGCGCTTACCCACTCGGCCGCGGCAGTGGATCTGAGCTTCGAGCTCGAACCCGATGTCTGACGCGCTGCCATCCGAGCTGGCCGCCGGGCTCGAGGCCACGGCTTCACGACGTGGACCGCTCGGAAGCCCGGTCTATTACTTCAACGAAACGGGATCGACGAACGACGTCGCGGCTACGCTCGCCGAGGGTGGCGCAGCCGAGGGCACGCTGGTGCTGGCTTCCACCCAGACGGCAGGCCGTGGCCGCCTGGGCCGTCAGTGGCACTCGCCCCCGGACGCAGGACTGTATGCGTCGCTGATCTTCCGCAGTGCCGCCGCGGCCCCGTTCCTGACCCTTGCTGGCGGCGTCGCGGTCGCCGAAGGCATTCGCCAAGCCACCGCGCTGCCCGTCCACATCAAATGGCCGAACGACATCGTCATCTCCGATCGGGCGCGTCCGTCCAGGCGGCGCAAACTCGCCGGCCTGCTCGCCGAGGCCTCCTCGGGCGCTGACGGAGTGCTGCACGTGGTGCTCGGCATCGGCATCAACATCAAGGCCACTGCGTATCCGCCGGAGCTGGCGGACAAGGCGTCCTCGCTCGAGACCGAGCTCGGGCGGCCGGTCGACGCCGGTGCCGTGCTGGGAGAAACGCTGGCCGAGCTCGAGCGGGCCATGGGAAGTCTGCGCCGCGGTGATGCGGCCCGCGTGCTGGGCCGGTGGCGCGAGCTGGCGCCGTCGGCGTTCGGGTCGAGCGTGGAAGCGGACGTCGGGGGCGAGCGGGTGGCCGGCGTTGCCGAAGGGATCGACGACAGCGGCGCGCTGCTGGTGCGCGTGAACGGGCGCCTCGAGCGGGTGCTGTCAGGCGAGGTTCTCTGGACATGAGTCGCGCCGACCAGGACGCGTCGCATCGCGCGAACGTGTCGGAGTACTGCCGTCAGATCGAGCGGCACCTGTGCCAGAAGAACGGCGGCCATCTCGTTCGTGTCGTCGGACCGGCGTTCGAGGAGGTGCGCGGCTGGGCGGAACAGGGTATTCCGCTCAAGATTGCGCTGCGCGGGATCGATCAATGCTGCGACCGGGCCTTCGCCAAAGGGCCGCGCCGGCGGCCGATACGCGTCGAGTTCTGTGCCGCGGACGTGAAGGAAGTGTTCGACGACTGGCGGCGGGCGGTTGGCGTCGGTGCGGCCGGCGACGAGCTCGAGGCGGAGCCGGCGCCACGAAAGGGCAGTCTGCCGGCGCACGTCGAGCGCGTCGTGGGGCGACTCATCGCGCTGCGCGGCGTGGACGGCGCGACGATCCTGCCCGCGTCAGTGGTTGACGAAGCGGTGGAGACGCTCGATCGCCTTGCGGCGGCTGCCGCAGGTGCGCGCGGCGAGGCGCGGGAGGCACTCATTGAGCAGTTGGCGGCGCTGGATCGTACGGTGCTCGGAGCCGCCGCGGCCTCGATTGACGCGGCGCGCGCGACCGCATTGAGGCGGGAAGCGGAGAGCGAGCTCGCACCGTTTGGCCAGCGGATGACGCCGGAGGCACGCGCCGCGGCCCTCGAGAGCGCCTACCTGCGGCTGGTGCGCGACACGCTGCGGCTGCCCCGCATCGCCTTCGACTGACATGCTGAGATCCGGCGATCGCCTCGACGTGATGGTCGAAAAGCCGGCCGCGGGCGGCCGCATGATCGCCCGCCATGAGGGGCAGGTGCTGCTGGTGTCGGGGGCGATTCCAGGCGAGCGCGTCGCGGTGCGGATCGAGCGCGTCGACAAGCGGCTGGCGTTCGCCGCGACGATCGACGTCCTCACGCCGTCTCCCTCCCGAGGGCCCAGATCATGCCGTCGTCGCGCACCTCGACATCGATACGGCCGAGCGGACGCGTCGGCGGACCGGAGATGACCTCGCCCGTCTGGGCGTCGAAGTTCCCTTCGTGACACGGGCAGTGCCAGCGGCCTTCGTCGGCTTGGTAAAAGACGACGCAACCGAGATGCGTGCACTTCTGACTGAACGCAACGACGTCGGTCTCGGTGAGGCGCAGAAGGATCGCCGGGTCGTCGTTGCCCGGATAGCTGAACAGGAACGGCTCACCGACGGCGACATCGAC
>Ga0207688_10001133_pt1 | contig 13721 bp, 12 predicted proteins | sample KBSMiscanthusM4_FD_184296 | JGI IMG/M metagenome (GOLD analysis project Ga0207688, IMG submission 184296) | Miscanthus rhizosphere microbial communities from Kellogg Biological Station, Michigan, USA - M4 (SPAdes) (version 2) | ecosystem: Host-associated > Plants > Roots > Rhizosphere ...
CTCTTCGACGGCGAGCTGGTCGACGAGGTCGTTCATCTCGTCGCCGGAGTGGCCCTTCACCCACCGGAAGGTCACGTCGCCGCGCTCGTTCACCAGCGTCACCAGCGGTTCCCACAGGTCGCGGTTGGCCACCGGCTTGCGCGCGCTGGTGGTCCAGCCGCGCGCGAGCCAACCCCGCCACCAGCCGTCGCGGAAGCAGTTGACGACGTAGGTGGAGTCGCTCACCACGGTCAGCGGCCCCGGGAGGGCCCGCACCGCCTCCAGCGCCGCCTGGATCTCCATCCGTTGGTTGGTGGTGGGGGTCGCGCCGCCGCTGCCGCTGCGCCCGTCGCGCGTGGCCCACGCCCAGCCGCCGGGCCCGGGGTTGCCCGAGCACGCGCCGTCCGTCCACACCTCGAGCGCGCCGTCGACGGCGGGCATCTCCCGCCGCGCGCGGGTCGGTGCGGCCTTCTGCGGTGCGGCCTTCTGCGCCGCGGCCTTCTGCGACGTGTCGGGGGTCGTCGCGGCGCACGGGCCGTGCGCCCAGCCCTGGTCGGCCTTGCTGATCTCGTCACCGGGCTGGACCGGGCCGGAGCAGACGCGGCAGGTCGTGGCGTAGCGAGCGGTCATCGGCACGGCAGGCAACCTACCGACCCCGCGCTTCATCACGACTCGCGCACAGCGGTAACGCTCGCCATCCGGCGCTCGACGATCGGTCACACCAACCGACGGCGAGAGGTGGCCGATAGTGCAGGGATACCCGCCGCAGCGTCCGCGCAACGGGCTGGGCACGGCGACGTTCGTCATCGTCCTGCTCGGCGCACTCCTCGCCGTGATCCCGGCGACCGCGGCTGTGGGCCTGCTGTTGTGCCTCGTCGCGATCGTGCCCGCGATCATCGCCTGCCTCCGCGCTCGACGGGGCCGGGCCACCAACCGGCGGCGCTCGGTCGCGGCGGTCGCCATGGCGCCCGCGTTCGTCGTGGTCGCCGTCGTCGTCGGGGCGGCGACCGCTCCGCCGACGACCGGCGGGGCCGGACGGGCCGCGGAGGACGTGGCGCCGCACGTCGTCGGTCCTGCGGCGGCCCGAGGGGCGGCGGGCGCGCCCCAGGGGACGGCCGGGGTGGCTGGTTCGCCCGAGGAGCCGCAGGCGGGCGCCGCGCCCCCGCTCGCACCCCCGCAGGCCAGGCCGAGGCCGCAGACGCCACGGGCGCAGCCACCGCGACCTGCCGTGGTGGCCGCCGCCGAGCCCGCAGAGGCCCCGAAACCTGCGGCCAAGCCCGCCGTCGCGGCAAAACCTGCGCCCGCTGCACCGAAGCCGCCTGCGTCGTCCGACGGCGGGTGCGACGAGGACACCCACTACGTGAACGTCAGCGGCAACTGCGTGCTCCGGCCGGTCGCCGCCGCCGTCGCGCCCGCCGGGGCGAGCGCCCGGTGCAAGGACGGCACCTACTCCTCCAGCCAGCACCGGTCGGGCACCTGCTCACGCCACGGCGGCGTGCAGGACTGGCTGAAGGACCTGCCGAGCTAGCCCCGTCCCGCGGCCCAGTGGCCACGTTTGCCCGCTATCAGCCGGGGCCTACGCCGGGTACAAAGACCGCGTGATCTTCATCGTCATCCGCATCGACATCCGGCCGGACAAGCGCGCCGACTTCCTCGAAGGCATCCGCCGCTACTCCGCCCAGGTGCGCGAAGAGCCCGGCAACCTGCACTTCACGGCCTATGAGAGCGTCGAAGGCGACGACGAGTACGTCGTGCTCGCCAACTACAAGGACCAGGCCGCGGGCGAGGCGCACGTCAACTCGGAGCACGCGCGGTGGTTCTTCGGCTGGCTGCCGTCGGTGGTGGCGCGCGTGCCGCGGATCGTCTACCAGGAGCTGCCGCCCGGCGTGGACTGGGCGGAGATGGGCGAGGTGCGCCTCGACTGACGGGCGAGCCGCCGGGACCAGCCGTGCATCCCCAGCTCCCGGAACGCCGCCTCGGCTGCGGCGACCAGCGGCCGAGCCGCGGCAGCATCGCCCGAGCGCAGCCACATCAGCGCCTCGTCGTGGTCGACCACGGCCCGCAGCGGTCGGGCGCGTTGGGCGTCGAGCACGTCGCGGGCCTCGGCGAACCAGCGCGCCGCCTCGTCCGTCCGCCCCACGAGCGCGCACAGCCTGCCCAGCGCGAGGCGGGCGTCCGTCATCGGGAACCGGAAGTCGGCGGGCAAGGCCTTGTCCCGCAACGCGGACTCGACGACGGCGAGGTGGTCGCGGCGGTCGAGCAGCCAGAGCGTTTCGGCCACCTCGCAAGCCATCCGGCAGTAGTTCGGCGCCCACGCGGGCGCCAGCCGAAGCGCCCGCACCGGCCGCGCCAGCAACGCCATGGCCTGCCCGACGTGGCCCTTCCGCGCCTGCGCCCGCGCCCCGATCGCATCGATGGCCGCGCTGCCCCAGTGCTCGGTCGGTTGCCGCGCCATCCACGGCCCGAACTCGCGGATCCGCTGCTCCCAGCCCTCGTCCAGGGCCATGACCAAGGCATCTTCTGCGCCCTGGTGGTGCAGGAGCTGCCAGCCGTGGGTCACGCCGGGCAGCCGAGCGAGCAACGCGCGGGTCTGTTCGAGCGTCGCCACGCCCTCGACCAGCTCGCCCAACGCGATCTGGCACCGGGCCGCGCCCGCCCGGGCGTAGACGGCCAGCGCGAGCTGCCCGCGGGCTTCGGCGGACTCCGCGTCGCGGAGGAACAGCGGTACCGCGGCGGCGTAGTCGCCGACCAGGAACGCGGCGACGGTCGGGTCGGCGGCGGCCGCGGCCGGAACGCGTTCGCGGGAGCCGTGGACCGCGGCGACCGCGTACCGCGCGAGGTCACCGCGACCCGCGAGCCCGCCGGACTCGTGCAGGACCTGCAGCGCCTCGCGGCGGCCCGGCCGGTCCAGCGGCATGCCGGGGTGCTCGGGGTCGGCGGCCTCCCGGCGGTCGAGGTCGAGGAGGGTCAGCGCGGCCCAGTCGACCGGGTCGTCGCCCGCGGCACCGAGCCCGACCGGGGCGAGCTCCCATGCGTGCCGGTTGCTGCCCGCGGTGGCCAGGATCGTCGCCACCTCGGCGATGACCGCCTGCGCAGCGCCGCGCGCGATGGCGACGGCCTCGTCGAAGCGCAGCGACCAGGCCAGTGCCACGGCGAGGCGGCCCCGCAGGTCGGCGCGTCGGTCGTCGGCGGGCGGCAGGACGTCGTCGGCGATGCGCAGGAACGTGACCTCCTGGTCGTGCGCCCCGGTGGCGCGGGCCAGCTCGGCGGCTTCCAACGCGGGTCCTACGCCCGCGTCGACGCCGGGCAGCGGGACGGCCCTGTGGTACTGCACGGCGATCTCCGAGGCGCTGACGGGCGCGCCCGCCGCACGGGCGTCGGCCAACGCCGCAGCGAGGTCGCGGTGCAGTCGCAGCCGCCGCGACGGGTTGAGCCCGTGGTGGACGGCGCCGCGGACCAGTGCGTGGGTGAAGGCGTAGCGATCGGGCGCCGCGTCCGGCGCGACGAGCCCCGCGGCCAGCACGTCGTCCAACGCCGCGAGCGCATCGGCGTCCGAGAGCCCGGCGGCCGCGCGGACCGGCTCGTAGAGGAACGGGCCCTCGATCCCCGCTGCGGCGTCGAGCAGCCGGTTCGCGGCCGCGGACAGGCGGCGACGGCGGCGGGCGATGACCTGCCGCACGCCCTCCGGCACCACAGCGAGCGGCAGCACGGCGCGCAGTCGTCCGTCGGCGCCCGCGGCGAGCCCTCCGTCCTCGCGGAGGTGGGCCACGACCTCACGGGCGAAGAACGGGTTGCCGTCGGTCTCGGCCCACACCGCGGTCACGAGGTCGGCCGCGAGCGGAGCACCCGCGGTCGCGGCCACCAGCTGCTCGACCGCCCGCCGGTCGAGCCCGACCAGCCGGAGCACGCTGCACTCCGTCTCGCTGCGCAGCGCGCCCAACGCGTCGGCGAACGCGTCGGACTCCTCGCCCGGCCGGTACGTCCCGACGACGAGGAGCCGTCGCCCCGCCGCGTTGCGCGCGATGTGCCGCAGCATGGCCACGGTGCCGTCGTCGGCCCAGTGCAGGTCGTCCACGGTCAGCACGACGGGTGCGGCCGCCGCCCGGTCGACGAGGAAGCGGGCGACGCCGTCGAGCAGCCGTGAGCGCAGCTCGTCGGCGCGCAGGGACGACGCGGGAGGGTGGACGAGGAGGTCGACGGCCGGATGGGCGGCGTAGGCGTCGAGCGCCTCGGTGAAGGGGTGGAACGGCAGGGCGCCTGCCCCGTCGAAGGTCCGCCCGGAGAACACCTGCGCTCCGCGTCGCGCGGCCTCGACGGTCAGCTCGGTGAGCAGGCGCGTCTTCCCGATCCCGGGCTCACCCGCCAGGAGCGTGAGACGGCCACGCCCGGCGGTCGCGTCGGCGAGGTGGCCGAGCAGCGTGCCGAGCTCGCGCTCGCGGCCGAAGCACGCCCCGGCCGAGCGCACCGCGCCACCCACGAGCGCCGGGTCCCCGGCCAGTATCGCGGCGTGCACCGCCTGCACCTCCGGCCCCGGGTCGACCCCGAGCTGGTCGGCGAGGACCGCGCGCAGCCGTCGGCAGGCGGCCAGCGCTTCGGCCTGCCTGCCGTCGCGGTACAGCGCCACCATGAGCTGGGCCCAGCGGCGTTCCCGCAGCGGGCGGGCGTCCACGAGCGTCTCGCAGGCGGCGACGGCCTCGTGGTGCCGCCCGCGTGCCAGCATCGCGGCGATCCGGTCCTCGGCGACGGCCTCGCGCAGCTCGTCCAGCCGGGCGGCCTCGGCCCGGGCGAACTGCCGATCGGCGAACTCGACCAGCGCAGGCCCCCGCCACAGCGCCAGTGCCTCGTCGAACCCGGCTATCGCGGCTTCGTGATCCCCGGCGGCCGCGGCCCGACGTCCCTCGGCGATCAGCTCCTCGGCGCGCCCGACGTCTGTGGCGGTTCCGTCCAGCACGTACCCGGGTGCACGGGTGCGGATCGCCGTGGCGCCCAGCCGCCTGCGCAGCCGGAGCACGTAGTTCTGCAGCGTCTTGGTCGCCGTGCGCGGCGGCGATCCGTCCCAGAGCGCGTCCACGAGCCGGTCCTCGGCGACGACCGCGCCCGCGTTCACCGCCAGCACCGCGAGGAGGCAGCGCTCCTTGGCGCCGCCCAGCGGTACGACGCCGTCCGGCCCGACCACCTCGACCGGGCCAAGGACCCGCAGCATCCGGCCAGCGTCCTGGTCCGGCGCCGCATTTGTCTACTCCGGAACGAGCACTCCGCGCCCGTGCATCCGGCCCTGCTCCAGGTCGGCGATCGCCTCGGCGAAGGCGCTCAGCGGGTAGCGGCGGGTGCGCAGGCCGACCGCGCCCGACGCGGCCAGCGCGACCAGCTCACGCAGGTCGTCGTGCGTGCCGACGGCGTTGCCCACCACGCTGATCTCCGGCAGGACGAGGTTGAACGTGGGCACCCGCAGCTCGCCGCCGTATCCCACGATGAAGTACGTGCCGCGGGCCCGGACCATGCCCAGCGACGACCCCACCGCGTCCCCCTCACCGACGAAGTCGATCACGGCTTCGGCGCCCGCCCCACCGGTGAGGTCGGGCACCCGGTCGGCCGAGTCGACCGCGTGGTGGGCGCCGCAGTCGGTGGCGAGCTTCAACGCCTCCGGGTCGGGGTCGACCGCGATCACCTCGGCCGCGGTCAGCGCGCGAAGGCACTGCACCCCGATGTGGCCCAGCCCGCCGACGCCCACCACGACGACGCGCGTGCCGGGCCCGAGCAGCGGCACCGCCTTGCGCACGACGTGCATCACGGTCAGGCCCGCGTCGGCGTGCGGGGCCATGTCCACGGGGTCGAGCGCGGCGGGCAGCCGCAGCACGCCGCGGTCGGAAAGCTTCATGAGGTCGGCGAACCCGCCCGCGCGCGTGAGCCCGGTGAACGACAGGCCGCGGGCGCAGCGCATGTCGTCGCCGATCCGGCAGGCCGGGCACAGGCCGCACGACTGCTGCGGGTGGCAGATCACCGGGTCGCCCACCGCGACGTCCTCGACGGCCGATCCCACCTCGCGCACCCAGCCCGTCGTCTCGTGGCCGAGGGTCAGCGGGAGCTCGGTCGCCACGGCCGGGGCGAACCAGCCGTCGCGGATGTGCACGTCGGTGCGGCACAGCCCGGCGCCCGCGACCCGCACGATGACGTCGTGCGGGCTGGTGATCGTCGGCTCCGGGATGTCGTCGAGCCGCGGGGCCTCGTGGTAGCCGTGCAGTCGGACCGCTTTCATGGGTGCCCTCCTTCGTCGGTGCGAAGGCAGGTTCCCGGCGGCCGGTCGCAACCCGGTCGCAACCCGGTCGTGAGGAGCGCGCTGGAGAACTCCGCCCTACTGCGCGACGCCCAGGCGCTCGCCACGGGCGGAGTTCTCCAGCACCCTCCTAAATCTCCGCGCGCGCCATCCCGAAGAGCTCGGTGCGCCAGTCCTCGTAGGCGCGCGTCGACTCGGCCGACCGCGCCGACCGCTGCTCCTGGCTCGGCCCCCGGCCGGTGACGGCCAGGTCGGCGATCTCGGACGCGGTGTTGCTGTGGTCGAGCACCCGCACGCGGGTGGCGACCGGCGCGCGATCGGCCCGCAGTGCGTGGGCGAGGACGGTGAGCAGGGCGCGGCGGGCGCTCTGGTCGTCGGGCGCCTGCTGCCCCACCTGCGTGTGCCCGCCGACGAGCAGCACCGTGGCGTCCTCGGCCAGCGCGGGCATGACGGCGTCGACGAGCCGGAAGCGGGTGAGCAGGCCCTGCTCGAGGAACGAGTGCACGCGGCTCACGGCGGTGTCGCCCGACGGCGCGATGCCCACCGGCAGCTGCACGTAGCAGCCCACCGAGCCCGGGTCGAGCTCCCTCAGCGCCGCGAGCACGTCGGCCGTGACCCCGACGGCCTCGACGCCCGCGGCCCGCACGGCCGCCACGACGGGTTCCACGGCTTCGGGCGAGCCGGTGACCAGAACTGTGCCCATGCGCCGATCCTGCCTGGCGCGTCAGGCCTTGAGCAACGCCGCCGCGAGACCCTCCGGCTCGGTGAAGCACGCCTCGTGGCTGCCCGGGGCCTCGATCGGCTCGACGCCGAGACGCTCGGCGAACCGCGTCCAGCCGTACTCGCCGGGCGGCAGCGCGATGTCACCGACGCTCAGGACGTACGCCGCGGGGATGCCTGCGGGCAGCGGCTCGACCGCCTCGGTGAAGTACTGGAACGGCTGCGGCACCATCAGCGCGTGGACGGCCCGCTGGACGGCCTCCGGCGCGTCGTTCATGAACGCGGCCTGCCACACCTCGAACGGCATCGCGATCGAGTTGTTGCCCGACGCGGCGGCCAGCCCGGTGAACAGCTCCTGGTACTGGGGTGGGATCTCGTCGTAGAGCGGGCGGCCCGCAGCGGGCACGAACGCGCTCCAGTAGACGAGCTTCTTGATCCGCTCCCGCAGGCGTGGGGCGGCGGCGGTCATCGGGTAGCCACCCCAGCTGTGCGCGACGAGCGTGGCGTCGCGCAGGTCCTCGCCCTCGACGAGCCCGACGACCGCGTCGACCACGTCGGACAGCGCGAACCGGGTGGGGTCGTCGCCGTCGTGCAGCCCGGGCAGGGTCGGGGTGAGCACGCGGTGGCCCGCCGCGCGCAGCTGCTGGGCGACGGGCCGCCAGGCCCACCCGCCGTGCCAGGCCCCGTTGATCAGCACGAACGTCTCGGACATGCCGCGCATTGTGCACGCTCGCCGCACGCCCGGGCTATCGTCACGCATCGCCGCACGGACGGGAGTGCTCGCGTGGACGACGGCCGCAACGACACCGCCCACACCCTGCCCTGGATGCGGACCGGCACCGAGCACGTGTTCGCGCTCGTGGCGAAGCTGTCCGACGCCGAGCTGGCCGGGCCGAGCGCGCTGCCGGAATGGAGCCGCGCCCACGTCGTGGCGCACCTGGCCCGCAACGCCGAGGCCCTGATCCGGCTGGTCAACTGGGCCCGCACCGGTGTCGAGACGCCGATGTACCCGAGCCGGGAGGCGCGGGCGGCGGACATCGCGGCCTCGGCGGACCACCCGCCGCAGCGGCTGCGCGCCGAGCTCACCGCCACGGCCGCCGACCTGGACACCGCCTTGGCGGCGCTCACCCCGGAGCAGTGGCAGGCACAGGTCCGCAGCGCGCTCGGCAGGCCGCTGCCCGCCGCCCAGGTGCCGTGGATGCGCATCCGCGAGGTGTGGCTGCACGCGGTGGACCTCGACGCAGGCGCCGACGTGGCCGACGTGCCCGACGGCGTCGTCGACCTGCTCCTGGACGAGGTCACCACCACGTTGTCGGCCGCGGACGGCTGCCCGGCCGCCACCCTTGCGCCCACCGACCGCGACCGCAGCCTCCGGCTCGGCGGCGCAGCCGGGCCGGTCGTCGCCGCGCCCGCCGCCACGCTCGTCGGCTGGCTGACCGGCCGCACCACCCTGCCGGACGCCCCGAAGCCCCCACCCTGGCTGTGAGTGACGGCCGACGCCGCAGCGCAGGCAACGGCCGCGCCGCGACACACCCGCCGCCGCAAGGACGACGCCACCGCCTACAGGTCCGCGACGGGCGCCAGCACCGATGTCTTGCCGCGTCGCCCGCCGCCGAACCGCTCGACGAGCAGCGTGCGCAGCACCCGCGTGCCGTCGGCGAAGGTGCGCAGGTTGGTCTCCCCGAAGATCCGCGGCCGCTCCACCGACGGCACCTCGGCCACCAGCAGCCCGGCCACGGCAACCCGGCAGTTGAGGAGGGTCTCGATCTCGAAGCCGTCGCCCCAGACCATGGCCGCGGGCGCGTCGAGCGGCGGGAGGTCGAGCACCGGGAGGATGTCGGCCCAGAAGGCGTTGTAGCCGTAGCACAGGTCGGTGTGACCGGTGCCGAAGAGCGTGTTCGCGACGAGGTTGAGCCCGGCGTTGCCCGCGTTCCGAAGCGGCGTGATGTCGTCGCTGCCGCCGCCTTCGGTGAACCGGCTGCCCTTGGCGAAGTCGGCGCCCGCCACGAGCGCCGCGACGAAGGCCGGGATCTCGGCCGGATCGGCGGAGCCGTCGGCGTCGAACATCACGATGAGGTCCCCGGTGGCGGCGGCGAACCCGCAGGCCAGCGCGTTGCCCTTGCCGGTGCGGGTCTGGCTGATCACCTTCGTGCCGGGCAGCACCCGGTGCGCGGTCTCGGCCGTGCCGTCGACCGAGTCGCCATCGACCACGATGATCTCGTGGACCGCAGGGCGCACGGCGGCGAGCGCGGGCAGCACGACCTCGAGGTTGCGCGCCTCGTTGCGGGCGGGCACGACCACCGACACCCACGGCTGCGCGGACCGCCGTCGGCGCGGCCCGCTCACAGCGCGGCCCCCGCGAGAACGTCGTCGGCGACCCGCAGGCCCGCGGCGCGCAGCTCGGTGCGGTCCGCGGCGGCCCCCTCGTCGCCCTCGCCCGCTGCGGGCGACAGCGGGCCGAACGCCGCGAGGTGCAGGGCCACCAGGGCGACCTGCGCGCGGAGCTTGCCCTCCGCGGATTCGTCCGGCGCGGCCAGCAGCGCCTGGAACCGGGCGAAGTGCCTGCGCACCTGCAGGCCGGCGGCGAGCTCGCGGATGGCCGACTGGCCCTCCTGCATGAACCGCGCCAGGTCGGTCTTCGGGCCGCCCAACATCTGGGCGTAGCGATCCAGGGCCGCCCGCCGGGTGTCCGTGCCGCGCGGCTGCCGCTCCGTCCAGGCGATCAGCTCGTCGAGCTGGGCGAGGAAGTCCTTCAGCAGGCTCGCGAGGATGTCCTCTTTGGTCGGGAAGTGGTAGTAGACAGCGGCCTTCGTGACCCCGAGCCGCTCGGCGATCTCGCGCAGCGACGTGCCCGCGTAGCCGCGCTCGGCGAACATCTCCAGGGCGACGACCCGGATCTGCTCCCGGGTGTCGGTGCGCCGCTCGTCCACCCGGCCACCTTACTTGACGACCGGCTAGGGGCGTATCGTCGTTAACTAGCCGGTCGGCAAGTAAGTGGAGGTGTGCCGTGACCGCGGTCGACGACAAGCAGGTCACCCGCGAGCAGAGCCCTCGGGTCGCGGAGCCCACGCCGCACGAGGTCCACCCCACGGCCGCGCCCGCCCCGCCGCCCGAGCGGGGCTGGATCGTCCCGCTGGCAGTGCTGATCGTCGGCAGCTTCATGTCGGTGTTGGACAGCAGCATCGTCAACGTCGCGATCCCGGACATCCAGGTCGAGCTGAGCGGCTCGGCCGACGCCGTCGCCTGGGTCGTGACGGGGTACTCCCTCGCGCTGGGCGTCGTCGTGCCGCTCTCCGGATGGCTGGGCCTGCGCATCGGGCAGACCCGCCTCTACGTCCTGGCCGTGCTCGGGTTCGCGGCGGGCTCCGCGCTCTGCGGGCTGGCCTGGAACCTCGACTCGCTGATCGCCTTCCGGATCCTGCAGGCGGTACCGGGCGGGATCCTGCCCGTCGTCACGCTGACGATGCTCTACCAGATCGTCCCGCTGGAGAACATCGGCGCGGCGATGGGCCTCTACGGCCTCGGTGTGGTCGTCGCCCCCGCGGTGGGTCCGGTCATGGGCGGCTACCTCGTCGAGTTCACCGACTGGCGCGTGATCTTCTACATCAACGTCCCGATCGGCATCCTCGGCGCCGCCCTGGCGCTGGCCGTGTTCCCCCGCGTCCGCCCGACCACCTGGCCGCGGTTCGACCTGTGGGGCTTCCTCACGATCGCCTATGCGCTCTTCGCGCTGCTGCTCGCGTTCTCCGAGGGGCAGAGCTGGGGCTGGACCGGCTACCGGGTGATCATCCTGTTCGCCTCGGCGCTGATCAGCCTGGCGCTCTTCGTGATCATCGAGCTCGAGGTCGACAACCCGATCATCGATCTGCGGGTGTTCCGGTGCTACCCGTACACGCTGTCGCTGGTGCTGATCAGCATCACGACCACCGCCCTGTTCACCGGCCTCTACTTCCTGCCGCAGTTCCTGCAGCAGGTCCAGGGCATGCAGTCGCTCGACGCCGGGCTCGTGCTCACCCCGGCCGCGATGGTGCTGCTGGTGCTCATGCCCGTTTCGGGGCGGATCTACGACCTGATCGGCCCGCGCTACCCGGTCATGCTCGGGCTGGCCGTGATCGCGGTGGCCTCGTACGAGCTCGCGCAGCTCACGCCGGACACGACCCGGGGATACATCGAGCTGTGGCTCGCGGTGCGCAACGTCGGCGTCGGGCTCGCCATGATGCCGATCATGACCAGCGGGGTGTCGGCGCTGTCGCGGCAGCTCACGACGTCGGGCAGTGCGATGAACAACATCATGCAGCGGGTGTCGTCGAGCGTCGCGGTCGCCGTGTTCGGCGGGCTCAACATCGCCGCGGTCGCCCAGATGACCTCCGACCGCGGGGCGATGGTGACCGGTGTCGCGCCGGACCAGCTGTACGCCGCCTACCAGCAGCTTTCGAGCGCGGTGACCACGCAGGCCTACGACAACGGCTTCTACGTCACGGCCTGGCTGTGCGCGGGCGCCGCGCTGCTGGCCGTGACCATGCGTTCCGGGCGGCGCGCCGCGGGTGGCGAGTCGGTGGTCGTGGAGGTCTGACCGAACGTCGAACGCAGGGCTGGTTCCTCGCAATTGGCCTCCTCGCGGAGCGCTACCGGCGCCTACCCTCGTGAGGCATGTACGTGCCGAGCGCCTTCGCCCCCACCGACGAGGCCGTGCGCGAGCTGCTGCTGCGCCACCGCGCCGCCGATCTCATCACCGCGGGCCCCGAGGGGCTCGCCGCGACGATGCTGCCCTTCCTCTACGACGCGGAGCGCCACACCCTGCGCGGGCACCTGGCCCGCAACAACGACCACTGGCGCACGGCCGACGGCGCGACGGCCCTGGTGATCGTCCGCGGTCCGGACGCGTACATCTCTCCGTCCTGGTACGCGACGAAGGCCGAGCACGGGCGCGTGGTGCCGACGTGGAACTACATGACCGCCCACGTGCACGGGGTGGTCACCGTGCACGACGACCCGGACTGGGTCGCCGAGCTCGTGCGGGAGCTCACCGACCGCCACGAGGCGGGCCGTCCCGCGCCGTGGTCGGTCGACGACGCCCCGCCGAAGTTCTTCGCGGGCCAGCTGCGCGCGATCGTCGGCGTCGAGCTGGCCATCGAGCGGATCGAGGCGAAGTTCAAGCTCAGCCAGAACCGCCCCGCGGCCGACGTCGACGGCGTGATCGAGGGCCTGCGTGCCACGGGTGACCCGCAGAGCGCGGCGGCCGTGACGACCCACCGCCGCTGACCCCGCGCGGCTATCCCCGCAAGCGGTGGCTCTCGGCGATCAGCTCCGCGACCTCGGCCCAGTCGGTGTCGCCGTCGACGAGCAGGCCGACGACGCCGGGGTTCCACGGGGGCGCCGCGAACGGCGGCCCTGCCCGGCGCAGCGCCTCGAGCTCGGCGCCCGCGGACCAGAACGTGAGCGCGAGCGCCGGACCGTCGGTGCCGAACGCCCGCGCGTACACGGGCGGCCTGCCGTCCTCGATCGGCAGGACGTGCGCGAACGTGCGGCCCGCCACCTCCCAGGCCACGCCGCGCCACGCGTCGCGTTCGACGACGCCGGGCAGGGCCAGGCAGATGGCGCCGACCCGGTCGATCCCGCTCATCGCACGCGCTCGGTCGTCGCTTCGCGCGGGCGCTGTGCCGAAGAGCGCTGTGCCGATGCCGAAGAGCGCTGTGCCGATGAGCAGCTCGCCCGCCCGCTCATGAACGCACCCCCGCGAGGACCGCGGCCGCGACTTCGGCCGGTTCGGGCATGGCGGCGACCTCCGCCCGCACCTCGGCGGCCGCGCCGCGCAGGCCTCCGTCGGCGAGCAGCCGCGTGATCGTCGCCCGGCTCGGGGCGCCCGCCAGCCCGGCGCCGCGCCGGGCCACGAGCTCGGCGTTGTACCGCCGGTCGCCGGGGCCGGGGATCACCAGTTGGGGCACGCCGAAGGCCAACGCCGCGAGCACGGTGCCCGCGCCGCCGTGGTGGACGATCGCGTCGGCGTGGGGGAGCAGGGCGGGCAGCGGCACCCAGCCGACCGGCCGGACGTTCGCGGGCAACGGCCCCTCGGGCGCACGGAGCACCACGACCTCGGCGTCGAGCCCGTCGACCGCGGCGAGCACGGGGCGCAGCGCATTGCCGCCGGGCCCGGGCACGGTGCTGTGGCTGACGAGCAGTCGCGGCCGGTCGCCGCGCCGCTCCAACCCGGCGGGCACCGGACCGTCGCCCGCGAACGGCACGGGCCGCAGTGGTTGCCCCGGCTGCGGTCCCACCAGGCTGGGCGGGGCCGTGACCAGGCGCAACGCCGGGGCGGGCACCGTCGTCACGCCGAGCCGCAGCGCGGCCTTCACCATCGGACGGGCGGTGACGGTGGCCGTGACCAGCGCGACCCCGTCGACGAGCGTGTTGTCCTGCAGCACGGCGGGCACGTCGTGCCGCGCGGCGGCCACGGCGGCCGCGCAGGCCAGCGGCTCGTGCACCACGACGTCCGGCCGCCACCGTGCGACCAGCTCCTCGACCGGCCCGAGCAGGCCCGCGTTGACCGCGCCGAAGAGCAGCCCGACCCCGCGCGTGCCCGCCGTGCCCTGCAGCTCGCGGCGGGCCACCAGGGGGTGGGTGGCGAGCACTCGCAGGGCCGCGCGGTCGAGCCGGAAGCCGGGGGCGAGGTCGTGCGCGGGCAGCCCGCCGACCCGGTCCGCGACATCACCCGCCGCCACCAACACCTCGTTGCTCGCCGCTCGGAGCG
>Ga0207688_10001134_pt1 | contig 13720 bp, 10 predicted proteins | sample KBSMiscanthusM4_FD_184296 | JGI IMG/M metagenome (GOLD analysis project Ga0207688, IMG submission 184296) | Miscanthus rhizosphere microbial communities from Kellogg Biological Station, Michigan, USA - M4 (SPAdes) (version 2) | ecosystem: Host-associated > Plants > Roots > Rhizosphere ...
AACTGCTGTTCCTTGTCGCGCAACGCCGCGGCGGCCTGGGTATCCTGCCGGTCGACAGCGGCCTCCTTGTCCCGGCGTATCTGCGCGATCTTCTGGTCTAGGTCGTCCAGGTCAGGTTGCATGCCCACCCAGCGTTCGAGCGCCGTCAGGCGCCGGTCCAGCGCGTTCACCCGCGCGAGAGCGTCCTCGGGCAGCACGGCAGGTGGCCGTTTACCCAGCTGAGAACCCGCAATCGGCACGTCCTGGCCCTGATAACCGTGCATCAGCTGGATCACCTGCTGGCGGACCCGGTTCAGGTCAGCTCCCAGCGCCACCAGTACCTGCGCGGCCACCCCGTCACCCTCGCGGAGCATCCCGAGCAGGATGTGCTCGGGGCCGATGGAGTTGTGGCCGAGCTGCACTGACTCGCGCAGCGACAGCTCAAGCACCTTCTTGGCCCGCGGCGTGAACGGGACAGGCCCGGACGGCGCCTGCTGGCCCTGGCCGATGATCTCCTCAACCTGCTGGCGCACCGCATCCAGGCTGATCCCCAGCGACTCCAGCGCCCTGGCCGCGTAACCCTCACCCTCGCGGATGAGGCCGAGCAGGAGGTGCTCGGTGCCGATGCAGTCGTGGCCGAGCTGCCTGGCTTCGCGCTGCGCCAGGGTCACCACGCGCCGCGCCCGGTCGGTGAACCTCTCGAACATCACGAATGCCGTGCGTAAGCGACGTTGATGATCGCGATGGCGAGCCAGATGAGCACGATGATGAACCCCTGCCCGCCGAGGCCGCCGGCGGACGACACGATCGCGGTGGCCGCGACGCCCAGGGCCACGGAACCGAGCGCGGTGATGGTCGTCGCCACGTTCCGCGCCCCGACCGGGGACGGCCGGACCGGCGGCGGTCCCAGCTGGTATCCGGGCGGCAGCACAGGCCCCAGGTAACCTTGGTACCCGCCCTGAAATCCCGGGTATCCGGCCGGGCCGGCCGCACCAGCCGCGCCGCCCGGCGCGGGGACACCGGCCGGGGTAGGGACGCCGGGAGCAGGCTCGGGAGCCGCCGCGGCACCGGTCTGCGCGAGCCGCGCCTCTATCCGCTTGTCGATTTCCGCCCCGATGCGCTCGACCAGGCCCTCGGCGACCGCGTCCTCGTAACCGGGACCGAGGTCGGCGTGCGCGCCCACGGAGGCGCGGATCTCGGCCTCGGGGTCGCTGCTCATGAGCGCACGCTACAGCGTGCCGGGTAAGCACCACAAATAAGCCAGCCGTCACCATCGGTGCCGGGCGTAGGCGACGTTGACGGCCCCGATGACGATCCAGATCAGCGCGACCAGCCATTGCACGCCCCCGCTGGCCTGTCCCGGATGCAGTACTGTCGCCGTGGCCCCGATAGCCATGCCCATCGAGCCGAGGGCCAGCACCACCGTGCCGAACCCCAGCCGCCCGGCCAGCGGTTCACGACGCGGCCGCGGCCGCGGCGGCGGAGCCTGGGAGGGCGCCTGGCTGTACAGCCGGGCGTCCACTCGCTTGTCGATTTCTTCGCCGATTCGCTCGACGAGACCCTCGGCCACGGCGACGTCGTAGCCGGGGCCGAGATCGCGGTGTGCCGCGGCCGAGGCCCGGACTTCATCGGAGATGCTCACGGGGCCCACGCTAACGGCCGGCCGTGCGGGAATCACTGGGGCTAGCACCCGGTTCCCGGCTCAGGCTGGCCCCATGAAGCCCGAATCTGCTGGCAGACTAGGGGAGTGCCAGATTCCCCCGCCGCCGATGAGCTCTGCGTCCTGCTTAAGCTGGGCGAGATCGTGCTCAAGGGGCGGAACAGACAGCAGTTCGAGAAGATCCTGCACGGCAACATCCGCGCCGCGGTGCGGGACCTCGGCGTGCCGGTCGACCTCCGCCAGCGCGAGGGGGTGATCCTGCTCCGCGTCGCCGACGGACAGCAGCGCGGCGAGGCGGGCTGGGCGCAGGCCGCGGGCCAGATCGCGGAGCGGATGCAGGATGTGCCCGGCATCGCCCGCGTGTGCATGCCGCTGCGGGTGGCCAAGGCGCCCGAGGCCATCTCCGCCGCCGCGATGGCGCTGACCAAGGGCACCTCCGGCACGTTCGCGGTGCGCGCTCGCCGCAGGGACAAGCGGTTCCCGCTCACCTCTACCCAGCTGAGCGTGCTGATCGGCCGGGAGATCCAGGAGGCGCACGGGCTCGGGGTCAACCTGTCCCACCCGGACACCACCGTGTTCATCGAGGTGGACCAGGACGAGGTGTTCGTGTTCACCGAGGGCATGGCCGCCCAGGGCGGGCTGCCGGTCGGGATGAGCGGCCGCGGGGTCGTGCTCATGTCCGGCGGTATCGACTCGCCGGTGGCCGCCTACCGGATGATGCGGCGCGGCCTGCGCTGCTTCTTCCTGCATTTCTCCGGGATGCCGCTGACCGGCCCCGAATCCATCTACAAGGCCTACGCCCTGGTCCGCGGGCTCGACCGGTTCCAGGGCGGGTCGCGGCTGTTCGTGGTGCCATTCGGCAGGACGCAGCAGGCCCTGAAGTCTTCCGGGGCGGACCGGCTGCTGATCGTGGCCCAGCGGCGGCTGATGCTCAAGACCGGCGAGGCGCTGGCCCGCAGGCTCAGCGCCACCGCGCTGGTCACCGGCGACTCGCTCGGCCAGGTCAGCAGCCAGACGCTCACCAACATCACCGCGCTGGACGACGCGGTGAAGCTGCCCATCTTGCGCCCGCTGATCGGCTGGGATAAGACGGAGATCATGGCCGAGGCCCGCCGCATCCGCACCCTGGCCATCTCCGAACTCCCCGACCAGGACTGCTGTACGCTGCTCACCCCGCGCCGGGTCGAGACCCGGGCCCGCATCGACGACCTGCGCCGCATCGAGGTCAGGCTCGACGCCGAGGACCTGGCCGAGGAACTGGCCGCGGGCGCGCACGAGTACCGCCAGTCGGAATCCTTCTAACCGAACGGGCCGGGATCACGCAGCCACAGCGACAGGTGCGCCGGGGCCAGGACCTGGTCGACCACGCCGCGCAGGTCCTCACCGAGCACGTCGATGTCGACCTGGTCGCGCAGCTGAACCGAGAACTGCGTGACCACCCGTTCGGCGTTGTAACGGGCCCGGTCGAACCGCTGGTCGACCAGTGATTGCACCCGTCGGCGCAGCGGGGTGAACAGCGCCGCCGCGGCCAGGACCGATACCGCGACCCCGACGCTGCCCCGGACCGGAAGCACCCGGGTAAGCAGCGCGACGCAGCCGAGGTAGACGCCCACGACCAGCCCCGTCACCAGGACATAGGAAACGGTCCGGGAAATGATCCGGTCGATCGCGTAGAGCCGGTACTTCAGTACCGCCACCCCGATGGCAGTCGGCAGCGCGAACCCCAGGCCGGCCACGATGGCCACGTCGTAGATCACCTGCCCGGCCGTCCCCATGGGGGCCACCGGCAGCAGCGCGAAGATCAGGCCCAGGCTCACGGCCGTGGCCCAGGCGAACCACTTGAGCTGCAACCGCTCCTCGCCCGCCGACCGCCGGTAGCGCAGGACGACGCTCACCACCGCCAGCAGCAGGAAGACGAAGCTGAAGACCCATGCGCCGTCACCGAGCACGTCGTACAGCCAATGGTTCAGGCCGCGGACTGCGGTCGGGTTCGGTACGTTCGGCAGCCCGCCGCCGAGCGTGACGGGCGCCGGGATCAACCAGGTGATCACCAGGAAGGATGCGGCCAGCCCCGCCGCGCCCCAGAAGACTATCCACCACCGTCGCGTCAGCGGCCGGCCGTCGGGAAACAGCAGCAGCAGGAACGCCAGCATGCCGTCCGGGAACAGCACGGTGAGCGACCAGCCCACGTACCACGCCGCCCACACCCCGCCGGGATGGCCGGGGTGATGCGGTCCGGCCAGCGCGTACCGCGCGTATTCCCCGGCCAGCCCGCGCAGCGCGGTTACCAGGCCGAGGCCGAGCAGGAGCCAGCCGACGGGGTTGGACCGCCGCCTGGACGCCAGCAGCGTCCCGGCCACCGCGTACGCGGCGAAGAACCGGTCCGGCCCGAACTCGGAAGACAGGTCGGACAGGTCATGGTTGCGAGCGGCCAGCGCCCACGCGGCGACGAAGCACGCCAGGCTCAGCACGCCTGCGAACCAGGCCAGAGCGGTCACCGCGCGCTTCGAGCTCACCCGGACAACGTATCCCGGCGTCGTTCCGGGATCGTTACGGGGAACTGCGGCTCCTCAGGCCACGGCGGGCTCGCGCGGAACCGTGGGGGCTGGGGTCAGGGTGCGGCCGACCAGCGGGGACAGGTGAGCGGCCACCGCGGCCAGCTCGCGCAGATCGGACTCGACCAGTGCCTGCGGGCCGTCGCACAGCGCGGATTCCGGGTACGGGTGCACGTCCACGATGATGCCGTCCGCGCCGACCGCGATCGCGGCCCGGGACAGCGGCAGCACCAGGTCGCGGCGTCCGCCGGAGTGCGACGGGTCCACGATCACCGGCAGGTGCGACAGCCGCTGCGCGATCGGCACCGCGCTGATGTCCAGGGTGTTCCTCGTCGCCTTCTCGAACGTCCTGATGCCGCGTTCGCATAGCACGATGTCCAGGTTGCCGCGCTGGGCGATGTACTCGGCCGCCATCAGCCACTCCTCGATGGTGGCGTTCATGCCGCGCTTGAGCATCACCGGCTTGCCCACCCCGCCGACCGCCTGCAGCAGCGGGAAGTTCTGCATGTTGCGCGTGCCGACCTGCAGCATGTCCGCGTAGCTGGCGACCAGGTCCACGTCACCCGGGTCGACCACCTCGGTCACCACCGGCAGGCCGGTCGCCTCGCGCACCTCGGCGAGGATCTTCAGCCCGGCCTCGCCCAGGCCCTGGAACGCGTAGGGCGAGCTGCGCGGCTTGTACGCCCCGCCGCGCAGCAGCGACGCGCCCGCGGCCCGGGCCATCAGCGCGGCGGCCATCGTCTGCTCGGCCGTCTCGACCGCGCACGGCCCGGCGATGACGGTCAGCGTGTCCGGCCCGATCGGCACCCCGCCCACCCTGATGACCGAGCGCTCCCGGTGGTGCTCCCGGCTCACCAGCTTGTACGGCGAGGAGATCCGCACCACGTCGCTGACCCCCGGCATGCCCCGCAGGTTCAGCGTGTCCAGGTGATCCACGTCGCCGACCAGGCCGACGATGGTCCGGGACATGCCGCGGCTCACGAAGGCGTCGCCGCCGGCCGACCGAACCCGGTCGACGACGCCGTCGATTTCCGTTTCCCCGGCCTCCGCCGTCATCACCACGACCATCTCGTCCGCCTCCAGTCATAAAGAAAACCCCGGGCCGTCTGGCCCGGGGTTCCCGTTAGGTCGCTTCTGTCAGTGCAGCACCTGGCAGGCGACCGTCCGGGACCCGGACCGGTAGCCAAACCAAAACCAGAACTGCCGACGCATGAGGGTCATGGTAGCGCATGCCGTCAAGCCGGGGATCAGAAGGGACCGACTTCGAGGGTGATGACGCTGCCAGGCGGCGCCTGGCCCACCGGAGAATAGGCGAACACCCTGCCGAAGTTGATGAAGGTGTTCACCTTGACCTGGAACCCGGCGTTCTGAAGCAGCTGTCTGGCGTCCTGCACCGTCATGCCGACCGGGTTGGGCACCGGGACCAGTTGCGGACCAGTGGATACCCGGACGACCACGGTCTGGCCCGGCTGGAAGGTGGCGCCTGGGGCCGGATCCTGGCTGACGACGGTGCCCGCGGGATCCTGGCTGTTGGCGTCCGACTCCTCCTGCAGCTTCACGTTGTTCTGGCTCGCCAGCTGCCGGACCGCGTCGATGTTCTGCCCGGTGAAATCGGGCAGCGGCGGTCCGGCCGCGACCAGGATCGTGACCGTCTTGGTCTGCGGCCAGGTCGAGCCGGCCGGCGGGCTGGTACCCACCACCGTGCCGACCGGGGCGTCCGCGCCCACCTTCTGGACGGTCGAGACCAGGTGCACGTGCGCCAGGGCAGCCTGCGCGGCGCTCTGCGTTTCATTCCGCACGTCGGGAACCACGGAGGTGAAGGGCCCGCTCGAGATCAGCAGGGTGATCGTGGCGCCCTTGGACACCCGCCCGGCCGGGCTGGTACCGACCACCTTGCCCTTGGGAATCGTGTTGCTGTGCACCCGGGGCCCCTGCCTGACGATGAAGCCGTCGCCGGTCAAGATGGCGGTGGCCTGGCCGACGCTGTCCTCGGCCACCACGGGCACGTGCGCGAACCGGCCGGAGAACAGCCACCAGCCGCCGAGCCCGAGCCCGAGGCCGAGGCCGACGATCAGCACCACGATGAGCAGCCGCGGGCCGAACAGCCAGCGGCCGAGGAGCGGCTCGCGGCCGATGTGGTGGCGTCCGCCGCCGTCCTCGCGGTCCACGACGAGCGTGTGGGAATCCTCGTGCCCGCCGCCGTTGAACGGACGAGCCCACCGCCCGTCGGTCGCCGCGGGCGCGTCCAGGTCCAGCCACGGCGCCTCGCCCAGGCCCTGGACGCCGGCTCCCATCACGCCGGTCAGCCCGCTCGACTCGGCTAGGCCCTCCCGGACGTGGTTGACCGCGCGCAGGAACTCGCCCGCGTCGGCGGGGCGCCGGGCCTGATCCCGGCTGGTGGCCGCGAGCACGATCTGATCGACCGGCGCACCGATACCGGGCGCCATCGCGGACGGGGCCGGGACATCGGTGTTGACGTGCTGGTAGGCGATCGAGAGCGGGGTGTCGCCAGTGAACGGCTGTCGGCCGGTGAGCAGCTCGAACAGCATCACGCCGGCCGAATAGACGTCTCCGCGCGGGCCGGTGGTCCCGCCGGTCACCTGCTCCGGCGGTACGTACGCGACCGTGCCGACAAGCAGCCCGGCCCGGGTGTGCCCGGCCGCCCACTGCGCCCGGGCCAGGCCGAAATCGGCCACCTTGATCCGGCCGTCGGCGGTCAGCAGGACGTTCTCCGGCTTGACGTCACGGTGCACGATCCCCGAGGCGTGCGCGGCCGCGAGCCCGTCGAGCACGCCGGCCATGATCTCCAGCGCCGCGGCGGGCGGGAACCGGCCGCTGTCCCTGAGCAGCTCCTTGAGCGTGCGCCCGGGTACGTACTCCATCGCCAGGTACAGGTACGGGCCGTCGGCGCCCTGGTCGAAGACGGCGACCACGTTCTGGTGCGACAGCCGCGCCACCGACTTGGCCTCGCCGATGAAGCGGCGGACGAATTCCTCGTCCCTGGCCAGTTCGGCGTGCATGACCTTGAGCGCCACCTCGCGGTCAAGCCGCGTATCGGTGGCCCGGTAGACCGTGGCCATCCCGCCGTGCGCGATGCGCGCGGTCACCGCGTACCGCCCGTCGAGCAGGCGCCCGGTGAGGGGGTCGGCCAGGGTATCGTCCATCGCGACGATTTTACGGTTGTTATGCCTGTCGGGCGTGTTAATCATTGAGCCCCCGGGCGGCTCGAGGTGATCGCGGGAGCAAGCACCAGGCCCGTTCGGCTCATGATAGAGGAGCGGCCGGAGCGGGCGGGCCAGACCTGAGCCTGTGCGGCCTGAGCGTAACCTCTCCGTCATGACCGAGAGCGGACGTGTCGTGGTGGCCGGCGCGGGCCTGGCTGGGTTCCGGACGGTGGAGGAGTTGCGCGAGCGCGGCTTCGCGGGCCCGATCACCCTGGTCGGGGCCGAGCCGCGGCCGCCATACGACCGGCCGCCGCTGTCCAAGAAGTTCCTGGCCGAGCCCGGCCTCGACCCGTCCCTGAAGGCCGACTTCGCCGCGCTCGAGGTGGACTTCCGGCCGGACGAGGCCGCCACCGGGCTGGGCGATGAGCTGATCACCAGCCGCGGCGCGTACCCCTTCGACCACCTGGTGCTGGCGACCGGGGCGCTGCCGGTGGCGCTGCCCGGCGACGGGCGGCAGCGCTTCCTGCGTACCTACGACGACGCGCTGGCCCTGCGCGACCTGCTCAGGCCTGGGCTTCGGCTGGCCATCGTGGGGGCCGGCTGGATCGGCGCCGAGCTGGCCACCGCGGCGGCCGCGCACGGAAGCGAGGTCACCGTGGTGGAGGCCGGGCCCGCGCCGCTGGCCGCGGCGATCGGCGCCCCGCTCGGAGCGCAGACCGCCCGCTGGTACGCCGCGGCCGGGGTGGACCTTCGGGTGGCCACCGCGGTCGAGGCGGTCCGGCCCGGCGGGCTCGACCTGGCCGGCGGCGGCCGGGTCGAGGCGGACGAGGTGGTCACCGCGGTCGGGGTGCGCCCTGCTATCGGCTGGCTGGAGGGCTCCGGCCTGCGATTGGAGAACGGCGTGGCCGTCGACGCCGGCCTGCGCACGTCCCGGCCCGGGGTCTTCGCGGCGGGGGACTGCGCTTCGTTCGAGTCCCGCCGGTTCGGCCGCCGGCTGCGGGTGGAGCACTGGGACGTGGCCCTCCACCAGCCCGAGGTGATCGCGGCCAACGTGCTCGGCGGGGACGAGGTCTACGACCCGGTGCCGTACTTCTGGTCCGAGCAGTTCGGCCGGATGGTGCAGTACGTCGGCCACCACGGCGGCGCGGAGAGCCTGCTGTGGCGCGGCGACCCGGCCGAACCAACCTGGTCGGCGTGCTGGCTGGCGGCCGGCCGCCTAGTCGCCATCTTGACCGTCGACCGCCCTCGCGACATGCTCCAGGGTCGCCGCCTTATCGCCTCCGCCGCCCCGGTAGACGCCTCCCGTCTCACCGACCCCGCTATCCCCGTCAAGGAGACCGTCCTCGCCTGATACCAAGGACGCAGGCCGGGAATTGCAATCGATAGCCGTTGATTCCTCGTTAACGAGGGGTGTTTGGAAGAACCCCCGGCGTGGGACATTGGTTGCGTGGCACAGATCGACCCTGCGACCGACGCTCTCGTCGGCGAATGGCTGTCACTCCCCGATGTAGCCGACCGGCTCGGCATCCCGCCAGGGCGAGTGAAGCAGCTGCTGCGCGACCGCAAACTCCTCGCCGTGACCCGTCCCGAAGGGACGGCCGCGGTACCCGCCGCCTTCCTGGACGGCTCCCAGATCGTCAAGGGCCTGTGCGGGACGCTGACCTTGCTCTTCGACTGCGGCTTCGACGACCTGGAGGCGATGCGCTGGCTGTTCACGGCCGACGACTCGCTGCCCGGCACGCCGATCGAGGCGATCGCCAGGCACCGCAGCACGGAAGTCAACCGGCGCGCACAGGCGCTCGCGTTCTAGCGGGGGGTGCCAGGGGTCAGGGTTTCGTTCCCCCGTGGCCAGCACAGCCAGAGCGGCTAGGCTGACGGCATGCCGCCGAGCCCTCCACGCCTGCACCGGACCGCGCGACCAGGGCCCGGGCGGGCCGCGGGACCGCCGCACTCTCCGCTGATCCGCGACCTTCTCGCGTCCGGCGCTCAGGCGTTCTCGTTCGAGTTCATGCCGCCCAAGACCGAGGCCGAGGAAGCCCAGCTCTGGCGGGCGATCCGGCAGCTCGAGCCGCTGCGGCCCACCTTCGTCTCGGTGACCTACGGGGCCGGCGGGTCGACCAGGGACCGGACGGTCCGGGTCACCGGCCGGATCGCCGAGGAGACCACGCTGACCCCGGTCGGCCACTTCACCGCGGTGAACCACTCCGTGGCCGAGCTCAGGCAGGTGATCGGGTCCTATGCGGCGGTGGGCGTGCGTAACGTGCTCGCGCTGCGCGGTGACCCGCCCGGCGACCCGAACGCCGACTGGGTTCCGCACCCCGACGGGCTGGCCTACGCCGAGGACCTGGTCCGGCTGATCAAGTCGGTCGGCGACTTCTGCGTCGGGGTGGCCGCCTTCCCTGAGAAGCATCCGCGGTCACCCGATCCCGACACCGACGTGCGCTACTTCGTGGCCAAATGCCGGGCCGGGGCCGATTTCGCGATCACCAACATGTTCTTCTACCCGGAGGACTACCTGCTGCTGCGGGACCGGGTCACGGCGCAGGGCTGCGACGTGCCGATCATCCCGGGCATCATGCCCGTCACCAGCCTGCGGGTCATCGAGAACGCGATCAGGCTCGGCGGCTGCCGGATCCCGGCCGAGCTGTGGGAGCGCCTGCAGGCGGTGGCGGACGACCGGGCCGCGGTGCGCGAGATCGGCGTGGACTACGCGGCCCGCATGTGCGAGCGGCTGCTCGCCGAGGGCGTGCCCGGGCTGCACTTCTACACGCTCAACTGGTCCCGCGCGACTCGCGAGATCTACCAGCGGCTATCTCTCTACGAGCGGGCAGGCCGGGTCCGGAGCGGGAGTTCGGCGCCCATCACGGCATAGGGCGGGTCGCTACCGGGGAAGAAGCGGAACGCGGTCAGCAGGTCGGCAAAGCCGGTCCCGCGGTAGAGCCGCCGGGCCGGCGTGTCGGCGTCCCTGGTAGACAGCAAGGCGGTCCGTTCCGCCCGCCCGGCGGTCAGCCGTAGCAGGACCCCGGCGCCCACGCCGTGGCCTTGGTGGTCCGGCACCACGTGCAGCTCCGCGACCTCGAACGAGTCGCCGAGCCAGGCCGCGGCCACTTGGTCGCCGCTGCGGGCGGCCAGCGCCCGGCTCACCGTGTCGTGCCACCACTGGCCGGCCGCGCCGTGGAAGCCGTAGCCGAAGCCGACCGTCTCGCCGGTCCCGTCGTCGGTGACAGCCAGCGCGCGGAACCCCGGGTTTCCGGCGTGCCCGGCCATGATCGTCCGGCGGCCCGCCAGCAGCTCGGGTGCCGGTCGCATCGCCGCCGCGTACACCGCGACCAGCTGGTCGAGCCGGGCGATGAACTCGACCGGGCCCAGCTCGCCGACCGTGACCGCAGCCGGGGATGACCCCGAAGACCCCGAAGATGCCGAACGGGCCTGGTTTTTCGCCCCGAACAAGTGCCAGGAGCGCCGCGTGGCCATCAGCCCAGCTCGCTTGTGTTCTTCACCGCGGCGGACCTGACCTGCACTTCGGCCTGGCCGAGCAGCGGATGGCTCGCGGCCAGCGTGATCGCCCCCGGCCGGCCCGCCACCGAGCGGATCCAGACCGCGCCGAGCCCGCCGTACTGGCCGAACTCGAAGGGGTTGTCGCCCAGCAGCATGGCCGGCCCGGACAGGGTCAGGGCGACCTGGCCGCCGCCGTACCTGCGCTGGTTGCCGAAGGCGTCGATGGCGCGGAACACCACCCGGGTCGCGTCGGAGCCGTCGGCGGAGATGGTCGCGTCGTCCGCCGCCATGGCGAGGGCATCGCCGCCCGGGTGGGCCGACATCCGCAGCTGCGCCACCGGCTGGCCGCCGACGAAACCCCGGATGAGCAGGTCCGGAGCGGGTTTCGGCAGGCGCTTGGGGAGGCGGACGAGAAAGGGCGGGTGGGCTAGGCCGCCGTACAGCGGGGAGCCTGTGGCGGGCTGCGCGCTGGCCACCCGCCTTCCGCCGATGAAGACCTCGAGCCGCTCGCAGTTGCTGGCGATCATCGCGGTCTGATCGGGTCCGGGAACCGCGCCTCCGGCTTCCCAGAAGAACACCGGGACGATGACCGGCCGTACGGCCGGGTCGCCCTGGGTCTGGTAGATGGCGGCGCCCGGCTTGGGCACCCGGAAGCCGTCCGCCACCCCGGCCCACTTGATGTCGTACGGGCCCGGGCCGAGCAGCGAGCCGTAGTCGAACCCGGCCCAGGCCAGCAGGCCGGCGTACCCGGGGTTGGACCGCGCCTGGCTCTGCGCCTGGCCGTGCATGGCGGCCTGATGGGCCAGCCAGGCCGGCGGGTCCGTCCAGGAGAAGTGCTGCGGCTTGACCGCTTCCACGCCGACCGCCTCGGAGATCAGGTAAGGGAGCCTGGGAAAGGGCGGCTTGAGCACGACGTTCCCGGTCTTGTCGTTGGTTCCGTAGTCGTTGTAGGCGAAGACGCCCTCGTTCCAGGTGCGGACCTCGTGGAACGCCATCGCGCCGGAACTCGGCCGGGTGCTGTCCAGCTCCCGCGCGGCCTGCCTGGTCGCGGCCCAGAGCCCCGGGAAGTTCTTGCATTCGTTCAGCCGGGTGCCCCAGATGATCACCGAGGGACGGCTCCGGTCCCTGATCACCATGTCCCTGACGTCCCGCACCACAGCATCCTGCCAGGCCGCCATGCTGCTCACGTTATGCCAGCCCGGCGCCTCCTCCCAGACCATCAGGCCGAGCTCGTCGCACGCGTCGAGGAAGGCCGGTGACTGCGGGTAGTGCGAGCAGCGGACCATGTTGCAGTTGAACTCGTTCTTGAGGATCTCGGCGTCCTTGCGCTGCGCCCGGGCGCCCATGGCCATGCCGGCGTACGGGTAGAGCTGGTGCCGGTTGAGGCCGAACAGCTGCAGCCGCTTCCCGTTCAGGAAGAAGCCGTCGGGGCGGAAGGACGCCTCGCGGAACCCGATCCGCCGGGACAGCGTGTGGTGGCCGATGCCGGGGAAATTGAGCGTGGCCTGGACCGTATACAACCGGGGGTGGTCCGGCGACCACAGGTCGACCGGCCCGAACCCGGTCAGGCTCAGCCGGGCGGTGCTGGTTCCCGGCGAGCCGGCCGTCACCGCCATGGTCTGCGCCGCGATCTGCCGCGACCCGTCGAACAGCTGGACCAGCAGGATGCCCTCGGAGTGCTTGGTGGCGGCCGAGTCGAGGGCGCACTCGATGTCGACGCGGGGCTGGAACCCCAGTACGTCGGTGGGCCGGGCGAACAGGTCGGCCAGGAACACCTGGGGGAGCACCCGCAGCCGCACGTCCCGGTAGATGCCGCCGGGCTGGAAGAAGTCCACGCTGGCCGGGCCGCGGCCGACGCCGACCGGCGGCACCGGCATGCAGCGCGAGTCCACCACGACCGAGAGCACGTTGTCGGCGCCGGTGACCTTGCCGGTGAGTTCGGCCGAGAAGGGCAGGTACCCGCCCTGGTGCGTGGCGACCACGTGGTCGTTGACGCTCACCGTGGCGTTCACCATGACGCCGTCGAAGTCGACGAGGATCCGGTTGCCCGGGCGGTGCGGGTCGAGCAGCCCGGCCCCGCTGAAGTGCCGCCGGTAGATCCATACCTGCTGCCAGGCGAGGTAGTTCCAGTCCTTCCAGGACAGCGGGACGACCGTATGTGGCACCGTGACCGGCGCGAAGTTGCTGTCGTCGTAGGAACTGGTCTCCGAGCCGGACGTGTACCGCCCGCCGAACAGCCAGTTCGTGTTCATCGAGAAGGCGAGGCCGGCGGTCGGCTTGTCCGTCCGCGTGATCCCGCCGACCAGCGTGAGCAGCGGCAGCGCCGCCACCCCCGCGCCGCCGATCAGGGCCGCCTGCAGCATCCTGCGCCGGGAGAGCCGGCGTCCACCCGGTGCGAGCACCGGACCTTCCGGTAGCGGCGCCAGCACCGGCCCCTCCGGCGACGGCGCGAGCACCGGTCCCTCGGGTGGCGACGCGAGCGCCGCCCCGCCCGGCCGCAGCAACGCGCTCACCCGCCCCGCAGCCGACGACCCGACCCGCCCCGCAGGCGACCCGACCCGCCCCGCGGCCGAGGTGGCCTGCCCCGCGGCCTGGTACGGCGGCGTCCAGACCTCGGCCGGCCGTGCCTCCTGCGCGCTCACCCACTCGGGCTGTTCCTGGCTGGTCCAATCCGCCGGAGCCGCATCCCCGTCCGCGCCCGCCTCGGCCTCCGCGTCCCCGTCCGCGTCGGCTTCTACCTCCGCCTCCGCGCCGGCCTTTACCTCCGCCTCCGCGCCGGCCTTTACCTCCGCCTCCGCCTCCGCCTCGGCGTCTGCGCCGGCCTTTACCTCCGCCTCCGCCCCCGCCTCGGCGTCTGCGCCGGC